>ENA-ORSX01000642-ORSX01000642.1-human-gut-metagenome-genome-assembly--contig:-NODE-642-length-33093-cov-4.430535_pt1 | contig 33093 bp, 24 predicted proteins | sample MGYA00241904_ERZ509172 | MGnify/ENA primary metagenome ERZ509172 (study PRJEB26280, sample SAMEA2338795) | human gut metagenome | biome: human gut; feature: human-associated habitat; material: faeces...
CCTTGCGGAGTGCAGAGGCAGCGCCTCTGCCGGGGTCCGAGGGGCGGAGCCCTTGGATTCCGCCATCCGGGACAAGACACATCGATTTACATCTATTGAATGGTAGATTTGTACTTCATCTTGCCATCAACGCGCAGACTGCGTTATTGTTTTCACAAATATCCGCAGATCTGCCACGAGGACGCCAACATGACCACTTCCCTGCGCAAGGGCTGCATCGGCCTCGCCATCCTTCTGGGATATTTTCTGCTGGTTTCCCTTCCATGCCCCGACGGGCTGTCACCCAACGGCAAACGGGCCATCGCCATGATGTTCGCCGCCGTGCTGATATGGGTATTCGAGATCCTGCCCGTCGCCGTCGCCTCCGTGCTGTTCGCCGTACTGCCCGCCGTGGCGGGCATCCTGCCTCTGCCCAAGATGATGCAACTGTTCGCCACGCCGACGATCTTCTTCGTGTTCGCCATGTTCTGCATCGCCATCGCCTTCCAGAACTCCGGCCTGAGCCGCCGTATCGTCCTGTGGACCAGCCTGCGATCCAAGGGTTCTCCTGTGCGCCTCCTGCTGCTCCTGATGATGGTCTGCGCGCTGCTCTCCACCATCCTCGCGGACATACCCGTCGTCGCCATGATGCTGCCCGTGGCTGTCCTGCTGCTCGAAAAAAACGGCTGCGTGAAGGGAACCAGCAATTTCGGCAAGGCGGTTATGCTCGGGCTGCCCATCTCCTGCCTCATCGGCGGCGTCGGCACCCCGGCGGGAAGCGCCATGAACATGATGACCATAAGCCTCCTCCAGAGTACCGCCGGCGTACACATCGGGTTCTTCGAGTGGACGGCTATCGGGGTGCCCATGGTCCTCGTGCTCACGCCGCTGGCATGGTGGCTCGTCATCCGGGCCTTCCCCCCGGAAATCGGACGGCTCGCGGGCATGGATCTCGTGGAGCGGGAATACGCCGGGCTCGGCGGGCTTGGGCGGAGGGAAAGCGTGTTCATCGCCGTGCTGGCCGTGAACTTCATCCTCTGGAGCACGGAAAAGCTGCACGGCATCCCGCTGCCCGTGGCGGCGGTCATCGGCTGCGCGATCTTCTCGCTCCCGACCGTCGAACTGCTCACATGGGAACAAGACAAGGGCCGGATCGGATGGGACAGCCTCATGCTGATCGGCGCGTCCAACGCCCTCGGCATGGCTATCTGGGAAACGGGCGGCGCGGCGTGGATCGCCCATGCCTGTCTCGGCGGCGTCGCGGGTATGCCGCTTGCAGGTGTTATAGCGGTGATTTCCCTATTTACCGTGGTTATCCACCTGCTCATCCCGGTGAACACCGCCATCGTCGCCGTGCTCCTCCCCGCGCTGGTGGCGCTTGCCGGCACCATGGGCGTCAACCCGGCCATGCTGGCCATCCCGATGGGCTTCAGCGTGTCGGCGGCATTCCTGCTGCCGCTTGATGCGGTCCCGCTGGTGACCTACCCCGCCGGATATTACCGGATGTACGACATGTTCAAGCCCGGAGCGCTCCTCTCCGCGTTCTGGGTGGCCGTGATGACGGCCGCGATTCTCATCATTGCCGTCCCCCTCGGGCTCATGTAGGGCATTCCCCAAAAAGCCGACGGGAGACGAAGGAGGTTTCATGGTTCCATCCCACCCTCTGGGCGCGTCTCCCGTCCCTCATTTCTTGTTGGACGCAACCTGCCGGATCTCATTCTGGAACGCGGCTTGCGAGAAACTGTTCCACCTACAGGCCGGGGACGCGCTGGGCACAATGGCCCACAGACGGATCTTCCAGGAGCGCGAGATCCCCACGCTGGCCGATATCCTTATCGAATCAGGCGGTGTGCCACCATGCCACTCCTCACAGGGCCAGCCCGTGCTGCCGGGGCTTGTCCCCGGAACGTGGGAAGCGCTGGCGGTCTGTGCCAGCCCCCCGGCCACCTTCCGGTGCACGGTTTCGCTCCTGCGCGAGGAAGGCCGCATAACCGGAGCGGTCATGGCGCTTCAAAGGGCCGAAGGCGGGCCGGAAGAAGCGTTGCGCCACGCGGATTACGTGACGCTGGCGGAAAATTTCCCCACAAGCTTCCTCGTGACGCAGGACGAGCATTACGTGCTCGTCAATCAGGCCTTTGCCGCCATGCTCGGGTACGCCTCGGCGCAGGATCTCATCGGGATGCGCTCCGAAGAGACCATTGCCCCGGCCTTCCGCGAACCCTTCCGCCGCCATCTTTATGAAATCGTCACCCACAAGAAGCCGCTCCAAAAGGCATGGTGGCCTCACCAGACCCGCACGGGCGGGTTCCTCTGGCTGGAAGGCAACCCGCGCCGCGTGCTGTGGCAGGGCAAGCCAGCCGTCCTGTCCACGCTTGTGGACGTCACCGAATCCTACCAGCGCGAACTGGCTTCAGGCACATTTTCGAGCGTAGGGCTCGACGAGGGCGATATCCGCTGCGCCGTGCGCGACCGCTACCGCCTCGGCAAAATCGTGGGGAAAAGCCCGGCGATCCGCGCCGTTTACGAGCGCGTGCTCAAAGCCGTGCCCAAAGAGGCTTCCGTGCTCATCACCGGGGAATCCGGGACCGGGAAGGAAGTGGTCGCCCGCACGATCCACATGCTCAGCCCCCGCAGCAAGGGGCCTTTCGTGCCGGTCAACTGCGGAGCCATCCCCTCGGAACTTCTGGAAAGCGAGTTCTTCGGCTACCGGAAAGGCGCATTCACGGGAGCCTACGCCAACAAGCCGGGATTGCTGGATAAGGCCAACCGGGGCACGCTGTTCCTCGACGAAGTGGCGGAACTGCCCCTGAACATGCAGGTCAAACTCCTGCGCTTCCTCGACGACAAGGTGTTCGTGCCCATCGGCTCCACGGAGGAACGCAGCTCCGACATCCGCATCGTCGCCGCCACCAACCGGGATCCAAGATCCTGCATCGACAACGGGACCATGCGCGAGGACTTCTTTTTCCGGCTGTTCATCATTCCGATCCACCTGCCGCCGCTGCGGGAACGCAAGGAAGACATCCCACTGCTGATAGAGGAGTTCCTGTACCGGGCCTCGGGCGGCAAGGACACGCCGTTCATCCCCGGCTACGTCACCGACGCCTTCCTGCGCTATGACTGGCCGGGGAACGTCCGCGAACTGCAGAACACCCTCCAGCGCTACCTCGCCATCGGCACGCTGGACATCCCCACCAGCGCCGCGCCCAAGGAAACGGAAGCGCCCGGCGTGGAGGCCGGGAACCTGCGCGAACTCCAGCGTGTCTACGAACAGCGCCTGTTCGAGCAGGCGCTTCGCCTTTCGGGAGGCAACCGGGCCGAGGCCGCCAAGGCGCTTGGCCTGCCGCTGCGCACCTTTTACCGCAAACTGTCCGAACATGCCAAAAACGGCAGTTGACTGCCGTTTACGGCACTCTCCGCAACCCTGAAAATTTATTGTGTTTCTCTTCACGAAAACCGGGAACTGCCACAAACGGCAACCCCGGTTTTCGCCGTAAGAAATTCCACGATTTCCATTACTTCATTGAAAACAAAGCAAATCCTTTTTTTCACGGAAACGGCACGCTCCTTGCTTTTTCTCCGGTATCTCCGGCCCCGCAATCGGGCGGCGGCGGAAAACCTTCGGCGGTTGTCCGGCAGAACAGGAGGACAAGCATGTTGCGTTCCATTGATCAAGAGAAATGTATTGGATGCGGGTCGTGTTTCAAGACCTGCGGCTTCGACGTATTCCGGCTGGAAACCAAGCGCCCCGAAAGCGCGCCCTGTCAGGCGGCCTGTCCCGCCGGCATCGACATCCGTTCCTATGCCCATCTGCTCCAGCAGGGCAAGACGGCGGAAGCCGCTGAGGAACTGCTCTCCCGCAACCCGCTTCCGGGGCTGACCTGCCGCGTCTGCCCGCGTTTTTGCGAAAGCAAATGCACGCGCAAGGGCATGGACGCTTCCGTCAACGTCAACGCGCTGGAACAGTACCTCGCGGAATGGCTCGCTCGCCGCGACGTTGAGCCCGTCCCCGTGACCCGCGCCGGGCGCGTGGCGATCGTCGGCTCGGGAGCGGCGGGGATGGCGGCGGCCTTCTTCATGCGCCGCAAGGGGTATGCCGTCACCGTCTATGAAAAGGAGGGGCACCCCGGCGGGCAGTTCCGCACGCCGGAATTCGCGGACGCACTGGAAGCCCAGATCCGCTTCCTCAAAGCCGAGGGCATCGAGTTCCGCTGCAATACCCCGGTGGGTGACGGTGAAGCCGTTACCGTCCGATCCCTGCGGGCCCATCACGTCAAGGCCGTGATCCTCGCCACCGGAGCCGCACGCGACAAGGCCGAACGGACAACGCCGCCCTTCGCCTCAATCGTGGACATCATCCCGGATCAGTTCATCGATGCCGATCCCCTCACCCTCGCCACGCGCACCAACGGCGTCTTCGCCGCCGGGCCCGTCCGGGGTGGCTCGCACCTCGCGCCGCACGAAGTCCGCGACGCCTTCGAGGCCGCCTTCTCCGCCGACCGCTTCGTCAACGGCTGGGACATGCTGGAAAGCCGCCCGCCCCGCAAGCCGGAAGTCTACGAGATGCACACGGGCACGCTGTTCGAATACGATCCCGAACTGCCCGTCGGGAATCTCCCGGCATCCCCCCGTAACGACCGGGCGCGCGACGCCGAAGGCCGTCCGGTTCCCTTCGGCTACGAGACGGCCTGCCGGGAAGCCAACCGCTGCCTGACCTGCGGGGCCAAGGCCTACGCCCATTACAAGGACGACTGCATGACCTGCTTCTTCTGCGAGCAGGCCTGTCCGACCGGGGCCATCATCGTCAACCCGTTTAAGGAACGCCTCCCCCGAACCATCGAATGTACCCGCGAAGGAGTGAACTAGCGATGAAGACCCTGAAGATCGACCATCATATCAAAGCGGACGTCCTGATCATCGGCGGCGGTTTTTCCGGACTCTGGGCGGCGATCAGCGCCCGTGAGCATGTGGAGAACGTGGTCCTCGTGGACAAAGGCCCGGCGGACTGGGGCGGGCTCGGTACCTCCTCCGGCGGCGACTTCCAGTGCGTGCAGGACACTACCGTGGAAGCCGCCCTCGACGATGTGGTCTATTACCATGACGGCCTGTGTGATCAGGAGCTTGTCGAGAACATTCTGACCCAGTCCTACCAGCGCTTCGAACATTACGAACGCCTCGGCGTCCGCTTCGAGCGCGACGAAAACGGCAAGCTCAAGGCCATTCCCCAGCGCAACCTCAAGCATATGAAGATGCTCCTCATCCGTCCCTACGGCATTGGCGGGCCCTCCATGCGCGACGCGCTGGTCAGCGAAGCCAATCGGCTCGGCGTCCGCCGCCTGAGCCGCATCTCCATCAACGACATCATCCTCGACGATCTGGGCGAGGCCGCCGGAGCCGTGGGCTTCCATACCCAGAGCGGCGAAACCTTCGCCTTCGAAGCCCCCTCGGTCGTCATCGCCACGGGCGCGGGCGGGTGGAAGCCTTCCTATATCTATATGTCCAACTCCACGGGCGAAGGCGCGTACCTCGGTTACAAGGCCGGGGCGGAGCTCTCGCACAACGAGTTCATGAACATCTGGATCACCCCGGTTGTATTCGCATGGGAAGGGCAGACGGGCCTGCTGCCGCTCGGCGCGCGCCTCGTGAACGGCGAGAACGAGGACTTCATGAAGAAGTACTACTCCGCCACGCTCGGCGCGAACACCGACACCACCTACAACTCGCGGGGCATGGCCTTTGAAGCCCGCGCGGGCCGGGCACCCATCTACTTCGACACGTCCACGATGACCCGCGAAAACGCGAAGCTCATGGAGCCCGTGCGCGGATGGGCGAAGATCAACTACGACCGGCTGACCAATGAGGAAGGCATGGATTTCTTCGGCGGCAAGACCCAGTGGATGCCGCAGATCATGTGGCACTGCGGCGGGCTCGCCACGGATCTGGACTACGAGACGAACATTCCGGGCCTGTTCGCGGCCTGCCGCAGCCGCGGGCTCGACCCCGGCGTGTACATGGGCGGCTGGGCGCTGTGCACCACGGCGGTCACCGGCTACATCGCGGGCGGCAACGCCGCGCGGCGCTCGCTCGAAAAGGGCTGGGCGCACTTCCCACTCTCCAAGGCCGCTGATGCGATCGGACAGGCACTCGCCCCGCTCGGGCGCACGGGCATTCCCCCCAAGGATCTCGTCCGGGAAACGCAGGAAATCGTCTACCCCGCCGACGTCTGCCTCATCAAGAGCGACGCCAGCCTGAACCGCGCCCTGCGCCGCGTGGAATACGCCAAGGAAGCCATTGCCCCGCGCCTCGCCGCCAAGGACCCGCGCGACCTCGCCAAGCTCTATGAGGCCAAGTCCATGCTGCAGGCCGCCGAACTCTTTGTCCGCTCCTCGCTTATGCGCACGGAAACCCGCGCCGGGCATTATCGCGAGGACTACCCCGATCGCAACAACGAGGAATGGCTGGGCTGGATCTACGCGAAGAAGGGGGCGGACGGCGCGCCCATGCTCCACAAAGTCCCTGTCCCGCTGGAGCGCTACCGGATCAAGCCGTACCGCTACTACATGGACAACTTCACCTTCCCCCGGTAAGCCGCCCAACCCTGCGGGCGCGTCCGGATCGGGCGCGCCCCGCTCAACAAGACGAGGATGTTATGCCTAGCGATTCCTCCACGAAGAAGCTTTTTATCGGCCTTGGCATCGCCGCGCTCTATTTCATCATTACGGCCCTCCCCGCTCCCGACGGGCTGACCCCGGTTGGCAAGAAGGCCATCGCCATGATGCTGGCAGCTGTGCTTGTCTGGGTATTTGAGGTCATCCCCATCGCGGTGTCGTCCATCCTGTTCACCCTGCTCCCGGTGGTGGCGGGCATCATCCCCCTGCCCAAGGTCATGGCCCATTTCGCCACACCGACCGTCTTCTTCGTCTTCGCGATGTTCTGTATCTCCATCGCCTTCCAGAACTCCGGCCTGAACCGCCGCGTGGTCCTGTGGACGAGCCTCCGCTCGCGGGGCAACCCCTCGCGCCTGCTGTTCTTCCTGATGATGGTTTCCGCGCTCCTGTCGACCTTCCTCGCGGACATCCCCGTGGTCGCCATGATGCTGCCCGTGGCGGTCCTCCTGCTCGAAAAGAACCGCTGTGAGCCGGGGGCCAGCCCGTTCGGCAAGGCGGTGATGCTCGGCCTGCCCATCGCCTGCCTCATCGGCGGCGTGGGGACCCCGGCGGGCAGCGCCATGAACATGCTGACCATCGGCCTGTTGCAGGACACGGCCAAGGTGCACATTTCCTTCTTCGAGTGGATGGCCATTGGAATGCCGATGGTGCTTATCCTGACCCCGGTGGCGTGGTGGGCCGTGATCAAGGTGTTCCCGCCCGAAATGGACCGCCTCGCGGGCATGGAGCTGGTGGAACGGGAATATGCGGAGCTTGGGCCGGTCACGGGCCGCGAAAAACTGTTCTTCGTCATCCTATTAATCAATTTCATCCTGTGGTGCACGGACAAGATCCACGGCCTGCCCCTTCCGGTGGTGGCCGTCATCGGCGGCAGCCTCTTCGTACTTCCCCGCATCCAGCTCATTGATTGGGAACGCGACAAGTGCCGCATCGGATGGGACATCCTCATGCTCATCGGCGCGTCCAACGCCCTCGGCATGATCATCTGGGAACAGGGCGGCGCATCGTGGATAGCCAACGCTTGCCTCGGGGATATTTCCGATCTGCCGCTGGCCGGGGTCATCGCCGCCATTTCCATCTTCACGATCGTGATTCACCTGCTCATCCCGGTGAACACCGCCATCGTCGCCGTACTGCTGCCCGCGCTGGCGGCCCTTGCCGGGACGATGGGCGTCAACCCCGCCGTCCTTGCCATCCCGATGGGTTTCAGCGTGTCGGCGGCCCTGCTCCTGCCGCTCGATCCCGTGCCCCTCGTGACCTATCCCGCCGGATATTACAAGATGTTCGACATGTTCAAGCCCGGGTGTCTCATCTCCGTGGTCTGGGTCGTGGTCATGACCCTCATCATGTTCGCCATCGCCGTCCCGCTTGGCCTGCTGTAGAGGAGAAAAACTGAGGGGGCTCCTCGCCCCCTCAGACTCCCCCCGGCAGGGGAATGATTCTCCTGCACCCCCAGATGGAGGGAGCAGGTTCGCGCAAGGAATCCCTTCGAATTGAAGACCAAAAAAAGGGATACTAGCAAGTTACACAAACAATGCCCTATTCAAAAGACACAGCAAAACCTTTGGAAAGGAAGAGGCGAGCGTGAACCCTGCCGCCTCTATATGCTTCCAAAACCATCTGCCCGGCGGCCCGACGGCCTGACAATGCCCATCTTCTTCATCTTCTTGCGCAACGTATCCGGGTGCACCCCGAGCAGTTCACCCGCGCCGCCCGGACCGTGGATCTTCCCGCCCGTACGGTTCAGGGCGGCCTCAATATGCTCACGTACCACATCATCCAGTGAACAAAGCGTTCCTTCGCTCCGGGATTCCGAAAAGCCTGACGCCGCCCCCACGGACGCCGCTCCCGTCTTCTCGGATAGGCGCGCCTCACCACGTCCGGCGGCGTTGTCCGGCCTGTGCTCCCGGACCGAACGAAACGGAACGGGGCACTCCGCTTCCGGCGGCATCCCCTTTTCCATCCACTCCGCAAAACAGCGCCGCACCAGTTCCCGCACCCGCCCCTCAAGCGCCTCGCCATGCTCCGGCGCGGGACGTCCGGGAACGGCGTGTTCCAGAACGGGCTGGAGATAGCGATCGAGCTTGAGCTTGCTGTTGTAATCCAGAATCACCGCCCGCTCCACGAGGTTTTCCAGTTCCCGGACGTTGCCGGGCCAATCGTATTGGAGAAGCCGTTCCGCCGAGTCCGGTTCGATGCCGGAAATAGGGGGCAATCCCAGGCGGCGCGTGGCCTTGTCGATAAAATGCCGGGCCAGCGGGAGCAGATCCTGCAGCCGCTCACGCAGCGGGGGGACGGAAATGGTGAACACATTCAAGCGGTGATAGAGATCCTCGCGGAACGTGCCCTCGCGCAGCATCTTGTGCAGATCGCGGTTCGTTGCCGCTATAATCCGCACATCCACCGGAATGGAGGTCGTGCTGCCCACACGCTCGACCACGTGGTTCTGGAGGGTCCGCAGGAGCCGCACCTGCGCCTGAAGCGAAAGCTCCCCGAGCTCGTCGAGAAACAGCGTGCCGCCGTTGGCCAGCTCGAATTTGCCCGCCACAGCACAGTGTGCCCCGGTGAAGGCCCCTTTCTCGTGCCCGAACAGCGTACTGTCCATGAGCGTCTCAGGGATGGCCCCGCAATTGACCTTGATGAAGGGCTTACCCACGCGCTGCGATCTGGCCTGGATCGCGTTGGCGACAAGCTCCTTGCCCGTACCGGTTTCCCCGAGGATCAGCACCGGCGCATCGGTCCCCGACAGCTTGCGCACCGTTTCCATGACCTTCCTGAGCCCGCCCGAAGTGCCTATGAGCTCGGCGGGCGCGTCGTCCTCATGCGGCGACTGCGAGGGCGTATCGTAGCCGTGCGCGGAGAAGAACCGCTGCACCTCCTCTTCGCGGAGCACCTTGACCAGCGCGAAACTCAAGGGAATCGCCAGCAGGCCCAGCCTCCGCTCATGCTCTTCTGTAAAACAGCCCACCTCCGTCCCGATGAGCCTCAACAGGCCGAGCGGCGCGCCCGCCCCCTTGAGGCAGCACACCAGGTGCGCTCTCGGCCTGTTTTCGATGTACTCCCGCAAGTCGTTGTTCACGCTCTCGGCGGTCCGTACCTCTTGGCTGTTGGGGATGGCATTGACGCCCCCGGTCAGCGAAAAGGCCCGGAGGAACATGGTCTGCTCACGGGAAAACGGAATGAACCGCCCGAGGAAGTGGATGCCGCCGTCGTGGATGAAATGGAGTTCCAACAGGGACTGCGAGGAAGGCAGAAAATGGTGCATGACCATCCCTTCCAGCGGAAATGTCTCTTTCAGAAGCTTGTAGAACGCGATGAGAGATTCCCTGACGTCCGGCATGGCCAGAATCCGTGTGGATTTGTGAAAAAAAACACCATCCTGATACGCATCCGGCATATAATCCTCCCTATCGGCCTATAGTCCGATTTCTGCGCCGGATTATAGGCTTATTTTCCGCATATTGTCACATCCCAAAAGTCTTTTTTTGTAATCACCAAAAATAAAACAGTTTTTATACATGGCACGGAACTTGTTATATCAAATACAAAAAGAAACACATGTGTCTCTCAATGGCCCAGTAACGCGTCATCAGGCTTCCGTTGCTCTTCCGTATGGATGTGCCTTCGTATCGCACTGTCCATAGTATGAAACGGAACGGATATATTAAAAAACACATATATGCATATCTTTATTCGTTCTCAACTTGCATGAACGGAATAGCGATATGCTGGAAACAGGAAGCCTTTTGCTGCTATCCTGTATCGCCTCTCCCCAAAGCCTTTACCAATCCGTATCTCCATGCCCGCATCGGTTCATGGAGAAGAGGAATGTTGCGCCATCCGGCATCGTAATGACCTTCTGCAACAAGAGGCCCTCACGCCGGACGCGGGTCCGGCGCGCCGCAATGCCGCATGGATTCCGGGGAAACCGTTTCCCACGGAATGACGTCTTTGAAACGGCACCGTTTCAAGGAAATTCCGCTCCAGGGAGGATACAATGACTCATATGCTCAGTCTGCTCCCCAAGTCGCGTTTCGAGGAAAGCGGCGTGGAGATTCCCGGCGGACTTGCTTTTCTTGCCGACTACAGGCCAGACGCCATCGCGGAGGCCTCTGCGGGCATTGAAGGCCTCTTCATGCCGCCTTCGCACCCCCGCCTCGACGCCGATCTGCTGGCCCGGCTCGGCTCCGTGCGCATCATCCAGACGGCAGGGGCCGGATTCGACAGCGTGGACCACGCGGCGGCGGCGAAGCTCGGCCTCATCGTGTGCAACTCACCGGCACAAAACGCGATCACCGTGGCAGAGCACGTCATCGGGGCGGTGATCTGCCTCCAGCGCGAGCTGGCCTACGCGGACGAGGCCATCAAGTCCGGCGCCTATGCGCAGGCACGGGAACGCATCCTCGGCCGGGGCGCCTGCGAACTGTTCGGCGCCACCGTGGGCATCGTCGGGCTCGGCGGCATCGGCCGGGCGCTGGCCCCCCGCCTTGCGGCCTTCGGGGCAACGGTCGTGGCCTCCGACGTCTTCTGGCCCGAAGCATTCGCGCAGGAGCACGGCATCCGGCCCGTCGATCTCGACGAGCTGTTCGCCGTCAGCGACATCGTCACCCTGCACTGTCCGCTTATGGACGCCACGCGCGGCCTTGTGGGCGTGGAGCGGCTCGCTTCCATGAAGCCCGGCGCGATCCTCGTCAACGCGGCGCGCGGCGGCATCGTGGACGAAACGGCCCTCGCCGACGCCCTCGAACGCGGCATCATCCGGGGCGCGGCCATCGACAACTTTGAAAGTGAAAGCCCTTCGCCCGGCAATCCCCTGCTCCGGCTTTCTCCGGAAGCGCGCCGTCGGGTGCTGTTCTCTCCCCACCTCGCGGGCGTCACCCGCGCGGCGTTCGCACGCCTGATCCGTCAGGCCATCGGCAATCTGGAAAACAGCCTCCGGGGACTTCCCCCGCAGTTCTCCGTCAATGGGCTCTCGTCCATTCGCCCATCCGCATGAGGAAAGCCGGCATGAACGACAAGAAGACCGTAAGCTTCGGTATGGCTCTGGCGATTATCTTCCTTCCCATTCTGGTCATCCTTCTCGGCGGGCTCGTCCTGCGCGTGGGGTTCCTCGTGCCGCTGATGCTCGCCACCATCACGGCCTCGCTCCTCAGCATCATGGCGGGGTTCACCTGGAAAGAGGTTGAAGCCTGTATCGTCAACGGCGTGCACCGCATCATCATCGTCACCTGTATCCTCTTCCTCGTGGGCACGCTCATCGGGGTCTGGATTCAGGCCGGGGTCATCCCCCTGTTCCTCTACTGGGGCCTGAAGCTCCTCTCGCCCTCCATGTTCCTCGTCAGCACGGTGCTCATCTGCGCGGTCTTCTCGCTCATGACCGGCACCTCCTTCGGGACCATCGGCACGGCGGGCCTGGCCCTGCTCGGCGTGGGCGAGGCCCTCGGCTTCCCCACCGGGCTCACCGCCGGGGCCATCGTGTCCGGCGCGTACTTCGGCGACAAGATGTCCCCGGTTTCCGATACCACCAACCTCGCCTCGGGCATCACCGGGACCAACATTTTCTCCCACATCGGCTCCATGCTCTATACCACCGTGCCCGCCACCCTCGTGGCCCTCGGCCTCTACTGGTACCTCGGGCTCAACTACAGCGGCGGGGCCATGCCCGACCTGACCCCGATCACCGACGCCCTCTCAGCCAACTTCAACCGCTCGTTCCTCCTCGTCCTGCCGCCCATCGTGCTGGTGGCCCTCGCCATCCGGGGCATCCCGCCGCTGCCCACGCTCGTCATCGCCATCCTCGTCGGCGTGGCCTGCGCATTCATCATTCAGGACGGCATGACCGTGAAGGGCATGTTCAAGGCCGCCACCGACGGCTACGTTTCCCAGACCGGGCACCCGCTCGTGGACAAGATCCTCTCCCGAGGCGGCCTGACCAGCATGTCCTTCGTGGTCTTCCTGCTGCTCATCGCCATGACGCTCGGCGGCATCCTCGAAGGCACCGGCGCGCTGGGCGTGGTCGTGGACCGCATGACCCGTTCCGTGACCACCCCCGGCGGCCTCATCCTCGCCACGCTGGTTTCCTGCTACCTCATGACCATCGGCACGGGCAACGGTATGCTCTCCATCATCGTCCCGGCCCGCGCCTTTGAAAAGAAGTTCCGCGACATGGGCATCCAGTCGCGGGTCCTCTCGCGGACGCTTGAGGACGCCGTCACCCTCGGCATCGCGCTGGTGCCGTACTCCATGGCCGCCTTCTTCATCGTCGGCGTCCTCAAGATCGACGCCATGCAGTACATCCCCTACGCCTTCGTCAACTGGATCGTCCCCATCTTCTCCCTCACCTACGGCTTCACCGGGTTCGCCATCTGGAAGATCAACAAAGATGCCGGGAACGCTCCCGGCAACTCGCCCGCCGAATCCGAAGCCTAGCCGCCGGGGACTCCCTGCGGGAATGCGGCCTCCGCAGGGCCCCGGCTTCAACCATGCAACCCCATTCCGGGCATAAGCGGCCCCGGAGGAGCCTCCCCTGCGGAGCACGGCTCCCCCGGCAACGGGAAGCCGTTCCCTAAAAACGGCACGCCCCGCCGGGGCCGCCCGGAACAGCAAAGGAACCCTTATGGACACGCAAAGATTTTCACGCATCGCCAACGGCCTCAAGTCCGCTTCCATCAGCTCCGTTACCCAGACCGCGGACGCCCTGCGCCGCGAGGGAAAGGAAGTGCTCGTGTTCAGCATCGGCCGCCCGGACTTTGACACGCCCGAGCACATCAAGGCCGCAGCCAGCGACGCGCTGGCCAAGGGATTCGTCCACTATACGCACAACCGGGGCATCCTGCCCATGCGCGAGGCCGTGGCCGCCTACCTCAAGCGCCAGAACGGGCTGGACTACGATCCCAAGACCGAAATCATGATCACCGCCGGAGCGCAGGAAGCCCTCATGCTCTGCACTCATGCCCTGCTCGATCCCGGCGACGAGGTGCTGGTGCCCTCGCCGGGCTTCCTCCTCTACTATTCGAGCATCCCCATGCTCCACGCCGTACCCGTACCCTACGTGCTCAAGGAACCCGACTACGACTGGGACGGCGCGCCCGTCAGCGACCGGACCAAGCTCATGATCTTCAACAACCCCAACAACCCCACGGGCAAGGTCTTCTCCGCAGAAGAAATGCGCGACGCCGCCGACTTCGTGAAGAAGCACGATCTGCTCGCCATCAGCGACGAAGCCTATGACCGCCTGCTCTACGGCGACGCCAGGCACCGCTCGCTGGCCGCCGAGCCCGACATGCGCGAACGCACCCTCCTCGTCGGCTCGCTGTCCAAAACCTATTCCATGACCGGCTGGCGGCTCGGCTACGTGGCTGGCGCGCCGGAACTCATCGAGCGCCTGGCCCGCCTCCAGCAGAACTACATGCTCAGCGTGACCTCCTTCGCCCAGTACGGCGGGGCCGAAGCCCTCAACGGGCCGCAGGAATGCGTGGAAACCATGCGCAAGGCCTTTGAGGAACGCCGCAAGGTCCTCATTGAAGGGCTGACCGGCGCGCCGAATATCCGTTTCAACAACCCCGAAGGCGCGTTCTACCTGTTTATCGACCACCGCGACACCGGCCTCGACTCGGTGACGTTCTGCAAGCGGCTCCTCGAGGAACAGCTTGTGGCCTGCGTGCCCGGCGACGACTTCGGCCCGTCCGGCGAAGGCCATATCCGCATTTCCTACGCCACCAGCACGGAAAACTGCGCCGAGGGCGCGCGCCGTATCCGCGCCTTCCTGAACAACCTCTAGAAACAAGGAGCCATTGCGATGCAAACCCATCGTCATCAGGCGGACATACTGATCATCGGCGGCGGCGTGTGCGGCCTCAACGCGGCCCTCACCGCCCGGGAACAGGGCCGATCTGTCATCGTCATGGACAAGGCCGTCATTGAGCGCAGCGGACACATCGCGGGCGGCATCGACCATTTCCTCGCCTACATGGACACCGGCGCGGAATGGGATACCCGCGAAGCCTACCTCGAATTCACCGGCAAAAGCGCCCGGGGCGTGACCAACATCGACGTCGTGGACTCCGTGTATTGCCAAGAACTCCCCCACGCGCTCAAGCGCTTCGAGGAAATCAACTGCACGCTCCGCCAGCCCGACGGCACCTATTACCGCACCAAGTCCTACGGGCAGCCCGGCCCGTGGTGGATCAACTTCAACGGCAAGAGGATGAAGCCTCTCCTCGCCAAGGCCGCCCGCAAGGCCGGGTGCGCCGTGCTCGACCGAGTGGTCACCGCCGATCTGCTCACCAACGGCGGCACCGTCTGCGGCGCGGCGGGCTTCGACATCCGCACGGGCGATTTCCATATCATCCGCGCCGGGGCGGTCATCATCTCCACGGGCGGCACCAACCGCCTCTACAGCAACCCTTCCGGCATGAGCTTCAACACATGGATGTGCCCCGCCGACACCGGCGACGGCGAAGCCATGAGCCTGCGGGCGGGCGCGGAACTCGCCAACATCGAATTCCTGCGCATGACCGTGGTGCCCCGCAGCTTCAACGCCGCCGGGCTCAACGCCCTCTCCGGCATGGGGGCCGTGCTCATCAACGCCAAGGGTGAAGCCTTCATGGACCGTTACCACCCCCTCGGCATGAAGGGCCCCCGCTACAAGATGGTGCAGGGCGTGCTCAACGAAATGCGCGAAGGCCGCGGCCCCGTGTACATGGACTGCCGAGGCATCGATCCCGAAGCCCAGAAGCACCTCATCGCCACCCTTTCCTGCGACAAGGATTCGTTCAAGGACTACTTCGAACAGCTCGGCATCGACCTTACCGCCACCCCTATGGAGGTGGACACCTCCGAAGGTATGCAGGGCGGGCCCAACGAAGTCTGCGGCAGCGGCGTCAAGATCAACAAGGACTGCGGCACTAACGTGCCCGGCCTCTACGCGGGCGGCAACGGCGCCGACCAGTGCCGCAGCCTGCACATGGCCGTCACCAGCGGCATCCATGCCGGACGCATGGCCGCGCACTACTGCGCCTCCCTCCCCTCCGCGCCCGAACCGGACGAAGCCCAGATCCAGCGCATCCACGAGCGCGTCTACGCGCCGCTCGATCCCGAACGCTCCATCGGCTGGAAGGAATTCGAAATGACCCTCCAGCGCATCCTCACCGAAGGCGCGGGCCCCTGCCGCACCGAAAAGAAGCTGCTCCGCGCCAAGGAAAAGCTCGAACAGGTGCAGGCCGCCAGCGGGCTCGTCGGCGCGAAGGATCTCCACGATCTCCTCAGGCTCCACGAAGTCCACAACCTGCTCACCATCGGGCGCTGCACCGTGGACGCGGCCTTGTACCGGCAGGAAAGCCGGTTCGGGAACTGCCATTTCCGCGAGGACTTCCCCGAACAGGATGACGAACGCTTCCTCGGACAGGTGGTCGTTTCCGCCGAATCCGACGGTAAACTCAAGCTTGAACTCCGCCGCACCGACAACCCGTATGCGTAACAACCAGCATATCTGGACAGACGGAATCGCTGAACGCCATCCCGCGCCGCGACCAACGTTACGGTTTCACACACTCCCCGCAGCAAGCGGGAATGCCCCCATCGGGGCCAAACGCTCCGGCGACGGAGCCCTTTTCCGGAGGCCATCCATGCCCGCCATGATCGACACGAAGACCTGCACAGGCTGCGGAAGATGCGACCGCTCCTGCCCTCTGGACGTCATCTACTACAACAAGGACGAGAAAAAGGCGGAAATCCGCTATCCCGAAGAATGCTGGATGTGCGGTTCCTGCCGCCAGGAATGCCCGTCCGGGGCCATCACGCTGCGCTTCCCGCTGAACACGCTCTACAACGCCAGCAGCAACCCCTACATGTAAGGAGCCGTCCATGTTGTATATCGACGCCTTCAACCACATCCTGCCCAAGAAGTATCAGGCCGTCCTCGAACAAAAGGTGCCCAACCGCGACATGAGTTCCAACCTGTCCCGGTACGCCGAAACGGTCCCCACACTGCTCGACCTCGACGCCCGCTTCCGGCTCATGGACAGCGTGGAAGGCTACATGCAGGTGCTCACGCTGGCGGCCCCCACGGTGGAATCCGTCGCCTCGCCCGAAGTCGCCGTGGATCTGTGCCGCTTCGCCAACGATGAAATGGCGGAACTGGTCGAAAAGTACCCCGACCGCTTCGCCGCCGCCATCGCCGCCCTGCCGCTCAACGATCTCGACGCCAGCCTTAAGGAAATCGACCGCGCCATCCGCGATCTCCGCCTGCGGGGCATCCAGATGTACAGCGACGTAAACGGGATGCCGCTCGATGCCGAGGCCCTGTACCCCATTTACGAAAAGATGGAACGTTACAACCTGCCCATCCTTATCCATCCCAAGCGCTCGCCCGCCCTGCCCGATTATCCCGGCGAGGAAAATTCGCGCTACCGGGCGTGGACGAAGATCGGCTGGCCCGTGGCCTCCTCAATGGCGATGTTCCGGCTGGTCTACGGCGGGGTCATGGAACGCTTCCCCAACCTCAAGATCGTCACCCACCACTGCGGCGGCGTCATCCCCTATCTCGCCGGGCGCATGGAGTGGAACGACGACTTCAACGAGATGCGCATGGGGCACAAGGACATCCTCTTCCCCCACAAGCCGCTCGAATACTTCCGCCGCATGCACTACGACACCGCCAACAACGGCTATCCCGCCGGGCTCCGCTGCGGCATGGATTTCGCGGGCATCGACAAGCTCGTCTTCGCCACTGATCTCCCCTTCTGCAACCAGAAGGGGCTGCGCCTCATCCGCGACTCCATCGCCGCCGTGGACGCCCTCGATCTCGCCCCGGCGGATCGCCGCAAGGTTTTCCAGAGCAACGCCGTAGATCTCTTCCGGCTGCCGTTGAGCACGCTTGTGTGATGGACAAGCCGGGGGAAGGGAAACCCTTCTGAAGAAGGGTTATCCCTCCCCCCGAACCCCCCACCCTTCCCAAGACTTTCGACTGGTGGGGAGGTTGCGCGGAGGGAGCCCGTTCCGATGTGGGAACAGGAAAAGCCCCACGGACAGAGTTTACCCCCGTCGGCAACGTAGCATCCAAAAGCATTTCCAAACCGAACCTGTGTTCTCCCATCCCCCAACCCGGCGGCCTGCTTCCCCCTATGGCCGCCGGGGGCTTCTCCCGCGCCCCGGCTCCGGGAGCGCGCGAGAAGGCCCTTTCCCAACGCCTTCCATAAACGGGAAAAAGGAACACCCGATGAAGAAGCATACCATTTGCCTAGAAGCCCGCCCCTTCGCGGCCTTTTCCAACGAACAGCTTGACCGGCTGGCGGCCCGCCCGGATGCGGAGATTCTGGACTGCCGGGGCGGTACAGTGGACGATCCCGCTTTCATGGGCCGCCTCCAGAGCGCGGACATCGTGATTTCCGGGAACGATCTCCATCTCGACGCCGCTCTGCTCGACGCCCTGCCCAACCTCCGCTGCGTCGCCAAGCTCGGAGTGGGCCTCGACATGATCGACATACCCGCCGCCGTCGCCCGGGATATCATCGTCTGCAACACGCCCGGAGCCAACGACGTGGCGGTCGCGGAGCACACCTTCGCCCTGCTGCTCGGCCTGCTCCGGCAAGTCCCGCGCTGCGATGCCGGGATGCGCGGCGGCAAATGGGAACAAGGCGCCATCCTCGGGCGCGAAGTGCAGGGGCGCACATTCGGCATCGTGGGCATGGGGGCCATCGGACGCTGCGTGGCGTCCATCGCCCAAGGTTTCGGAGGCCGCGTCACTGGTTTCGACCCCTACTGGCCGGAAGCCTTCGCCGCCGAACGGAATATCGAGCGCCGTGATCTCGACACGCTGCTCCGCGAATCGGATTTCGTCTGTGTCCACTGCCCCCTCACCCCACAGACCGAAAACCTTATCGGTACCCGCGAACTCGGGCTCATGAAGCCCTCCTCCGTGCTCGTCAACATGGCACGGGGCGGCATCGTTGATGAAAGCGCCCTCTATGACGCCCTCACCGCCCGCCATATCAGCGGGGCCGTACTCGACGCCTTTTCGCAGGAGCCGCCCTCATCCATGCCCTTCGCCGCCCTGCCGAATGTGCTCCTTTCGCCGCATGTCGGCGCGTTCACCGAAGAAGCCCTCGAAAAGATGAGCCGCATCGCCGTGGATCAGGTTTTCCAGTTCCTCAGCGGCGAGCGTCCGGTGCATGCGAAGGCGAAGTAATGTGTGAAAAGAGGATGAAGATTGGAGGGGGGAGGGGGAACCCTTCTGGAGAAGGGTTCCCCCTCCCCCCTCCAAACCACCCCTCTCCCCTCCCAAGACTTTCGACCTTATTGAATCCCCGTTCACAGGTTTACTTGTGGACAGAGAACGATAAAGGTAATGGCGAAAGGCAAGACGTCGACAATGTGCCTGACGCAAGACAATGCGACACCAGCACATACCGTCTTTTTCCAGGGAACAATTGAAAAAAACATCCCAAAAGAGAAATTCCTGACGCCGATGGAGCCGTTTCGCTGCGGTTTCAGCCGAAACGTCGTTTCGTCCGAAACCGCAGCGAAACGATACTGCCGGGGTCCGGGGGGCGGCTCGCCCCCCGGGCAGGGGGTCAAGGGGGGCGGCAGCCACCCTTGCCGCCGGAGGCATCCCTCCCAAACTTCCAAAGGAAAACGCCATGAACGAAATCCAGCAACTGTGCGACGAGGCCGCAGGAACCAATAAAGTCCTGCAAGGAAACATCGCGTTCGCGGTCGGCTGCGTGCGCGCGGGTATCCACGCGGCGGACGGCTACCCCGGCACGCCGAGCACGGAAACCATCGACAAGGGCCTGTCGCAGGCGCAGGACAGGATCACCGTGGGCTGGTCCGTGAACGAAGCCGTGGCCGTCAGCGTCGGCGTGGGACACGCCATGGCCGGGCGCGACTGCGTCGTCACCATGAAAATCCCCGGCCTCTATCAGGCCTGCGACGCCTTCACCAGCGTTTCCTGCTACATGCAGCCCAAGGGAGCGCTCATCTACTACATCGCCAGCGACTTTACCCCAAGCTCCACACAGCACGTCATCGATCCCCGCTACCTCTTCAAGAGCTGCTTCGTACCCGTGTTCGAGCCGCGCACGCATCAGGAAATGCACGAGGCGGCAGGGCTGGCGGCTGACATCTCGCGCACGCACCGCACCCCGGTCGTCATCCTCGCGGGCGGGCTTCTCTGCCACAGCGAAGGGCTGGTCAAACTCGCTGAACAGCATACGCGCCCGCTCGCCGAAGTCGGCCCGCTCGCGCTCCAGCACGCCCTGCCCGGCATGGCCCGCATCTCCTACGATACCGTCATGGCGGAACGTATGCCCGGACTCATCCGCATGGTCGAGGAATCGCCCCTCAACATCCACTATAAGGGCGCTGGACGGCGCGGGGTCATCACCTGCGGCGCGACCACCCTGCTCATGCGCGAATACAAGGAACGCTTCGATCCCGATCTCGACATCCTTTCGGTGGCCTTCACCAACCCGCTGCCGATGGAACGCATCCGGGCGTTCTGCGCGTCCATCAAGGGCGAAGTCAGCGTTATTGAGGACGGCTACCGCTTCATACAGGAAGCCTGCCTCGCGGCGGGACTCGACGTCAGCGGCAAGGACTCCCTCAGCCATGTGACCGAATGGACGCCCGAGCGCATCGCCGCATTCCTCGGCAGGGATACCAAGGCCGGGACGCCAGCGCCTTCCGTACCCCGCCCCCCCATGATCTGCGCGGGATGCCCCTACCGCCTCGCGGCCCTGCATCTCGGCAAACTGCACAAGCGCGGGGACATCGAGGCCATTTTCGGCGACATCGGCTGCAATACGCTGATCAAGGGCCTCAACGCCCTCGACGTAAACCTGTGCATGGGTGCAAGCGAAGCCATGCGCATGGGCTATGTCCTCTCGAAGCCCGAAGCCGCCGCCCGCTGCGTGAGCATCATCGGCGACGGCACCGAATGCCACAGCGGCATGGACGCCACCCGCAATACGGTGTTCCGCCAAGTCCCCGGCCTCAAGATTGTGCTCGACAACGAATGGATCGCCATGACCGGCGGACAGCCTTCGCCGTCCTCTCCCTGCAACCTCGCCGGGCAGTCCAATGCCTTCCGGCTTGACGAGGCCCTCAAGAGCCAGGGCGCACACGTCATCACCGCCGACGCCTACGACAAGGCGGAAATCGAAGCCCGCGTGGAAGAGGGGCTCAAACTGGCGGGCGAAGGCCGTTTCACCATCCTGATCATCCGGGGAACCTGCATCCGCAAAGTCCCGGCCTCGGCCTACGGGCAGAAGCTCGCCGTGGACAAGGAACTTTGCCGCAAGTGCGGACGTTGCCACATCTGCCCCGGAATCGAGGCCTCCGAAGACGGCACGCCCCGCTGGAACAACCTCTGTTCCGGCTGCGTGTCCCGCACGCCCGCCTGCCTCCAGATGTGCCCGTTCAAGGCCCTTTCCGTCGCAGGCTCCAACACGGAAACAACTCTCGAAACCGCCGCGCTTCCCCATGCTCCGGAGGTCATCGACGTTCCTCCCGTCAATTCCTTCCGGCGTCCTCCCCGCCTGTCCCTCGCCATCCGCGGCGTGGGCGGGCAGGGAAACCTGTTCTTCGGCAAGGTGCTGGCGCAAGTGGCCTTCCTCGCCGGGTACGACGACCGCAACATCCTCAAAGGCGAAACCCACGGCATGGCGCAGATGGGCGGCCCGGTGATCAGCACCTTCGGCTGTGGCGAAGTGTTCAGCCCCGCGCTCGTGCCGGGGACAGCCAACGTCCTCATCGCCATGGAAAAGGCCGAAGCGCTGCGCCCCGGCTTCCTCGATCTGCTGGAGCCCGGCGGGACCGTGCTCATGGCCGATACCCGCATCCTGCCGCACGGCCTGAAGCCCGAAGCCTACCCTTCCGACGAGGCCATCGCCGCCCAGCTTGAAGGCTACCGGGTCGTGACCGTCGATGTCCTGAACATCGCCCTCAGCCTCGGGGACCACAAAGGCCGTTGTGCCAACGTAGCCATGCTCGGCGTGCTCAGCACCCTGCCGCCCTTCGACGTCGTGCCCGAAGCCGTCTGGCTGCAGGCCCTCAAGGGCATCTCGCGTAAGCCGGCGCTCTGGGATCTCAACCATGCAGCTTTCATGGCCGGTCGCGGGATGCAGAAAGGTTGATCGGGAAGAGGAAAGATGTGGGAGAAGGGGCCCTCCCTTCCCCCACACCCCCATCCCTCCCCCGAAGACTTTTGAACTTATCGAATCCCTCTTGTCGTTTTTCCCTGATGATAGGGATGAGGAAAAACAGACACTGGGAATGAATCAGGCGAACGCAACGCACAAAAAACATCAATCCAAATAATTCTCTAAAAGATAATAATATTAATGTATTACTAAAAAACTCCTGATACACCCCAAACGCACAGAGGGAACGCCAGACTCGCTCAAAACGGCCCGTATCCGATCCGTGCCGGACAGCGTCCGGGACGGATCGGATATGAAGCCGTAACTGAGGGGGTCCGGGGGGCATCATGCCCCCCGGTCAGGGGGTCAAGGGGGGCGACGCCCCCTTGCCGCCGGAGGCATCCCGCAAGGAACACCCTATGAACCTTACCGTCGCCTACGAACCGATCACGGAACTGCTCCGCAACGCCTATGCCGAAGGACGACAGTTCCTCTACGAATACGAAGTGTATAACCTCCTGAGCCTGTCGGGATCGGAAACGCCCCCGAAATGCTCCTTCATCCCCCGCAACGCCAAACTCGCCGACGAGGAAGTCATGGCCATGCCCGGGGACAAGGCCGTCCTCAAGATCGTCTCTCCGACCATCATCCACAAAACGGAAGTCGGCGGCGTGCGCATCGTGCCGAAAACGCCGGATAAGGTGCGATCCGCCGTGCGCCGTATGCTCTCCGAAGTGCCTGAACGCTACGCCGAATGGATCGAACGCCACCCGTCCGGCGCCCCCAAGAGCTATCGGGGGTTGGAAGGGGCCGCGCTGCAAAACGCCATCGCTTCCGATCTCAAGGGGGTGTTGCAGGTGCAGTTCATGCCGCCCGACTCCGAAGCCTTCGGCAATGAGCTTATCGTGGGCCTGCGCCGCACCCGCGAGTTCGGCATGGTCATCAGCGCCGGCCTCGGCGGGACCGATACCGAGCTGTACGCCGAACGCTTCCGCAAGGGGCAGGCCATTGTAGCCGCACTCACGGCCATGACCGACGGAGAGACGTTCTTCCGGCTGTTCCGGCAAACCGTCTCATATAGAAAACTCGCCGGATTGACGCGCGGGCAACGCCGCATCGTTACCGACGACCAGCTCATCGAATGCTTTGAGTCCTTCATCCGCATGGGGAACCACTTCTCGCCGGACAATCCGGACGCGCCGTTCGTCATCGACGAGCTGGAAATCAACCCGTTCGCCTTCACCGACTATCTGATGGTCCCGCTCGACGGCATGTGCAAATTCTCGCTGCCGGAAAAAGAACCGACGGCCCGGCCCGTGGCGCGCATAGGAAACCTGCTGCACCCCGAACGCATCGGCATCATCGGCGTGTCCGCCAAGCGGAGAAATTTCGGACGTACCATCCTTGAAAACATCATCGGTTCGGGATTCGACAAAGATCGGATCGTCATCCTGCGCGACGGCGAACCCGATCCCTCCGGCGTGCGCTGTGTGCCTGATCTGCGGAGCGTGAGTGAGCCGCTGGATCTGTTCATCGTGGCCGTAGGCGCGGAACACGTACCCGGCCTTGTGGACGAAGTACTGGAAACAGGCGCCGCCCGGAGCGTGATGCTCATCCCCGGCGGGCTCGGTGAAACCGAGGAAAGCAAGGAAATCGCGGCCCGCATGATCGAGCGCATTCGGGAAGCCCACGGCAAGGGCGACGGCGGCCCGGTGTTCCTCGGCGCGAACTGCATGGGTGTCATTTCCCGGCCCGGCGATTATGACACGTGGTTCATCCCGGCCGAAAAACTGCAGGCCGCGCGCCAGACGTCGTGGCGGCGCACCGCCATCGTGAGCCAGAGTGGGGCATTCCTGCTCAACCGCTTCAGTCAGGCTCCGGAAATGAGCCCGGCCTACCTCATCTCTATGGGCAATCAGACCGACCTCACGCTCGGGGACATGATGCGCCACTTCATCAGCTCGGACGAGGCGGACGTCATCGCCGTCTATGCGGAAGGCTTCAAGGATCTTGACGGGCTGCGGTTCGCACAGGCCGTCCGCGAAGCCGTACGCAACGGCAAGCAGGTCATCTTCTACAAGGCGGGGCGCACGCCCGAAGGCAAGAATGCCACCAGCGGGCACACGGCCTCTCTCGCCGGAGACTACATGGTCTGCGAGAACTGCATCCGGCAGGCGGGCGCGATCATGGCCCGCAACTTCACGGAATTTCAGGAGCTCATCCTGCTGGCGGAAGCGTTCCGCAACGATGCCGTCAACGGCAAGCGCCTCGGCGCGGTCAGTGGCGCGGGATTTGAAGCCGTGGGCATGGCGGACTCCATCCAGTCGGACGAATACAGCATGTCGCTCGGCGCTTATGCCGAAAGCACCCGCAGCGCCATGCAATCCTGCATCAATGAAAAGCACCTGGACAAGCTGGTGACCATCGCCAATCCACTGGACATCAACCCCGGCGCGGATGACGAAGTTCATGCGCACATGGCGGAATTGATGTTGAACGACGAGGGCATCGACGCCGTGGTCATCGGGCTCGATCCGCACTCTCCGGTGACGCACACCCTTGCGGAGACGGACGTGGAGGCCTTCCGCATGGACGCGCCCGGCGGCATCCTCGAACGGCTCTCTGCCGTACGTGAACGCTTCCGCAAGCCGCTGGTCGCCGTGGTGGACGGCGGGGCACAGTTCGAGCCCTTCCGTAATGCCCTACGGGAACGGAACATACCCGTTTTCCCCGTCTGCGACCGCGCTATTGCCACTCTCTCCTTATATATGGAAGCGAGGCTCATGGTTAAAGGGTTTGTTTAGGAGAGAAAAAGATTGGAAGGGGGACCTTTCTGGAGAAAGGTCCCCCTTCCCCCTTCCAAACCTCCCCTCTTCCCCTCCAAAGACTTTCATCTTTATCGAATCCCTCATCCGAAATTCCCGCATGGGCAAAAGATGATGGGTAACTTAGATTTCTTATTGGAAAAAGAAAGGCAAAGGATTTTTTCCTTCGTCTTTTCTCGTTATAAGAAAAAAACACCGCCTCACCCCTATGTTCACAGGGAAAGACGCCAAAAGGGATTCGATAACGTCAAAAGTCTTTGAGAGAGGGAGGATGGGGGTTTGGGGGAAGGGAGGAGAGAACTTTCTTCAGAAAGTTCTCTCCTCCCTTCCCCCAATCTTCTCTGTTCCTTACGCTTCGCGACACCACCAGATGACCTTGCCGATGATGCGGACGGACTCGGCCATGTCGCCACGCAAGTCCACTTCGATGGGCTCGTAACGTTCGTTCAGACTGCGGAGGAGCATCCGATGACCGGGCAGCGTCTCGATCTGCTTGATGTAGATTTCCTCGTTGACACCCACGGCGTAGATCGTATGGGGATAAATCTGCTGTTTACTCTGATCTATGAGGGCCATGTCCCCGTGGCAAATCTCCGGTTCCATGCTGTCACCGTAAACTTTCATGAGCACCATCTTGTCGGGATTGCCCTTCCGGCACAGCCAATCGGAACGAAAGGCAAAATAATCCAGTACATCGGCTTCGGTTTGCAGGCTTCCCACTCCGGCGGAAAGGCTCGCCGCCACCAGAGGGATGCACAACAGGTCGAGATCCGGAACCGCCGCGCCCGCAGGCGTCGACGCCTGAGAAATTGATGAAGCAACCGGAGCATGGGAAGCTACAGGAGTGGATTCGTCTCCCTTCCCGAACATCAGCCAGTCCATCGACAGGCCACACTGTTGCGAGACTTTGACCACCCATCCTTCCGGAATCTTGCGTTTTCGCCGGGCCTGGCTGACGGCCTGCGGCGAAACGCCGAGAAGTGCCGCCAACTGGGCGTCACGATGCAGCCCCGCACCGGAGAGGAGGCGGTCCAGAATGGCATTGGAATCGGATTCGGATGGTATTGTGTTCATGAGCCAGCCTATACCCGATTCTTGATTGTCTTGTCAATCTCAGCTTACTTCCACAAGGGGTGTAAATCAATTTTTATTCAATTTATCAATTTTTAATTGACAAACAAACCGGACTCGGGCACTTTCAAAACGCGCCGGGAAAACGGCGAATTTCGTGGAGCGAGACGACAAGGAGAAATCTCATGGCTATAAGTGAAGATTTGCGGAGCGTGCAGGCGACACTCATGCAGGGACTGAACCTCGACAACGCACCGTTGCTGCGTCTGGTGTGCAGCAACCTGCAATCCATCGCGGAGCAGATCGAATCCCTTGAGAACCTCCCACTGGCGACGCGGGATATCGCCGGAAAAGTCGGACGCCGCCGGGGAAAACGATGCGCCCTCGGTGCTGCGTAATGGCAGTGCCCTTCATTGCAATTGCAGTTGATGACAGTAATTAAAATACTACGCTAAATAGTTAGATGTGCACAAACTGTCACTGACTATCACTTGACATCAAAGGAACACCACTGTCCGATCCCTACGGCGGACGTGAAGCCGGGCCCCTTCGGGTTTACGGCATGGGGGTCACGTCGCCGTAGGCGGCTTCGGAAATGAAGAGTTCCCCTATCCGGCTTTCTCTTCATTCCCTGTACCGTAGCCGCAAAATGTCCCCATGTAACCTCATCCATCTGCAACTCAGGTCATAGCAGAACCATCATGAGACATTCAGGCTATGGAACAGCTGTTGTAACTGGAGGATATAGTTTTTGTAATATGTATATCCGGGATCGTTTTCGTATACGCAACCCGTTGAGATGTGTTTTCTTTACTTGAACATCCGACACAGAAGGCTTTTTTCCCGCCTCCATCCGGTTGACTCTGGGCTATTCAGTCTTATGTAGTGAAGGTCAAAGAGATTCCGCCAAAGGAGGATTTGGTCATGACGAACAAGGAACTTGAAGTTATTGTTTGTAACGCAATTGACGCTCGTAAGGAGCAAGGGACGCCGTTTGACCGCGACGCGTTCGTAGCTCTCGTCAAGATGGCGCAGGCCCTCTATCCCCATACGACCTATGAACATCAGATCGACGTCGTTGCCCGCATGAAGAGTATCGTCGATCCGATTGACGGCTTCCACCCCCGCTGGGAAACGGACGAGCTGTTCGCCGCCTGCATCAAGGCCATTGAAGCCAAACAGCCGTCCTATACCATTCCCTATGAAGATGTCGTCATTTTCATCAACAGCATCAAGATGGCGTTGAAGAGACTAGATCTCAAGGTGGACACTTGCTCGTGCCTCTCCGCCCTAGCTGAAAAGCTGTAAATTTCTCAGCATCATTGCTGAAACAAACAGCCCGCGACGTATCTGAGTCACGGGCTGTTTGCGTTTGTTGCTTCGAAACAGAATCTTCCCAAAATCAAGTATTATATAGAAACTTGTGTCATTCTAAAGTGATGCAATGCTCTTGGAGAACGGCGGGAATTCTCCGCAATTTCAGCATGAACCGTCAAGGGAACCTTGGTCCATCTCTCAAACGGCATTTTCCAAAACCTGCCACCGCCCCTCTTCCATAAGGGAGCCTTTTCTGTGACACCTCAAAAATCAATCTCAGATTAAGTCGCTCACATGTCAATGTTCAACCAGCTCCGGGCCGCCCAACCTATCAGGAAAGAAATGCCCGCCACGCTGAAACTGATGGTAATCATCTCAGTGAAACCGCGAACGAACGATTCCTTCCGCACCACGGACACGAAATAGGTAAAGCCCAAAATGATCAGTGCCGCGTCAAACAGACAGAATCCCAGAGCCACCAGTGGGCTCTCGAACACGATGTAGGGCAGCAGCAGGAACGCCACGGTGATCATGTAGGCCACGCCGGTATACACCGCCGCCTTAAGCGGGTGCTTTTCCGACGTGTCAGCCTTTTTAGAGAGGTACTCGGAAGCCGCCATCGACAGCGTCGCCGCCACCCCAGTAATGAACCCGGCCATACCGACCATGCGGTTATCATTAAGGGCCAGCGTGAACCCGGCCAGAGCACCGGTCAGCTCCACCAGTGCGTCGTTGAGGCCAAGCACCATCGAGCTGATATAGCTGAGTTTTTCCTCATGGATCATGGCCGCGAGCTGTGCCTCGTGGCGGGTTTCGTCTTCCATGATGCTCCGGGCTTCGGGCAGTTCCTCCATGAGTTTCCGGTAATTCTCCGCGGAGTCGTCTTCTCCCCCTTCCATCAGATTGATCACGAACACGAGACCAAAAATCTTCCCAAGCACCACAAACAGCCACACCCGGAACATGTCGGCCTTGGCCTCAATCCCCGTATAACGGCCCCATACCGCACAATGCAGACCTTCATCGTGCGACATCTTTTCAAGGATTTCACGATTTTTCTGCAAACTGGCCTGTTTTGCCAGCGCCGCATACACACGCTGGTCAGTAGCCTCGTTGTCCTGCATCCTGCGGACAATGGCTAGCGTCTCTTCTTTCATAATCGCCTCCTCATAAGCCCCCGGTCTAATCGGCTTCACGGGAAATGGCAATCATTGAGAAGGGGCTGTCAGGGCCTTCCGAATGCAGCGGCGAGAAGCATGACAGCCGTGCCGAGCTGAAGGGGATCGTGCCAGACGCTTGCGCCTTCCGGCGCCCGGAGAGTCCATATGCAGGGCACGCAGGGAGCCGAAATGCACGCTCCGGCGGCAAGCCGATCCAAGGGGAAAAAGTCGTTGGTCGGCGCCGCGTCGAGCAGGCACTCGAACAACGGCAATCCGGACAGGCCATCCGGTGTGCAGGGGGTACAGCCGGAAAGCGCCCCGCAAGCGGCGCGGGCCTTTTCCCCATCCATGTCGCAGAGAAAAACCTCATAGCCCGCCAAGGCCAGCGTCTCAGCACCCGCACAGCCCACAGGTCCGGCTCCAAGCACGAGAGCCCGCTTTTCCAGCCTCTTTCGCGCCGCCATGCGGATCAGGGCGGTGGCGAACCCGCGCCCCGTGGCCCGACCGTTTTCGCCCACGATACCAGTAAGGATGTTCTCAGCCAGATACGTATCGTCATCGGCCCAGATGAACAGATCAAATCCGCCACTCTTGGCGAGCTGAAAACCGGGCACATCAGCCGGAAGCACATCGGCCTCGAAGCCAAGATGCCCGGCAATGGAAGCCAGCGAGTCCGCGAACCCCCCGATAAGCCCTTCCCCGGATGAAATCGGAATCGCGCCTACCCGCAATTCCCGCACGCCTGAGCGGGCGGTTTCGGGATCGATGCCAAGTGTCCGGGCCGCCAGTGTCAGCAGATCGTCGCCCGTCAGTTCCTCAAGCCGCCTTTCATAGGTGGCCCATTCCGCTTCTATGCCGGCAATATCGTTTTCCGTCAGCCGGGTCATAAATGCTCCTTGGGATAACGTGAAACAGAAAAGGGAAAGAGCCCTCCTCTGAAGAAAAGGTTCAATTCCCCACGCCCTCCTTTCTTTTCTCCAAAACTTTCGGCGAGTGGAAAGGCGACGCGGAGGAAATCACATTACACATATAGATGGAGAAAAGAATATGCCGGGAGCGGAATTTCAGCAAAGGTTTTCTCCGGCACTGAGAAGATGCAGGGGAAACCGTGCCTCACAACAGGAAGAAGGGCGACGGCACGCTGCATCATGAAGGGCACCTGATTAGAGACGGATGGCATGGGTGAACCAACCGTTGCAAACGGCAAGCATGGTTATGTATTCCGGTGCGGTTCTCCAATCTTCAAGTTATCCTTTAAAAATCGTTTTTCCAGTCTGCCTCTCCGCCAATTCTCGCAGATGCTCTATGCAGTCGCTGCGGCGTGATGCCACGTCTTCCGCGTCCTGTCCCGCGAACATCAGGGTTGCGGCCCACGAACCCGAAAGCAGGCTTCCGCCGACAAGGGCTTCATCGGCCCCACAAAAACCGTTTACCGGCTCCAGAGGGCCGAACTGCCCCATGATGTGCTCACCGAGAAAATGCAGCCCGCCGTCTTTACAAAGGACATGTTCATACCGGGCGAAGCGTGGTGCGCCAAGGCCGGGCCCCGGAGCATAGGGGAAAAAGCAGGCCGCCAGATGTTCCGCGAGGTTGACGCCCGTGGACAGCCATACAGCCGTGGGCGTCTGGCTCGGAAAACGGGCATCTATTTCCAGTACGCGCATACCTTCTGGAGTCTGGATCACTTCCAAATCCATCAGCCCGTGCAACCGCAACATTTCAGCAAGATTAAGCAGTGCGGCTTCCATCTCTCGCACGAAGGACGGTGAAGAGCCGGTGGGCGCAACCACGCCCCGGCAATCGAAGGCTTCGTCCATGAGCAGGTCCGTCACCTGAAAGATTCTGTAGTTTCCGGGTGTTCCACATATTTCCAGTGAAAAGGACGGACCGGGGCAGTACGATTCCAAAACCCATCCCTCGGCATCGAATCCCTCAGGAATATAGGCACGCAGTTCGGCTTCATCGCGGAGCAGGCGGACGCCCCGGCTGCCGCTGCCTTCCGAGGGCTTGGCTATGATCGGAAAGCCCTTTGTATCCGCTCTTGCCGCAGGTTGCGGGATCGGCGTACCGCAGCGCAGGAACAGGTCGCGGCTCCGCAGTTTGGAGGAGGTAACCGCGTAGGCGAAGGGATCAAAGGCGAACAACACGCCTTTACGGGCACACCAGCCGTCGAGCGCGGCAAGCGCGGCGGCATTTTCCAGTGCGGGGATCACGATGTCAGTCCCCAAAATCTGGTGTTCCACTTTCCCGTCGGAACCGCCCAGCTTCGTCACGTCGCATTGGGCGAAAGCATCCGCCAGCCGCAACGCCGGAGGCGCGGGCCTTTCATCCACAAGCAACGTCCCCCAACCGGCCTTCCGCGCCAGCCAGCACAACTCCACGCCCTGCAATCCGCCGCCGACTATCGTTACCCGCATTCGACCACCGCCCCTCAAGAAACTTCCCGTCCCTGGAATCACACCCTATTCCCGCTCCCGGTTGGGCTCGGACTTGGGGTCGTCCCGGCTCACGCATACGTCATTTCCGCAGCACCAACCTTTGAGCCTGCGCCGGAGCGAGCTTTCCGGCGTACCCCTCCCCAAAAAAGTCCGTTTACCGCTCTTCTCCCCGCCTCCGCTGCTCGACCCATGCGCGATACTCGCCGGGCAAGGCGGGTTCGAGCCCGAGTTCCCCAAGCTGTCTGACGACAGCGGAAACGCTCCTGCGCTGATTCTCGATATCGAGGTCTTTGGAGGCCACACCCGCAAGGCCACAACCGGAAGGCACGATGGACGTCACCACGTTCGCCCCAGCCTTGAGCCGCATCGCCAAACCTTCGAGGCCATCCACATCCAGAGAGGCCGGTATCAACCGATCTTCCATAACCAGCCGCATCGCGGCAATGGCCAGCAATTCGTGTGCGCGGCGCTCTTCAAGCGTGTCCCCGGCTGTGGATGGGAACGTCGATTCGTGCGGCACATAACTCATGGCCCGGACCTGATTCAGCGGTTCACGCGCCATATCGAGAATCGAATCCGCCAAATCCTCCGCCGATTCACCTATGCCCGTGAGCAGGCCGTCCTCGGCGAGCAGGCCGCACCCCGCCGCCTCAAGACGCGTGCGCTTCCGGCGATCATAATCCTGCTCCAGACGCAACCGCGTGAACAAATCCCGGTTGTGCGTCTCCTGATAGCAGGCGTACCAGTCCGCCCCGGCCTCACGGAGCCGTACGAGCTGTTCCGCCGAAAGCACGCCCGGAGACACCATAATCGGCAGCCCGGAGGCTTCCTTGAGGGCTGCTACCAGCTCCAACAGCCGATGGAATCCGGCGGGCTCCACATAATAAGGATCTTCCCCCAAGGTCAGATCGAGCAGGTGCACCCCATCCGCCGCGAGGCGCCCGGCCGCTTCGAGCATTTCCTCGAGCGGCTTGCGGTAACGTTCAAGGGCTGAATTGCTCCTCCGGTACTGGCAAAAAGCGCAGTCATTCCGGCAATGGGTGCTCAGGTACAGGAAGCCGTACAAAAACACCTTGTTGCCGAACGCCCTGCGCCGCGCTTCCCGGGCCGCGTCAAAGACAAACGCCCGCTCCCCCTCCGATTTCACGGACAGGAGGCCGAGCAAGGCCTCTTTACCCATCTGAGGCTGGCATCTTACTGCTTTCATATCCGTAACCGTATCCCGTGAAGATAGGAGAGGCTCCGTCCGGTTTTCGCCATCGTGCTTTCCCCGGTCGCGGCCATCGTGAGGCGCTCAAGGCCGAAGCCGATGCCCACCCAGTTCTCCATGATGCCCCAAGCCGCATCAAGCGGGTGCGGGCCAAGGGCGGAGGACGCCAGCTCCATGCCGTTTTTGTCCACAAAATCCGAAGTTTCGCCATAAACGGCGGAATCCTCGCCCGTCATGCGCCAGCCCTCGATCCCGGCGGCATCAAGCACCATCGCGCCGAGTTCGCACAGACGAGCATTGAGATCCGTGCCTTCGGGCAAGCCCATTTCCACAAGGTTCAGCATGGTAAATTCGTTGGCGTGGCGTTGCCCCTGCGTCTCACGGCGGAAGCACGGACCGACCTCGAACAGCCGCACCGGGCGGGGGCGCAGCCTTCCGACTTCGCGCATGTATTCATACAGATGCGGTGCCAGCATGGGCCTCAGGCAGCGTTTGGAGTCGATCCAGAACACCTGCTTTTCCATAATCGAGCCATCGAATACGCCCATTTTTTCGAGGCGCGCGCGGGACAGGATGATCGGGGTATGCACCTGAAGGAAACCCGCCGTGCGTAGAACGGCGGAAAGGCGTTCCTCCAGTTCCAGAATAAACGGCCTGCGTGGGCCTTCGCACAGGGCGTCGAGGCGTTCGTGCTGCTCCGTGACGAGCCGGGACTCAAGGCGCTGGAAGGCACGGTTACGCTCTGTGCTGTCCGCAAACCCGGCTTGCAGGTCTTCGGACGTCGCACCGAGTTCGCCAAGCCGCCGTTGCTGTTCTTCGCTGAAGATCATTGTCCGCCTCCCTCCGTACGCAGGATCGCGCCGGACCTTTTGCGGAACACGGTTCCCTGATATTTCTTGAGTTTCCATTCGGGGATGGCACAAATCGGACACGGATCCGCGAATATCTTGTTGCGGAGCCATCGGCTGGCCCTTGAGGTGCGGGAATCGCGCACGGTAAAGGTCCTGCCGCAGTGCGTGGTGATCACGGCGTGGTCGCCCGCGATTTCCATTATCCGGATGCCGTGGAGGATGCCCTTCCGGGAAGGCCACAGCTTCATCTTGCCGATCAGGGCGAAAAGAAACTGATTTTTGCGGTAGGTGCGCTGCTTTGGAGCCGGGCGCGTAGTGGGCGTTTCACTCATGGCGATCTCGCTTTTGAGTGTGGAAGGAAAGGAAGATGTGGGGAGGGGAACGGGAGATTGGGGAGGGGAGGAAGGGACTTTCTGGAGAAAGTCCCTTCCTCC
>ENA-ORSX01000643-ORSX01000643.1-human-gut-metagenome-genome-assembly--contig:-NODE-643-length-33053-cov-26.039730_pt1 | contig 33053 bp, 30 predicted proteins | sample MGYA00241904_ERZ509172 | MGnify/ENA primary metagenome ERZ509172 (study PRJEB26280, sample SAMEA2338795) | human gut metagenome | biome: human gut; feature: human-associated habitat; material: faeces...
AAACACATCCGGCAGTTTCTGCCACTATAATTCCTACAGTAAATTTACGCCGCCATTTTTGTTAGAAAGCATTGTTTAATTTATATCAAAATGTTATAATTGAAACAGACTTTTCGTGCAAAATAGACAAACAGAAAGAAGGAGTTGGAAGATGAGCAGAGACACAAAGATTATTGCATTGACAGGAAAAGGCGGTGTTGGAAAGACATCTATTTCAGCCGCTTTGGTAAAACTGCTTGTAGAAGAATTTCCTGAAAAGAAAATTCTGGCAATCGATGCAGATCCGGCAATTGGACTTGCGACTGCGCTTGGGATTGAGCCGGAACTGACATTGGATGATATTCGCAATGAAATTGTTGCGAATGTGGAGGGCGGAAAGACACAGGAGGCCATGGAGCTTTTGTCTGAATCTAGGTATAAGATTGCAGAAGCGGTTGTGGAAAAGGACGGATTTGCATTTTTGGCGATTGGAAGACCGGAGTCGGCAGGCTGTTACTGCAGGGTGAATTCCTATTTAAAAGATGTAATTACAATGATTTCCGGACAGTTTGATTATGTTGTGATTGACGGGGAGGCAGGAATCGAACAGATTAATCGGAGAGTAATGGAAAAGGTTACGCATCTGCTGTTGATTTCTGATACGAGCAAGAAGGGATTGGAAGTCATCAAGACGATTGAGAGTGTAGCATCGGAGCTGGTTCAGTACGATGAGATCGGTCTGATCGTGAATCGGGTGGAGGATGAGTCCATGCTGGAAACATTAAACACTCGCGGTCTGGAGCTTTTGGCGGCGATCCCGTCAGATAAGACTCTGGCAATGTATGATTTTGAAGGAAAGTGTATCACAGATCTGCCGGATGAATCGCCGGTTGTGGTACATGTGCGTAAGGCGATGCAGAATTTTGGGATTTTGTAAAGGAGACTCTTATGAAAGATTTAAAACATATGATATTTTTTGAGCAGCTGCTGGACAGTGCGTATAATGATCTGGTTCGGGAAGCACAGTCACAGGATCGGGTGGCAGTGGGATATACGTGTTTTCACATTCCGGAGGTGTTGTTGAATCTGGATAATTGTTTTTCGGTTAGATTGAGAGCGCCGTATATGGGTTCAACGGAGATTGCTACTTATTATCTGGCAAGCAGTTCGTGTGAATTTTCCAGAGCGTTGCTGGAGCGGGCGATAGAAGGCGGTTTTCAGTTTTTAGATGCCATTGCAGGAGTGGATATCTGTGAATGTATGAACCGTTGTTATGAAAATATGGAACTTTTGGAGATTCAAGGAAAGAATAAAGATCAGTTCTTTATCAGTTATGTAGATGTGCCGGGAAAGGATGAAGAGATTACGGTGGAGCATGTGGTAGAACAACTTCAGCGAAAAGTATTGAATCCTCTTCACGAACGTTACGGAACAGATATTTCGGATGCGGCTATTCGAAAAGCAGTGGAGAAACACAATGAGATCTGTCGGATCATTACGGAGATCGGAGAGATGCGTAAGGCTGAGAATCCGGTGATTACCGGGGCGGAATTCCATAAGATTGTGCTTGCTACATATGTATGCCCGAAAGATTTGCTTTTGGATAAATTGTATGAAACTCTGGAAGAGTTGAAAACAAGGGAACCGGACAAAAAATCTCCGTTTAGAGCACGTGTGGTAATCGTCGGAGGAGAGATTGACGATCCGGATATGATTGAACTGGTGGAAGACAGCGGTGCTTATGTTGCAGCGGACCGATTCTGTTATGGTTCTATTCCGGGAAGAAAAGAGATTCCTTTGCGTGATGATGAGGATGCGTTGACTCAGATCGTGCGTTTTAATATTGAGGAAACAGCATGTCCGCGTTATGTTACCCCGAATAAGATTAAGTTCCGTCAAGATCAGGCGGCAAAACTGGTGGAGGAATATCATGCAGATGGGATTATCTATGAGCAGATGAAATTCTGTTCTTATTGGTCCTTTGAGCGGACACTGCAGAGTCATGTGCTGGCGGAAGAATATCAGATTCCGACATTGTCGATCGACCGTCCGTATCAGGCGAAGTCTAGTGGACAGTTGAGGACGAGGGTGCAGGCATTTGTGGAAAGTCTGGAGATTAAGAAGATCAAAGCGCGCAGAGAAAAGGAGGCCGGACAATGAAAAAGCAATCGTTTTTTGGAAAACTCAAAGAAGCAGCTCCGGGTATCGTCAAGGATATCAAACATTATGCGAAACCGAGAGTGAAGCTGCATAACGAAGGTCTTGGAGATTACTACACAGAAGGATATCGAAGTCTGAATCAGAGAGAGTGGAAAGGGGCAAAGGATACGGCGTATGACTTTGCATCATGGTTAAAGGTATATGGATATATGGCTGTAACTTTGGGAAAGCATCCGGTTGCACTGGTAAAAGCGTTTGAGCGTTACCCTTGGATGTCGTCTTATCTGACGGTTGCGAATATGCTGGACCGCCATAAGTTAGGGCTCCGCGGCAATCAGCTCCGGTACACGCAGGAACAATTTTATGGCGTTGTACACAATTCCGTTGACGTTATAGTGAAAATTCTTGAACGTGATGAGAATTTAAATTCTCCGAAAAATAAACGAGCAGCAAAACTGCGGGCAAAGACAGTGATGTTTGATGAAATGACGCCGTCTATCATTATGGCGGGATTCCCTACGCTGGATTGGATTGATGTTGCCATGTCTCCGGTTTGTCTGCCGGGAGAAGTGGATCAGAATGCAAACGTAATTTATGTGGATGCGGCAGAGCGTATGGGTCTGGCAGCAGATGTATGTCCGCTGCCGTCAGCAGAGGTTGGCTGTGCGATTATGGACGATTATCCGCAGGTGGGAAGTTCTTTTATTACCAGTTCCATGCCATGTGACGGCTCTCTTGGCGCCGCATTGTTTATGGATCGTTACATGAAGAATGTACCGAGTTTCACATTGACACCGCCGCAGCGGTTTAATGAGCCTGAGACCAATGCATATGCGGTAAAAGATTTGAAAAATTGTATTAAGTTTATTGAAGATACTTATAATGTAAAATGGGATTGGAATGCATTTTGGCAGAAGGCATCTGAGTATAACCGGACAACACAGTGTATGCTGGATAAATGGGATGTCAACTGTACTCCGTATCCACAGGTCATCGGAAGCGCTCTTTCTTTACAGAGAGAGTATGAATTTCAGACGGCAGCCTGCTTAGATCCATTCCTTACAAGGCAGGATGAAAAGGTCAATGAAATGATGCTGAAAGGGTATGAGGAAGATAAGGCGGCAGATCGCAGAGATTATAAGTACCGCGCGATCGTATGGTGCTGTCCGGCGCATTATTATACGCATTTTACAACATGGGCAGAGCATACGTGGGGCATTCGTACATTGGTCGATATGGAAAGTATGCTGAGTTATCATTTCTATCATATCGGAGATGAAGAACAGGCGTTGGTTGATATGGCGATGGCTTATGAGCGGATGATGATGCGATCACACAGTAACGGCGGATATATCAATGCATTGGATGAATGTTGGAAGATGTGCGAGAAGTTCAATGCAAATATTGTTATTATGTACGATCATGTATCTTGTAAGAACTTTGGCGGATTACATGGATTATTTGAAGATCAGGCAAGAGAACGCGGAATTCACCTGATCTGGGTACAGCATGATTTGATGGATCCGAGAACAGTTTCAAGGAAAGCAATGCGTGACGCTGTAAACAAATATATGTCTACTGTATTTCGCGAGACACCACTGGATGAGACCTATTTGGACTACAGTGATGAATTGACATGGTAGAAATCTGAGCAGATAAATTGACATGGTGGAAATCTGAGCAGAAAGAGCAGATAAAAACAGGAGGTTGAAAGGATGAAATATTTCGGTGGATGTGATGTAGGTTCTACTTATACAAAAACAGTGATTCTGGATGAAGAAGGGAAAATCGTAGCAGCAAATACAATTAAGAGTAAGATTAACAGTGCGGAGAGTGCAAAAGCTGGTTTGGAGCAGGCATTGAGTGAGGCTGGTCTGAAGGAAGTTTCAGATCTTACATATTTGATTGGAACCGGATATGGCCGGAACAAGGTGCCGCAGGCGGATGAAAATATTTCTGAGATCAGTTGTCATGCAATGGGGGTACATGTGACAGACCCAGCCGTTCGTGCAATCATTGATATCGGAGGACAGGATGTGAAGGGAATCGCAGTGGATACAGATGGAACTGTTAAGACGTTTGCAATGAATGATAAGTGCGCTGCCGGAACCGGAAGATTTTTTGAATCTATGGCAAATGCTTTTGAATTATCCTTGGAAGAGTTTTCAAAATTAAGTCTGACTGCAGAGAATGTCATTCCGATTACGGCACAATGTACGGTTTTTGCAGAGTCAGAGGTTATTACACTGGTAGGTGAGGGAAAACCGAGAAACGAGATAGCGGCAGGTATTCAGCAGGCAGTTGCAAAACGTTGCTTTGTGATGGCGAAAAAAGCCGGAGCTAAGGATGCGATTACTTTGACAGGCGGCTGCGCAAAGAACCAGGGATTAAAAGCTGCTATTGAGAAAGTACTTCGGATGAAGGTGATTGAATTGAAAACAGACCCACAGTTGATGGGAGCTCTTGGAGCAGCAGAATATGCAAGACAAAAAGGACTGGATTTGTAGGAAAGGAGCGTTTTCGATGAAGAAAGTATTGAAATTTATCCTGAAACTGCTTATGATTACTGCGGCAATTCTCGGTCTGTTGTTTGCAGTTTATATGACGAATGCAGATTCCAAGCTGGTTGAGTTTATCTATGACAAACTGGCAAAATATCATGAGTCAAAGAAGGTAGAGGATCGTATTTAGCAATGCAGGTATATGACAAAGTAATCAGAACAACAGAAGAACTATTGGCGCCTTTTTCGGTGCGGGATCTGACGGAAAAGCCGGCAAAACGCTGGCCGCTGTTAACGGAAAATGAATTTCTTCTTCGCAATGAAGTCGCTTTTGAACTGGGAGACCGGATGGAACCGGGCACTTGTTACCAGGCAGTGACTTCGACCGAACACTTAGTCGGAGAAGATAAGATTCTTCTGTACGGACCGGATTTGCAGGAGATTAAGGGAAATGTTCCGTTTACGCGAATTACTTGGATGCAGATGGAGCCGGAGGAAAATCAGGATAAGGCGTATCGGCAGATAAAGAAACTGGAATTTGCCAGATTTAAAATGATTCCCAAGGGGTATATGATGCTTTCGTCCAGTATGGAACAGAAAGAGCAGGTACGAGTAAGCAAACAGGCAATACAAAATGGACTTGATTTTGCGACCATTGGGCATATGCTTATAGATAAGTATAAAAATGAATTTGGAATCAAGCACGTACAGGTTTTGTTTATTACGGAAAAGCTGCCGGTGATTTCGCAGTTGATCGAACAGGGGAAGAAGGTAGATGAGATTACCAATGCATTTGATCATATTCTAAAAAATATTATTTTGGATTGTGATCTTTGTCCTCTTCATCCAATCTGTGATGATGTAGAAGAATTGCGAAAGATTCACTTTGAAGTCAAACAAAAATAAGATAAAAGTCAGGAAAAGCCATTAGATTATAAGAGAAAATAAAAAAAGCTCTTATATTTAATGGCTTTTTGCGCTATACTATAAAGTTGGTAAAATTAATGAAAACGTAGATTCTCTACCCAGAAAGGAAAACAGGGGGAATGCAAGATGAGTGAAATAAAACAAAAGAAGAGTCGATATGAAATCGATATGTGTAATGGATCAGTTATGGATAAATTGATATCTTTTTCGATACCTTTGATGTTATCCGGTATTTTGCAGCTATTGTTTAATGCGGTTGACATTATTGTTGTAGGAAGGTTTACAGGAAGTTATGCGCTGGCGGCTGTCGGTTCTACGACAGCATTGATCAATGTATTTACCAATTTATTTATTGGGGTTTCTTTAGGGGCAAATGTTCTTGCGGCACGTTTTTATGCGTCAGGGCGAGAACGTGAAATGTCTGAGACCGTACATACAGCAATCACTTTTGCACTATTAAGTGGTATTGTGATGGTATTTGTGGGACTTTTATTTTCCAGAGGCGCGTTGGAACTGATGGATACTCCGCAGGATGTAATCGATCAGTCTACATTGTATATGCGGATATATTTCGCAGGAATGCCGTTTTTTATGGTTTATAATTATGGAGCGGCAATTTTAAGAGCAGTTGGAGATACGAAACGTCCGCTTTTGTTTTTAATTGTTGCGGGTGTCACAAATGCGTTACTCAATCTATTTTTGGTTATCGTAATGCATCTGGGTGTTGCGGGAGTCGCAATTGCAACGGTCATTGCACAGATGATTTCTTGTATATTGGTGCTCCGGTGTCTGTACAAAACAGATAGCTGTTATCAATTGCGCTTTTCTAAATTGATGTTGAAATGGAGATATTTGAAACAGATCTTTCAAGTTGGAATTCCGGCGGGGATTCAGAGTACGGTCATTAATTTTTCAAATGTACTCTTACAGTCATCCGTAAACTCATTTGGTTCTATAGCAATGGCAGGATATACGGCTGCCAATAATATTTTCGGTTTCTTATTTGCCTCGGTAAATTCCATTACGCAGGCATGTATGAGTTTTACCAGCCAGAATTATGGAGTTGGAAAATGGAAACGGATGGATAAGGTTCTGCGCAACTGTATCTTGTTGTCTGTAATCGTATCCCTTGTGCTTGGCGGAGGTTCTTATTTGTTTGGACCGGAATTACTGAAGATTTATACTTCTGATCAGGCCGTTATTCAGTGCGGAATGGAAATCCTGCTGTATACGACAGTAACCTATTTTATGTGCGGTCTGATGGATCTGTTTCCAGGTGCATTGCGAGGTATGGGATATTCAGCAGTTCCAATGCTGTTGTCTATTGTTGGTACAGTAGGAACCAGAGTCGCTTGGATCTTCTGGGTATTCCCAAAACATCGGGCATTGGATGTGCTTTTTATTTCCTATCCGGCATCCTGGCTTGTAACCATAATCCTGCAAGTAATCTGCTATTACTTTGTACGGAAAAAGGTAAAAAACAAATTAAAACAAAATTAAAATAAAATGGATAAAAGGAGTCCTGCGATCGCAGAACATCCCCACAACGTTCCGAGTATTTTAAGAACACGTTTTTTATCCGGGCAAGTTTTAAAGAGAACAAACAGCCCCAGACCGGTGCTCGCACAAAGACCGGAAACAAGTGATGCAAAACTCAAAATTCCTTCTCCGAAAAGCTGAGTAAGTAAAATGGATGCGGCACAGTTGGGAATCAATCCGATCACTGCGGTAAGCGCCGGCTGGAAGATGGAATTTTTTAATAAGAGAGATGCAAGTTTGGAAAATCCAATTATCTCCAATAACAAATTCAACGCGAGGTTAAATATAAAAATATAAAAAAACAGATTTATTGTATGCTGCAGTGCGTGCACAATGAGATTGTGATTGTGGTGGCAGCAGCCGGCATGGTGTTCCGGCAGTTCAGTTTCTTCCGCTGATTCGAAATATCCGGAAAAGAAAAAATCAAGAATATATCCGCAAGTGACAGCAATGATTCCTTTGCAGATCAGCAAAGTCGGAATGACACCTGAGTGTTCCGGCATTCCGAGTAAAATCAGGATCGCTTCGTCAGAAGAAGAGAGAAAAACTGCAAGCAATGTTCCGGGAGATATCAGAGAGGAAGCGAATAGATTTGCTCCCAGTACGGGAATTCCACATTCAGGAATACATCCCAGTAAACCTCCGAGAAACGGACCGGCTTTTCGAAAACGAATCAGCATCGTTTTGTTTAAACGCCCGGAATACTTTTCCAATAGTTCCAATATTAGAAATGCAAGGAAAAGAAAAGGAAAAAGCCGCAGACTGTCGATCGCGGCATCTGTAATTAAATTAATTAGCATGTCAATCACCTCGTCAATATATTGGTCTATTCTATCACAAAAATGTAAAAAAGGATACGTACGGTGTTAAAATTATATAATATTCCATGTTTGAAAGTTGGAGAAAGAAAAAATGATAGAAAAATTGAAAATGTTAAATTTGACAATTCAAAAGTCTTTTGCTAGAATAAAGATGTAAATAATAAGGCACTACTGATAGTTGGTTAGTCCAAATTTGATAAAGTTACAAAAAAGTAACCGTATTCCTTTGGTTGAGGGGCGGTTACTTTTTTGATTGATTTATATATGCTATCAGAATCGTTACAACGATACTCAGTATCATTAGTACGATGGATAGGAGTTCAAAATCGCTCATAAGTCAAGCCCTCCTTTCCCAGATTTCCTGCAAGCAGGATTTCTATGTAATCAGAGGGTTCAGTCCCTCTGTTGAAGGACTAACCGCCTACCATTCTCATGTAGTGCCTTGTCTTATTCTATCAAAGTGAAAGTTTTGTGGCCAGATGTTCTTTAGCGTACTATTGTAGAATTTTAATTATTTGTAAAATTTGTTCTTTAAGTTTTATGTCACATGAACTCAATTCTTTTAGAATTTCATTATCTAATACAGAGGTAGTAGAAACATACTCTTTCGATAAAACAAAATCAATGGTTACATCTAAAGCATTGCATACGAGCATTAAAGTTTGTAAAGAAATTTTCACTCTGTTATTTTCTATATTACTAATATGACTGACATTGACATTTGCGATTGTTGCCACATACTCTTGGGTCAGTCCTTTTTCATTTCGGATTTCCCGTAATTTATTTCCAAGAGCCTTGAAATCAATACAATTAGTTTCATTGTTCATAATATCACACCTTTATTTTTCTAATTGTAATATTTATATAGCTGTGGTATAATAACCTAAAACTATAAAATATATACTTACAAAACAATAAAGGGAGAGAGTAGAATGAAAAATGATGGAACAAAGTTATGTAAACACTGTAAATCTGAAATACCAGCGGGTGCAAAGGTATGTCCTAATTGCCGCAAAAAACAGGGCATGAAAATTTGGCAGATAATTTTGATTGTAATTGTTGCGCTTGGTATCATTGGAGCTATAGCAGGTGGAGGAAATGAACAACCGACATCAAAAGATAGTGGAAGTCAGAAAGAAGATTCAGCGACAAAGCAGGAAACAAAAAAGGAAGAAAAGACAGAATTTTCACAGAGCGAAACAGTTACTTTTAAAGGTGTTGATTTTACTGTGACAAATGTAGAAAAAACTACAGGAAGTGAATTTGACACAGCAAAAGATGGACATGAATATGTGATTGTTGCTATAAAAATAGAAAATAAATCAGATGAAAAAATTTCATATAATTCATTTGATTGGAAGATGGAAAATAGTAATGGACAAGAAGTTGATACAGCAATTACTATTGTAAATACTGATACAGCATTAAATAGTGGTGATTTAAATGCTGGCGGTGTGGTTGAAGGGACTTTAGCATTTGAACAACCACAGGGAGATACCGGATTAAAATTGAACTATTACTATAACGCATTATTTGATGAAAATGCATCATTTAAAATTAAATTAGACTAATTTAAGATTGGTATTTTATGAAAAGGGATATGAACAGAATAAAAAATATGGAGTAGAATTAGACAAAAATTGGAATAGATATGAATTGAGATTTTAGCAGGAAATGGCAGTAAGTGTAGTACAGGAATTATTGAGATATAGAGATGTGGCAGGACTGGCAATGGAAATATTGAACAGCAAAATACGATTTTTAGAAAAGTGACAGAGAGTGATATGTACCCTCTTTACTGGACAGTCCAGTAAGGAGGGTTATTTTTATGCGCTACTCACATGAGTACAAGTTAAACTGTATTGAATTATACAGACAAGGCAAATGGCCAGAAACGCCGGGAGGAATTGATGAAAGATATAGGCAAGGTGAAACTTACCATGCAACAATAGAAGAGAAGTCTGCAAAAGGTATGGAAAATAGACAGATGTGGAAACAGCGAAAACCCGTTAACCTTCCGGCTAACGGGTTTCGTTGTTTTTATAGTTATCTAAAGGAATGAGAGTAAAGTGCGACATCCGGAGGTCTCCCCCTGGATGTCAATACTTTATGAGGGGGGAGATAGTTGTCTTATCAACTATCTGAGATTAGTATATCCAATAAATGTGTCTAAAATATGTTGTAACAATAAAAGAAAAGGAAAAAATATTATCAAAATCTAAAAAATAAACAAAAAAATAAACAATAAAATAGGTCTACAACAGGCAAGAACCCGCGGATCTTCTGGACCTGCGGGTTCTTGATTGTTTTATAATTATACAAAGGAATGAGAGTTACGTGAAGCTCCGGGGCGCGTTCCCCGGAGTGTGTTCACGTTTATGAGGGGGGAGATAGTTGTCTTATCAACTATCTGGTAATTAGTATATCCAGAAATTGTGTTCAAAGTATGTTGAATTTATTAAGCTAGTGAAAAGATTCTTTGTTTTTTCTAAAATGTGTAAATGAATTTTTGAATTTTGAAATGCCCTGGTTATGGAATCCGGATGGTTGTTCCGGCATAAATGAGGTTTGGATTGGAAATGCCGTTTATTTGCGCGAGCGCCTGAACGGTGGTACCGAATTTTTGGGCGATTCCGCTTAAAGTATCTCCCGGCTGAATCGTATAGTAGCGTTCAGAAGTGGTTTCCGGAATTTTTAAAGTATTTCCGGCATAAATAAGATTTGGATTGGAAATACCGTTTATCTGTGCCAATGCTTGAGTGGTAGTACCGAATCTCTGTGCGATTTCACTTAAAGTATCTCCCGGTTGAATAATATAGGTTGTGTAATCTATATTCGGAGGAGGGGTGGGAGTACCGCCGTTTAAGTGGTTTAGTCCGGCATTGCGAATGACAGAGGGATAATCGATAAATCCAATGTCCAGATCAACATTTCCGGAAATTCCGGGGATACTTCCTTGATTTGTATATTGCCAGATTCCACAATTCGTACCATCGAAACTATTCGTATAATAAGCATACCAAAGTGCATAGCGCGAAGAGAAGTCAGCAGGAAAATAGGTATTTAGAAAGTTCTTATTTGTATAAAACATGGCATAGTAACCTTGTTCTTCGATATAGTTACAGAAGGCAGTGACGATATCAGTTGCGAGAGATGAAGTAATTGTAACGCCATTTTGTGCAGCGTAATTAACGGAATCTTGTTCGATATCGTAACAAACAGGATAATCCAGTCGATAACCGGAAATGGCATTCAGACATCCGGTGGCTTCCTGAACAGCAATGTCTGGATTGAGTGCGTAGCAGAACCAGTAGGCGCCGATCGGAATTCCAAGACGATTACATTCAGAGGCATTTCTTTGAAATTGAGGGTCTATAGTATTAAATCCGTATCCGGCGCGGAGCATGGCAAAGTCATAGCCGGCCGCTTTTACTTGCGACCAATCTATAGTGCCTTGATATTTACTGACATCAAGTCCTTTGAAACTCATAAACATTCTTCTTTCATAAAATAAGTATCTATATAATATATGCATTTTAATAAGAAAAAGAAAGCGAATTAATAAATTCATAAGATTTTCCCCAAACCTCCTTAAATTTTCGTTGATATCATGTATACTGTAAGGGAGGTGATGAGAAATGTACAATATATTAGTTTGTGATGATGACAAGGCAATTGTAGAGGCGATTGAAATATATCTTAGTCAGGAAGGCTATCATATCTTGAAGGCGTATGATGGGGAGCAGGCATTGAAGGTATTGGAGACGGAAGAAGTCCATCTATTGATTTTGGATGTGATGATGCCAAGGCTGGATGGAATCCGGGCGACACTGAAGATTCGGGAGAAACATAGTATTCCGATCATTATTTTGTCTGCAAAGTCAGAAGATGTGGATAAGATTCTGGGATTAAATGTAGGAGCCGATGATTATGTAACAAAGCCGTTTAATCCGCTGGAGTTGATAGCAAGGGTGAAGTCTCAGCTGCGCCGCTATACCCAGCTGGGAGGAACTGCAAAGGAGACATCGGATCAGATTTATGAAGTTGGCGGTCTGCGGATCAACGATGATCTGAAAGAAGTGACTGTAGACGGAGAAAGTGTAAAATTAACGCCAATTGAATATAACATCTTATTATTGTTAATGAAGAATCAAGGGAGAGTATTTTCTATTAATCAGATTTATGAATCGATCTGGAATGAGGATGCGATTGGGGCGGATAACACTGTAGCGGTACATATCCGTCATATCCGGGAAAAGATAGAGATTAATCCGAAGGACCCTCGGTATCTGAAGGTTGTATGGGGAGTCGGATATAAGATTGAGAAAAATGGATAGGTGATTGAGTATGAAGAAATGGTATCGAAGTACGCTGGTGAAGACAGTCTTTGCCGGAACAGCAGTGCTATCTGCGATTATTGTGAGTCTGAGCGCCATTTTGCTAGTGGGATATCAAGGGGAAGGGAATGTAAGTCCCGATCAGATCTTGCAGTTTCAGATAGAGAGCTATGAAGATTCTGCTGTCTTTGCAAGTCGTATGCAAGATGTGACTTATGACGTGTTGGATGAAATTACTGCAAAGAAACGAATTGAAACGGAAGATGGGAAGTATGATCCCAATCGTCTCGTGGATATTATGCAATATAAAGAAAGTCAGGAAATTTCCGGAGAAAATATTTCCGGGCTTGCGTATACGCTGGAGGAATTAAGTGACTGGGGCGGACAGTATATGGCTGGAAATAGTGAGACAGCCAATATCGTTGTCTGTGAAAAAACAGATGGAACGTATTATTATTACTATGTAAAGGATTTTGAAGTATTATTAAGAAATAAAGAACTGCAGGTTGAGAAACCGAATGAGGAAGCGGAATCTCAAAGCGAAACAATATGGATTGGTCAGGTGATCAGCATGATGGACGGCGGTTATACACCGATGGACTACTATGGTGAGAATCTGTTGGTTCAAGATGCAGAAGGAAAGGTCATCTATCGTGATTTTTGGCCGTTTCAGACTGGAATTAAAGAATTGAAAGCGCCGCAGGGAGCTAAGAATATTCTGGAAGTAGTCAACAGCAGACCGGAATTGAATGGAAAATTGGATGAAGTTTTTGCTGCATTGGAATTTACATTGTACTCTGTGGCGACGGATTTGAATGTGTATCAGGAAAATGGAAGCCTCTGGGAAGAAGGAAATACCAACCTGCAGTATTTACTGGTAGATATGGACAACAAAAAGGTATATACGAATCAAAGTGCATATAGCGATTTTGCGAAGGTGGATACTAGTATAGAGGCGCTCAAGGCTCTTGGAAAATATGTGATCGTGAAACCGAAACTGGCAGATTTTGAGAGTAACCTGGATGTATCTGCATCAGAATGGAAGAATTTAATCGAAGGTTATAATATCGGCAGTGGAAATTATGTATTTGTGGCAGCGGTGGATACCGAATATCCAATTCAGGATCTGTTCTATAAAGGGGAAAAGGAATATGGAAAATATGCACCGTATCTGGCGTCAGCATTTATTTTTATAATCCTTGGAGCAGTAATTTTCATGATTTCACTTGTGTGGCTGACCATCTTTGCCGGACGCAATCCGGAAGACGAAGAGTTACATTTGAACGGATTTGATAGATGGAAAACGGCACTGGGGGCGGCAGCAGTAATCGTTCCATGGCTGTTTATTTCTTGGATTTTAGCGATGAATTGGAATGGAATCGGATATCAGGCAATGTCGTATGGGGAATATCAATTCCATACAGGACACGTATACTATATGTTCACTATGACGACTACAGATGTTATGATTATTGCATCGTATGTGGGAGTGACGGTTGTGTTGTTCCTAATCGGATATTTGAGTCTGGTGCGTCGGATCAAGGCGAAAACAATTTGGAAAAACAGTGTGAGTTTCTGGTTGTATCAGAGATTTAAGGAATTTTGGAGTCACCGGAGTGTGTGTCTGCGGGTACTTATAGGAATCGGCTGCTTTATCGTTGTGCATTGGCTGGCATTCTTTTCCTATGGAAATGGATTCTTCATTCTTATGACATTGGCGGTGGACCTGTTTGTCCTTTATATCGGGATTCGTGGAGCAATTGAAAAAGATAAGATCAGAAAGGGGATTCAGGAAATTGCTTCCGGAAATGTAGATTATCAGATTTCGACTGAAAAAATGCATGGGGAGAGCCTGGAGATGGCTGAACTGGTGAATACGATAGGCGATGGCTTGAAGAAGGCAGTGGAAGCCGCAGTGAAAGGGGAACGGCTGAAGACGGATTTGATTACCAATGTATCACATGATATTAAGACTCCGCTGACGTCGATTATTAATTATGTAGACTTGCTGAAACGAGAGAATTTACAGGATCCGAAGATACAGGGCTATCTGGGAATATTGGAGGCAAAAGCACAGCGATTAAAAACATTGACAGAAGATGTAGTAGAGGCATCGAAGGTCAGCAGTGGCAACATTACATTGGAAATGATGGATGTGAATCTGGTAGAGATGGTAAACCAGACGATCGGAGAAATGTCGGAGAAAATGGAAGCAAAGAATCTGACGATTGTTGCATCCCTTCCGGAAGTGCCGGCGATTGTCCATGTGGACGGCAGACGGATGTGGCGTGTGCTGGAAAATATTTTCAATAATGCGGCAAAATACGCGATGCCGGGAACCCGCGTATATGCGGATCTGCGCGTAAAGGATAGTGGAAATTCAGAGAAGAAACGGGTAGAATTTTCACTGAAAAATATATCGGAAAATCCGTTGAATATCAATGCAGAGGAACTGACAGAACGGTTTATCCGCGGAGATGTGTCGAGAAGTACCGAGGGAAGTGGCTTAGGGCTCTCGATCGCAAGGGATTTGACAGAGATGCAAGGCGGAAAATTCCAATTATATGTGGACGGTGATTTGTTTAAGGTAATGATCGAGTTCTGAAAATAGAGGGCGCCAAGCGTTTACAAAACGCTTGACGCCCTTTCAAATATAACTCTATAATTCTGATATATTCAAAAATTCTTATAACATTTATGTAGGTGAATGTTGCTATCAGGAAAATCAAGTTTAAAGTCAAAGTCTATCACTAAAAGATCTCAAAATATAAAGAAAAGAATAGATATACAGCGGATACATAAAAAGGAAGACTGGAGGAATCACGTGTATGAAATCAGAAGAAATGGAGAAAAGAAGAAAGCTGTTAGGCTACAGTTATGCAGAAGTTGCGGAGATGACAGGTATAGATGAGAAACGAGTACGGGAAGTGTTAAGGTGTGAAGCGGATCATCTCTATCTGGAGGATGCATTTGCGTTAGAAGTGGCAGTGACAGAGCCATATCCCTTAACAAGAGAAAATGTGAGGAAAATCGTAGCAGAGATGTTGCGGGTTTCGGATGAATCGGAAGCAAGGCAAGATAGAAGGAAGAACGGATATATTAGAGAGACACCGGTATATCAGATCAAGTCTGCCGTCAGAAGAAAGCGACAGGGAGAATATACCATTGCGGACTATAAGAGTCTGCCCGATGAGACGATGCCCTATGTAGAAATGATAAACGGTGTGTTTATTTATGCGAGGTCATCACCGACGCCATGGCATCAGCTTGTGTTGCAAGAGATTATGTGGACAATGGATTCGTATATTAAGAAAAATCAAGGAAAGTGTTTTGTGTTTGTTGCTCCTGTAGATGTGTATATTCAAGAAACGAAAGGTCAATCTTTAAGTGAAAAGGGGAATACATTTTTAAAACCGGATGGATTTATTGTCTGTAATCGTGAGAATATAAGGGATGCCGGGGTGATGGGAGCGCCTGATTTTATAGTGGAAGTGTTGTCGAAATCGACAAGGAGGAATGATCTGAAAAAGAAGAGGGTATATCAGGAAAGTGGTGTGCGTGAATATTGGATGGTGGATATGGAGCATGAAAAAATCATTGTGTATTGTTTTGAAGACAAGTCAGAGCCTGTAATCTATGGTTTTGACGATGAGATACCGGTGGGGATTTATAACAGGGATTTGAAGATTCATTTTCAAAGGATTCACGAATTGCTAAAAAGAGCGGGATATCAATCGAGGGCAGATAAAGGATGATAAAAAATCAAGGAAGAATCTGGCTATGGGGGCAGAGTCTTCCTTGGTTACAAGTGCTTCTTTTTAGAATTTTTTATTTTGTTAATATTTCAATGCCGTTTTCTGTCACAAGCACCATGTATTCGATCTGGGCAGAGAGCCCGTCATCGATGGTATATACTGTCCAATCGTTGTCTTCATCTACAAAGAAGTCAGGGCTGCCTTCGTTGATCATCGGTTCAATTGTAAACATCATACCGGGAACAAGGAGCATCTCACTTCCTTTAGGGGTGACATAGCTGACAAATGGGTCTTCGTGGAACTCAAGGCCGATGCCATGACCACCGATATCTTCAACAACGGAGTAACCGTTCGCCTGCGCATGTGTGTTGATCGCATCAGCAATATCTCCGAGATGGCCCCATGGTTTTGCGGCTGCAAGACCAAGCTGTACACACTCTTCAGTGACTTTGACGATACGCTGTGCACGTTCAGAAATTTTACCCATGGTGAACATACGGGAGGCGTCTGAATAAAATCCATCCAGAATCGTGGAGACATCTACGTTAATAATATCTCCTTCCTGCAGGATAATATTTTCATCCGGAATTCCATGACAGATCTCGTTATTGAGTGAAGTACATACACTCTTAGGAAATCCCTGGTAGTTCAATGGCGCCGGGATTCCGCCGTGTTTGGTTGTGTAGTCATAAACAATTTGATCAATCTCGGCAGTGCTCATTCCGATGTGAATTCTTTTTGCAACTTCATCCAAAACCGCAGTATTAAGAGCGGCGCTCTTTTTGATCATTTCAATCTGATAAGGTGTTTTCAGAATTTTTCTGCTTGGAACAATCTCACCATTGTCTTTGTGAAGTTTGATCCTTTCCTCAATCTGCATATGACATTTTTTGTATTTTTTTCCGCTGCCACACCAGCAAGGGGCATTACGTTCCATGTTTTTACATCTCCTTTTCTTAACTCCATGTCAATTTAAACATGATAATTGATTTCTGTCAATGTGCAAGCCTATATCTGACATACATATTTCCATTTTATTTTTCATTTTCAAATTTATGAATCAACAATCCGCTGCGCAGTTTTGGTTCAAACCAGGTAGACTTCGGAGGCATCAGCTGATGGGCGTCCGCGACAGACAAGAGCTCTTCCATGGAGGTCGGATACATGGCAAATGCGATCCGTTCCGGTTTTTCCTGAACAAGTTGTACGAGCCTGTCAACACCGTAGATGCCGCCGACAAATCGGATGCGGGAATCGGTGGTCGGATCCTCAATGCCGAGCAGCGGCCGGAGTACATGATCCTGTAAAATAGATACATCCAGGTCGTGGACGAGATCTCCGGTATATAAATGCGGTCTGGCAGTCAGCTGATACCAGTTTCCGTCACAGAACATGGAAAAACTGCCTTTGCTGCGTGGCGATTTTTGGTGAGACGGCCCTGTAATCTGGAAATCTGTTTGTAATGCGTCCAGTAATTCGGCTGGAGTATGTCCGTTGTGATCTTCAACCACTCGGTTATAGTCATATATTTTCAGTTCATCTTCCGGAAAAAGTACGGACAGAAAAAAATTAAATTCTTCTTCACCGGTGTAATCCGGATGTTCGGCTCTGCGTTTTAGCCCGACCTTTACAGCGGATGCGGCACGATGATGTCCATCCGCAATATAGACAGATGGAATATCCTGAAAGAGATGTGTAATCTCGTGGCAGATATCGGAATCGGCAATCTTCCAGACTTGATGCCGGATCTCGTCTTCACTTACAAAGTCAAAAAGCGGAGTTTGTGATCCGGCCTGCTGAATGATCTGATGTAAATCAGGATTGCTCCGGTAAGTAAGAAAAATAGGTCCGGTCTGAGCGCTTAATGCATCGATGTGGCGAATGCGGTCCAGTTCTTTTTCTGCGCGCGTATTTTCGTGTTTTCGGATGATACCATTCTGATAATCGTCAATGGATGCACAACCGACGATCCCTGTCTGAGTACGTTCTTTCATGGTCAGAGCGTACAAGTAAAAACAAGGACTGTCGTCCTGTACAAAGGATCCGTCTGCACACATTTGGTGAAAGGTGTCTCGTGCACGAGCATATACCTCATCGGAATACATATCTACCGTTGGTGGAAATTGTGTTTCGGCACGATCAATCTGCAGAAAAGAGAGTGGATGTTGTTTTACAATTTCAGCCGCCTTCGCCCGATGGTATACATCATAGGGAAGTGCGGCAATAGCTCCTGCAAGTGCAGGGGTTGGATGGATGCCGTAAAATGGCCGTATGACAGTCATAGAAAAAGACTCCTTTTTTATAGTTATTCCAATTTTTATAGAGAGTGTAGCATAAATAAAGTGGATTTTCCAGAAATGTAAGAAAAATAATGGGAATTAAGAAAATGAGAAAGAAAAAGTATGGAAGGTTCGGTTGTTTTTGTTTTAGAAAAGGATTGGAAAATGAAAGAACTTACACTATAATAATGAAAGAGAAAAGGAGAGAAGAACGAGCGGATGAATATTTATGATATTGCAGAAATGGCAGGGGTTTCCATTGCAACAGTGTCAAGAGTCGTGAATGAAAGCCCCAATGTAAGTGAGAAAACAAAACAGAAGGTACTGGCGGTTATTGAGAAGTCGAATTATATTCCAAATGTATTTGCCAGAGGGCTGGGCCTGGATTCTATGAAAACAATCGGAATCCTTTGTCCGGATATTTCGGATGCTTATATAGCAGCGGCGGTGTCAATTCTGGAGAAGGGGCTGCACCAGAATGGCTATGACTGTATTTTGGGATGCAGCGGGCATGAGCGGCAGGCGAAGGAGTACCATACGGAATTGCTGCTTTCGAAACGGATTGATGCGCTGGTTATGGTGGGCTCTACGTATGCAGAAAAGGGAGCACAGTGTTCGGAGGCGGAGTACGTTCGAAAGGCTGCCCAAAAAGTACCGGTCTTTTTAATCAACGGGTATGTAGAAGGGAAAAATATTTATTGCTTTTACGGAGATGACCGGCAGGGGGCTTATGATGTGACTGCGGCTCTGATTCGAAGAGGAAAGAAACGGATCTTATTTTTGGCAGATTCGCATACATATAGTGCACAGCAAAAACTTGCCGGATATGAGGCGGCGCTTTCGGATGCCGGATGTCCGGTTCTTGGCGATTTGAAGTTTTATACGAAGAATGATGTGCTGTATGTAAAAGAGGCATTGCTGATGAATAAGATTCTGGAATTTGACAGTATATTTGCCTGCAATGATACGCTGGCGGTGGGCGCTCTGAAGTACGCAAAAGCCAAGGGGCTGCGGGTGCCGGAAGAACTTAGTATTACAGGATATAATAACTCCGGCATGACAATCTGCTGTGAGCCGGAACTGACTTCGGTGGATAATAAGGTTGGCGTACTTTGTGATGCGGCGCTGGATTATCTGGTGCGTGTTCTGAAAGGCGAAGAAGATCTGCAGCAGGAGCATAAGGTGGCGTGTGAGATTGTAAAAAGATGCACAACTGATTTTTAAGCATAAGGAGATCGAGTTATGGATGAGATGAGGCTTGCAAAGAAACATTTTTCAAAAATCGGCGGAATTTATTTTGTTGGTTCCATACTGACTTTTCTGGTGCAGTTTGCGGTTATGCAGATTGCCGCGGTGTTGATTCCGGAGAAGATCTCAGATATGAATGTGGCTCTGGTTATATCTTCGGTGGCAATTAACTTCATTGCGATGCCACTGATCGTATGTATGGTTTGGCGTGTGCCTGCAGTGAAGCTTCCGCAGCATAAGCTGGGAGCGGGCAAATGGTTCGTGGCATTTTTGATGAGCTATGTCCTGATGTATCTGACGAATCTGCTGGGGCTGTTTTTGACAGGAATCCTGGGTTTTGTGAAAGGATCGCCGGTGATAAATCCGCTGGAGCAGGTTGTGAGTGACTTGTCTCCGGTGACGGCGTTTGTTGTCATGGTGATGGTGGCTCCTGTTGTAGAAGAATATGTTTTCCGGAAAATCTTAATCGACCGGATGGCGATGTATGGAGAAGGAACTGCGATCATTCTCTCAGGACTGATGTTCGGGATGTTTCATGGAAATCTGAATCAGTTTGCGTATGCCTTCAGTTTGGGCATGTTTTTCGGATTTATCTATGTAAAAACGGGGCGACTGCGGTACACGATCTTACTTCATGCGGTGATTAATTTTATGGGATCGATTCCGGGGATTATCATGATGAAATGGATGGAAACGGATATGTGGATGTTCTTCCTGTATGCTATATTTGTGTTATTGTTTGTGATTGCAGGAATTGTTTGCTGGGCTCTACATATAAAGAAGATAAGGTGTACGGCGGGGACATTTGTAATTCCGAAAGGGCAGCGGTTTCGTACAACGATCTGTAATCTTGGAATGATTTTATATTTGTTGTTCTGGCTGTGGCAGATGGTGAGACAGGTTTTGGAATAATTGTTGTGTAACAGCAGCGTTTATGAAATCTATGAAAATGAAGGAAAATGTGTTAAAATAAATCAGAAAAAAGATTGAGCAGGAACAGGAGGAATCAGTTATGTTACGAATTGGTATGTTGACAAGCGGTGGAGACTGTCAGGCATTGAACGCTGCCATGCGCGGAGTTGTGAAAGGTATTTGCTCCAAGCGGGATGATGTGGAGATCTTCGGATTTGAAGATGGATATAAAGGGCTGATCTATGGAAATTTTAAAATGCTCACATCCAAAGATTTTTCGGGAATTCTGACCCGGGGCGGTACAATTCTGGGAACTTCCAGACAGCCGTTTAAGCTGATGCGGGTGCCGGATAAAGATGGCATTGATAAAGTTGCTGCTATGAAACATACATATCACAAATTGAGTTTGAATTGTCTGGTGATTTTAGGTGGAAACGGAACGCATAAGACAGCGAATCTTCTGCGGGAAGAGGGATTGAATGTCATTACACTTCCGAAGACGATTGACAATGATCTGTGGGGAACGGATATGACATTTGGTTTTCAGAGCGCGGTAGATATTGCTACAGATACCATTGACCGGATTCATACAACTGCTACTTCTCATAGTCGGGTATTTATTATAGAAGTAATGGGACATAAGGTCGGGCATGTAACACTTCATGCAGGAATCGCAGGAGGCGCGGATATTATTTTGCTGCCGGAGATTCCGTATGAGATTGATGCGATTACGGATGTGATCCAGAAACGAAGTGCAGAAGGCAAGGCATTTACCATTCTGGCAGTTGCGGAAGGCGCAATTTCCAAGGAAGATGCGAAGTTAAAGAAAAAAGAGTATAAAGAGAAATTGGCAAAGAGAAAATATCCGTCTATAGCATATGAACTGGCAGAGCAGATTCAGGCGAAGACAGAGAAAGAAGTGCGGATCACTGTTCCGGGACATACCCAGCGGGGCGGTTCACCATGTCCTTATGACCGGGTATTTTCTTCTAGAGTTGGCGCTAAGGCTGCGGAGCTGATTTTGAATGAGCAATATGGATATATGGTTGCGATGATAAATAATGAAACAACCGCAGTTCCGTTGGAGGAAGTTGCCGGTAAACTGAAGTATGTGGATCCGAATTGCAGCTTGATCAAAGAGGCAAAATTACTGGGAATCAGTTTTGGTGAGAAAAATAAGTAAAATAGAAATAAGAAAAGTAGAAATAAGAGGAGTTTTCCATGTCATATACGGCATTATATAGAAAGTTCCGTCCGACTGCGTTTGAAGATGTGAAAGGACAGGAACATATCATTACGACATTACAGAATCAGATTAAGGCGAATCGAATTGGACACGCATATTTGTTCTGCGGTACGCGGGGAACCGGAAAGACAACCGTCGCCAAGATATTTGCTAAGGCAGTGAACTGTGAGCATCCGGTAAATGGAAGTCCATGTGGGGAATGTGCCATGTGCAGATCCATTGCGGCGGGGACATCTATGAATGTGATCGAAATCGATGCGGCATCTAATAATGGTGTGGATAATATTCGTGAAATCCGGGAGGAGGTTACTTACCGTCCGACCGAGGGAAAATATAAGGTGTATATCATCGATGAGGTGCATATGCTGTCGATCGGCGCTTTTAATGCGCTCTTGAAAACGTTGGAAGAACCGCCGGAGTATGTTATTTTTATTCTGGCAACAACGGAGGTGCATAAGATTCCGATTACAATTTTATCCCGTTGTCAGCACTATGATTTTAAGCGGATTACGATTGATACGATTTCAGCCCGGATGCAGGAACTGATGGATGCGGAACAAGTGGAGGTCGAGGAAAAGGCAATTCGCTATATTGCAAAGGCGGCAGACGGGTCGATGCGAGATGCGTTGAGCTTGTTAGACCAGTGCATTGCATTTTATCTGGGGCAGAAACTGACGTATGACCATGTGCTGGAGGTACTTGGCGCTGTGGATACCGATGTGTTCAGCAGATTGCTGCGAAGTATTCTGGCAAGAGATGTACCGAAGGTTCTGGATATGGTGGAAGAGCTGGTGATGCAGGGCCGGGAGCTGACGCAGCTGGCAGCAGATTTTACATGGTATCTTCGGAACTTGCTTTTGGTGAAAACGTCTGATAGTATAGAAGATGTTCTGGATGTATCCAGTGAGAATCTGGCGCAGCTAAAGGAAGAGGCGCAGATGATCGAGGTTGATATGCTGCTGCGGTATATCCGTATTTTTTCAGAATTGTCCGGACAATTGAAGTATGCAACACAGAAGCGAGTGCTTTTGGAGGTGGCATTGATTAAATTATGTACACCGGCTATGGAAGTGAGTCAGGACTCCTTACTGGATCGGATCCGGGCAGTGGAGGAGAAACTGGAGCAAGGTGTTCCGGTCCGTCAGTACGGCAGTGAGCCGGAGAGAGAGCAGCGGATCGAGACAGTCAGTCAGCCGAAACCGGAGGTGCCGTTGGCAATTCCGGAGGATGTGCGGGAAGTTGTGAAAAACTTCCGGTCGATAGCTGATGAGACATCGGGACCGGTACGGACTTATCTGAAAAAGGCCAGACTGAGTCTGGGTGGAGACAATCGGCTGATGGTAGTGCTTCCGGATGGGATGGGCGCCTCAATTGTAGGGCGGGAAGACCATAAGGAAGAACTGGAGTCATTGATCGAGCAGCGGATCGGCAAAAAAGTAGAGGTAGAAGTGCGGCAGGTAGAAGACGGCCGACGTTTTGAAGATACCTTTGTAGATTTGGAACGACATATGGAAAATGTCATTCATATGGAAATAACAGTGGAGGATTAAAGACATGGCAAAACGTGGTGGATTCCCGGGCGGTGGTATGCCGGGAAATATGGCAAATCTGATGAAACAGGCACAGAAGATGCAGCGTCAGATGGAAGAACAGGCAAAAGAGATGGAGACAAAGGAATTTACTGCAACCGCAGGTGGCGGAGCAGTTGAGATCACTGTGTCCGGCAAGCGTGAAGTGCTGAAAGTGAAACTGGCGGAAGAAGTGGTAGACCCGGATGATATCGAGATGTTAGAAGATCTGATCGTGGCGGCTACAAATGAAGCGCTGCGCAAAGTGGAAGAAGAGTCCGGAGCGGCAATGTCCAAGCTCACAGGCGGTATGGGAATGGGAGGATTCGGCTTATAAATGGAGTATTATAGTAATCAGATCAGCCGGCTGATTGAGGAATTTTCCCGACTTCCGGGAATTGGAACGAAGTCGGCGCAGCGTCTGGCATTTCATGTGATCAATATGCCGAAGGAGCAGGTAGAGCACCTTGCCAAGACGATGGTGGATGCCCGGAACAATGTGCGGTACTGTGCACAGTGCTGTACGTTGACAGATCAGGAATTGTGTCCGATCTGTAAGAACCCGGACAGAGATCAGAAGACGATTATGGTAGTGGAGACTCCGAGGGATCTTGCGGCTTATGAGAAGACCGGAAAGTATAACGGAGTTTATCATGTACTTCATGGGGCAATTTCTCCAATGCTTGGAATTGGTCCCGGAGACATTCGTCTGAAAGAATTGATGGAACGACTTCAGGGAGAAGTGGATGAAGTGATCATTGCAACAAATTCCAGTCTGGAGGGCGAAACAACGGCAATGTATATTAGCAAGCTGATTAAGCCGGCAGGGATTAAAGTCAGTCGAATCGCCAGCGGTGTTCCTGTGGGCGGCGATTTGGAATATATCGATGAAGTAACGCTGCTGCGTGCTCTGGATGGGCGCACAGAGCTGTGATCAGACAGGAACAGAGAAAAGAGGTACGAGTGTTATGAATAAAAAGAAAGTAACCTCTTCGGATGTAGCCAGACGTGCCGGGGTCTCGCAGGCAACGGTATCGATGGTATTGAATAAGAAATATAACGTATCCTTTTCCAAGGATGTCATTACAAAGGTAGAGACTGCGGCGAGGGAACTGGGGTATGAACTGCCGAAACACCGGGCACGCAGGGAAAGTAAGAAACAAAAGCTGCTGGTTGCGTTTTGTCCGAATCTGACGAACCCATATTATGTGATGCTGCTGCAGGGGATTGAGTCAAGAGCGATTGAACAGGGATATGGTCTGTTCGTGTGCAATACGCAGCGGAATCTCGAATTGGAAGAACGGTATTTGAAAATGCTGCCGTTTTTAAATCCTCTGGGAGTGATCTATATGTGTAATCCCAGTCGGATGTTCCTGCCGATGATTGAGGAGATGTCGCAGAAGATCCCGTTTGCGGTGATCAATAATCAAAATGAGCGGCTGGATGTGGATGCGGTGGAATTGGATAATTCCAAGCTGGGACGGATCATGGCAAATCATTTGCTGGAGCTGGGACACCGGGATGTGGCGTATATTGCTCCGCCGCTGACAGTGCGGCAGAAACAACGCTCCAAACGTGTGGAAGGATTTTTGAAAGAATTTCAGGAGGCCGGTCTGGGCGATCATGTTGTGATCAAAGCTGCAAACGAATCGATCGATGAAGATGTGACGGGAATCGATTCGGAGTATCGGATCGGATATGATCTGACGCAGGAATTGCTTAAAGAGCACAAACAATTGACAGCGATTGTCGGACTGAATGACATGATCGCATTTGGAATACTGGATGCTTTGTATGATGCAAAATATAAAGTGCCCGGAGATATGTCGGTCATGGGGTGTGATAATACATTGTTTGCAGGTATGCATAAGGTAGCGTTGACAACGATCGAGCATTTTGTTATATATAAAGGGCGTGATGCCTGTGATATTATAATGAAGAAGATCAAGACACATGAACGTAAGTATGCAGAATTGGAGCCGGTCAGCATTTATCATGTAGAGTATGAACCCCGTCTGGTGAAACGAGGAACAACTGCGAGTCCCAGGGTAAAATCAAGGAAATGACAGGTTGTCAAAAGAGGTAAAAATGAATTAAAATAAACGAATTTTTTGATATTATTAATAATAATTTGAAAGCGTGTTAACGAAAATAAAGAGATTAGTAGTGATTTATGAATAAAATGTATTAATAATTTTGATTTATTAACAGTCTGAAATTATTAATAATTACGAGACCTATTGACCGTTGCTTTTTTGCTGACTATAATCGGAATTAAGAAGCAAAAAGTTTTTCATTTATTATTTAAACGGAGGGTAACACTATGAAATTTTTTATTGACACAGCAAAGGTTGAGGATATCAAAAAGGCGAATGATATGGGCGTGATCTGCGGAGTAACTACAAATCCTTCTTTGATTGCAAAAGAAGGACGTGTATTTGAAGAAGTGATTGCAGAAATCGCATCTATCGTTGACGGACCAATCAGTGGAGAGGTAAAGGCTACAACTGTTGACGCTGAGGGTATGATCGAAGAAGGTCGTGCAATTGCAGCAATTCATCCGAATATGGTCGTTAAGATTCCGATGACTACAGAAGGATTGAAGGCATGTAAGGTGCTGACTTCTGAAGGGATCAAGACAAATGTAACATTGATCTTTACTGCTAATCAGGCACTTCTTGCAGCAAGAGCCGGAGCAACTTATGTATCTCCGTTCCTGGGAAGACTGGATGATATTTCTGTACGTGGAACAGATTTGATCGCAGAGATTGCACAGATCTTCGAAGTTGCAGGAATTGAAACAGAGATTATTGCAGCAAGTGTGCGTAATCCAATGCATGTTACTGACTGTGCTCTTGCAGGCGCAGATATTGCAACAGTACCATATAAAGTAATTGAGCAGATGACACATCATCCGCTGACTGATGCGGGAATTGAGAAATTCCAGGCAGATTATAAAGCTGTTTTTGGTGAATAATAAGGAGGAACTCATGAACAAACTTGAATTGATGAAGACTGCGAACGAGGTTCGCAAAGGCATCGTAACTGCGACACATAGCGCAAAATCCGGACATCCGGGTGGATCTATGTCTGCAGCTGAGATTTTCACATATTTGTATTTTGAAGAGATGAATATCGATCCGGCAGATCCAAAGAAAGCAGATCGTGACCGTTTTGTATTGTCTAAGGGACATACAGCTCCGGGATTGTATTCTACTCTGGCAAACAGAGGATATTTCCCGGTAGAAGATCTGAAGACTCTGCGTCATGTAGGATCTTACTTGCAGGGACATCCGGATATGAAACACATTCCGGGTGTGGATATGTCTTCCGGTTCTCTGGGACAGGGAATCTCTGCGGCAGTAGGTATGGCAATTGCCGGTAAGCTGAGTGATGCAGACTACCGCGTATATACATTGCTGGGTGATGGAGAGATTCAGGAAGGACAGGTTTGGGAAGCTGCAATGCTGGCAGGATTCCGCAAACTGGATAACCTTGTAGTTGTCGTAGACAATAATAACCTTCAGATCGATGGTGCGGTAACAGAAGTAAACTCTCCATACCCGATCGATAAGAAGTTTGAAGCATTTAATTTCCATGTGATCAATATTGATGGAAATGATTTTGACCAGATTGACGCAGCTTTTAAAGAGGCGAGAGAAACAAAGGGAATGCCGACGGCGATCGTTGCAAAGACAGTTAAAGGAAAAGGTGTTTCCTTCATGGAAAATCAGGTTGGCTGGCATGGAGTTGCTCCGAATGACGAGCAGTATGCAGAGGCTATGAAAGAATTAGAAGAGGCAGGTGAAGCATTATGTCAGATGTAAAGAAAATTGCAACAAGAGAGAGTTATGGTAATGCTTTGGCCGAACTCGGAAAAGAACATGAAGATGTTGTTGTTCTGGATGCAGACCTTGCAGCAGCAACAAAAACCGGAATCTTTAAAAAGGCATTTCCGGAGAGACACATCGATTGCGGAATCGCTGAGTCTAACATGATGGGTGTGGCAGCAGGACTTGCGGCAGCAGGAAAAGTACCATTTGCAAGTTCATTTGCAATGTTTGCGGCAGGACGTGCATTTGAGCAGGTGCGTAACTCTATTGGATACCCGCATCTGAATGTGAAAATCGGCGCTACACATGCAGGAATTTCTGTAGGTGAAGATGGAGCTACCCATCAGTGTAATGAAGATATCGCATTGATGCGCACCATTCCGGGTATGGTTGTTATTAACCCATCCGATGACGTGGAAGCGCGCGCAGCGGTAAAGGCAGCTTATGAGCATCAGGGACCGGTTTATATGCGTTTTGGAAGATTGGCAGTGCCGGTAATTAACGATAGAGAAGATTATAAATTTGAAATCGGAAAAGGTGTGGTTCTTCGCGAAGGAAAAGACCTTACCATTTTTGCAAGCGGTCTTCCGGTAGGTAATTGTCTGGAGGCGGCAGAGATGCTTGCAGCAGATGGAATTGAGGCAAAGGTGGTTAATATTCATACGATTAAACCTTTGGATGAAGAACTGGTTGTTGCGGCAGCAAAAGAAACCGGTAAAGTGGTTACAGTAGAAGAACATTCTGTAATCGGAGGTCTTGGAAGTGCAATCTGTGATGTATTGTGTGAGAAAGCTCCGATGACTGTGAAAAAAATTGGAATCCAGGATACATTCGGTGAATCCGGTCCGGCAGTAGAACTGCTGAAAAAATATGGATTGGATGCAGAAGGTATTTACAAGAGCATAAAAGAGTTTTTGTAAAAGAAAAGTGCAAAAAGAAAACAGTTCAAAGTTAGCTGTTAGCAATTAATAATTAAAATCCAGCTCGGTCGGAGAAATTCGTCCCGATGCTGGATTTTTATAAATTATCAGAAAATTAGATAAAATTAATACAATTATGAATTTATATAAAAAATATATTCAAAAAGGTTGACAACTTAAAAATCGTGTGCTATTATAAGGTCAATCAAAAAACAAGAAATTAAAACTTCTTGAAATAAGATGAATATTAAGAAAAGGAGGTAAGAGTCCCATGGACAACGTTTCAGCATTTTATATTCAATATGTCAGTGGTATGGTGAATGGAAGTTCCTGTGATGAAGTGACTTTTACCTATACACGATAAAGGACATTCGGTAAAGAAAAAGAATGAAAATAACAGACGAGTCGGAGAAGTAATAGAAGACCGGATGATGAAAATAAATATATTTGTTAAGATTTAACATTCATAGACATATTGAAAAGATACATACCACATTCAATTCGATTTCAAAAGATGTGTAAAGAAACATCGAAAGAATACTATTTCATAAAGAACATACAATAGTTATAGAAAGAATAATCAAGTAAGGTGTCAGGGTATTGAGGTAATGATATCGTGGCAGTTGAACAATTATAGATGGAATAACTAAAGGATATGTTTTAAAATATGATAATAATACCGCAAGGATCTGAATTGTAAATAGTTAAATAAACAATATTTTATCAACAATTGTTCCAACAATCATTGATATTCGTTTATATTATAACAGGGTTTAAGTCTACAGGAATTGAATCGAGAGTTTCCTCCGATTTTATAAATATTATAAAAGAATACAATTAAATAATTATAAAAAGTGCATCCTCAATGTCAATTGAGGATGTACTTTTTTTGACAATCCGGTTCTGTTATGGTAAACTAGTGAGTGAATTATAATAAGTTGATGAGGTGAGTGCAGTGGACAAGTATGAGTATAAGTTGAAGACAGAACAGATGCTTGAACTTATGAATGACGGCGCATACAATAAGGCGGCAGAGATTGCGGACAGCATTGACTGGAAGCGGGTACGTAACACTACAATGTTAAGTACGGTCAGCGAGATATATGAAAAAAATAGAGATTATCAGAAGAGCTATGATGTTCTGGCGATTGCTTATAGTCGTGCAGAAGGGAGCCGGAAGATTGTATCACGTCTATGTACACTTGCATTAAAGACAAGAAATGTAGATGAGGCAATCGATTATTATGATGATTTTATTGAGCTTGCTCCAAAAGATCCGAACCAGTATATATTGAAATATCAGATTCTCCGGGCTCAGAGAGCTCCTATTGAGCAGCAGATTCATGCGCTGGAGGAGTTCAAGAAGGCGGAATATATTGAAGAGTGGGCGTATGAGCTGGCTAAGCTGTATCAGGAAGCAGGCATGACAGCAGAATGTCTGGAAGAATGCGATGATCTGATTTTGTGGTTTAGCGAAGGCAAGTATGTATATCAGGCAATGGAGCTGAAGATGCAGTATAAGCCATTGACTCCGTCTCAGCAGGAAAAATATGACCGCAGATATGAAAAGCCAACGACTGAGACAGAAGAACTTCCGGATTTGACACAGTATCAGAAGAAGGAAGAGCCTTCTGATGAGGAAGTGGAAGAAGAGTTGGAAGACAAACTGAATGAAAGCGAAGAACAGATGCAGGAGACCAGTAAGAAAAAGATTGGGAATACCATGAAACTGGACGAAGCATTGAAGAGTCTCTTGAATATTAAGTTAAAAGGTGAAGCAGATGAGGAATCTTCTGATGAGGAAGCAGAAGAAGAGGAAGATCTGACTGAATTGGAGAGCGAGATAGAAGAGATTGAGTCCGTTGCAGATTTGGGATTTGCAGAGAAAGTCGCAGAAGAAAAGAAAAAAGAAACAATAGCAGTAGATCCGGATTTGGAAGAGTTAAGACCTGATCCGGAATTGGATGAAGAAGTTATGGAAGAAGATGCTGAAGACGAAGAAATAGCTGAGGAAAATGTCAGCGAGGTAAGTGTCTTTGAGGAAACAGAAGAGGATGGCGATCAGATTGCAGGCCAGATGAGTCTTATGGATATTCTGGAAGGCTGGGGAGAGCCTGAGTCGAGTGCAGAGGATTCAGCTGAGAATGATGAGACGATTGAAGACGTAACCACAGCTGAGGAGTTTGTTGAAGAGGAAAGTACAGAAGATATTGATGCGTTGGAGTACGAAGAGGCAGAAGAGTTTGAAGAGCCGGAGTACGAAGAGGCGGAAGAGTTCGAAGAGCCGGAGTATGAAGAGGCGGAAGAGTTCGAAGAGCCGGAGTATGAAGAGGCGGAAGATTTTCTGGAAGAAGAGTATGAAGAAAGTGAGACTGGCGTTGGGGGAGAACAGCCAGAATTTGTTGAAGATGCTGAAGAAGATTGGACTTCAGAGGCAGATGATACATTTCCTGAGAAAGAGGGAGTTATGGAAGATAAGAACAAGGGTACAACACCGATATTGTCACCAGACATTCAGAGACTGATTGATGAGATCGAAGGTAATATTCCGCCGCAGGAAGAAAAACCTGCAGCAAAAGCAGATTATTATGAAGAAGATGATGAGCCGCATGAAAATATGGGAGCGTTGGCTGATGAACTTCGTATGGAAGATGAATCGGATGAATTTGAGGATTATGATGATCTCTTAGATGAGGATGAGTACGAGGATGATACTTTCGTATGGGGTAAAGAAGATGCAGTAGACGCAGATGAGGCAGAATCTTTTGGATTATATGAAGAAGATGCGTATGGCGATGAGTTGTCAGAAGATTTTGAAGAGGTCTATGATGATGAATCAGCGGAAGATTCTGAAGAGGTCTATGATGATGAATTAGCGGAAGACTTTGAAGAAGTATATGACGATGAGTTGTCAGAAGATTTTGAAGAGGTCTATGATGATGAATTGGCGGAAGGCTTTGAAGAAGTCTATGATGATGAATTGGCGGAAGACTTTGAAGAGGTCTATGATGATGAATTGGCAGAAGACTTTGAAGAAGATTACGAAGACGATTTGTATGAAGACGATCTTCAGTCTGTAACAGAGAGCTTTGAAGAAGAATTCCGGCCGCAGAAACATTTTGATGAAGTGGATGATCGTGAGATTCCGGATGATGACGATGAAATTGATTTGCTGTCGGCAACGACTCCACTGAGCCGGAAAGAGACTGCGAAGTTGATTGCAACAGGAAAGACAGCACCGTTGCCTATGGATGAGATTTCAGATGCACTTTCTATTTCAAACACCGGATTTGTAGTGCATGGAAGATATGATCTGAAGGCACAGAGTGGAATCGGTACCCGTGCAGGGCTGACAGATGAACAGAAGAAATTGTTCTCTTATTTCGTTCCTGTTCGTGGTATGAGTGAGCAGCTTGTGGATGTGCTGGAACAAGATAAGAATTGTACAAATCGTAAAGGAACTTCTTGTACAGGAAATTTATTGATTATTGGTAATAAGGGAAATGGAAAGACTGTTCTTGCTGTTGATGTTGTGAAGGCGATTCAAAAACAGCGGGAGATTCGTCAGGGAAAAGTTGCAATTGTAACGGGTGATTCTTTAAATAAAAAGAAAATCAGTGACATTTTTGCAAAATTGTATGGTGGAGCGCTGATTATTGAAAAAGCCGGTAAGATGAATGAAAAGACGGTTGCAAGATTGAACAAGGCAATGGAAAGTGATACCGGAGAATTGCTGATCGTGTTAGAAGACCAGAGAAAGCCTTTGGATCGATTGCTGAGTTCAAACAGAGAGTTCCGCAGAAAATTTACAAGTCGTTTGGAAGTGCCGGTATTTATTAATGATGAGTTGGTTACATTCGGTCAAACGTATGCGCAGGAGAATGGATATCGGATTGATGAAATGAGTATTTTGGCATTATATAGCCGGATTGATTCATTACAGAGAGAAGATCATGCAGTGACAGTTGCGGAAGTAAAAGAAATCATGGATGAGGCAATGGCACATTCGCAGAAAGTATCTGCAAAGAAACTGGTGAAGAGAGTCTTTGGAAGAAATACAGACGATTCCGATCGGATTATACTGACGGAGAAAGATTTTAACATATAAAAGATCTAGTTACCAACAAATTCACAGTGGTTATCAACAAGAAACACATGGATTTTATGGGAAGTGTATGCTAAGGTAGATATACACTTCCCATTATTTATTTAAATACTAATTAAGTAAAATTTTTCGGCAGGATGTTCTTCCTGCTACAGTTCTATGATGGGTTTCATTTCGGCGCCTGAATCAGGCACGATCCATGAAAGTAAAAAGTGATAGACACAACGGAAAAAGGTTTCAAACAAAAAGGAGGACGTGCCTATGGCAGTAAAGCTGAAAGAGTATTTTCCGATATTAAAAGAGCGGGAAACATTGCTTTCTGAGATTCAGAGCAAACCGGATCTGAAGAAACTATTTGAGGAATGGACAGAGGAGCAACAGAAGGAATTTTTGGATTTCTGTACCGGAGTACGCGGAATCAAGTTTCTATATGATGGATTTTTTAAAGAAGTGATGAATCCGGAGTATGTACCGGAGAGATTGGAGGAGTTTCTGTCATTAGTTTTGGGGAAAGCGGTGAAGATTCTCGAGATCCTGCCCAACGATTCCACTCGAATTGCAGATGAGATGACATTATTAATCATGGATATTGTTGTACAATTGGAAAATGGTACGATTGTGAATCTGGAAGTACAGAAGATTGGCTATAAATTTCCGGGAGAACGATGTGCCTGTTATTCTGCAGATTTATTATTACGCCAGTATAAACGGGTGAAAGGGCGGAAGAAAAAGAAATTTAGTTATAAGGATATCAAAGGGGTATATACCATTGTGTTATTTGAAAAGAGCCCAAAGGAATTCCATAGATATCCTGGGATATACCGGCATCGGTCAAAGCAGGTGTTTGACAGCGGTCTGGAGTGGAATCTGCTGCAGGAATATGTCTGTATTCCACTTGACATCTATAAGGAAAGCTATCAAAA
>ENA-ORSX01000648-ORSX01000648.1-human-gut-metagenome-genome-assembly--contig:-NODE-648-length-32883-cov-16.532960_pt1 | contig 32883 bp, 39 predicted proteins | sample MGYA00241904_ERZ509172 | MGnify/ENA primary metagenome ERZ509172 (study PRJEB26280, sample SAMEA2338795) | human gut metagenome | biome: human gut; feature: human-associated habitat; material: faeces...
GCAGAGGTCTGCAACACCTTCATCACCAGTTCAAATCTGGTTGGCGCCTCTTGAACACAACTTCGAAGAGAAGTTGTGTTTTTTTGTTGCAGAAGAATATTCCGCAATGATATGATAAATATATGGAAACCGATCATAGTTATTGAGGGAATATTTATGAAAAAAAGAAGGATCAGCAGTGAACTTGTCTATTTATCCGGAGCAGTGATTTTGGCGTTTGCAACGGCACTTTTGACGGCGTCTGATTTGGGGCTGTCTATGGTGATCGCGCCTGCTTACATTGTCAGCTTGAAATTTGCCTTCCTTACATTTGGGCAGGCGGAGTATATCGTACAGGGAATCCTGTTTGTAGCGTTCTGTGCAGTAGTGCGTAAAGTAAAGCTCACATATTTCTGTGCTTTTTTGTCGGGATTTATCTATGGGCTGATCTTGGATTTCTGGCGAATGATTATTCCGCACTTTAACCCGGAGATGTATGAACCGGGCTCTTTTTCGATGCCGGTCAGAATTCTCTATTTTACCATAGGATTTTTGCTCAATTCCCTTGGCGTGATGCTTTATTTTAAGTCGTACATTTATCCACAGGTATATGAATTTTTTGTAAAAGGTGTGAGTAAGCATTTCCACGTGGAACTGTCAAAGTTCAAAATAGGCTTTGACATGTGCTGTTTCATAGTTGCTGTGGCAGTATCTTTTTTACTTCTTCATAGAATTGAAGGAATTGGACCGGGAACGGTCGTGCTTGCCTGCTGCAATGGTCTGTTGATCGGCTGGTATGGGAAATGCTTTGATCAATATTTTGAAACCTATCCGGTATTGGAGAAATTTGCCGGGAAATTTGAATTATAAAGAGAGGAAAAGAACGAAAAAAGAAACCAGAGGGACTGGTTTCTTTTTTTGATTGATCTGAAGTTCAATGCAAATCACAAAATTTCGGGGTTGTGTTATTTTGTGTTCCAAGGACAATATACCATCTAAAAATGCAAATGAAAATAGTTTCTGAATACATAAATTTAACAAATAATTGTGCTTGAGACACAATTGTGATAGAATCAGGGAGAGGTGATTTTGTGGCAGTTGAATTGATTGATTTATATTCGGACATTCGGACAAGATACAGTGTGAAGCTTCACACAAGCAGTTGCTTTGGTAAGAAGATTGGTTGGGTGCATATTGTAGAAAGTGAATTGTTTGCACAGTTTTTACATGGAAATGAACTTATATTTACAAGTGGTGTTCAGTACACGACAGAAGAATGGCTGAAAGAATTCGTAGATATGATCTATGATAAACATGCGGGCGGTCTGATCTTAGGACTTCCTGAGGGGCGAAACTTTTCAAAAGAAATCATTGAGTATTGCAATAAACTTCAATTTCCGCTTTTTTCGGCATCCTGGGATACCCCGTATATTGATGTGATGAGGCGGTTTTCGGAGATCTTGCTTCAAAATGAGAAGAAAGAGACGAATCTTGTCTCGGCATTAAAAAATGCAATCTATTATCCCAATAATTTAGAGTTATATGTAAAGGATTTTGAGAGTAATGGATTCTTTCAGGGGATGTCTTTTTGCACTTTTGTAATGAGCTGTCACACGTATCATACAGAAGGCGGCAATAAAGCGTTGGCGGAGATGAAGGAAGATCTTCGGTATTTCCTTAAAAAGACTGTGCTATATGAAGAAAATGATATTTTGATTGTTCTGGCGGTAGGAGATCAGATTTCGTTGCTAAATAAAGGAATTCGTGCTCGGTGTAAGAGGGATGACAATGTTTACGTAGGAGCCGGCGTGACGGTGACTTCAATTGAAGAGATCCATAAATCATATAAGTCGGCAAAGACAGCATATCAACTGACGAAGACTACGATTCCGCGCAATTTTTTAACATATGAAGAACTTGGAATCTATCAGCTTTTAACAGATTATAGTGAAAAAACAATTTATCCGAATTTTGTGGAGGAAACACTGGGAAAGCTTATTGATTACGATAAAAAGAATCAGACGGATTATATGCATATATTAGAGACTTATTTTGAAAACGAATGCAGCATTATTTGTACGTCCAAGGCGCTCTATTGTCATAAAAATACGTTGTCTTATAAAATCGGAAAAATAAGGGAAGTACTGGGGTATGATATACTGCTTAATGAGAACCGGATGAAGATCATGATAAGTTTGCGAATTTTGCGTCTGGATAGAGAGTATTATACATAAAAAGAAACGATTTTTTTGATAAAAATGTGCTATAATTAGCTGGACATCAATATAGTAGTAAGGAGGAATCATCAATGAATGAAAATCGTGTAAAAAGAAACAAATTGCTTGGCGAGAGAGTCATTCGGGGACTGGAATCCCGTAATATGGAAGGGTTCTATGCCGAGTCCAAAGAAGAAGCTTTGAAGCTTGCGCTGGATCTCATTCCGGAAGAGAGTACCGTGGCGTGGGGCGGTTCTATGTCAATCGCAGAGATTGGGCTTAAGAAAGCAATTTGCGAGGGAAACTACAGAGAATATAATCGAGATGATGCAAAAGATCGCGAAGAGAAGCGTAAAATAGAGCTTGCGTCGTATGACTGCGATTTTTTCCTTACCAGTGCAAATGCGATTACAGAAGACGGTGTAATGGTCAATATAGATGGATTTGCAAACCGGGTATCTGCGATTGCGGCGGGGCCGAGAAACGTAATTATGATCGTGGGCATGAATAAAGTTGTAAAAGATGTAGATGATGCTATGTCAAGAGCAAGAAATGAAGCTGCACCGATCAATGCACAGAGATTTTCGTTGGATACTCCATGCTCTAAGGCGGGAAGTTGTTTTGACTGCAAGAACCCGGACACAATCTGCTGTCAGATCTTGATTACAAGATTCTCTAAGCTTCCAAAACGGATAAAAGTGATTCTTGTTAATGATGAATTAGGATTTTAGGTTGACGAACTTGCGGGTATTTGTTATACTTAACAAGTATCCGCAAGGTAACATATAGTATCAGGCGCCATAGCCAAGTGGTAAGGCAGAGGTCTGCAACACCTTCATCACCAGTTCAAATCTGGTTGGCGCCTCTTGAAGAACACAACTCTATTGTAGGGTTGTGTTTTTTATAATGTATAAAATGCTGTTTCTATAACAGAAGAATCCGAAGCGAATGGTTTGAACCGGGCACTGTATATAGAAAAATATAATAAATGGTGTCGGGATATGACAAAAATCAATTGGAATTTCGATTTTAGAGAGACTATACTTAAGGTATGTATAAATTAGGAGGTATGAAGTATGTCTATTACAGCAGAAACAGCGAAAGCACATGCAAAGGACCCGGCAGTATTATGCTGCAGAGCAGAAGCGGGAATTACAATTGAACCGGCAAATCTCGAGGATCCGGCAATTTTTGATGAGTTGGTTGATTCTGGATTATTGAATCTGGATGGCTGTCTGACGATTGAGCAGGTATTGGGGGCAAAATTAAGTAAGACAAGTGATTCTCTTTGTCCGTTGACAGCGGATAATGTAGATGGTATCAAAGAGGTTGCAGAGGAAGCGCCGCAGGAAGAAGCAGAAGAGGCGGCTCCTCAGGTTGCAGTAGAAGGGGCTGTCACAACAATCTCACACGGGAAAGTAGTAATTTCAATTAAAGAAGGAAAAGACATTTATCTCGAACTTCCAATATAAACTCGAGAAAAAACGCGGATGCATGAAAGTGCTCCGCGTTTTTTCTTGTTGACGTACTTATTTACTGCGAGTATGATGTAAGAACAACAGTTGATGTGGTTATAATAAGAGTGAAAATATAAGGTCTTGATTGAGATGGTAGGACAAAAAAAGAAAAATATCAGATGGAATACGATGGGTATTCTTGCGGGTGGTTTCCTGGGTGTGATCCTTCTTGGAGGGGTGCTTCTGTGGATGCCTTTTTCTAACCGGCAGCCAATAGAATTTATGGATGCATTGTTTACCTCTGTGTCGGCAGTGTGCGTGACCGGGCTTGTGACGATCACCCCGGCATTTCAGTTTACACTGGCGGGGCAGATGATTTTACTTGTGCTGATCCAGATCGGCGGTCTGGGAGTTATTGCCTGTGTGACAGCATTTTTCTTACTTTTGAGAAGAAAAATCACGCTGAAGGAACGGATTGTGATCCAAGAAACATATAATATGGATAAATTAAGCGGAATGGTACTCCTTGTACGGGGCGTCCTCTTCGGCACATTTGCGGTGGAGGGAGTAGGTGCGGCGCTCTATGCCATCCAGTTTATACCGGAATACGGAGTGGTAAAAGGAATCTGGTATTCCATCTTCCATGCGGTATCCGCTTTTTGCAATGCAGGAATAGATATTCTCGGAGATTCAAGCCTGACAGCATATGTGACCAATCCGATCGTCAATCTTACGACGATGATTTTAATTATCTTAAGCGGACTGGGATTTACCGTATGGTTTGATATCATTGCCAATGGAAAGAAGCTGATTCGCCGTGAAATGCCCAGAAGATGGTGGTTTACGAGGTTAAAGCTTCAATCTAAGCTTGCGATTATTATGACGATTCTGCTTATTATAAGCGGGGCAGTATTCGTTTTTCTGGCAGAATATGACAATCCGGAGACACTTGGCAATTTGTCTCTCGGAAATAAAGTGATGGCTTCGTTCTTTCAGTCGGTGACAAACAGAACCGCCGGATTTGCAACAATTTCACAAAATGCGCTTCATACAGAGTCCAAGCTGTTTCATTGTATTTTGATGTTTATCGGAGGCTCTCCCGGCGGGACAGCGGGAGGTGTGAAGACAACAACAATCGCCATGCTGTTTCTTGCCTGTCTGACATTCGTTAGAGGTGGAAATGATACCGAGTGCATGGGCAAAAAGATATCGGTAGAAAATTTCCGTACAGGCTTTTGCGTTGTGATGGCTGCATTTTCGGTATTTACGGTTGGAACGATTGCAATTTTGATCATTGAGCCGGATACGGTTCCCTTAGTCAACGTTCTCTATGAGACGGCATCCGCAATCGGAACGGTGGGCTTGACAGCGGATCTTACGCCGCATCTTGCGCGGGCGAGTCAGGTGGTACTTATACTTATGATGTATGCCGGACGTCTGGGTCCGATGACACTTGTGCTTTTATTCGCCGGGAAAATGCATCCGCGGGATAAGATCAGGAAACTGCCGGAAGAGCGGATCATGGTCGGATAAATCGTCGGTAAATGATTGGATAAGCAGATGGAAAATGTAGGGAGAAGAGGAAAATGAGAAAGCAGTATGCAGTATTTGGGCTTGGAAGTTTTGGTGAGAGTGTCGCAGTCACGCTTCAGGAGTTAGGCTGTGAAGTGGTAGTTGTAGATAATCATATGGAGCGGATTGAAAATATTTCCCCTTATGTATCTTATGCGGTGCAGGCAGATATTGAAGATCCTGAGGTGATAAGATCTCTCGGCGCAAGAAATCTGGATGGAGTAGTAGTTGCAGTTGCGGATGATATGGAGGCTAGTATTATGGCGACGCTCGTATCTAAGGAAATTGGCGTACCGTATGTACTTGCAAAGGCAAAAAATGATCTTCATGCCAAGGTGCTGAAAAAAATCGGAGCAGACAGCATCATCTTTCCGGAGAAAGAAATCGGACAAAGCGTAGCCAGAAATCTTGTATCCGGTGAATTCGTGGACTGGATCTCTCTGTCTCCGGATTACAGTATTACAGAGATTGCAGTTCCGGAGAAATGGATCGGGAAGTCGCTTTCGGAAATCGATGTGCGGCGTACAAAAGATGTGAATGTGGTGGGTGTTCGAATCGGAGAAAAGATTCAGGTAACGATTGACCCGGAGGAACCGCTCCAAAAGGAAATGATGCTGATTATGATCGGCTCCAATGAAGCGTTGGAAAAATTCGGAGAAAAGCAGGTGAGAGAATGATAACAAGTACGTCAAACGCAAGAGTGAAACGCCTTGTAAATCTTAGAAAAAAACGAAAGGCAAGAGATGAGGAAAGAGTGTTTCTCGTAGAAGGCATTCGTATGTTTCGGGAAGTTCCGGTGGATAAATTGCGAGAAGTCTATGTATCGGAATCCTTTTATAAGAAAGAAAAAGAGACAATAGAAAAAGTTCTGGCAGAGGGAGATATCCGGGCGGAGCTTGTGTCGGATACCGTATTTTCACATATATCGGATACGAAGACGCCACAGGGGATTCTGTGCGTGGTACAACAGATGGATCATATGCTGGAGCAAATGATTCAGGGAGAACAGCGCCACCTTCTGGTACTTGATAACCTTCAGGACCCGGGGAATCTCGGAACAATTGTAAGGACTGCGGAAGGCGCCGGGGTAAATGGAATCATTATGAGCGCAGACTGTGTGGACATTTACAATCCCAAGACGATCCGGTCTACGATGGGTTCGGTCTACCGTATGCCGTTTTGTTACGCAGAAGAACTTCCGAAAGCGATAGAGAAGATCAAGCAGGCGGGGATTCATACATATGCGGCACATCTTCTTGGAGAACACGATTACGATCAGGAAGACTATCGCGGTTCCTGCGCATTTTTTATTGGAAATGAGGGAAATGGTCTTCGGGAGGAGATTGCAAAGGCGGCGCAGACTTATGTGAAAATTCCGATGAGCGGACAGGTGGAGTCATTGAATGCGGCGATTGCAGCATCGGTGCTCATGTTTGAAGTGAGAAGACAGAGAAAATAATAAGTTATCTGAATATTAAGATAATATTCATTGTATTTACGAATAAAGTATAGTAATATAATTCATAAGTAATACTATGCAGAGAGAAGGAGGAGAGAACATGCAGGAAATGGTATGGCTGGCATTATTTATCCTATTGTTGATCATTGAAATTGCCACGATGGGACTGACGACAATCTGGTTCGCAGGCGGTGCATTGGCTGCATTTATAGCAGGGCTTCTGGGATGCGGTTTGGCGGTGCAGATTGGTTTGTTTCTTGTCATCTCTGTTCTTTTATTTGTATTTACAAGACCGATCGCAGTGAAATATTTTAATCAGGATCGACAGAAGACAAATGCAGACCGTCTGACAGGGCAGGAAGCTCTGGTAACCGAAGCGATTGATACGCTTCAGGCACAGGGGACGGTCGTTGTAAATGGACAGGAGTGGTCGGCAAAGACCAATGAGCCTGATGGGAGAATTGCGAAAGGGAGCGTAGTGGTGATCGATGAGATCCAAGGTGTAAAACTGGTTGTGAGAGAAAAGGAGGACTAGAAGTTATGTTTGGAGTGGGATTTGCAATATTGCTAATAATACTAGCGGTGATTGTTGTGTTAATATTGATCTCTTGTGTGAGGATTGTACGACAGGCACAGGCACTCGTTATCGAGAGACTTGGAGCTTATCAGGCAACATGGAGCACCGGGCTTCATTTTAAATTGCCAATCGTAGACCGGGTGGCGAGAAAAGTGGATTTGAAAGAGCAGGTAGTGGATTTTGCACCGCAGCCGGTAATCACAAAAGATAATGTAACCATGCGGATTGATACGGTAGTCTTTTATCAGATCACAGATCCGAAGATGTTCTGTTACGGTGTGGCGAATCCGATCATGGCGATTGAAAATCTGACAGCGACAACGCTTCGTAATATTATCGGAGATCTGGAACTGGATCAGACACTGACATCCAGAGAAACGATCAACACGAAGATGCGCGCGTCACTTGACGTTGCAACCGATCCGTGGGGCATCAAGGTAAACCGTGTGGAGCTTAAGAATATTATTCCTCCGGCAGCTATTCAAGACGCGATGGAGAAACAGATGAAGGCTGAGCGTGAGAGACGTGAGGCGATTCTTCGTGCGGAAGGTGAGAAGAAATCTACGATTCTTGTTGCGGAAGGACAGAAAGAGTCTGCAATCCTTGACGCAGAAGCGGAGAAGCAGGCTGCAATCCTGCGGGCAGAGGCGAAGAAGGAAGCGATGATCCGCGAGGCAGAAGGTGAAGCAGAAGCAATTATGAAAGTACAGCAGGCGAATGCAGACGGTATCCGCTACCTGAAGGAAGCCGGAGCAGACGAAGCGGTGCTTACGATTAAGAGTCTGGAAGCATTTGAAAAAGCAGCAGATGGTAAGGCAACGAAAATTATTATCCCATCCGAGATCCAGAGTATTGCCGGACTGGTGAAATCTCTGGCAGAGGTCGGAACGGATAAAGTAGAGTAATAAAATGACGTTAGGAGGGGGATGCAGGTGAAACCTGTTCTTGACCTTACAAAAGAATACGGACTTGTCCTTGACGGCGGTGGCGCAAGAGGCGCATATCAGATCGGTGCGTGGAAAGCACTTCGGGAAGCCGGCGTTAAGATAGAGGCTGTGGCAGGGACATCAGTGGGCGCTTTAAACGGCGCCCTTATTTGCATGGGTGACCTTGAAAAAGCAGAAAAGATCTGGAGAGAAATGACATTTTCCACAGTGATGGATGTAGATGATGAGGAAATGGAAGGCTGGTTTTCCGGGCAGACTTCCGTGCGCGATATTTTAAAGACACTGTGGGAGAAAGTAAAGGATGGCGGCGTAGATATCACGCCTCTTCGCAACTTGATCCATCAAGTGATCGACGAAGAGCAGATCAGAAATTGCGGCAAAGAATTCTGCCTGTCTACATTTTCACTGACAGATAAAAAAGAATTAACGCTCAGTGTGGCAGATATCGAAGATGGATTGTTGGAGGATTTCCTTCTTGCGAGCGCCTATCTCATTGGCTTTAAGAATGAGCCGCTCCACGGTAAGAAATATACGGACGGTGGAATTGCCAATAATGTACCGGTCAACTCCCTTCTGGAGCGTGGCTATGAGAATCTGATTGTTGTGAGGATTCACGGACCGGGATGGGAACAGCGGGTAAAATTCCCGGAGGACGGAACATTTTGTGAAGTATCTCCACGCGTGAAGCTTGGAAGTATCCTGGAATTTTCGGCGAAGCGAAGCAGACAGAACTTAACCATCGGTTATTATGATATGAAGCGTATGCTGTACGGTCTGGAAGGGCGGATCTATTATCTGGAGCAGACACATGAGGAGGAATACTACAGCAGACTGTTAGAACCGCTGAAAGAAATTGAAAAAGCAGAGATTGCATTTGTGCTTAAATTATCAATTGGAAATTCAGACAAAGAACTTTATCTGGGGATGTTGGAAGCAACAGCAAAATTGCTTCGGATTCCCAAATATCGCATCTATACAGTTGACCAATTGTTGGAAATGGTATATAAAAAGTATATAACTTTAGAGGATCAGATGAATTTGCCGCGCTTTGTGCACGTGCTGATGGAATTGAAAGAAGGAAATGAGATGAATTTAAAAGGAAGACATTTTTTGACGCTTAAGGATTATACACCGGAAGAGATCTTATATCTTGTGGATCTGGCGGCGGAATTGAAGGAGAAGAAGAAAAAAGGAATTGCCATTGATCATTATCGCGGTATGAATGTGGCGCTTATTTTTGAAAAAACAAGTACAAGAACAAGGTGCTCTTTCGAGACAGCGGCTCACGATATGGGAATGGGAACTACATATCTTGCTCCAAGCGCTTCTCAGATCGGAAAGAAGGAAAGCATCAAGGATACTGCGCGTGTGCTCGGAAGAATGTTTGACGGTATTGAGTACCGTGGCTATGGTCAGGAGATTGTGGAAGAGCTGGCGAAGTATGCAGGAGTTCCGGTGTGGAACGGTCTGACCAATGAATACCATCCGACACAGATGCTGGCAGATCTTCTTACAATTCGGGAGCATTTCGGACGAATCAAAGGAATCCGTCTGGTGTACATGGGTGATGCAAGATACAATATGGGAAATTCTCTTATGATTGTCTGTGCAAAAATGGGAATGCATTTTACAGCATGTACTTCAAAAAATTATTTCCCGGAGCCGGAGCTTGTAGCGCTCTGTGAAGAATATGCGAAGGAAAGCGGCGGAAGCATTACACTGACCGAAGATGTAGAAAGCGGAACAAAAGATGTAGATGTTATTTATACAGATGTATGGGTGTCTATGGGAGAACCGGAAGAAATCTGGGCGGAGCGTATCAAAGAACTGCTTCCTTATAAGGTGACAAAAGAAGTGATGGATAATGCCGGTGAGTCGGCAATTTTCCTTCATTGTCTGCCTGCTTACCATGATCTGGAGACAGGTGTGGGAAGAGAGATCAAAGAGAAGTTCGGTCTGGATGACATAGAGGTGACAGACGAAGTATTTGAATCTGAGAAATCAAAAGTCTTTGATGAGGCGGAAAACCGTATGCATACCATTAAGGCGGTTATGGTGGCAACACTTGGAGAACGGTAAGGTAGAAATAAATGAAGTCAGAGATTTTAAGATTGCTGAAGGAAAGTGAAGGTTATGTGTCGGGGCAGCAGTTGTGTGAACAGTTTCAAGTGTCCAGAACTGCGGTCTGGAAGGTTGTGGATCAGTTAAAAAAAGAAGGATATGAGATTGAGGCGGTGCCACGGAAGGGGTACCGCCTTGTGGAGAGCCCGGACGTGCTGTCCGAAGCAGAGTTGGAGAGCCTTCGGAGTACAAAGTGGGCAGGCAAATCCATTTTCGTTTTTAAGGAGACGGATTCCACCAATATTCAGGCCAAAGCAGGCGGAGAAAAAGGAGAGCCTCATGGTACCTTGTATGTGGCGGAAAGCCAGAGTGCGGGAAGAGGAAGACGGGGCAGAAGATGGGAGTCTCCGGCAGGAGAGAGCATTTACATGAGCCTTTTGCTGCGTCCGGAGTTTCCGCCGGTGAAAGCTCCTATGCTTACGCTTGTTATGGCGCTTGCCGTGGCAAGGGCGCTTCGGGAACAGACCGGTGTCGATGTACAGATCAAATGGCCCAATGATCTTGTCGTACAGGGGCGGAAGATATGCGGGATTCTGACAGAGATGAGTATCGAGATGACATGGATCAATTACGTGGTGATTGGAATTGGTATCAATGTCAATCAAAATGAATTCCCGGAAGATCTGAAAGACTGTGCTTCTTCACTGAAAATGGAAACAGGCAGGAGGTTCCGGCGCTCGCACCTGATCGCGGCAGTGATGGAGCATTTTGAAATGTATTATGAACAATTTTTGCAGGAGGGATCTCTTGCGGGACTTCGCAAGGAGTATAATGAGTTGTTAGTCAACAAGGACAGACAGGTGAAGATTCTGGAACCCGGCAATCATTATGAAGCGTATGCATTGGGAATCAATGATACGGGCGAGCTGATCGTGGAGAAGGAAGACGGAAGCGTGCAGAATATTTTCGCGGGGGAAGTGTCTGTGCGTGGAATTTACGGATATACATAATAAATGGAGGAACGGAATGTACGAAGAAAAGATTGTCCTTTGCGGGGCGAATTCATATGAAGAAAAATATTATCTCAACCCGGATTTCTCCGGATTGCCGGATCATATCAAAGACGAACTTAAGATCATGTGTGTCTTGTATGTCAATGATGTGGGCGGAATATTGACACTTGTATACGAAGAAAATGGAGAACTGTGTTTTGAAGTAACGTCGGAGGAATTTGATCCGATGTTTGACGAGATTGGAAGTCAGCTCAAGATCAAAGAGATTCAGCGGGACAAACAGGATCTGCTGCAGTCACTTCAATTATACTATAAGGTGTTCTTCTTGGGAGAGGAACTGTAGGAGGAAGATATGTTATTAGTCATAGATGTTGGAAATACCAATATAACACTTGGAATCTTTGACGGGGAAAAAGTGTCCGGTACATTTCGTATGAAGTCAAAACAGCCACGCACTTCCGATGAATACGGAATTATGCTTCGTGAACTGGTGGAACGTCACGGAGTAGCCGGAAAAGATATCCAAGATGTGATTATCGCATCCGTAGTACCGGATGTGATGCATTCTCTTGGAAGTGCAATTATCAAATATTTCGGAGTGAAGCCAATGGTCGTGTCGGCGGGGATCAAAACAGGAATCCGCATCGTTACCGAGAATCCAAGACAAGTGGGCGCTGACCGTATCGTCGATGCGGTGGCTGCATATACGTTATTTGGCGGACCTGTGATCGTAGTAGACTTCGGGACTGCCACCACTTACGATATCATCGGGCCGGATGGAACCTTTGAAGCAGGCGTGATCGCTCCGGGAATCCGCACATCCGCACAGGCATTGTGGGGAGAGGCGGATATGCTTCCGGCGATAGAAATTAGAAAACCAGCCTCAATCCTTGCAAAAGAGACCATTTCCAGCATGCAGGGAGGGCTCCTGTACGGACAGATTGGGCAGACCGAGTACATTGTAAAACGGTTAAAAGAAGAATCCGGTTACAAGGATGCCAAAGTAGTAGCCACCGGAGGACTTGGAAAAATGATCGTATCCGACACAGAAGTGATCGATGTGTATGATCCACAGCTCACATTAAAAGGACTTCGGATCATATTTGAGAAAAATAAAAAACGTTAAAAATTTAACTGGGGACGTAGCATTTTGTAAAAATGCTACGTCCCCAAGAGGTGTATCATGAACATAGGAAACTTGAAACTTGACAATCCATACATTCTTGCGCCGATGGCGGGAGTGACGGATCTTCCGTTCCGCCTGCTCTGTAAGGAACAGGGGGCAGGGCTTCTCTGTATGGAGATGATCAGTGCCAAAGCTCTGCTATATAAAAATAAAAATACGAAGGCGCTTCTAAAGATTCATCCAGAGGAGTATCCGGTTTCGCTGCAGCTCTTCGGTTCGGAGCCGGATGTGATCAGCGAGATCGCGAAAGAGATTGAGCCGCTTCCTTTTCAGGTGCTGGATATTAATATGGGATGCCCGGTGCCGAAAATTGTGAAAAATGGCGAAGGTTCTGCCCTTATGAACGATCCGAAACGGGTGTATGAGATTGTATCTAAGACAGCCAAGGCAACGAAGAAGCCGGTAACGGTAAAGATTCGTAAGGGTTTTAATGATGAGTCGGTAAATGCGGTGGAAATTGCGAAGATCATTGAAGATGCAGGCGGTGCGGCAGTCGCTGTCCACGGGCGCACGAGAGAGCAGTATTATTCGGGAAAAGCAGACTGGGAGATTATCCGCAAAGTAAAAGAAGCGGTCTCGATTCCGGTGATTGGAAACGGAGATGTGACAAGCGGTGAACTTGCTGTGAAAATGCGGCAGGAGACGGGCTGTGACGGAGTGATGATCGGCAGAGGCGCTCAGGGGAATCCGTGGATCTTCGCAGAGCTTCTCGAATACGAGAAGACCGGAGTGCTTCCTAAGCGGCCGGATGCAAAGACCATTCGCGAGACAATGCTTCGTCATGCAAATCTTTTGATGGAGTATAAAGGAGATTATATCGGTATCCGTGAAATGCGTAAGCATGTGGCATGGTATACAAAAGGAATGAAGGGGTCTTCCAAGCTGCGGGATGAGATTAATCGAGTAGAATCTTATGCAGAATTAGAAGAACTATTGCATGAAAAAATCAATTAATGCGCAGGTAATAAAAAAGCCTTGTTTTACATATAATGAAGCAGTGTGTAAGACAAGGCTTTTTCCGCGCGGATTCAGCATCTAAAGTGGAAAAACAGGTTGACAGAGAGCGCCTTGTTATGTATAATAATGAAATTGTGAAAGTAGGTGTATTCGGCGTATTTTAGCGTCAGTATACACTGGCGCTACACGCTTCAGATAGAGAAAGAAAGTAGAAAAAAAGGAGCAGATAAGCAAATGGTAGCAAAGAAGAGATTACTTACTTATGCAGGATTGAAAGCACTGGAAGATGAACTTGAGAATCTGAAAGTTGTAAAAAGAAAAGAAGTAGCAGGCAAGATCAAAGAAGCCAGAGAGCAGGGAGACTTGTCAGAGAATGCAGAGTACGATGCAGCAAAAGATGAGCAGAGAGATATTGAAGCCAGAATCGAAGAACTGGAAGGAATCCTTAAAAACGCGGAAGTTGTTGTAGAGGATGAAGTTGATTTTGATAAGATCAATGTAGGATGTACAGTAAAAGTATTTGACATTACATTTGACGAAGAGATGGAATTCAAGATTGTCGGATCTACAGAGGCGAACAGTCTGGAAGGCAAAATTTCCAACGAGTCTCCGGTAGGACAGGCATTGATCGGTAAATCAGTTGGCGACGTAGTAGAGGTTGAGACGCAGGCCGGAGTAATGGAATATAAGGTGTTAGACATCAGCCGTTCTCAATAAGAAATGTATCTGAAAGGGAAAGGAGATAAAAATGGGCGAACAGCAGAAAAACGTACAGGAACAGGATGTTAATCAGTTGAGAAAGGTGCGCCGTGAGAAACTTGCGGATTTACAGAGCAACGGAAAAAATCCTTTCGAGATTACGAAATATGATGTAACCTGTCACGCACAGGACGTAAAAGATAATTATGAGGAAATGGAAGGAAAACACGTAAAGCTTGCAGGACGTGTTATGCAGAAACGTGTGATGGGAAAAGCTTCCTTCTGTAATATCCTTGATCAGAGTGGAAATATCCAGTCTTATGTTGCAAGAGACAGCATCGGAGAGGAAGAATATAAAGATTTCAAAAAACTGGATATCGGAGATATTGTCGGTCTGGAAGGTGAAGTATTTAAGACAAAGACCGGAGAGATTTCCATCCACGCATCTGCTGTAACACTTCTTTCCAAGAGTCTGCAGATTCTTCCTGAGAAATATCATGGGCTGACCAATACAGATATGCGTTACCGTCAGAGATATGTAGATCTCATCATGAATATGGATGCGAGAAGTACATTTATCAAACGTTCCAAGATTTTAAGTTCTATCAGAAGATATCTGGACGGACAGGGATTCTTGGAGGTTGAGACTCCTATGCTGGTAAATAATGCCGGAGGAGCAGCTGCAAGACCGTTTGAGACACATTTTAATGCGTTAGGCGAAGACTTTAAGCTTCGTATTTCTCTGGAATTGTATCTTAAGAGACTGATTGTCGGTGGTATTGAGAAAGTATACGAGATTGGACGTGTGTTCCGTAATGAAGGACTGGACACAAGACACAATCCTGAATTTACACTGATGGAGCTTTATCAGGCGTACACAGATTATAACGGAATGATGGATCTGACAGAGAACCTGTATCGTCATGTAGCACAGGAAGTTCTCGGAACAACAACCATCACATACAATGGTGTGGAAATGGATCTTGGCAAACCATTTGAAAGAATTACAATGGTAGATGCCGTTAAGAAATATGCAGGTGTTGACTGGAATGAGGTTAAGACATTGAAAGAAGCAAGAGAGCTTGCCAAGGAACACCATGTAGAGTATGAAGAGAGACATAAAAAGGGCGATATCTTAAGCCTGTTCTTCGAAGAGTTTGCAGAAGAGCATTTGATCCAGCCTACATTTGTAACAGATCATCCGATCGAGATTTCTCCGCTCACGAAGAAAAAACCGGAGAATCCAGAGTATGTAGAGCGTTTTGAGTTCTTCATGAATGGATGGGAAATGGCAAATGCATATTCTGAGTTAAATGACCCGATCGATCAGAGAGAGCGTTTCAAAGCACAGGAGGAGCTTCTTGCACAGGGAGACGAAGAGGCGAACACAACAGACGAAGATTTCTTGAATGCACTTGAGATCGGTATGCCTCCGACAGGTGGTATCGGTTTTGGTATCGACAGAATGTGTATGCTTCTCTGTGACGAGGCAGCAATCCGTGACGTATTGCTCTTCCCGACAATGAAGTCACTGGATGCTGATAAGAAAGCTTCCAAGACAACAAACAGCACTTCTGAAGTAGCACCGGAGAAAGAAGAAGTGATCGATTTCTCTAAGGTAAAAGTTGAGCCGTTATTCGAAGAATTTGTAGATTTCGATACTTTCAGCAAGTCTGATTTCAGAGCTGTAAAGGTAAAAGCATGTGAAGCTGTTAAGAAATCCAAGAAGCTTCTTCAGTTCACTCTGGATGATGGAACAGGCACAGATCGTACGATTTTAAGCGGTATTCACGCTTATTACGAGCCAGAAGAACTGGTAGGAAAGACACTGATTGCTATTACAAATCTGCCTCCAAGAGCTATGATGGGAATTGAATCCTGTGGTATGCTGTTATCTGCAATCCATGAGGAAGAGGGAGAAGAAAAACTTCATCTTCTGATGGTTGATAACCACATTCCAGCAGGTGCAAAGCTGTACTAAAATTAAATATTAAATGTCTAAAACCATGATGTCAGACCACATTTGACCACAATTTGACAACAAAATTTGGGATAATAATGAATCGTTATGAAGCATGACGAATTTCAGGTGGAAAGACACAGGTTTGGCAATGAAGCAAGAGCACTTCTTAGAGTTGATCTAAGAGGTGCTTTTTTCGTCTTAAGGAAAATGGATTCCGGCAGTCAACTTCTGTAAAGCAGTAAATCTAATTTTGGAGGAAAACATTATGAGTGAAAGTTACAAACCGGTTATAAGTATGAAAGAAGTTCCGGAACATTTAAGAAAATTACGTCGACAGTATCTGCGATACCAACAGGCAGAGATTATTTACAGTATCTCTCATAAGAAACTCTTAGAGCTTGCCAGTGATGCAGGAGCTATTTACAGAATTGATGGAACCGTACTGATTCGTCGTGATATTTTTGATGATTATCTGGAACGTTTCCATGAACCGGCAACAGGAAAAGATAAGGAGAAGAAGACAGATGAGCGGTAATGTATGGATGTTTTCAGATGAGATTGACGATGAAGACCTGGAATTTATGAGTCATGACTATGTGACCTACAATATGGCGTGTGAATATTACCGGTTGGGAATCAAACCTGTTATTCGCATGGCACATGAAGCCGGAGCAGTCTATAAGATCGGAAAGAAAGTTTTGATTCGAAGAAGTATATTTGAAGCGTATTTACGTGAGCAAAGGAAAATCTGATGGAGGAAAGCACATGAGCGAATTAAGGAAAAAGATACATGATGATAACAATGGATTGGATTATGTACTGGTAGGGGATTATTATCTGCCAGTATTATCCTTACCGGAAGAAAACAGACCGATTGGCTACTGGGGAATGCTTCGGGAGGAATATCTGAAAGAACATAAATCAGGAATGTATGGCTGTCTTCTTCTGACCGCCAGGCTGGATAGCCATCTGGCAGATGTGAATGAACAGGCACAGGAACGCTTTGAGCTGATTGAAGCACAGATGCGAAGTGCTGAAGACGTAACAGAAGACTTGAAAGCACAGAATCCTATGGAATGGGTTCGCAGAGCAAATAATATCCGGAACCGTGTACAGGAAATTGTATTGAGCGAATTGGTATATGTATAGGAGGGCATATGAGATGCAGGATTGAGAAAGAGCAGGTGAGAATCTATGAAAATGACAAAAGAAATTGAAGAATTTTTAAATCTGGCAATAACAGAACACATGGGAAAAGCATATACGGATTGGAAATTAAAACAGCAGACAGATGTAGGAACAGATAAAGTTGAGGAAGAATATGAAAAAGTAATTGCTTCACTTTCGCCGGAGCAGGAAGAAGCAATCACAAAATACTGTGATGCTATATTCAACAGTGGGGTAGATACGGAGGAATTCTTTTATCGGCTGGGATTAAAAGATGGGATGAAGTTGAAAAAGTGCATGAAACAGATCCTTAAGGCATTGTCCTGAATAAGAGAGTAGTTTAGAGTGAAAAAGTTCAGAGAAGACAAGGGGGAGCTGTCTTTCTTTTGGGGAAGACGGCTTTTCACCTATCAGAGATTATGCAGGAGGTAACAAGGATGGGGAATATATTTGGATATATACGTGTCAGTAGTCGGGATCAGAACGAAGATCGGCAATTGATTGCATTGAAGGAGTTGGCTATCCCAGAAAAGAATATTTTTATTGATAAACAGTCTGGAAAAGACTTCAAGCGCCCACAATACAGAAAAATGGTTCGTCGTGTCAGGAAAGATGATCTGCTTTACATAAAAAGTATTGATCGCTTAGGACGTAACTATGCGGAAATACTGGAACAGTGGAGAATTCTCACAAAAGACAAAGGAATTGATATTGTGGTTCTTGATATGCCTTTACTTGACACTCGCCGGGGAAAAGATCTGATGGGAACGTTTCTGTCAGATATTGTATTGCAAGTACTGTCGTTTGTAGCAGAAAACGAAAGAACAAATATTCGGCAAAGGCAAGCAGAAGGTATTGCAGCGGCAAAAGCCAGAGGTGTGCGGTTCGGCAGACCACCAAGCAGACTGCCGGATAATTTTCACGATGTGTATCAGCGGTGGAAAAATGGGAAAATAACTGGAACATCTGCTGCGAAAGAATGTAATATGCCCTTATCAACTTTTCGGTATCGTGCAGAAATTTACGAAAAAGCCAAATTATTGTAAGGTGGGTGTTTTACATGAAAGTGTACTTTTTGACAAGTGCTTTGGAGGTATCGTCAACGAACTTCTATCGTTGGAAGATAGGCTGTTTTATGATATTATGGAGTGGTAGAGAAAAAATGAGCATTTTACAGGAAAGTACACATTTTTGCAGATGAATGATGATATACAGATACATGATAAGTATCGGTACTTTACCTGTCTGAGTTAATAGCTTATGAATATGAGAGCTTACGGATACGCAGGAGGAAAAAAACGATGACTGATGCAGAACAGAGGGAAGCTGCCCGCCAATTTGCAAATAAATGGAAGGGGAGAGGAAGAGAAGATGAGGATGGAAGATCATATTGGATTGATTTTCTGTCAAACGTTCTTGGAATGGAGAATGTGACAGATCGTGTGGAATTTGAGAAAAAAGTTGTGGTAGATGGAAATACAAAAAGAATTGATGTGTATATTCCGGAAACGCATGTGTTGATTGAACAAAAGAGTCTTGGTAAAGCACTGGATCATAAGATTATGAATTCTGGTTCAATAGAACTGACGCCGTATGATCAAGCAAAACGATATAATGATAATCTTCCATATGATGAAAAGGCCCGTTGGATCATTACCAGCAATTTCTCTGATATATGGATTTATGATATGAATGCCAGAGTACCGGAGGCAGTAAAAATATCATTGGATGAAATACCGAGTAAGTATCCGTTGCTTGATATTTTAATAAAGAAAGATGTGCAGAAAATCTCTCATGAGATGGAAGTATCAATTAAAGCAGGAGATATTGTTGGACTGCTTTATGAAGCATTCCTTAAACAGTATAAGATTCCAGAAGTAAAAGCGAAAGAGGAAACCATTGAACAAAAAGAGAAAAGGGAGCATAAACTGAAAAGTCTGAATGCTTTATGTGTTCGAATTGTGTTTTGTCTTTATGCTGAGGATGCGGGGATTTTTGGAAAACGGAATATTTTCCATGATTATCTGAAAGCATATGAAGTGAAAGACTGCAGGCGTGCATTATTGGAACTGTTTAAAGTCTTGGATACGCCTGTCTCTGAGAGAGATGAATATTTGGAAGAAGATTTAGCACAGTTTCCGTATGTGAATGGTGGATTGTTTTCAGATGAAACTATTGAGATACCGCCTTTGACAGAAGAAATCAAAGAATTACTTTTGACCAAAGCTTCTGAAGATTTTGACTGGAGTGATATATCCCCTACAATTTTTGGGGCAGTGTTTGAGTCAACGTTAAATCCAGAAACAAGAAGATCAGGTGGAATGCACTATACAAGTATTTCCAATATACATAAAGTGATTGATCCGTTGTTTCTCGATGAATTGCAGACGGAATTTCATGAGATTTTGAAAATACAGGTGCAGAGGACAAAAGTAAAACGTCTGGATGAATTTCAGAATAAACTGGCTTCACTGACATTTTTAGATCCAGCTTGTGGTTCAGGAAATTTTCTGACGGAAACATATTTATCACTTCGACGGTTAGAAAATGAAGTTATTCGTGAAAAAGTTGGTGGTCAGATGACGTTGGGAGATGTTCATAATCCAATCAGAGTATCCATTCAGCAATTTTATGGAATTGAGATCAATGACTTTGCTGTGACAGTAGCAAAGACAGCTTTGTGGATTGCAGAATCACAGATGATGGAGGAAACAAAAAATATTGTATATGGGTTCAATGATGATTTCCTTCCATTGAAAACTTATGTGAATATCACAGAAGGAAATGCACTGAGATTGGATTGGAATAATGTGATTTCTAAAAGTAGATTAAATTATGTTATGGGAAATCCACCTTTTGTTGGTGCAAGATGGATGAACAAAGATCAAAAAAAAGATATGGAATATGTATTTCAGGGAATAAAGGATTTTGGGAATCTTGATTTTGTAACGGCATGGTATAAAAAGGCAAGTGATTATATTTTAAATACGGACATTTGTGTATCGTTCGTATCTACTAATACAATTACACAGGGCGAACAGCCAGCAATTTTCTGGAAACCATTGTTTGAGATGGGAATACATATCAATTATGCATATAGAACTTTTCAATGGGATAGCGAGGCAAATTTAAAAGCACATGTTCATTGTGTGATTGTTGGATTTAGCCATGTGCAAAATAATCGAAAGAAAATATTATTTGATGTAGATGGGGTTCCACATTCTGCAAAAAATATAAATGCTTATTTGATTGATGCAGATAATGTTTTTGTTGCCAGTAGAAAACATCCTATCTGTGATGTACCAGAAATTGGAATTGGAAATAAACCGATAGATGGAGGGTATTACTTATTTGAGAAAGATGAGATGGTGAATTTTGTAAAAAAAGAACCGAAAGCAAATAATTATTTTCATCCGTGGTATGGAGCGAGAGAGTTTATTAATCAGAAACCTAGATATTGTTTATACCTAGGAAATTGTGTACCGAGTGAACTAAGAAAAATGCCGGAATGTATGAAGCGAGTTGAGGCAGTTAGAGAGTATAGACTTAACAGCACAAGTGCAGGAACACGAAAGATTGCAGATAATCCAACGAGATTTCATGTATCTAATTTTCCAAAAGGAAATTACATAGTTATACCGCAAGTGTCATCAGAACGTAGAAGATATATTCCAATGGGCTATATGGATGAAACTGTACTGTGCAGCGATAAAGTAAGAATTATGACTGAAGGGACGTTATATCATTTTGGTGTGCTTGAATCAAATATTCATATGGCATGGATGAGAGCAATTTGCGGAAGATTAAAAAGTGATTATAGTTATACGGTAAATCATGTTTACAACAATTTCCCATGGCCGTCATCTACGGATGAACAAAAAGAAAAGATAAAGAAAACTGCACAGGCAATCTTAGATGCCAGAGCACTTTATCCAAACAGCAGTCTTGCAGATCTTTATGACCCGTTGACTATGCCACCGGAATTACTTAAAGCACATAACGCAAACAACAGAGCTGTGATGGATGCGTATGGTTTCAGTACTAAAATATCGGAAGCGGATTGTGTGGCAGAATTGATGAAAATGTATCAGAAGCTTACAGAAGAAAAATAGAAAATAATGATTACTCAAAAAGGCATTAACCGTAAATGGTTAGTGCCTTTTGCTTTGACTACTATAAAAATTGTATCTGTTTTCAGTTAAATTCTTTAAAATGAAAAGTATTCGCATGAGTTTTAATACAAATGTACAAAATGGTAAGTGAATAAATAATAAAATAATGGAAGAATGGAAGATGAATAAAAAACAAATAAAAGACGAAAAGAAAACAAGCAAATAAATAGGATTGAACAGAATGGATGAATATGTTATAATCATATGGAAAACAGAAAGGAGGCGAGCAGAGTGATTGATTTGTCAAATTTTAAGACATTTGACTTTAGCGAGGGTGTACCATATATTTCGATTACAAGTAATGGTATTACATTCAACAAATCTGTAATCATGAAGATGAAATACCCAACATATGTAAAACTTCTGATAAACGAATCTGATAAACAGATTGCGGTTCAAGCATGTGATGAACATGATGACAAGTCAGTACAGTTTTATAAGGAAAAATCAAATGGTGTTTTGTCGGTTCGATGGAATGCAAAAGATTTGATTAACACGATTGCAAGAATTTGTGATTGGGATTTGAGTCAGTTGTCGTATCGAGTAAATGGCGTATTAGTTCCAGAAATGAATTTAATGCTGTTTGATTTGAATGAAGCAGTCACTATGGTATAAGGCTTGCAACTTTTCTGATTCCAAAAAAAGAGTTCATTTGAGATTAGGGCCTCAAACGAACTCTGGCGGAAATAGCAGAGACAAAAGATCATCTACTAAAACCATATCTTTCAAATATATTTTAGTATTTGTTTCTGCCAATTTCCATACTTTCTCGGATTCGTCTGAGAAAAATCTTTTGGAAAGGAGGCAGATTGCATGGTAAAATGTGACCAGACTGACATGGTTTTTACAGCATATATTACATTAAGAAATGGAAATCGTTTATATGCTAAGCAGGTTGGCAAAAAGGTATTTTGCTTTCCACGTAAAGAAGCCAAAGAAAAGAATGATAAATAAATTATAAGTAATAATATGTTCGAGAATGTTTGATGATCACATTCTCTCTTAAAAAGAAAGAGAGACAAAACATGAATACAAAATCAAGTGGACAGAAATTATCAACACAGGCTTCAAAAATTATGAGATCAAATAATAGTTCTCAAATTCAGAAGTCATTAGCTGCAAGTGCATTGTCACAGAGAAACACCGGAAAAATTACTGGTAAAGCTATGGAAACAAAGGCATCTATGGTAATGAACAGTAATAAGTATTCTGGAACAACAAAGAGTTTAGCTGCAAGTGTTCTTTCACAATCAGATAAAAACAGATAAATAATGATTACCCCAAAGGGCATTAACCGTAAATGGTTAGTGCCTATTTTTTTTGCTTTTTTTCAAAATCATCTGACTTTATACCCTCTGCCACGTGTGATTAGTGGAAAAATGATTTTTCTAAGAAAATATCTGCCCTCGCGTTGTATGGAACAGGAAATTAGAAAAGAAATATTTCGTTTATACATAAAAAATTTGCAAAAGAGGGTTGGTAAATACCGTTTTTAAAGCTTTATAGGTAGAAGAACAATTATTTTTCAAAATTATGTCCGTTTTTATATGCCTCAGTACAGAGTATATGAAGGAACTAACGAAAACAAAAGACAAGGTAATAAAAATGCAAAAAAATATCACGAATTTTTTGCATCATGCCAGGTCATTTGACTTTAGTAATTAGAGGACGTTTTGGAAATGTTCCTTCGTTGAACCTTGACAATTGATAAGTGCACCCTGGAAGCCTACCAGGAGTCTTGCCATGACCTTTCTTTTCTGAAAGTGAGCGAGATCATAATGACACTCCCGATGATGGGCGACTGACCGGAGCCTTATGGTCAGTGACCTGCATATGCAGGCAGAGGCAGTCTGAGACGGCTGCAGGTAACAGGGAAACGCACGTAAGACCGCTGGCGCAAGAAAAGTAACTGATAATAATGTTTAAAGGGCGAAATGCCTGGAAAGGACGGTAATGACTATGAATAAAGTTATTTTAATGGGGAGACTGACAAAAAATCCGGAGATTAAATATGCCGGGAAAGATAATGATATGGCAGTAGCAAGATACACGCTGGCAGTGAACAGAAGATATAAACGTGATGGGGAACAGGAAGCGGATTTTATTTCCTGTGTAACATTTGGAAAGAGTGCAGAGTTTGCACAGAAATATCTTCATAAGGGAATGCGGATTGTGATCGGTGGTCGTATCGGTACTGGTAATTATAAGGATAAGGATGGAAAGATGGTTTATACCACGGATGTAATCGTGGAAGAACACGAATTTGCTCAGAATAAGGACAGCAGCGGTGGTGAAAATTCAACTGATACACCGAAAACGGATAAGGACGGATTCATGGAAGCATCAGAAGGTGAGATCCCATTTGACTAATCTGGAATAAGTGGTTGGAGGCGTGGATTATGGGTGTGAGTTATAACAGATTATGGAAAATGCTCATTGATAAAAATATGAAGCGAGTAGAGATGCAGTATCTCACCGGAATCAGCGGAAACATTCTTGCCCGGATGGGAAAAAATCGGTATGTATCCATGGAGACGGTTGAGAAGATCAGTAAAAAATTGAACTGTACTATTGATGAGATGATGGAATTTACAGATAGTGAATAACACGCCGGATACGGCATAATTCTCTTAGCAAAGCTAAGAGCGCACTTCTATACAGGCAATTACATCTGCCTGTATCGTGCGACCTGCGGTGCTGTTCCCGGATTTGAGAAATCTTAATCCGGAAATGTAGCGAAATCACAGGTTTCGGACAAGGGGATAACTTCCTCTTGCGGCACAGGTGCCTATCTCATTTATATCAGGGAATCAGCATTTATGAGAGAAAGCTGGTTCTTTTTGTTTGTGAAAAATAAGAAGGAGAGACAGACAATGACCAGAGTCAAGAATTTAAAATATAAATCCATGTCACTGGAAGAATTGAAAGCCAACATGGAAAAAAGCAAAAAGGAACTTGAACAGGCAATGCACAATAAGAACATTCTGGAACAGAGAAAAAAGCTGATCGAGAGGAAAGAACGATCACACCGATTGGTGGTTAAAGGTGCTGAGTTTGAAAAAGCGTTTCCGATGTCCAAAGATCTAGAAAGTAATGAATGAAATGAAAGTTCTTAAATACAACAGAGATACAGTCCGGGAGAGATATTTGGAGGCAGGAAGAAAGGAACGACAGCAGATTGCTGAAGAAGTAAAGAAAATTGAGAAGGGAGATGATAGCTGATGGCACTTTATCATTTTGCAGTAAAGCAGGTATCCAGAGGAAAAGGGCAGACAGTGGTGAATTCTGCCGCATATATTTCCGGGCAAAAATTATATAACGATTATTATGGCCAAGTTCATGATTACCGAAGAAATCCGATGTGATGTTTACAGAAATTCTCAAACCGGATTATGTACCGGAACGATTATCAGACCGGGAAACATTATGGAACGAGGTAGAGAGAGCAGAAAAGGGCAAGCGAGCACAGCTTGCCTATTCTTTTGACATTGCATTGCAGAATGAGCTGACGTTGGAGGAGAATATTCAACTGGCGAGAGAATTTTGCCAGGAGCAATTTGTGGAACGTGGCATGATTGTGGATTTGGCAGTTCATGAGGGAAAGTCAAAGGATGGAGATGAGCCGAACAATCCACATTTTCATGTGCTTGCCCCAATTCGTCCTTTTACAGAAGAAAAAATCTGGGGGAATAAACAGAAACGGGAATATGTTTTAGACGAAGAAGGAAACAGAATAAAAGATGCCCAAGGGAGGTATGTCTTCAATGCTGTTTCTACTACCGGTTGGAACGATCCTGAACTTTTAAAGGAATGGAGAAATGCATGGACCGAGAAAGTGAATGATAAATTCCGGGAGTGTCACATGGCAGCCAGAATCGACCATCGTTCCTATAAAGAACAGGGAATTGACCTGATCCCGACAATTCATGAATGGTACGAAGTCAGGGCAATGGAGAAAAAGGGAATCAAGACAATCATTGGAGAGTTGAATCGGGCGATCCGACAATTCAATCAGATGTTCATTTCCTTAAAGGAATCTATCCAGTGGATGAAAACAGCCTATGAAGAAATGAAAATGGAACTGGATCGAAGGCAGCAGAACCCGACGCTTTTGGAAAGTCTGCAAGATTATTATGATAAAAAGACGCAGAATAGCCCGAAACTTTCAAATTTTTATGCGGAGATGGAACGAAGGGGAAAGAAAATTTCAAACCTACAGGAGTTTGCAAAATCTATCAATTATCTTCAGATACACAGCATTGAGACAATGGACGATTTACAAACACGAATTCAGGAACTGAATGGAATTATTTCTACCAGCAAAGCTGAAATCAGTGAAAAGAGAGAGCAACTGAAAAAACTGGAAGATTTGGAAAAGAAGATGCAGGTATTGAAGCAGAATCAACCGTTGATCGATGAATACAACCATTTTTTCTTCCAGAAAAGACGGGAAAAGTTTTATGCGGAGCATAAAAAAGCGATTAATTATTATCGCAAATGTGAGCGTGAGCTAAAACCATACCGAGATAAAGAGGGACGGCTGCCTGAATCCAAATGGAAGAAAGAAAAAGAAGATCTCCGGATAATGATTGAAGAATTAAAAGCTGATAATCAGCCTTATCATGATGAGCTTGCTTTTGTAAAAAAGGTACAGAGATGTGCTGATATTGCCAGACGAGATCGAAAAATGCCAGAAACAGATACTTCTGGGCTTTCAGAAGAAAAAAGAGAACTGCAGGAGCAGGAATCGAAACAGATGTCTTCTATTCATGGCAGACTGGTGGAAAACCAGAAACTGATCGAGGAAGAAAAAGCGAAAAATCGGAAAATGAAGAAAAAGAGAAGTAATGAGATAAGTTTATAAAAATCTGTTACAGGACAGACAGGAAAGGATGATGAAAATGCAGTATACAGAAGAACAGATTGCAAGAGCAAACCAGACAGACCTTGTTTCTTTTCTGAACGCACAGGGAGAACAGTTGGGAAAAAGTGGCAGAGAATACCGTTGGAAAAAGCATGACAGTGTAACGGTATCTGGAAATCGCTGGTATCGTCATAGCCAGAGTAAGGGTGGCTATCCGGTGGACTTTGTAATGGAATTTTATCATGCCACATTTCCGGAAGCGGTAAAGATGCTGATCGGGGAAGAAGGCGAAGCAGACAGAAACCCTGCCTCGCCCCGTCCCCGGACTTCCGATTACCGGAGAAAAGTGAAACGGAAGAGACAGTCATAAAATATCTGACAGAAATCAGGAGACTTGAGAAAAATATGGTGGAGGAATGGATTGCCGGTGGGAATATTTACGAAGAAAGGAAACACCATAATGTTGTATTTGTCGGCAGAGATGCAGACGGTATTCCGAGATATGCACACTGCAGGGGAACCGGCGAGATAAAATATCGGGGAGATGTAGCTGGTTCTGATAAATCTTACGGATTCTGTCACAGAGGAGCGGATAATCAACTGTTTGTATTTGAAGCATCCATTGATTTGCTGTCTTTTATCCAGTTATTTCCAAAAGACTGGAAGAAACGTAGTTACCTGAGTCTGGGCGGAGTCTCCAGTGTGGCACTGATGCCTTTTCTTTCTGAACGCCCGCAGATCACTTCGATTTTCCTGTGCCTGGATAATGATCATGCAGGAAATGAAGCCTGTGAAAAATTAGCAGGAGAAATTCCGGATGGATATCGTGTGATTCGGTTGAAACCTGCCAGAAAAGACTGGAATGAAATTCTCTGTGACGAAAATGCTGACAGAAAGAAAGTGCTACAGGAAACCGTTACAATGAAAATGCAGGAGAAAGAAGCACTGGTGCCGATGTTATGTTATAAAGATATTGAGCAGACCAGTGTGGAATGGCTGTGGTTCCCGTATATTCCATTTGGAAAGCTGACGATTATTCAGGGTAATCCAGGAGAGGGAAAAACTTATTTTGCCATGATGCTGACAGCAGCGTGCACGAACCGTAAGCTGTTTCCAAACATGGAAGATATTGAGCCATTCAATGTGATTTACCAGACAGCAGAGGATGGCATGGGCGATACCATCAAGCCAAGACTGGTGGAAGCAGGAGCAGACCTGAGCCGGGTTATGGTAATTGATGATTCGGAAGAAGCATTGACCTTATCTGATGATCGGATTGAAAAAGCGGTTAGACAGAATCATGTTAGGCTTGTAATCATTGATCCGGTACAGGCATTTATCGGAGCAGATGTGGACACGAACCGGGCAAATGAAGTTCGTCCGGTATTTCGCAAACTGGGTATGATTGCAGAGAAAACCAGTTGTGCTATCGTGCTGATTGGTCACTTGAACAAATCTTCTGGGACACAGAGTACTTACCGGGGGCTTGGATCTATTGATATCATGGCAGCAGTAAGAAGCTTGATTTTTATTGGAAAAGTGAGAAAAGATCCGACAACGAGAGTGTTGATTCATGAAAAAAGTTCTCTTGCACCGCCAGGGGAGACAATGGCTTTCAAACTGGGAGATGAAGAAGGTTTCCGATGGGTAGGAGCTTATGAAATTTCAGCAGATGAATTGTTAGATGGAAAAGAAGGAAAAGCAACCGAAACAAAGTTGGAACGGGGAGCAAAGCTGATCCGGGAACTGCTTGCCGATAAAGAAGAAATTTCAATCCGCGAATTAGACGACAAAGCAAAGGAACAGGGAATATCCGGGCGGACAATGCGTGATGTAAGAAGCCGAATGAAAAATGAACTGGAGTATTGGATAAATGAGAAGCAGGAAAATTGTATTCGGTTAAAAGACTGATGGGTGGCAGAGTGATTACAAAAATATAGAATTTTATAGATACCTTATCTGCCGTCTGCCACCTGCCAGTTTGTAGTGCAGATAAAAGTTTTTGATGAATTAAAAAGAGGCGAAAAATTAAATTGAGAATAATAAAGAACTCTGGTAGAATGAAAGTTATCAGTATGTTAAGGTGTAAAAAACGGAGTTTGGAAGGGGCGAAATTAATGGCTATTTTTTCAATTGATTTACCTGGGCGTGTGAAAAATTTTGAATTACCAAGAACAAAACCATTGATGCCATTATTTGAAACAATAGTTAATTCGATTTATGCGATTGAGGAAAGACAGCAAAATGAGGACAAGATAAAAGGCTATATTAATATTGAAATAATACGTGAACCGCAAATGAGAGTTCAGACAGAAGGAATAGATAGTAGTATAAATGACATTACGGGTTTTGTGGTAACTGATAATGGAGTTGGCTTTGATGAGAACAATATGAAATCTTTTCTTCAGTCTGATTCTACGTATAGAGCTGAAAAAGGTGGTAAAGGTGTTGGGAGGTTCGCTTGGTTAAAAGCCTTTAAAGAAGCGGATATAGAAAGCTCATTTATTGATGCAGGAGAATGGGTTAGAAGAAAATTTTGCTTTACATTAGAGCAAAATGAAATTAATGATTCGTTGGAAGATATTGAACCTCTAACTGATAATAAAACAATAGTAGCTTTAAAAGAATGTTTGGCTCCATATAAGAAAAATCTTCCTAAAAAAGGAGAAGTTATTGCTACTAAAATAATGCAACATTGTTTTATTTATTTAATGTCTGCAAAGTGTCCGGTCATAAAAGTGGCTGATGAAGATCAGACATATAATATTAATGAAATGTTTGATGAGCGTATTAAAAAGGAGTCTGAAAAAATCGAATTTGAGATTGGAAATGAAAAATTTTCATTATTGCATACGCAGATCGAAGATGCTGCATTTGGGGCAAGCAAACTGTATTTATATGCGAATGATAGAATGGTTCAAGAAATAAATCTTGAAAAAGAAATTGTAGATTTGGATAAGAATCTGTTTTCAGCAAAAGGTTATTATTATGCAGGAATTTTGTCGGGAAAGTTTTTAGATGAAAATGTAGGAACAAACAGAACTTCTTTTGATATTTCGGATACAGCTGAAGATGAATCTGAGATAAGTATGGATGATATTATCTCAAATGTTGCACAAAATGTTCAGATATATTTGTCGGATTATTTATCTGAGGTAAAAGGAAAAAAAGAAGAAAGAGTTCGGACGTATATAAAAGATGAAGCACCACAATATGGACATCTCTTGAAGTATATGCGAGAGGATGTTGAGGCAATAAAACCATATCTTCCAGATTCTAAATTGGATGATGAATTGTATAAGATTAAGAGAAAGTTTGATAATCAGTTAAAAAAAGATAATCTGGATATTATTAAAACGCTGGAAGTGGGAGCAACAAGTTTAGATTCTTATCAGGAAAAATTCCAGAAACAATTTGCTAAAATTAGTGAAGCGAATAAAGCATCCTTAGCAGAATATGTAGCACATAGGAAAGTGATTCTGGAGTTATTGAAAAAAGGTATTCAGTCGGATGATTTTGGAAAATACAGTAAAGAGGCATATATTCATAACCTTATATATCCTATGCGAAGAACGTCAGATGAAATTGAATATCAGGCCCATAACTTGTGGCTAATAGATGAAAGATTAGCTTATTGTGAATATGTGTCATCAGATATTCCATTTGATAATAATCCAAGGGAAGATAGAACAGATGTAATGATATTAGATAAACCGGTTGCTGTTTCGGATGAGCCTAATACTGGACGAGAATATGAAACAATTGTAATTTTGGAATTAAAGAAGCCTATGAGAAATGATTATACACAGGCAGAAAATCCAATTATACAAATGCTGGGATATGTCGATAAGATTAGTTCTAATGAGATGAAAGATAAAAATGGGCGACTTATAAAAACGGGAACTAATACCCAATTTTATTTATATGCGGTATGCGACATTACTTCTAAGTTGAGAAAAATTGCAGAAGATTTTGATTTTATTGAAACGCCAGATAAACGTGGAATGTATAAATATCACGACAAAAAGAGAGCATATATCGAAATCTTGTCGTTTGATAAAATTATTGATGACGCAGGAAAAAGGAACAGAATACTATTTGAAAAACTAGGTATTTAACGTAGAGGCTGTTTATAGAAATATAGGCAGCCTTTTAAGCTGAAAATGAAATTTAAAAAAGATTGCGAACTGCTTGCAATTTGCAATCAAACGAAATATAATGAAGAAAAAAGAGGAGGCGATATCTATGGCAAGAACAGCAAATGTATTTGCACGTGTTGAGCCTGAAGTGAAAGAACAGGCAGAGCAGGTGCTTGATCGACTTGGTATTCCAATGTCCAATGCGGTAGGAATGTTTCTGAGACAGATTGTACTCCAGAGAGGAATTCCTTTTGAAATGAAACTTCCGGCTTATGAGGAACCTGTTGCGTATGGTTCTCTTACAAAGAAACAGTTTGATGCAGAAATAGAAAAAGGCATGGAAGATATTAAAGCTGGCAGAGTATATTCAGCAGATGAAGTTGAAGCAGAAATGAAACGGGAATTTGGTATATGAAATATAAAGTGATGTATACAGCAGGAGCCAAAAGAGATCTGAGAAATATTTTCAGATATATTTCAGAGGAACTGTTAGCTCCAGAGAACGCTGCCGGACAGACAGACCGAATTATGGCTGCTATTCGAAAGCTGAACACCATGCCGAATAGAAACCGGCTTTATGAGGAAGAACCATGGCACAGCAGAGGACTTCGGTTCTTTCCGGTGGACAATTATTTGGTGTTTTATAAGACGAATGATGAAACAGAAACAGTGTATATAGTGCGAATTATGTATCGTGGACGTGATGTTCGCAAGCAGTTAAGTCGGACGGAAGACGTTTCAGAAAATTAAAATTCAATATGGAACAAAAACACGAGCAGTTAGTCTATGAAAAATGGGTTAGCTGCTTTTTTCATGCAAAAAAGGAGGTGCTGTGTATGGGATATGCACGTAAAGATGTAGAGAAAACAAAGAAAATAGCAAAGAAATTTGTACGCTATCAAGAGGGTGCAGAGCTTTATAGCATTGGACTGACAAAATTCCAGGAGTTGGCGAAAGAAGCCAAAGCAGTGTACAAGATTGACAAGGTTGCTCTTGTAAATTGTGAAATCTTTGAAAAATATCTGGAGACATTTCGGATTGCGTAGGGAACAGAAAAATCGTGGAAGGACGAAAAATAGGGATTGACTTCTTGTCATACGAAAAATATAATGTAGATGTGGAGGAATAAGAACAGATATGGCGAAAATAGGAAGACCAAAGTCGGAAAATGTAAAAAAGAAAGTATTGAGTATCCGGGTGGAAGATTCTATGTATAAGTGTATCTGCGATTATGCCGGGAAACACAAAATGACTGTGACAGAAGTTGTCTTGCAGGGACTGGAAAAAGTATTGAACAGACCTGAATAATATGTAGTCCTTCCTTTATTTGAAGGAGGATTTTATATGGCACAGACAAGAAAAGATCTGCGGGGAAGAGTCCTGCGGAAAGGTGAATCACAGAGACGTTCAGATGGGAGATATGTATATATTTATACGGATCCTCTCGGAAGACGTAAATATGTTTATGCACAAGACCTTGTAACGCTTCGGGAAAAAGAAGCACAGCTCATGAAAGATCAGATGGACGGTCTAGATATTTATGTTGCCGGAAAGGCTACAGTAAATTTTGTATTTGACCGCTACATGAGTCTCAAAAATAATCTGAAACCAACGACCAAGAGCAATTATCTTTATATGTATGACCGATTTATCCGGGATACATTTGGAAAGCGGAATATAGCAGAGATTAAGTATTCTGATGTGGTGCAGTTCTATAATCATTTGAACAAGAAGCAGGAACTGAAGATCAACACACTGGAAACCATTCACACGTTATTGCATCCAACTTTTCAACTGGCTGTAAGGGATGATATTATCAGAAAAAATCCTACGGATGGAGTCATGGCAGAATTAAAGAAAAACTTAGGCATGAAAACCGGTGTGAGACATGCGCTGACAATTCCACAGCAGAGAGCATTTATGGAATATATTGCTACGCATCCGATTTATTTTCACTGGTGGCCGATTTTTACGATTTTTCTTGGGACTGGGTGCCGAATCGGCGAAATTTTAGGGCTTCGATGGGAAGACATCGATTATGAGAAGCGGATTATCAGCATCAATCATAATCTGACGTATTATCCGGTAGGAGAAGACAGGGCATCGGAAAATCACATTTCTACGCCGAAAACAGAAGCCGGAATGCGTACGATTCCCATGTTGGATACAGTGAAAGATGCTTTTGAAATGATCTGGGAAGAGCAGAAAGAAAATGGCTGGACAGATGCAGAGATTGACGGAATGACAGGCTTTGTTTTCTGTAACCGTTATGGAAATATAATGAATGCCCAGTCAGTCAATCGTGCAATCAAGAGAATTTCATCTGCTTATAATGCAACAGAAGAAGTAGAGGCAAAAAAAGAGCATCGGGAGCCGGTGCTGTTGCCGGATTTTTCAGCGCATGGTCGAGTTATAATAAGGACAAGTTAGAAAACTCCAGTAAATACAAGGGGTT
>ENA-ORSX01000650-ORSX01000650.1-human-gut-metagenome-genome-assembly--contig:-NODE-650-length-32858-cov-19.435783_pt1 | contig 32858 bp, 31 predicted proteins | sample MGYA00241904_ERZ509172 | MGnify/ENA primary metagenome ERZ509172 (study PRJEB26280, sample SAMEA2338795) | human gut metagenome | biome: human gut; feature: human-associated habitat; material: faeces...
CGCCGTGCCGGGGCATCCCGGCACGGCGGCTCTGCGCGCGTGCGGCACGCGCTTACTTTTTGATCTTGTTCAGCATCTCGTTGAGCGTGATGAGCATGCGCTTGCCCTGCTCGGGGTCCGCGCCGGCCTTGCCGCCGATGCCCATGCTGCTGGCCATGCCTGCCATACCCTCCAGGGTCATGTCCTTCACCATGCCCAGCATGCTTTTTTTCAGCTTCATCTTTACCGTGGCCTGCATGAACTGCATCAGCACATTGCCGGCCTCTTCGTTCTTCATGATGTCGCCGATCTTATCCTTGACGGAGAAGTACCCCTCGCGCACCACAATGGTGTCCACGTCCTTGTAATCGTCCACATTGAACCAGTTGGCCGCGCCCGCGTCGTCGCCTGTATCGTCCGGGTCAACATAAATATACGCCCGGTTCGGCTCGGCCACCTTTTCAATGGACATCGCGTCGGCGCACGCGCCCGCCCTGGCGCTGATCTGCGTAAAGCCGTCGCTCATGGGCACATGCTCGAACACGAACACCTTGCTGCCCTCCTGCTCGGCAAACAGCCTGCCGTCCACATACAGTGCGACCTTGGGCAGGTTGGAATACACCTTCACCGTGGTTTCTTCGCCGGTGCGCTGGGCATAGCGGCGGCTGCACAGGTGTACAAATTCTTCGTCGCTCCAGTATGCCTTGTACAGGTAGAAAGCGTCCTTTCGAATTTTGCGGTCCAGCGTCATCAGGCCCTTGTTGTTGCGGCCCTTTACGCCGCCCTCGTCGCGGGCGTCACAGCCAAAGTCAAACATGTTCCACACATGCGTGGCCCACAGCCAGGGGCGCTCGTCGATGACCTTCGCCAGATGCTCGTGGTACACCGCCTGGTATTCCTCGGTGTAGTCCTTGCACCTGGGCGTGTCGCTGTGGTAGCTGACAATGCCCTCCGCGCCGTACTCGGAGATGCCCAGCGGGCGGTCCGGATGCAGCGCGTGGAATTTATCCAGCCATTGCTCGTTGTTTTCCAGCTCGCCGCCGTACCAGCCGAAATAATGGTTATAGCTGAGCACGTCGGTGATATGGTGCATATCGTTCTCCATCGGCACCATGGAAACGTGGGCGATGGTGGTCATGCGGGTCTTGTCCATCTCGTGCGCCAGGGCATTCAGGTCCCGCAGATTGTCCAGCAGGCCCGGGCGCTCGCCGCCGATGGTGATCTCGTTGGAAATGCCCCAGAAGCAGATGGAGGGATGATTGTAGTTCTGCACGATCAGTTCCTTCATCTGGCTGCGGCAGTTCTCGTGCGCGCCGGGGGCGGGGTTCATCACAGAGATGAACGGGATCTCGGCCCACACCACAAGGCCCGCGCGGTCGCACGCGTCATAGAAATACGGGCTGTGCTGGTAATGCGCAAGGCGCACGGTGTTCGCGCCCACCTCGCGGATAAAGGCCACGTCCTCCTCGTGCTGCTCTTTCGTCAGCGCGTTGCCCTGGCCCAGACGGTCCTGATGGCGGGACACGCCGCGTAGCGGCGTGAGCACGCCGTTGAGGAAAAAGCCCTTCTGCGGGTCCACCGTATAGGTGCGCACGCCCAGGTTGGCGGACACATTGTCGATGGTCTCGTTGTGAACGGTGAGCAATGCCTCCACGGCGTACAGGTACGGGTCCTTCACGCCCTGCCACAGGTGGGCGTTTTCAATGCGCACCTCCGCGTGCACCCGTTCCGCAGCCGGACGCACGGCGCCGGCCACGATGACGCCCGCGGCGTCGCGGACGATGAACTCAACGCTCTGGCCCTCGACGGGGTTTGTGATGAACGCGTCCAGAGAGACAACGGCCGCGCCGTCCTCCACCGCAGCGGACACGTCAAAGCCCTTTCCGCCGCAATAGTCAAGGTCAAAGCGGGAGTCCTCCACGGTGATGAGGTTCACGCCGCGGTACAGGCCGCCGTAAAACGTGAAGTCCGCCGTCTGGGGATACACGTCGTCGCGCTGGGTGTTGTCCACCCAGATGGCCAGCAGGTTCTCGCCGTCGTGCAGCGCGTCCGTCACATTGGCGCGGAACAGCGAATAGCCGCCCTTATGGCTGGCCTTCTCCACACCGTTGACGATGATCTTGCCCACGCTGGAAGCCGCCTCGACTTCCACATACACGTTTTTGCCCGCCGGCTTCTCAATGGTCTTGAGATAGCAGCATGGGCCGCGCCAGTAGTCGCTGCCGCCGTCCTGGCCGTCCAATGCGTTCCAGCAGTGGGGCAGGTCCACGCGGGCAGCGCCGGCGGGAATGGCTGCCGGGGCCGTTTCGCAGCCTTTGACAAAGGCCCAGCCCTCGTTGATGGGTAGGATGTGTTTCATATGTTTTCCCTCTCTTTTCTGATGATATATATGTGTCCCGGAAAAACCGGGCGGAAAGCTGTATCGTATGCGGCGCGGGCCGTGCGCCCGGCCGGGGCCGCTACGGCTCCTGTGCCGCTTCGCCGCGCCGTTCGCGCAGCACGGCGGCGTTTTCCTCCACGCGCTTTTTGGTGAGCGGATAGGCCAGCAGCAGCACAAGGAACACGCCGAGATAGCTCAGGCCGGGCACCAGCGTGGAAATGGTGTAAATGCCCTCGCGTACAGGCTGCGTCTGCACCACATGGCCCGTGCTGCTCACATAGCCGATGGCCGCCAGTGCAAAGCCGACCACGCCGCCCGCCAGCGCCTGGCCCAGCTTGCGCGCAAACGAGTAGACGGCGTACACGGTGCCGTCGTCGCGGCTGCCGGTGCGTACCTCCTGATAATCGATAACGTCGGTGATGAACGCCCAGATGACCATATTGAAAAAGCCCACGCCCACGCTGCCCACCAGCATCAGGCCGATATAGGCCCACACCGAGCGCAGACGCAGCGCCCACATCAGCAGGTACGCCGCGGCGGCAACGCCCACGCCCACACAGCCGGCCTCTTTTTTGCCGAACCTTTTGGACAGCTTTGCCGCAAAGGGCGCCAGCGCCAGCATGGGCAGCACGCCCGCGAACCCTACAAGCGAGAGCATGTCCGCACTGTTGAAATAATCTTTGAACAGGTACATGTTCATGCCCTGGCCCAGCAGGCTTGCCAGAAGCAGCAGCAGCGCGGCGCCGATGACGGCTGTGAGGGCGCGGTTGCCCGCCAGCGCCTTTGCCAGCGAGGCAAAGCTCTGCCGTTTGGCCTCCCTGGGCGGCGCCGCCTGCACACGCTCACGGCACAGCGCATAGCAAAGCAGATAGCAGGCCACGGCGCACACGCCGTAGACAACGGCGATCACCGTGAAGCGCTCCGGGATAACGGTCTGCGTGCCGTCCGCCGCGGTGCGGAACAAAAACAACGGCGTCGCCGCGGCGATGATCAGGTTCGCCAGCATGGCGCCCACGCTGCGGAACGTGGAAAGCGACGCGCGCTCGCCTGCGTCGGCGCTGAGCACCGACGCCATGGAACCGTATGGAATATTGATGGCGGTATAACAGATGCTGCCCCAGAAAATATAGGTGGCGAACATGTAAGCCACCTTGCCCGCATAGGGCCAGCTGCGTGCAAAATAAAGGTACATCAGCACGCTGGCCAGCGCCACGGGCACGCACACGCGCAGGATCCACGGCCGGAACCGGCCGCCGCGGGACGGCGGAAGCGTATCCACCAGACGGCCCATGCCCACGTCCGTGAACGCGTCCACGCAGCGCGCCACCACGAACAGCACGCCCACCAGCCCTGCGCTGACGCCCAGCACATCCGTATAAAACAGTGTCAGATAGCTGCCCGCGAAAATAAATGTGAAGTCGTTGCCGAAATCCCCGAACAGATATCCCAATTTATCGCGGAACCCGAACGGGCGCTCGTTTTGAGGCTGCAATGCCATATGCAAACTACTCCTTTATCAAGATAACATATACCAAGGATGCCCCGTTAGGAAGATTTTATTGACATTTGTACAATTTTTGGGTAACATTCAAATATCATAAAAATTTTACAGGAGCTTTATCATTCATGGCAGACGTTCCCTTTGCGTTCATCCGCGATATGATGGCCGCCGCGCTGGGCGTGGAGGCGCATCTGCTGCGCCCGCCCTACAAGGACGCGCAGGAGTTCGACTACCGGCTGTCCCGCATTCTGCGCGCGGATTTTGATTACAAGGACATTTTCAGCGCAAGCGCCATGCACGGGCTGGAGGAAGGCACCGTGTACTATGTGCACAATACGCTGGAGCTGAACTATGTTTTCATGCCTGTGCCCGGTCCAAAGCCGCGCAGCGTGCTGCTGTTCGGCCCTTTTCTGTATGAGGCGGCGTCCGGCCCGTTCTTTGAGCGTGTGCTGGCGCAGAACCGCATCGGCAAGGGCGACGCCGCCGCGCTGCGCACATTTTACGGCACCGTACCCGAGGTGGCCGAGCCCACGATGGCTGCGGCGGCACACGCCGTGGCATGCCAGCTGTACGGCGCGCACGACCCCGCCCGCGTGGTGCACCGCACGCTGGCTTCCACCGTGACGGGCCGGGCGCAACCGGACGAGGCGTTCCAGTTTTCCATGGAGCTTCTGGAGCGGCGCTACCGCGATGAAAACGCGCTGCTGGCCGCCGTGTCCCGCGGCGATTACGACGCGGCCGTGCGCCATCTGGGGCGGTTCTCCATCAAAAATTTCACGCCCCGCACCGGCGAGCTGCTGCGGGACGTCAAAAACATGCTCATCGTCGTCAACACGCTGCTGCGCAAGGCCGCGGAAAGCGGCGGCGTACATCCGGTGTATATCGACCAGCTCTCCGGCGCGCTGGCGGTGAAGATCGAACGCGTGGCCGACACCGTGGAAGCGAACCGTCTGGGCCTGGAGATGCTGCGCCGCTACTGCCGCCTGGTGCGCAACGACGCGCACAGCGGCTGCTCCCAGGCCGTGCAGAAAACGCTCAGCTACATCAGCCTGCACCTTTCCGGCGAGCTTTCGCTGCGCTCCATTGCGGCGGCGCTGGGCTTCAACGCCACATATCTCTCCGCCCAGTTCAGCCGGGAGCGCGGTGAAACGCTGACAGCCTATATCCATACGCTGCGCCTGCAGACGGCCCGCCGCCTGCTGGACGAAACCGACCTGCCCGTGGCCGAGGTGGCCGCACGGGTAGGCATGGTGGACGTGGCGTACTTTTCACGGCTGTTCAAAAAGAAATACGGCCTTTCGCCGCTGCGCTACCGCGCGCGCCCCGCAGAAGGGTAGAAGGCAGCAACATGCATTTTTCATTTCCCGGCGCTGCCGAAGGTGGGCATGCGCATCTTCAAAACACTGGGCGCCGTGCTGCTGGTCTGTGCGGCATACGGGCTGCTGGGCGGGCGCAACCCCTGCTTCGCCTGCATCGGCGCGGTGTTCGGCATGGGCAGCTTCTGGCGCGAGGGCGTGCGCCACGGCGGCAACCGCTTTCTGGGCACGCTGCTGGGCGGGCTGGTGGTGATCCCGTTTTACTGGCTGTACGCAAACCGGCCCTTCGGCCTGCCGGGGCACCTTTACCTGGTCCTGGGCCTCTTCTGCGTCATTTACACCAATCTCCTGTTCGGCGCGCAGTGCCATCCAGCCCGCCACCGTGGTGTACTTTGTGGTGATGTTCACCGTCACAAAGGACAGATACGTCTCCTACACCATCGCGCGCATCCTTGATACCGGCGTCGGGGTGCTGGCCGGCCTGGCTATCAGCCGCCTGTTCCCCGCCCCCCGCGACGCCCGGGACACGGAGGATGCAGAGGCCATGCGGGAGGATGCGTCCTCCCATGCCCGGCGCGCTAAAAAAACGCACCCGGCGCGCCGGCGCCGGGGCGGCTTTTCCGGAAAAGGGCGCGCAAGTTATTGACATATGCCATTTATAATGTTATACTGGCCGCAGAACCAAACAAAGGAGGCTTTGCCATGCCGCGTCCTGTAAAGCGCCGGCGCGTCTGCGAGCCGCCGCGCAACGCCCGCTTTGGCCCGCTGGACGGCGCGCCTGCCGAAAGCGTCGTCCTGACAGTAGATGAATACGAGACCATCCGCCTGATCGACCTTTTGGGCCTGACGCAGGAGGAATGCGCCGGGCAGATGGGTGTGGCGCGAACCACAGTGCAGGCCCTGTACGAGGCCGCGCGCGCCAAGCTGGCGGACATGCTGGTGAACGGGCGGCTGCTGCATGTGGAGGGCGGCCCCTATGAGCTGTGCCCCCGGGCGGGCGGCTGCCGCGGCAAGCGGTGCGCACAGAGCGCGGGCGGCTCGGCCTTCTGCGCACGGTATCAAACCATATCGGAGGATGCAAATATGAAGATCGCTGTCACCTATGAAAACGGGCTGGTATTCCAGCATTTCGGCCACACGCAGCAATTCAAGCTGTACACGGTGGAGAACGGCAAGATCACTTCCAGCGAGGTCGTGGACACAAACGGCAGCGGCCACGGGGCGCTGGCGGTGTTTCTCAAAACGCACGGCGTGGACACGCTGATCTGCGGCGGCATCGGCGGCGGTGCGCGCACAGCGCTGGCCGAGGCGGGCATTGCGCTGTATCCCGGCGCGCGCGGCGCGGCGGACGCACAGGTCGAAGCGCTGCTGGCCGGCACGCTGGCCTATGACCCGGACACCACCTGCGCCCACCACGAGCACCACGGCGAGGGCCACGAGGGCTGCCACGGCCACCACGGCGAGGGGCATACCTGCGGCGGGCACTGCGGACACTGACCGCCTTTCGGCAAACAAACGACGCTTTCCCAAAACACGTTGGGAAAGCGTCGTCTTTGTTTTTATGCCGATGTCAGGAAAACGCGTCAGGCTCTTGTGCGGCCATGAGCGGCTCCTGTGCACAGAAGCCGCATTCTTTTCCGTGCGCGTTGAGCACTCCGATCGCCTGCAAATAGGAATATATGACGGTGGAACCCACGAACTTCATCCCCCGCTTTTTCAGGTCCCCCGCGATCCGGTCAGACAAAGGCGAGGTCGTGCGCACGTCGTAGCGTTCCACGATCGTCTTTCCTGCTGTAAACCCCCAGATATATGCGTCAAAGGTGCCGTATTCCTGCTGAATTTTCAGAAACACACGGCTGTTTCCGATGCTGGCCCGTATTTTCAGCCTGTTGCGGACAATGCCGGGGTCGGCCAGCAGCCGGGCGAGCTCTCCGTCTTCGTATCGGCTGATTTTCTCCGCGTCGAAGCCGTCGAAAGCGCGCCGGAAGCCCTCCCGCTTATTCAGGATGCACTCCCAGGAAAGCCCCGCCTGAAACCATTCCAAAAACAGCATTTCAAACAGCACTTCATCCTTGTGCTGGGGCACGCCCCACTCCGTATCATGATACCGGATGTACGCCGGGTTTTTCAGATTGACCCATTTGCAGCGGTTGGCTGCGCCTTTGTTTCCCATCACGACGTTCCTTTCTCTGCGACCCGCGCGCCCGACAGTCTCCGCTCACCTGCCGAAACGCTCCAGTTCCTCCTCCGGATAGGCAGCGGTCCAATGGTACGGCTGCAGTTCTCTCAACGGTACGAACTGCAGTGCGCCATCCGGTGTGGTAACGCCCACCTTTACTTCCGCACCCCAGTAGCGCAGACGTTCCTGGCACACGCCGCAGGGGGAAAGGACCTTGAACGGGCCGTGCTCGTCATCCCGCACCACACACAGGCAGTGTGTGGCTTTCACATTGTATTTGTGCGCCTCACACATGGCCCCTACCTCAATACACAGCAGCACGCTGGAGTTGGCGTTTTCCAGCGCCACGCTGGTAAAGCAGCGTCCATCCTCGGCGCGCAGCACGGCCGCGCCGCCCCAACCCGTGGGATATCGTTCTTCAATCAGCGCAACAGCGCGCGCATACATATCACGTTCGATCTCCTGCTCCGTCACGGGATCATCCCTCCTGTCTGTTGTTTCATGGTAGCACATCCCGCTGTTTTCCACAAGGCGGACAGCCGCCCCTGTTTCGCGCAAAAACGATGGACTGCGGCGCGGTTTCGTGCTATCATCACAGCAAAGGCATAGGAAAGGAGCCTGACCATGGAACAAAATGAAATTCTGGAAGAGACGCGCCGCACCAATGAGCTGCTGCGCGGCCAGCTGCTTTGGATGCGCGCCGCCGCGCTGCTGGCCGTGCTGCTGGCAGCCGTGGTGGTGTGCCTGGGCAATACGATGAACAGCATGGGCCGCATCTCCGCGGCGCTGGAAGGCGTGGATCTGGCCGCTGTGGCCGAGCAGGTCTCGAAGCTCGATATGGACGCCGTAAACCGCGCCATCAGCACACTGGACGGCAAGATCAGCCAGATGGACGTACAGGCGTTCAATGACGCCGTCGCCAAATTGAACGGCGCAGTGGATGCTCTGCAAAGCGCTTCGGACGCTGTAAAAAGCTGGGGCGAAGGCGTCTCCGGCGGCCTGGCGGGCCTGTTCGGCCAGTAGGTCTTCCGCCAAAACCAAAACAGGCGCGGCCGCTTTTTGTGGCCGCGCCTGTTTTGGTTTTCTTCAGCCCTCCTGTTCGGCCAGATAGGCTTCTGCATATTTGGAGGCCACAGCGCCGTCCGCCGCCGCTGTGATGATCTGGCGCAGGGGCTTCGTGCGCACGTCGCCCACCGCGAACACGCCCGGCAGCGCCGTGCGCGTGGTCTCGTCCGCGATAAGATATCCCGCCGCGTCCATCTCCAGCACGCCGTGAAACAGCCCGGTGTTTGGAATGCGTCCCACCGCGATGAACACGCCGTCACAGGCCAGTTCCGAACGGTTGCCGCTCTCCACACCTTCCAGCACAACGCCCGTCACCACGGAGCCGTACAGCAGCTCCACCACACGGGAGTTCCAGATGAATTCCACATTTTCAGCCTTTTGCAGCGCCGTCCAATAGCTTTTGGAGGCGGTGAGCACGGCGCCCCGGTGCACCAGATACACCTTTTTGCACACGCGGGACAGGAACAGTGCATCCTCCGCCGCCGAGTTGCCTCCGCCCACCACAACAACCGTCTTGCCGCGGTACAGCATGCCGTCGCAGGTGGCACAGTACGCCACGCCGCGCCCGCGCAGCTCATCCTCATGAGGCACGCCCAGAGGACGCGGGTCTGCTCCGGTCGCCAGAATGACGGTGCGCGCCCGGCGCTCGCCGGAGGAGGTGGTGATGGTTTTCACGCCGCCTTCCAGCGCCACAGCCGTTGCGTCCGCAAACAGCGTTTCCACGCCGAACCGCTCCGCGCCGTCTTTCATCTGCATGGCCAGATCGAAGCCGTCCACGCCCTCGGCAAAGCCGGGATAGTTTTCCACGTTGCTGGTGGTCGCCATCTGGCCGCCGGGCGAAAGCTTTTCCAGCACCACGGTTGAAAGCCCCGCCCGCGCGCAATACAGCGCCGCTGTATAGCCGCCGGGGCCGCCGCCCAACACCGCCACGTCGTAGATCTGTTCCATTTTATCGTCCCTCCGTTTTCCCGCGCTGCTCCCGCGCGCCTTTTATCCCGTTACAGCGCGCCCTGCGCCCGCATGAATTCCTCGATCTGCGCCTTGGAGCCCGGTGCGATGATGGCTTCGCCATGCTCGCCGTTTTGGAACACGAACAGCGAGGGGATGGTCATCACCTTGAACTGCTCGGCCAGCTCGGGCTGTTCGTCCACGTTCACCTTGCCCACGGCAACCTTACCCGCGTACTCTGCGGCCAAAGCGTCCACCGCCGGGCCAATGCGGCGGCAGTAGCCGCACCACGGCGCCCAAAAGTCCACCAGAACGGGCGTTTTTGCCTCCAATACTTCGGTTTTGAAATTTTCTTTTGTCACATTGAATGCAGACATGTGCAATTGCCTCCTTTGTTGATTGGGCACAGCGCTGCTTTGCGCCGTGCTTTGTAAATAGTATATGCGCCCCCGGCAGCGATACCCCGCCCTTTTGCAAAAGGACGGCCTCTGCCGCGCGTCCCGGAACTGAACTTTTTTGTGTTACAGTTTCTATCTGTAATCATACACATTACAGTTTGTGTTGTCAAGCTTTTTCCGGAATATATTTCCACTGCGGGAAAAATTTTTTCGGCCGCATTTCCAAAGGATGGGAAATGCCCCGGCTTCCCACGGGCGCAGGTGTATGATATACTGGTCACAGCGCCGTGCCGGTGTGTGCGGCCGTTTTCAAAAAAGCAAAGGAGCATCCCATGCAGCTTTCCATACCCGACCTCGACCTCCGCCACATCTACGAGTCCGGCCAGTGCTTCCGCTGGGAACCGCTGGGGCAGGATACATACCGCATCCCGGCTTTCGGGCGCACGCTCACTGTACGGCAGACAGACGGCGTTTTCGATTTTTCCTGCGGCGCCGGGGAATTCGACGCCCTGTGGCACAGCTATTTTGATCTGGACACCGATTACGCCGCCATAAAGGCACGCGTGGCGCCCCGGGACGCATATCTTCAGGCCGCCGTAGCCTATGGCTGGGGCATGCGCATCCTGCGGCAGGACTTGTGGGAGGTCATCGTCAGCTTCATCGTCAGCCAGAACAACAACATCCCGCGCATCCGCAAAAACCTAAGGGACCTGTGCGCCATGCAGGGCGACTCCTTCCCCACGCCCGCTGCACTGGCGGCGGCGCAGCCGGAAACGTTGCGCGCCCTTGGCCTGGGCTACCGCGCGGAATACCTGTGTGCCGCAGGCGCGCACTTTACACAGGCGGGCGCGCTGGATGCACTGCGCGCCATGTCCTATCCGGAAGCGCACACGGCGCTGCGCGCCGTAAAGGGGGTTGGACCCAAGGTAGCGGACTGTATCTGCCTGTTCGGTCTGCATCATGTGGATGCATTTCCGGTCGACACCCATGTAAAACAGATCCTGTCCGCGCATTATCCCAAGGGCTTCCCCTTCCGCCGCTACGCGGGCTGTGCGGGCATTTTGCAGCAGTATATGTTTTATTACGACCTGCACGGCAGCGCGCAGGCCGCCCCGTAACACGCAGCAGCGCCCCGGAACCTCTGGTTTCGGGGCGCTGCTTGTATGAGCTGCATTTCGCATTTTATCTGAGCGTGGGGCGGCGTCAGCCTTCGGGCGTGCCCCCGCCGCCTGTTTCTCCGCCCGCGCCCGCGTCGCCGGACGGCGCCGTGGTGTCGGACGATACCGGAGGCGGCGTGACCTCGCTGTCTCCGGCAGGGGGCGCCGTCTGGGAGGACGAGCTGCTGTCCGGCTGCTTGGGCGCTTCGCCCGCGATGTACAGCGTCACCGTGGTCTTTCCGATCTCCACCACGGTGCCCTTGTCCGTGTCGCTGCGCGCGACGGTCCCCGCGACATAGCTGCCGTCGTTCACCAGCGGATACAGCGCGTATTTGATCTTCAGCGCCTTCAGATCCGCCTCCACATCCGCCTGCGGACGGCCCAGCACCTCGGGCATCACGGCCGTTTCCGGGCCGTCGCTCACCGTCAGCGTGATCACGGTGCCCACCGCTACCTGCGTGCCCTGGGGATGGCTCTGGCGCATGACCTCGCCCGCTTTATAGTCGTTGCTGAACTCGTGCTCCGTAAGAAAACTGACGTATTTCGTATAGGCCTGGTTCGAAGCCAGGTCCGTATATTTTTTACCAACAAAGCTGGGGACCGTAAAGACCTCCACCTCAGAACTGCCCGAGCTCGCGGAGGTGGCGGAGGACGAAGAGGACGACGACGATGAAGATGCTTCTCCACCACCGGAGGCGGACACGATGGCCCAGATGGACACAGCCGCCACCAGCACAAGCCCCGCCGCGCCCAGCGCGAGAAATTTGATTTGACGCTGCGTCAGCCTGAAGCCGCCCTCGTCCTTTTCCGGCGCAGTGATCGCCGCAAGAAGGTCGGACGCAGACTGCATGCGCTCGCCGGGAGCAAGGCGCATGGCCCGCGCGATGGCCGCCGAGACAAAGCCCGGGATCTCCTTATCCACCGTATGGGCGGGCGGCAGGGTATCGTTCATCCGGCGCAGGTTGGCCGGCACGGGCGTCTTGCCCGTGAGCACGCGGTAAAACAGCGCGCCCAAGCCATAGATATCGGTGTATTTTCCGTCAAATTCCGCCACGGCGTACTGCTCCGGCGCAGCATAACCGTCGAACATCTGGCTCTTCAGCTCGCTGTCCGCGGTGCGCAGGCCCAGCGTGGCATAGCCCGAAAGCTTGGCCGAGCCCGTTTTGGTGATGAACACCGTCTCGGGGCTGATGCCCCGGTGCAGCAGGCCCATGCGGTGCATGGCCTCCACGCCATAGACCACCGGGCGCAGCAACAGCAGCGCCTCGCTCTGCGTCAGCGGCTGGGCCCGCTGCTCCAGATAAGTGAGCAGCGGCGTGCCCTCGTCCGGCTCGCGCACAGCGTAAGCGGTATTGTTTTCTTCGATCAGGTCCAGCACCTGCACCAGGCCGTCGTTGCGCCCCAGCGCGACAAGGCTGCGGTACAGGTCCACAAAATCCATGCGCGTCGTCTTGAACAGCACCTCGCGGCCCTGGCGCGGTATGACGCTGCCGTCGCGGGAACGCGCGGCGCAGATGGTGACGGGCACATATTCCTTGATGACCACGCGGCGCGTGGCGCTGTTGTCTATGGCAGCGTACAAAACGCCCTCGCCGTCCAGCGCCAGCACACGGCCGATGGTATAGCGCCCGGCCAGCAGCGTGTTGACGGGCAGCGTGCCGGCGGGATTGGTATTCTCAAAGCTCTGCCCGCAGTACGGGCACGCGGGCAGGCCCGAATCCGCGTTGGACAGGCAGTTGCTGCAAACGATCTGTTCGCCCACGGCTTATATCCCCTTTCTGTTCCGGCTCATGTCGCGCGCCATCAGCGGTCAAGGTCCTCTTCGTTTTCGAGGTTGTGCCACACGTTCTGCACGTCGTCGTCATCCTCAAGATGGTCCAGAAGGATGCCCATTTTTTTCAGGTCATCCGGGTCGGACAGGGCGGTGTAGGTGGAGGGCACCATGGCCACGTCCGCCGAAATGAATTCATAGCCCTTGTCCTCCAGCGCGGCGCGCACGTCGCTGAACGCGGCCGGTGTGGTGGTCACCTCCGCCACGCCATCGCCCATGTCGAAGTCCTCGGCGCCCGCGTCGAACACATCCTCCATCACGGTCTCCTCGTCCTTGCCCTCCACGTCCAGAACGATAACGCCCTGCTGGCTGAACAAAAAGCCCACGCAGCCCGTGTTGCCCAGGTTGCCGCCGAATTTGTCGAAATAGTGACGCAGATTGGCCGCCGTGCGGTTGCGGTTGTCGGTGAGCGTCTCCACCATCATGGCCACGCCGGAGGGACCATAGCCCTCGTAGGTGATGCTCTCGTAATCGTCCTTTTCGCCGCCCTCGGCCTTTTTGATGATGCGCTGGATGTTGTCGTTGGGGACGTTCATGCTCTTGGCCTTGGCAATGAGGTCCCGCAGCTTGGTATTGACATTGGGGTCGCCGCCGCCCGCCTTTACGCACACGGACATCTCACGGCCGATCTTTGTGAAGATCTTGGCGCGCTGGCCGTCCGTCTTTTCCTTTTTCCGCTTGATATTATTCCATTTGCTGTGCCCTGACATAAAAGGAACCCCCTAAAAAATATGTTCAGTATTGAAGTTGCAGTCTAACTAATAGATTATAGCACACATCCCGCACCGGCGCAAGATTTTCGGCCTGGCGCCGGGATTTTCCGGCATTTCGCTCTTCTCCTGCAGCCGGGTGCGGGGAGCATGCGGCCGGTTTCCGGTTCACTTCAGATTCCGCAGGCCCTTGGGGTAGTGGTTTTTCACCACGCCCCCGCTCTGCTTGCCGAAGCCCAGCGGGAAGCCGTCCGCCAGCACCGCCGCCCAGCCGGGCGCGGCGGTTTCCGCCGGGATCGCCTCGCCGCGAAGCCACGCGGCCGTGCGCGGGTCCGCCAGCGTCAGGCGTTCGGCGTTGGCGCACTGCGCGCCGTATGCCATAAACAGGTGATGCGCCGGCACAAAACGCCCCCGCGCCGCGCTGCCCGCGCATACGCCCGCCTGCACCGTGCGCAGGCCTTCCGCCGGGCCGCATCCTTCCCGGGGGAGCACGAACAGCTCGGCTCCGCGGCACTCCAGCGGAAGCTGTGCGACGCCGGGGAAATACTCGCGCAGAAAAGCCTCTCCCTCGGCTCTTGCCTCCGCCCGGGAAACGCCGTTTCCGCCCTGCGCCGGGCGGCAGGCGCGCATGTCTCGGCCGCGCTTTGCGCCGCGCTGGCCGCGGGCCGCGCGCGGCCGGGCCTGCTCCGCCTCCGGCGGCGCGCCGTCCCCGCGCTTTTGCAGCAGCGCCATGAAATGGCCCTCACCGCCGTGGCAGGGGTAAATGCGCCGGGTATGCTCTGCCGCGAAGGGGTGCGCGCCGCATCGGGCCGCCTCCCCGGGCGCGCCCGCGTTCGTCGGCGCGGGCAGCACCGTGAACTCCGGATGCCGCGCCAGAAAAGCGCCCACCTGGGCCTCGTCTTCCTCGGGCGCGAAGGTACAGGTGGAATAACACAGCAGGCCGCCGGGCCGCAGCGCTGCGGCCGCGTCGTCCAGAATGGACGCGCCCAGCGCCGCGCATTGGGCCACCAGCGCCGCCGAATGCTGGCGCAGAGCCTCCGGCTCCTTGCGGAACATCCCCTCGCCGGAACAGGGCGCGTCCACCAGAACCTTATCAAAAGAGGCCGGGAACGCCGCCGCCACACGCGCGGTGCTCTCATTCAGCACAAGGGCGTTTGTCACGCCCATACGCTCCAGATTGCTTTTCAGCACGCCGGCCCGCGCCGCCACGTATTCATTGGCCACCAGCAGGCCCTCCCCGCGCAGAGCGGCGGCCAGCTGGCTCGTTTTGCCGCCGGGCGCCGCGCACAAGTCCAGCACACGTTCGCCCGGGCGCACGCCCAGCAAGCCCGCCGGCACGCTGGCCGACGGCTCCTGCACATAGAACACGCCCGCGTGGTGGTACGCATGGCGGCCCGGACGAAGCTGCGGGTCCGTCAGCAGAAACGCCGCGTCACAAAAAGGCGACGGCTCCAAACCAAAATCCACCGCCGCTTCGAACTCCTGCGGCGCACAGCGCAGGCCGTTTACCGTAACGCCGCGGCGCACGGCGCACGGCGCGGCGTACAGCACGTCGTACCGCGTGCCCAGCAGCGCGCGCTCCCGCGCTTCAAAATATTCTCCCGGCACAGACATCCTCCCTCTCGCCGTAAATCGAAAAAAGACCGCATCGGTTTGCGAATATCATGGATGCTCCCTGTGAATAATAGTATCAGCAAGGGAGGTGAGACCAGATGGAAAACAAAACGCAGAACGCCCGCAACGCGAGCAACAAGTCTTCCAACAGCACAAACAAGGCCAGCAATGCTTCCAACAAGGCCAGCAACAAGACCAGTTCTTCCCGGGACTGCAACGCCAAGAGCAGCAACGCCCAGGACCGCAGCTCTGACAAAACCAGCAACGCGAAGAACAGCTCGAACAGCACGAACCGCAAGGGCAACACCCAGTGTAAATAATCCCGGCGGCCCAATGCAAAGGCTGCGGCGCGTTTTCCAAACCCGTTTTATGCGTTTGGGAAATACGCCGCAGCCCCTTTTTGTTTTCATTCCGCCTGCAGCGCGAAACCGGGCGCCAGCGCATTCCAGATCACATCGAACAGTTCTTCGATGCGCGCGCCCCGGTTCTGCAGATACAGCCAGCCAAACAGGGATTCCAGCGCCGTGGACGCCCGGTACTCCTGTGGGGTGGCATGCTTCGCCACAGTGGCCTTTGTGGAATTTTTGCCGCGGCGCACCACGGCCCGTTCGGCCTCGTCCAACAGCGGCGCAATGACCTCCAGCGCCGCATACTGCCCTTTGGCAGACACAAATTTCACCGCCGCCGCATGCAGGCGGTTCGGCACAAGGCGCGTGCGTTCCACAAGGCGCGCGCGCACCAGCACCTCAAACACGCCGTCCCCCACGAACGCCAGCGCTATGGGCGACTGCTCATGGATGTCTATCTCCGGCTTTGCTTCAAATAACACTGCGGCCGTCTCCCCCTGCCTGTTTTCCATTCCGCCGCGGAGCGCCGCTCAGGCGGCCCGTTTTTCCGCTCGGCCACGGTCAAAATACATAATCGAACTCAAATTCCCCGATGCGGATGGTGTCGTTTTCCTGCACGCCCATCTCCACAAGCCTGTCGATGACACCGGAATCCATGAGCTGGCGCTGGAAATACTGCAGGCTCTCGTAGTCGGATACATCCGAGCCTTCCAGAATATTTTCCAGCCAGGGCGCGTCGATGTCCCACGCGCCGTCGTCGGCGCGGGCGATTTCGAACGCACGGGGGTCTTTCAATGCAGGGTCGGGCCGGACGTACTCCGGCTCGTACACGGTGACGGGCGGCAGCTGCTGCAGCCGCTCATATACAACGCCCGGCAGCTTGTCCAGCCCCTGCCGCGTGGCCGCGGAGACGGGCAGAAACACCAGCCCCTTTTCCTCGATGAACGCACGGAACTCCGCGATCTGCTCCGGCGACGCGATGTCGCATTTGTTGCCCAGCACGATTTGAGGCCGCGCGGACAGCTCCTGCGAAAAGTTGGCAAGCTCGGTATTGATCTTTTCAAAATCGTCCTTTGGGTCGCGCCCTTCGCTGCCGGAGACGTCCACCACATGCAAAAGCAGGCGGCAGCGGTCCACATGGCGCAGAAAGTCGTGCCCCAGGCCAACGCCGTCGGCCGCGCCTTCGATGAGGCCCGGGATGTCGGCAGCCACAAAGCTGGCTTCCGGCCCTACGCGCACCACACCCAGCACAGGCGAAAGAGTGGTGAAATGGTAGTTGGCGATTTTGGGCCTGGCCGCGCTGATGACAGAAATGATGGTGCTCTTGCCCACGTTCGGAAAGCCCACCAGGCCCACGTCCGCAATCAGCTTCAGCTCCAGACGCACCTCCAGCTCCTCGCCCTTTCCGCCGGGCTTCGCAAATTTCGGGATCTGGCGCGTGGGCGTGGCAAAATGCACGTTGCCCCAGCCGCCGCGCCCGCCGCGGGCCACCACCACGGGCTCGTCGCCTGAAATATCCGCGATGACAAGGCCGCTCTGCGCGTCGCGCACCAGCGTGCCGCGAGGCACGCGGATGATAAGGTCCGGCGCATTTTTGCCGCTGCACCGGGCGGCTCTTCCGTCCTCGCCGTTCTGGGCGGCATATTTGCGCTTGTAACGGAAATCCATCAGCGTGGACAGATTGGAATCGGCCATGAACACCACGTTGCCGCCGCGTCCGCCGTCGCCGCCGTCCGGCCCGCCCGCGGCCACATACTTTTCCCGGTGGAACGACACCGAGCCGTTGCCGCCGTTGCCCGCTTTGATGTTTATTTTTGCGGTATCAATGAACATAAAAAAACCTCCGGCATCTGATTGCCGCTGAGCGGGGCGGAAAAGCCAAAGCCCGCTCCCGGGCGTACCTTTAGCGTTTCACCATTCCCGTTGATTATCAAAAAAGGCCGGGCCAACACGGGCCCGGCCGACTGCCTTCTGCAAGGCTTATTGCTTGATGCTGACCTTCTTGCGGTCGCGGCCGACGCGCTCGAAGCAGACCTTGCCGTCGGCAAGGGCGAACAGCGTGTCGTCGCTGCCGCGGCCCACGTTCTCGCCCGGATGGATGTGGGTGCCGCGCTGACGCACCAGAATGTTGCCGGCCAACACGAACTGGCCGTCGGCGCGCTTTACGCCGAGGCGCTTAGACTCGGAATCGCGGCCGTTTTTGGTAGAACCTACGCCTTTTTTATGTGCCATTTCAAATGCCCTCCCCTGTTAACCGACGATCTCGGTGATTTCGATTTTTGTATACGGCTGACGGTGGCCCATCTTGCGCATGCTGCCCTTCTTGGGGCGGTATGTCAGGATGTTCAGCTTCTTGCCCTTGCCGTTTTTTACGACCTTGCCTGTGACCTTGGCGCCCGCAACAGTGGGGTTGCCAAACTTCACATTGCCCTCTTCGCCCACCGCAAGCACGGTGTCAAAAGAGAATTCGCTCTCGGCTTCGGCATTCAGCTTTTCCACAAAAATGACGTCGCCCTTTTCCACGCGGTACTGTTTCCCGCCGGTCACGATCACTGCGTACATAATTTACCCTCATTTGCATAAGTCTCGCTGGACTAGTAGGCGGGCGCAGACGCGCCGCTTCAAATGCCCAAACCATGCGGCTTTAATACTATACCACAAATATTTGCCCCATGCAAGTGTTTTTTTCGCGGTGCGGCGCGGTTTTCCGCCCCATGTGCCGCGCGCTCACAGCCCGCTTTGCAGGCGGGCCGCCTTGACGGTGTTTTTCATCAGCATGGCCCGCGTCATCAGGCCCACGCCGCCGGGCACCGGAGTGATGTAAGCGGCTTTTTCCGCCACGGGCGCAAAGTCCACATCGCCGCACAGCTTGCCCTCAGCGTTCCGGTTGATGCCGACGTCGATCACAACGGCGCCCTCCTTCACCATATCGGCGGTGACGAAGCCCGCCTTGCCGATGGCCGCCACGATGATATCCGCCGCGGCGCATTTGGCCTTCAGATCCCTGGTTTTGGAATGGCACAGCGTGACGGTGGCGTTGTTGGCCGTGAGCAGCAGCGCCGCGGGTTTGCCCACGATGTTGCTGCGGCCGATGACCACAGCGTCCTTGCCTGCGATGGGAACGCCGGTGCTTTTCAGCATTTCAATGCAGCCGGCGGGCGTGCAGGGCAGAAAGCACTCCTCACCAATGACCATGCGGCCCACGTTCACTGGGGTGAAGCCGTCCACGTCCTTGTCCGGCGAGATGGCGTCGATGACGCGCTTTTCGCGGATATGCCCAGGCAGCGGCAGCTGCACCAGCACGCCGTGGACCGTCTTGTCCGCGTTCAGCGCCGCGATTTTTTCCAGAAGCGCGGCCTCGGTGGTTTCTTCCGGCAGCGCGATGACGTCGGACAGCAGGCCGCATTCGGCGCAGTCCTTCGCCTTGCCCGCCACATATGTCCTGCTGGCCGGGTTCTCCCCCACGATAACGACGGCCAGGCGGGCGTGAACGCCCTTTTCCCGCAGCTCCGCCGCCTCTGCCGCGGCCTCCGCCTTGAGTTTTGCCGCCAGTGTTTTTCCGCTGATCAGTTCCGCCATTTTTATCCTCCTGTTCCCCTCATACCGTTTCCGTTTTACCGCTGTTATTCCTTCGGCTCCGCATCGGAGCCGTCTTTTTCCGCTGCATCCGCGGCGGCCTCCTGCACAGGAGCCGCCTGCTCTTCTTCGGGCGCGGCCTGGGTGTCCGCCTCCGCTTCCCGCTGCTCCGGGACGCCGGACGCCCCGCCGCTTTCTTCTGTTTCAGGCGCTTTCTCTTCCGCCTGCGCGGTTTCCTCCGCCGCGCGGGCTGCGCGGCGGCGCTCGATCTCGGCTTTCATCTCCGCGTCCGTGGGAGGCGTCTCGCCGGACAGCCAGGAGAACTCATAGGGGACCTGCCTGCCGTCTTCCTTTACAAGCGCCGTATAAGTGACGGTGAGCGGTTTGTCTTTGTACTTTTTGCGCAGCGCCAGCCAAATGCACAGGGCCGCGATGACGGACACCGCCGCGATGACCTGGCTGATGCGGAAGCTGCCGACCATCAGGCTGTCGGTGCGCAGGCCCTCCACAAAGAAGCGCTCCGCGCCGTACCACATCACATACATCAAGATCAGCTCGCCGTGGAATTTGCGGCGCTTCATATATGCCCACAGCAGGAAAAAGCCCAGCAGGCACCAGATGGATTCATACAAAAACGTAGGGTGCACCGGCAGGGACGGGTCCACCGCAACGCCCTGCGCGGCCAGCGTTTCCTGCACGCTTGAGAGGTAATTGCAGGTGCCTTCGCTGTACATGCCCCAGGGCAGCGTGGTGTTGGTGCCGAACGCCTCCTGGTTGACAAAGTTTCCCCAGCGGCCGATGCCCTGCCCCAGCAGAAAACCCATGCCCGCCAGATCGAACATCGGCAGAATGGGAACCTTGCGCCACCTGCAGGCAAAATAACCGCTGAGGAACGCCGCGATGACCGCACCGTAAATGGCGACGCCGCCCAGGCGGATGTCCAGCATCTCGGCAAAGCTGGCGTATTCAAACGGGGCAGTGGCCACATAAAACGCGCGTCCGCCGATGACGGCGCACACGGTGCCGATGAGGATCACATCCACCATGCGGTCGGAATCAATGCCGAAACGTCGCGCATGGCTGAATGCGAACACGATGGCCAGCGCCAGGCCCGTGGCGATGAGGATGCCGTACCAGTAGATCGGCATGCCGAACACGGTGAACGCCACGCGGTCCAGCGTAAATTCCAGCCCCAGGCCGGGGAACTGCACATGATAAGTCATAAAAAGGGTCGCTCCTTCCTGATATGCGGGGCGGCCTGTGCCGCGCCCGCAGCCCGCGCCGTATTACTGCGCCGGGCGGATGATGACGGTAGCGCTGCGTTCTGTGCACAGCATGGCGCGCAGCGCGCCGTTCACGTCCGAAAGCGTAACGGAGGCCAGCGTCTCGATCTCGTCGGCGGGCGTTCGGCCCCGGAAAAACGACGATGCCAGCGCGCCGGCCACGTCCTCAATATTCTCCAGGTCCTGCACCAGCTCGCCATAAAGCTGGTTTTTGCACAGCGTGAACAGTTCCTCGTCCACGCCCTCGCGCTTCAAACGGGCGATCTCGTCCAGCAGCAGGCCGCGCACCGTCTCCGGCTCCGGCGTCTCGCCGCCGAACAGGAACGAAAGCGCCCCCGGCAGGCTGAGTATCTCGCCCGAGAAGCCCGGGCTCACCAGCCCCTCGTCGTAAAGCCTGCGGTACAGCGGCGTCATGCTGCCGCAGATAAGCTCCGTGAGCATGTCGCAGATGATCTCCGTCTTGAGCGCGTCGCCCGCGGGCGGCGTTTCTTTAAAGCCAACGCCCAGCAGGGGCTTTGCCACGGCCATGGAAAACTCGCGGTACGGCTCGGCCACGTCCGGCCCCTCGGCGGAGGCGATGCGCTCCACCGTGCCCGTCTTTACGGGGATGTCCGCGCGGGCGCAGGCCGCCAGCACCTCGTCCATCGTCACATTGCCCGCCACGGCCAGCACCATGTTCTGCGGGCGGTAAAAGGCGTCCGTGCAGGCATACAAAATTTCAGGCGTGATCTGCGCGATGCTCTCCACACTGCCCGCGATGTCGTCCCGCACCGGGTGCGCGGTGTACAGGCACTCGTACATGGCGAACATCAGCCGCCAGTCCGGCGCGTCGTCATACTGCTTGATCTCCTGCCCGATGATGCCCTGTTCCTTTTCCACGGTTGCCGCCGTAAAATACGGCCGGGAGACAAAGCCCAGCAGAATATCCAAATTTTCGGCCACGTTGCCGGAAGCCGTAAAAATGTAGCAGGTCTTGTCGAAGCTGGTGTAGGCGTTGGCGCTGGCGCCCGTGCGGGCATACAGTGTGAACGCGTCGCCCTCCTCGTTCTCAAACATTTTGTGCTCCAGAAAATGGGCGATGCCCGCGGGCAGGTCCACCCGTTTGCCGTCCAGGGCAAAAGCACGGTCGATGCTGCCGAACTTCGTGCCGTATACCGCGTGTACGCCCGTAAAGCCCGGCATCGTATGCACGCGCACCGTCAGGCCGTTTTCCAGCACCGTGCTTTCAAACGCCGCGGCTCTGCGCACCGCCTGCAAAGAGGGATCATGCATCTGCGCCCGCCTCCTTCGTCAAAGTGTAGAATACCGAAAGCCTGAAGCGCGACAGCACGCGGCGCACGTCGTCCGCCGTCACGGCGTCCACCTCGGCGGCCACCTGCTCCGGCGCCTTGTCCGCGCCGCGCATGCGCTCGGCAAAATACCAGCCCTCCAGGCCCTGGAGCGTATCGCCCACGGCGGCGAGCTGGTTTTTCAGCGCGCGCTTCGTGTCGGCCAGCTCCCCGTCCTCCACCGGCCCGGCGCACAGCGCGGCCAGCTCTTTCAGGATGGACTCCCGGGCCGCCGCGGCGTTGGCGTGCTCCACGCCGCTGTCCACACACAGCGCGCCGGTGAGCGAAGTGTAGGACGCCGCGCAGTAATAGCACAGGCTCTGCTTTTCGCGCACGTTCTGGAACAGGCGCGAGGTGGGCGTACCGCCCAGCAGCGCCACGGCCACCCGCAGCGCGGAAAGGTCCTGCGGCGCAAAGGGCTCGCCCGGTGTGAACAGCATGCACAGCTTGCCCTGCACGGTGGGCAGCGGTTCTTCAAAGCTGCGCGGCTCTTCGGCGGGCATGGCGATGGGCGCGGGCAGCTCCTCCGGGGCGCGGCGCAGGCCCGACAGCGCCGTGCGCAGGCGCTGCGCCACCGCGTCCACGTCCGCTCCCAGCACAAACACCTCAATCTGCGCCTGCTCCACCATGCGCGCGTAAGCCCTTGTCACCGCGTCGGCCGTCAGGCCGTCCACCTCGTCCAGATAACCGTTGCGCTCAATGCCGGCGGGGGAATCGCCGTAAAACCTGCGCCGCGCCTGCCGGATGCAATAGCTGCGCTTTTCGTTGATCTCGCCCTCCAGCAGCTCGCGGAGCTGCTCCTTTTCAATGGCGACGGCCTCGGCGTCCAGCACGCCGTCCACGCGGTACGGCTCGAACGCCGTGCCGAAGGCGATGTCCGCGTATTCGCGGCTGAGCGGCTCGCCCGCCAGCGCAAACGCGTCCCGGATGCCCGAGAGCGACACCGTCAGCACGCGGCTCTGGCCGCTCATGGTGCCGTCCACAGAAAGGGCCGCTCCGTACAGGCGGGCCAGCTTTTTGGAAAGCTCCGTCATATCCGGGCAGCCCTGATAGCCCCGCTCCAGCACCAGCGGCAGCAGGGCCTCGGCCGTGGCCCACTCCCGGGCGGCGGGCCAGATGAAGTTGATGGAAATGCGGCAGCGGTTGAATTTTTCCGCCGGAAGCACGTTGATGTGCGCGCCCGGCGCAAGGGTAATGCGTTCCATTTGATACGTCCTTTTTGTTCAAATATCCGCCGTTCCGGCGGTGGGGTGTTCCGCGCGGGCCCGCCCGCGCCTGTCTGTGTCATTCCGTCCGGCCCAGATACTCCTCCAGGCACACGCCCTGGGCCGTGATCTTCTGCGCGTCCTCCACGCCCACATAGCGGTAGTGCCACGGCTCGAAGGAGGTTCCCGTGATATCGGTTTTGTCTTTCATATAGCGGAGGATGAAGCCGTATTCCGGGGCGTGCTCCCTGAGCCACACGGCCCAGTCGCGCTCCTCCAGGCTCTCCACCAGGGCGGCGTTGATATCCGCCGCGCCCACGATGTCCACGGCCAGGCCCGTCTCATGCTCCGAGGTGCCCGGCTCGTTGCGCCACTGCTTGGTGGCCGCAAAGGCCTCTTCCTCGGACATGCCCTGATTGATATAATCCTGTTTCATGCTGTTGAACAGCGTGGTCTGCTCCTGTGTGGAACGATAGGCCGAACGCGCCACCAGCTCGATGCCGTCTGCCTTTGCGGCCGCGAACATCTGCTCCAGCGGCTCCTTCACGCGGGCGTCCATAAACTGCTCGCCGTTGCGGCTGTTGCTGCCCACGCTGGCAAGCTCCGGTGCGTAGCCCTCGGGCAGCGGGTTCGTGGTGTTCGTCAGGATCAGGCTCCACAGCGCGGGGTCTGCGGGGGCGTTGGGGTCCGCCGCCGGCTCACCGGAGGATGCGGGCGGCGCGGAGGCCGAAACGCTCTGCGCCGCGCTGACGGACGAAGCTTGCCCGCCCCGCGCCCAGCCCGCCGCGGCTTTTATCAGGAAGAACAGCCCCACCAGGGCTGCCAGCGCCAACGCACCCAGCAGCGCCAGAAAGGCGTAATACCGGCGCATGGCACGCCTGCGCAGGATCTCTTTCTGCCGGCGCCGCTCCGCGGCCATGGCGCGCTCCTCAGGTGTCATGGGCCGGCGCCGGCGCGGCGGCTGTTGGTTCTGCATATTTTTTCTCCTTTTTCCGGTCACACTGATAAAACGAGTATCGGCGCAGAATATCTACGCCAGGCGGGCCGCGCGCATTTTATGCAGCATTCCCCGGCCGCGCCGAAAACAAAAGACAGGCCTTTCCCGGCCTGCGCCGCAAAAATGCCTGTCTTTCATTATACCCATTCCGCTGCCCGATGTCTACGGCAGCGGAGTGTTTTTCACGCTTTCCGCACTCTTTTTTCAGTTCAGGAACGCGTCGTGGATGGCGTTCACCGCACGGTCCGCGTCCGCCTTGGCGATCAGCACCGAGATCTTGATCTCGCTGGTGGAGATCATGCGGATGTTGATGTTTGCCTCAAACAGCGCCTCGAACATGCGGGACGCCACGCCGGAATGGCTCTGCATGCCCGCGCCCACGATGCTCACCTTCGCCACGTCCTTGTCCACAACAATGTCCCTGCAGCCGAAGCGCTGGCGGTTTTCCTCCAGCAGCGCAAGCGCTGTTTCGGCGTCGCCCAGGGGCACGGTGAAAATAACGTCCTTGTGGCCCTCCTTGCCGGAGGACTGCAGAATAATATCCACGTTGATCTTCTTCTGCGCCATCAGGCTGAACACCTTGAACGAAGCGCCCGGAACGTCGGGCACCTCCAAAATCGAAATGACGGCGACGTCCTTGTCCTTTGCGACGCCCTTGATCAGCATACCTTCCACGTCTGTGACCTCCTTCACGATTGTACCGGGCAGATCGGTGAGCGACGAGCGCACCTCCAGATTGACCGAATATTTCTTTGCAAGCTCCACGCTGCGGTTGTTGAGCACCTGTGCGCCCAGGCTGGCAAGCTCCAGCATCTCGTCGAAGGTGATCTCATCCAGCTTGCGCGCGCGCGGCACCAGGCGCGGGTCCGCGGTGTAAACGCCGTCCACGTCCGTGTAAATCTGGCACAGGTCCGCGTGCAGCGCGGCCGCAATGGCCACGGCGCTGGTGTCGGAGCCGCCGCGTCCCAGGGTGGTGATGTCGTCGTAGCGGTTCAGGCCCTGGAAGCCCGCGACCACCACGACGCGGTTTTTGGAAAGCTCGCTCTCGATGCGCTCGGTGTCCAGGTTTTTGATGCGCGCGCGCGTGTAGGCGCGGTCCGTATGGAAGCCCGCCTGCCAGCCCGTCAGGCTGATGGCCGGGCAGCCTGTCTCGCCCAGCGCCATGGCCAGCAACGAAATGCTGATCTGCTCACCCGTGGCCAGCAGCATATCCATCTCGCGCTGGGACGGGTCGTGGGTGATCTCGCCCGCTTTGGCGATGAGGTCGTCGGTGGTGTCGCCCTGGGCGGATACCACCACCACCACGTCGTTGCCGGCGGCGTGCGTGTTCGCCACGATGCGCGCCACATTAAAAATGCGGTCGCGGTCCGCGACGGAGCTGCCGCCGAATTTTTGTACGATGAGTGCCATATCTGTTCTCCCCTATCCCTCTATCAAAAGCAGGGGCGCGGCATACGCGCTCCTGCTTTTTTCATTTTGCCGGCGCGGCCGTTCAGACGACCTTTGCCCCCTCGTTGTCCGCCACGAAGCGGTGCAGTGTAAAATGCGCCAGCTCCTCGTCGCTCTCCAGCGCCGCCTGCGCGCGCTCAAAAAACACGTTCGCCTCGGCCGTGCGCACAACGGAAAGGATGGTCGGCCCCGCGCCGCTGATGAACGTGGCCAGCGCGCCCAGGCCGTCCGCCAGCGCGAACACAGCCTCGCCGCCCTCGATGAGCGGCAGGCGGTACTGCTGGTGCAGGCTGTCCTTGGCGGCCACGGGCAAAAAGTCGTACCGCTCCTCGCAGAAGGCCGTTGCCAGCAGCGCCGCGCGGGAAAGATTGTACACGGCGTCTGCGTGGGACACCATTTTGGGCAGCGCTGCCCGCGCCTTTTCCGTCAGCAGCTTGAAATCCGGGATAAACGCCGCGAAGGTGATCCCGGGCGCGATGGTCTTTTTCAGCGAGTAGACATGCCCCTCGTCATAGGCCGAAACCACGAAGCCGCCCAGCAGCGCCGGGGCCACATTGTCCGGGTGCCCCTCCAGCTTGGTGGCGAACGTCAGGATGTCCTTTTCCTCCAGCGGGCCGCCCAGCAGGGCGTTGGCACCCAGAATGCCCGCTGCGATGCACGCGCTGCTGGAGCCCAGGCCCCGCGCCATGGGGATGGGGTTCGTCTGCACGATGCGCAGGCCGTGGAACGGCCTGCCGCACAGCGCGTATACCTCCTTGGCCGTGCGGTAGATCAGGTTGCCCGGCGTGCTGGGCACGAACGTGCCGTCGGACGACGTGATGTCCACGCCGTCAAACTCCTCAAACGCCGCCGTATTGTACAGCGAGAGGGCAAGCCCGCAGGAATCGAAGCCCGAGCCGATATTCGCGCTCGTGGCCGGAACGCTGACTTTTACCATACCGCGCCCCCTATTCCGCCATCCACTTGAGCGTGTTGCCCACGCGCACGCCGGCGGCCCGCGCCTTGGCGCACAGCTCCGCAAGACGCCCGCTTGTCACGCCGCGCAGCGTAAACACGGCCTCGCCGTCCGAGGTATCCAGCATTTCGATCTGCTGGCCGAACAGGTCCTTTGCCACCGCCTCGGTCGCGTTTTCCAGCCGGACGTAATGGTCCGCCGGCGTGCTGTCGCCGTAAAGGCCCTCGATGGGCGCGGATTCCTGCCAGAACAGGCTGTCGTGTATCTTCACGCCGTTTTTCAGCGCGTCGATAACGTCCGCCACCACGGCGCTGGCCGTGGGCAGCTTGCCCGCGCCCTTGCCGTAGAACACCACGTCGCCCAGCATGTCGCCCTTCACCAGCACGGCGTTGAACACGTCCTCCACGCCCGCAAGCTGGTTTTCCCGCGGGATGAGCATCGGCTCCACGGCCAGCGCCACGCTGCCGTCGTCCCCGCGCCGCGCCCATGCGATGAGCCGCACCGCCGCGCCCTGCCGCGCCGCCAGCGCGATGTCCTTCACAGACACGTCCCGGATGCCCCGGGTGGGCACGTTCTGCGGGAAAAAATGCCGCCCGAAGGCGAGGCTGGCCAGAATGGAGATCTTTCGCTGGGCGTCGATGCCGTCCACGTCCGCGGAAGGGTCGATGGTCTCGGCGTAGCCCAGGCTCTGGGCGAGCTTCAGCGCCGCGCCGAAATCCATATTTTCCCGCGCCATTTTCGTGAGCATGAAGTTCGTGGTGCCGTTGACGATGCCCGCGATCTCGCTGATGACGTTGGCCGCCATGCATTGGTGCATGGGCGTGATGATGGGCGTGCCGCCGCCCACGCTGGCCTCGAACAGAAAGCACACGCCCCTGCGGCGTGCAATGGCCAGCAGCTCTGCGCCGTGGGTGGCCACCAGCTCCTTGTTGGAGGTGACCACATGGCGGCCGCTCTCCAGCGCGGATTTCACATAAAAGTACGCGGGCTTCAGGCCGCCGATGGTCTCCACCACGGCGGTGACCTCCGGGTCGCTGAGGATCACGTCGATGTTGTTGACGAACAGCGCCGCGTCCGGGTGGGACGAAAAGTCCCGGATGTCGCAGATGTATTTTACCGTGACGGGCTGGCCCGCGCGCCGCTCGATGCTGGCGGCGTTGCGCCGCAGTACCTCCAGCACGCCGCTGCCCACCGTGCCGTAGCCCAGGATCGCTATGGTTGCCATTGTTCTCCCCCTGTACCGGGAGGGCGCGCGCCCTCCGCGTTTTGTTTCCGGGCTTTTCCGAAAGCCCTGCTTTTTTACACGCCCCGGCGGATGTCCACCACGGTGCGCTGTTTTTTCAGCTGCGCCAGCATATCCTCCAGCGTGCCCTGCATACCGCCCGTGCGGATGGACACGGCCACCTGTGCCGCGCCGTTTTCCGGCGTGGCCTGGTTGATGGTGACGATGGACGCGCCCGCCGCCGAAATGCCCGCCAGCAGGCTTTGCAGCGCCCCCGTCTCGTCCAGAAGCGTGGCGTTCACCGTCAGCACTTCCTTGCTGTTTTCCGCGTCAAAAATACAGTCCTTATACTTGTAAAAGGCACTGCGGGAAAGTCCGGCCATCTTAGTAGCGGCCGAAACATTCTTCGCGTTGCCCGCCGCCAGAAGCTCCTTGGCCTTTAACACCTTCAAAAACACCTCCGGCAGAACGCTCACATCCACCAGCAGAAAACGTCGCTCCAAATTCTTCACCTCTATCCCTTCTCCATGTACGCAACAGATGCACATATGTTTTTTGATAAAGACACTATAACATGTTTGCCCACCGGGCACAAGCACCGCCGCGGGCCGCGCGCATGTTTTTTCGGGTTTGCACAAAATCGCCTGGCTGCACCGGCGAAAAATCGGCATTTTTTCGCACGCCGGGCACGCGCAAAGTGTATTTCATACAGGGACAATCAGGTTTTCCTCTGCCCAACCGCCGGACAGACACGTGAAAACACCCGCACGGCAAAGCCGTGCGGGTGTTTATCTATCGCTTCTGTTTTTGCGTCAGGCGGCGGGATCGGTTGCATGGATGCCCGTACATACACCGCGCTGCACGCCGGTTTTATAATAGCCAGTTCCGCGGGGACACCCGTCGGTGGGAATATCACCCGAGATGGTGCAGAACGCGCCTATCTCCACGCTATCGGGCTTTTCCCACTCTACAATTTCCTCCTCTGAAAGGTCAGCCTGTATGGTGTCCATCACTTCAGCAAAAGCGGAAGCGCCCGGATGGCCCTTCTGGCTGCCTTTGTTTTTGTAGATATAATAACTGTTGTAATCATCCATCGGCTCGTTTTGATCGTAGCCGTACCAGGTGGCCATCACATACTTGGGCGTCAGGCCCACGAACCACACATCCTTGTTGTCGTTGGTGGTGCCTGTCTTACCGATGGAATCCATGACGTTTGCATCCGGATGAATGCCGTAGGCCGTACCACCACGGTCGAACAGGACGCTGTGAAGCAGACGGTTCATGATATACGCGGTGTCCTCGCCAATGGCCTGCGTGGTAACAATGTCCTTTTCCAGGATCTCGTTGCCCTGATAATCGCGCACCGAGGTGTAGCTGTGCAGGCTCGTCATGCGGCCGCCGTCGCCGTACATCATATATGCGCCGGCCAGCTCATAGGGCGAAAGGCCGGTGGTGGTCGCGCCCAGCACCATCGGCGCCAGGTCTATGTCCGAATTCTCGTCCAGGGTCGTGATGCCCAGCGTTTCCCGTGCAAACTCGAACATCGTGCGCGGCGTTACCCAATCGCCCACGCGCACGGCCACCGTATTCAGAGACTGCTTGAGCGCCTCGTACACAGTCGTCATGCTGTGGCTGTACCGTCCGGACCAGTTACTGGGCCAGTCGGTGCGGGTACCGCCCTTGCCGTCGGGAATGGGGAAATAATCGTCCATCAGCACGGAAGAATAGTTGATTAGGTCCATATCAATGCCCAGCGGATAGGCCGCGACGGCCTTCATGGTAGAACCGACTTGGCGTGTCATCCCGGTGCCGCGGTTGAAGCCGCGGTTTTCCGTTTTCTGGCCAAGGCCGCCTGCCACACCAACCAGCTCGCCCTTATAATTGATGACGACGCCGGCCGCCTGCGTGGTGATGGTGCGCGGGGTATCGTCCGGGTCGTTGGGGTCGTCGTAATTTTCAATGGGCATCGGCTCCCAATACTTGCCCTCCAGCCAGACATTTTCCATAACTGACTGCACCTCAGGGTCCACCGTGGCGTAAATGCGCAGGCCGCCGTTGTGCAGATAGTCGTTGGCCGCTTCGCGGTTCCAGTCGTCGCGGTTCAGCGGGTTGGCCTCTACCAGATCCGCAATTACTTCCTCAATGAGATAATCGGTGAACCAGGAGTAATCCGTCTGCACGGCGGCGTTTTCGTCCGTGGTCTTTTCCACCAGATTCAGCGGCGTGGCCCACGCCGCCTCCGCTTCAGCCTGCGTGATATAGCCCTGCTGCTGCATGAACAGGATGATGTCGTCGCGGCGCTTCAAATGCTCCTCCGGGTTGGTATAGGGGTTGAAGCGCGAAGGGTTCTTTGTGATGGCCGCAATGCTGGCCGCCTCGGCGATGGTGACGTCCGCCGCCGATTTACCGAAGTACTGGTTCGCGCCCGCCTCCACGCCCGCGGTATTGCCCGTCAGGCCGATGGTATTCAGGTACGCTTCCAGAATCTCTTCCTTGCTGAAACGGTTGTCCAGCGCGATGGCGCGGAAGATCTCCTTGACCTTACGGGCGTAGCCCTCGATGCCGGAGGATTCATCCTCGCCGGTGATGTTTTTGATGAGCTGCTGTTCAATGGTGGACGCGCCCAGCTGGCTGCCCGTCAGGTAGCTGCCCGTCAGCTTGCGGAACACCTCGTTGATGGCCGCCAGCACCGTGCGCTTAAAGCTGAAGCCCGGATGCGTGTAAAAATTCTCGTCCTCCACCGCGACGAACGCGTGCTGAATATACGGGGATATTTCATTCAGCGGCTTCCAGATGCGGTTTTCCTCCGGGCTCTGCAGACGCTGGTACTCCACCCACTCGGGCTGGCCCTGGTCGTTGATCTGCTGGCTGTAAATGATCGTGGTATACGCCAGCTCAAGCTGCGTCAGGTCCAGCAGGTCGCTGTCGCCCTGCGTCTCTTTCACCACATACAGACTGACAGCCACTGCCGCGACGGAGCCCAGAATGATGCACACACACAAGCAGCTTGCAATAAAGCGCATGATCGCGCCCAGTACTCTGCCCGCCGTCATTTTTTTCTTTTTGTTCCTGCGCGGGCCGCCGGAGCCCTGTGCGCCCCGGGGCGCGCCCTGCGCCGGGCGCTGCGCGCCGTTTTTATTGTTTTCTATGATGAGTCGCCTCCCAAAAGTACTTCCCGCGCGCCGCATGCGCAAAGACGGGGAAAATTGTATGTTCCCGCATGGTGCTTACGCCATAGTAGTATACCACATTTTCGGCTGCCAGACATCCGTCCATACAGGAATAGGACAAATTGTTTGTGCCCATACTGTGGGCGTGAGGTGATTGCTATGAGCGCGAAACGAATCGCCGTGCTCGTGATCGTTCCCATTGCTGTTTTTGCCGTCAGCGTGGGGCTGTTTCTGCTGCTGGCCCATCCGGGCCGGGCCGGCGCCGCCGAGCCTCCTTCCTACACGCTGGGTGAGGATTCCGGCAAGCTGGCGCTGTTCAAAACCGGCGAAAACACCCCGGTGACACGGTATGAGATCTACACCGGGCTTCTGCCCGAGCAGGACGTCGCCGCCCTGCAGCAGGGCATCCCTGTCGCCACGCAGAAAGAGCTGCGCCGCTATCTGGAGGATTTCGGCGCGTAACGGCCCGCGCCGCATGCATGCCGGGTCATTTCCTTGCGGGCACGATCTCCAGCCAGTAGCCGTCCGGGTCCGCGATGAAATAGATGCCCATGGCCTCGTTTTCAAAGCAGATACAGCCCATCGCCTTGTGCAGAGCGTGAGCGGCCGCATAATCGTCCACGGTGAACGCCAGATGGAACTCGTTTTCACCCAGGTCGTAGGCTTCGGCGCGGTCCGCCAGCCATGTCAGCTCCAGCTGGTGGGGCGTGACGCCGTCGCCCAGGTAAACGAGGGTGAACGCATCAGTGGCGTGGCGCCGCACCTCCCGCAGGCCCAGCGCCTTTTCATAAAAAGCCAGGCTCGCATCCAGGTCGGCCACGTTGAAATTGTTGTGTGCGAATGTAAACTGCATGGTGCTCCTCCCGCCGTTCAGGCTGGTACACAAAAATAAACGAATCAGGCGCGCAGAATATTTCACGCTTCGCGCCGCTGCGCGCAAAAATGCACGATGCCGAGCAAACGCGGCACAATACGGAGTTATTTTAGCACGCGGCGCGCCTGCTTTTCAAGGCTGTAAATGTGAAAACCGCGGCTTACGCGCCCAAACAGCCTTTTGTCCCGCGACAAAAGGTTTGTTTTTATGCCGTTTTTCGGCTATAATGGTGATTGATACCAACGGTTTTTTCACCAAATTGTAACCTTGTTTTGGGAGGGAAACATTTGCGCTGCTTTGATTATCCGTTCGACCCCGCTTTCATTCTGCAAAAAAAACGCGCTCTGCGCCGCGAGCTGCTGGCCTCCGAGGGCCTTGTGCCCAAAAAGGTGGCCATTCTCAGCGGCTCCACGGTGGGCGAGATCAAAAATATCCTGGAGCTGTTCCTGCTCAACGCAGGCATCCGACCCGAGTTTTATGTGGGCGGCTACGCCCTGTTCTACGAAGAACTGACGTTCGACGCCGACGGCGCGCTGGCCGCCTTTGCACCCGACATCATCTACGTCCACACCTCGGCGCGCAATTTGGGCAATCTGCCGCTGCAGACGGACACACCCGAACAGGCGAAAGAAAAATTCGCCGCGGAATGCGCCCGCTGGCAGGGCATGTGGAAGGCGGCGGCCCGCTTCGGCTGCCCGGTCGTCCAGAACAATTTTGAGCTGCCCGGCCTGCGCGTGATGGGCAGCATGGACGCCGTGGACCCCCACGGCCGGGTGCGCTTTGTCAACCGCATGAACGCCATGCTGGCGGACTGGGCCGCGGCCACGCCCAATTTCTATCTGCACGATCTGTGCTGGCTCTCGGCCAGCGTGGGCGTAGACAACTGGTGCGCGCCCGCGGCGTGGTACGCCTACAAATATGCGCTGGACATGCAGTACATCCCGCTTTTGTGCCACAGCGTGGCCAATATCATCAAAAGCATTTTCGGCAAAAACAAAAAGGGCGTTGTGCTGGACCTGGACAACACACTCTGGGGCGGCGTCATCGGCGACGACGGCCCCGAGGGTATCGAGCTGGGCAATGAGACGCCCACAGGCATGGCCTACACCGCGTTCCAGAGCTACTTAAAAGAGCTTTCCGGCATGGGCGTGCTTTTGAATGTGTGCAGCAAAAATGAGGAGGCCGCGGCAAAGGCCGGCTTTGAACGGGTGGACAGCGTGCTCAAAGCGGACGACTTCCTGTGCTTCAAGGCCAACTGGGAGCCAAAGTCCCGCAACATCGACGCCATTGCCGGGGAGATCAATATCCTGCCCGACAGCCTGGTATTTTTGGATGATAACCCGGCGGAGCGGGAGATCGTGCGGCAGGAGCTGC
>ENA-ORSX01000657-ORSX01000657.1-human-gut-metagenome-genome-assembly--contig:-NODE-657-length-32584-cov-5.935811_pt1 | contig 32584 bp, 30 predicted proteins | sample MGYA00241904_ERZ509172 | MGnify/ENA primary metagenome ERZ509172 (study PRJEB26280, sample SAMEA2338795) | human gut metagenome | biome: human gut; feature: human-associated habitat; material: faeces...
GTGCCGATCTCGTCCTTAAACTTCACGCCCATGCTTTCGAGCCATTCGACCGACTTCATGGAGTTCTGTGTCAAATACTTCACGAGTTCCGGATTGCCCTTGTTGTGGCCGCCCTTCATCGTCTGGTCATAGAACTTCTCGAAGCTGTCTTCAATGCCCTGCTTGCCTTGACGCTTCGGGTCAACTGCGTTCAGAGCACCTTCGGAAACGTTGGTCGAACCGCCGAGATAGCCGAGTTTTTCAATGACGATCACTTTCTTGGCACCGGCCTGATAGGCGGCAATGGCGGTTGCCAGACCGGAACCGCCGCCACCGATCACGACGACATCGGCGTCATAGGTCTTCGTGCCGGCAGGATGCTTTTCAACCTGCTCGCCGAGCTTGTCCATATTGCCGCCGGCCTGTTCCAGGCACTTTTCAACACCGCTCAAAACGGCAAAGCTCGAAATCGAAGCGCCGGTAATCGCATCCACGCCCAGCGACTGGTACTTGATGATCTTGTCGGTCATCAGTTTCAGAGCAACTTGGCCAACACCAATCGTTTCAAGATTCTTGGAGGTGTCGATCTTTTCGATGCGGTTCTTGCTGACCGTGACCTTCACCGTGACCGGAGCATTGTGGCCGTTGACGGTAGCCGTGTAGGTACCGGGCTTGAACGTCGACGGAGCCGTCTTGGCCGGTTCGGCTGCTTGCAGAGCCGTTGCTGCGCCGGCAGCAAACATCGCAGTCAGACACGCCGCACAAACCTTGCGAATACTCATCTTTCCTCTCTCCTATCTGAAGTTGAGCAAACGAATCGAAATGTCTGAGGCGAACAAGAATCGTGCAGGTTTTTTGTGGAAGCCTTAAGCGATTCTTATGGGTCTCAATCAATTTGAGTCTACGCCTGAGTTTAAATTTTTGAAGGAGAAAAAATAGGTAAAAACACTCAGGCAACAAGATGGTGTTTTGTTACGGTCTTGAATTGGCGCCGAACAGCAGAAAACCCGCTCCAACCGTAGTCGAAGCGGGTTTGGCTAATCGATGTCTCTCTTATACAGAAAGGATCAGATTAGAACTTGTGGCGCAAGCCGACGCATACCGTGTAAGCGGAGAGGTCAGCATCTTCGTCATATTCAGAGAATGAAGTCGTCTGATCCTGCATGTAGGAAGCGACAGCGTAAACGTCGGTACGCTTGCTGAACGGATAGTCATAGCCGACGCTCACAACATAACGCTTCAGGTCAAAGTTGTGATCTGCGCCATTGACCTGTTCAACACTGTCTGCAGCTTCAGCATCAACATAGCCAACGCCGAACATGGCCTTGCCACCAGCCAGAGGAGCATCACCGGTCAAACTAATGCCATAACCCTTAACGCGGAAGTTGTCACGAGCAGTATCACCGAGCTCTTTCGTGATGCCGCCAATAGACGAAAGCTTAACTTCGTCAAAGTACTGAGCGCCAAGGTACACCTTGACAGCTTCAAAGTCATAGCTACCGCCGAGGGTAACTGTCAAGCTATCATCCTGGTCGCCAGGCTGAGCAGCCTTGCCGTCGCTCCAGCTGGCATAGTTGATCGAGTCAACTGCCAAGTAAGCAGCAATCGGACCGTTGTTGTAGGTGGCACCGATGGAGTAGAAACGATCGCTCGTAGATTCGTTTTCAACACTGCCGTAGTCTTCGATGGCATTACCCATGCCGTACTGAGCGTAAACCTTAAAGCCAGCAAAATCGGGCGTCTGGTAGGCAATCATGTTGTCCCACTGGGCTGCCAGAGAGAAGATGTTGCTAAGCTGGGCCGAATATCCACCCCAGTCAGACGTTCCAAAGGCGCTGAGCATGCCGACCTTAGCCCAAGAGGACTGACCGTTGTTCAGAGCACCCATGCGACCAAAAGCCAACTTACCGAAATTGCCTTCCAGGAAGAGGCTCGACTCGCGGTTGAACAATACGCCAGAGTCAACACCCGTATCTGAATCAATGCCGTCTTCAAGAATGAAGCCAACCGTCAGACCATTGCCGAGGTCTTCCGTTCCCTTGAAGCCAAAGCGGGAGCCAGAAGCCTGACCGGACTTCATCTGGAAAGTATCGGTATCTTCATAAGCGCCATCACCGTCAACGTGCGTGTAGCCAACTCCCGTGTCAATGATACCGTAGAGCTGAACGTCAGCAGCGAGAGCCGAGCCGGCGAAAGCACCGAGAACTGCAACAGCAGCCAAAGTCTTTTTCATGATTTATCTCCTAGTCTTATTCAGACCTGCAAGGAAAAATAGGTTTTTGCAAAAACCGCCGGATCGGAACATGAGCTAAAGGACTCTTGCAAAGACTTAAGCTCAATCCGGCGGAAGTCCGTTCGGACAGGCACGATCTTGTCACTAGGAGATTCGGGGTACCAAGAAAACAATGAAAGAAAGTAGTCTTGGGTGGGGGTTAACACTAGGATAAAAAACAACACAAGCTCAGATCTGTTCTCCGTAGCTTGAATTTTCTCCGTCGTTGCTGACGTTTGAAGAAATTCGATTTTGCGAGAAGCTTCAAGACAAGATGAGGGTCTTCTACACTCATCCCGGCGAGATCGGTTTGTCCTTTTTCAACGACTGGCAAGATCAGGCGCTCGGCATTGAGGAAACAAAGAAAGGCTGGCACTTGGCAAGACTGGAGTTTTTCAAGAACATGTGAGACATACCTGTTGAACAACTAGGGACCCACTCACACTATCTTTAGACAGATAGAAGAAGAGATGTTGGGCCTCAGTTTCTCTGCGGTCCGTTGCCAGGGGGTATCTGTACAGTTTGCTCGACGAGTTTGTCTTGTAAGCCAGATTAGTCGAGCTAGCCTGATAGAAGGATCCGCGGTTCTATTTATATAAGAAAAATTAGCCGCCTCAGATCAATAAGAACAATTAGCGAGGTTAGGCTTATAAAAGAAATTAGTTAAGTAAGCCTTTTAAGAAGAATTATATGATTTATTTAGCTAAGCAATCTTAGCTGCGTTAGGCTGGCGAGAACAATTAACTCGGTTAGATCAGTAAGAATTTTTAGCCTTGTTATCTTAACAAAAATTTATTTGCGATAAATATTTTTCGTTTTGAAACTTGAATTATTTATTTATGGGATATATGATTGATTTTGTTCTTTGATGGTTCGAACAAATTAATCAGGAGTTGTTATGCTATTAGCTCTCCCCTTAAATTCCAACGCTGACAACCAAAAAATTAGGGCAACCAAGTCCGGGCAACGAGGTCTTTGTCCAGCCTGCATGCAAGAGGTTTATTCTCGTTGCGGGAAATATCGGATCAAACACTGGGCGCACTTTCCTAATTGCAATTGCGTTGTTCATTGGAAGCCAGAAACGCCATGGCATCGGCAATGGAAGTCAGAATTCCCTGACGAGTGGCAGGAGGTTGTTCATCACGATGAGAAAACGGGCGAAAAGCATGTTGCAGACGTCAAGCTTCCGACTAATTTAGTTCTCGAATTTCAACATTCCTCAATCTCGGAAGGCGAGCTTCAATCACGTAACGATTTTTACAAAAATCTATTTTGGGTCGTTGATGCGCGATCTTCTTTCGAAAATTTTCTAAAGGAAATGTCACTTCCTGACAACTTTGTCAAAGAGAAAATAAAAATGAAAGCAGTTCCTTTGGTCCCTATTCGAGGCTGCTGCATCATTAATAATCCTGAGAAAGTTTTTCCTAAGAGATGGTTAAACTGCACTGTCCCTGTCATTTTCGACTTGAGCGGAAAGGAGGATTCATGTGATGATAATGTGGAGCCGCTAGACAAAATCAAAACTCTTAATCCTAAGATATCAGACTTTTACACCTCCATATTGTTTATTCGTCAAACGCTGTGGCTACTTCTTCCAAGAGCTAATCAGCAGGATCCAGTAATGGCACTTGCTATACATCGAAATGATTTTGTAGAAACCCTTCGTTCTAAGGGACAATTATTTGCCCCTTTCGCAATTTTGTCGCTTTCTGAGAAGAAAGTGCTGCCACCTATTCGTCGAAAGTTTCATTTCTGAAGTTTGCACTTTCATCCTTGCGGCAAGTGTTCATTCAACCTTCGCCGCGTTTTGTTGTGTTCCGTTTCCACACTCTGCCCATTCGGCTTCCCTCTTCTTCCTCTGTTTTTATCCCTATCCCCCGTTTGGGGGTATCGGTTCGAACTAGTTCTTTCGAAAATTCGGCTCAGGAAGGACGCCTGCAATGTTCGGCAGGCGCCTGATTACAAAAAAAGAGCAAACAACAATGAATCGTCGCAAATTTCTTCTGAGCTCTACGGTTGCCGCCGCAGCTTCCGCTTCCCTTCCCGCTTTGGCAAGCACGACTGAACGTTTCTCCACAAGACAGCGTCCGGTTGACACGATGAACCGCATCGAAGGCTGGACTCAGGGCAAGGTCAAACCCGTTAAGGTTCGCAATCTCATGATCGGCGGAGGTCGTCCGAAGATCTTTGCTCCGACGACCGACAAGACTATTCGGCTCTCAAGTGGCTCGAATCCACAGGTGTCTTTTTCGGTCCGGTTTTTACCGCGAAGTCAGGTCTGCATCCGCGATGCTTTGCAATGCCCGGCAACTCCGCAGGCCGCAGCTATGTGCTAGCCATGGCGCGATGCGTGAGAGACGCCGGTGCCGCATTCCGACTCAACAGCCAGGTGGTGGGCTTTGAAAGAATCCCTTCGGGCGGCTGGATCGTGAACGTGAAGGAATCTGCCGGCGGCAAAACAACATCGAAGACCTATGTTGCGAAAAGCCTGGTGATTGCTTCCGGAGGCTTTACAGCAGACCGTAAGCGCTGCGCACGAATTGATCCGCGTCTGACGGCCGAAGTGCACACGACCGCCAATCCTTACCGTACCGTCTGGGACGGAGCGACGTCTGAGATTTTGGACGCCGCACAGGCCGTGGGCGCCGCGGTGACCGACGGCTTCGGCCTGCAGCTTCTGCCCTTCTGGGGCGGTCGATTGCTGGACTACGACGGCGGCGACATCTATGTGAATGCCGCAGGCGAACGGTTTGTGAACGAATCCCTTCCTTGGAAGGTCATCACCGACAAGATGCTTGACCTTGAAGACCGCAGCTGCTGGGTGATCACGGACGCCCGATCGCACAAGGGCGCCATGCTGGGGCTGAAGCTCATCAACGGCATTGTCTATAAAGCCGACACCATCGAAGAGATGGCTAGCCGTATGCACGTCCCCTCCCCGGTTCTCAAAAAAACGATCGAGACCTACAACAAGAGCGTGGATAAGGGGTACGACGAGGCCATCGGGAAGACGATCTTTTCTCAGCGCATCGAACAGCCGCTTTTTTACTTCGGCAAGGAGTCAATCTACATACACACGACGCTTGACGGCATCCGCACGGATGAGCACGCGCGCGTTTTGTCGGTGCAAGGGCTGCCGATGCCGGGGCTCTTCGTGGCAGGAGAAATCGCCGGAGGGATCTTCGGCACCGACCGACTGGGCGGCGCGAGCATGACCAACTGCCTTGTGATGGGGCGGCGTGCCGGTAAAAATGCGGCGATCAACGCCAGAAAAGGTTGACCGCCGCGAACCGTTTGCACATTAAGCTCATTGCTTCTTGCTCGTACGCTTGAGCGTGTAATTGAGCTTCGACTCGATGCGCTTGAAGTCTTTGGTGAGCATCGTGAGCGTCTGATTCATCGGGTCATAAAGGAAATTGGCTTCGGGTTTGCCGTCGTCTCCCACAAGTTGCCACACCGTGGCGTCCCCATCTTCCGTCGTACCGCGCTGGGTGAGGCGTTTGCCGATTGACTCAAACGTCACGTCCTTGCCCTTTTCCGCTTCCAGGTAGGTCATCGCAAGGTGATACGCTCCGTCGCCGCTATAAGAGCGGTGGCGCACCGTGAGTTGATAGCGGATGCCGGGGCAGGAAGCCGCAGGCAGCACGCCTTCGAAGTATTCCTCTTCCCACGGACCGAGCGACGCGTCCACGTCAGATTTGGACTGCGAGGCAATGAGTTTCATGCGCTTTTCAATGGTCCAAACACCGTCTTTGTGACGCAGATTCTTGGTGTCGTCTTCCACATTCCAAACGTAGCCGCCTTTGGGCAGTGACCGGCGCTGCAATGTCTCATGCTTCTTTCCGGCGTCTGAATACAGGTGCGCGAGCTTTCCGTCGGGACTGAAGAGCACGTAGAAGTCCGAAAACCGGGCGTCGACCGAGCCGATGCGAATCGCCTTGTCAAAGAGCGTGTATGCCGTGACCGTTTCGTTGGCCTTAAGGATCGGTTCCTCGGGAGCAACCGTCTGCACGATCGGCATCAGTGCCGATTTCTCCATGACGGGCGGTGTAGTTTGTTGAGGTGCCGTACATCCGGCCAACACGACGCAACCGATCACTGCCAACGAAAGCTTCTTCATATTTTTTGATCCTCGACGAAAAACGCGGCAAGTTGGCCTCGCCGCGTCAATACTGCATCAGACGTTTTCGTTCGTCTTGTCCGTACTCTTATTTTGCCCGAATGCCTTCCAGGCAAGCCAGGCAACCGCAATCAATAGTGCAACCGTCAGTAAACTACCAAAGCCGTGGAACGGAAAACCGAAGTGCCCGAAAACGTGGTGCATGCCATCGCCGAAACGCGTTAGCCAGTCGCAGCCGATTCCGAAGTGAAATCCGCCGGGCATGCCTCCCGGTAACAAAAACCAAACAATGGCGCCGATGGCCAGGGCGATTGCGAGAAATTTGGCGGGCAGCTGAATCAACAGAGCAACGAGACCTGCCAGAAGCAAGAGTTCGAAGAAAAAGTGCATGGTGAAATCCCGAAAGTATTTGCTGAGAACAATTATCACCTCACATTGCGACAATAACTTCGAGCTTTACCTAACTTTGCCTTTCTTTGAGTTTCGTACAGTTATGGATGCCATGGAGAAACGATAGACAAAAAGAGCGCCGAGGTATTTGATTTGGAAACACCTATCGACGCTCTTCAAAATTGTCACTGAACTTGCTTTTGTTGTTCTGTGTTATAGCGAGATCCTACGATTGGAATGGCAGCCACTGTTTTTTCAAGTTCTTCCCACTCGGATTTATCCAGCTTGAAGTCAAGCGAGCGCGGGTTTTCTTCGAAGTGCCACAGCTTGGTGGTTCCCGGAATCGGAACTATCCAGTCTTCCTTCTGCAGAAGCCAGGCCAGAGCCACCTGAGCGGCGGTCATGCCGCGGGTACGGCCGAAGGCCTGCAACGCCGCCACAATGCGGTAGTTGGCACGCATCGCTTCCGGCGTAAAGCGCGGCATGGCAAAACAGACATCTGGCAGAAATATCTTCTCGGACAAGCCTATCACAGCGCTAGCCTGCAGATTATCCCGGTGTTAGACTGATTTCGTTACACGTTTCGTTCTGTATCGAAATGGATTTCAATACTCTGTTGGTTGTTTGTCCGCTGGTCTTTCTTGGCGGCTTTGTCGACGCCGTCGGTGGCGGCGGCGCTCTGATTGCCGTGCCTGCCTATCTACTGGCAGGCATCCCGCCGCATATGGCAATCGGTACCAACAAACTCTCAAGCTGCATGGGCAAGGCCGCGTCAATCTTCAAGCTCGCCCGCAGCGGTTTTGTGGATTGGAAGCTAGCCCCTCTTCCCGTTTTGGTTTCCTTCGTCGGCAGTTACGCGGGCGCGTCCATTGCTCTCAACCTTCCGCCGGAAGTCTTTGAGATCATTCTGCTTGCGCTTCTTCCGATCGTGGCCGCGATCGTCCTTCGCAAGCGCAAGCACGAATCAGAACACGTTGACATGCCTTACGCAAAGCGCGTTGGCATCCTCTCTTCCTGCGCGTTCGTCTGCAACGCTTACGATGGGTTCTATGGGCCGGGTTCGGGGACGTTCCTTCTCGTGTCTTTTTCCACATTCGGCGGCCTGGATGTGCGCGAAGCTTCCGGCCAAACAAAGGTCGTTAACATTGCGGGAGCCGGTGCAGCGCTGGTGACTTTCGCTCTGGCAGGACAAGTCGACTGGCATCTCGGATTGATTGCCGGGCTCTTCGGAATTGCCGGGCATTATCTGGGTGCAACGCTCGTTGTTAAAAACGGTACTGCAATCGTTCGGCCCATCATTCTCGTCGTGCTGCTTGCTCTTTTTGCCAAGACGCTTTGGCAATACTTCGCATAAAAGGACCACTTTCACAGAAGATAGATCTTAGTGTATCGAGTTTGATTTGCATCAAAGATTTACACGGTTTTCCTTCGGATTCCGTAAATATATACACGGAATCCGAACATAACGCGTGATTTAGCCGTCTAGAAGCCGTTTTGCTGTCATGGTTGCTTCGTGATGTCAATCCCGAAGAATTGCACCGAAATCTTGCCCAGTTCACCTGAGGTTCGCAGTTCTGCGATGGTGTCGTTGACAACCTTTCTGAGCGATTCGGTCTGCGGCGATTTCTTCAACGGAATACCTATTTCTCCTGCCTGCGGCGTATAAAGCGCAATTTTGATCTTGGCATCCGGATGAGCCTTGGTGTAGTCCAGGTAGGTCACTTCCGAGTTGAGCGTCGCGTCGATGCGCCTGGAGCGTAAAAGCTCAAACGTCTGGTTGAGATCGTCCACACCGATCACCTTGGCTCCCGCTTCTTCAGCAGACAGAGCATAGGTGCTTGAAATGGTGTTGGCCGTCGTTTTGCCCTTGAGATCCTGCATAGTCTTGATGTCGGCGCGATCGTCGTTGACAATCACCGCGACGCGGTCATAGGCGTAAGGCTCCGAGAAGCTGTATGCCTGACTGCGTTCCTTGGTGATGCCCACGCCGTTGATCATCAGGTCATAACGTCCCGCGTCAAGCCCCGCGAGCAGTCCGTCCCATTTGCCTTCGACAAACTGAGCCTTGACGCCGATCTTTTGGGCGATTCTCTCGCCGATCGCCACGTCAAAGCCGGTGAGTTTGCCGTCTTTATCGTGATAGGTCCACGGAGACCAAGTTCCTTCCATGGCAATTGTGATCGAGCCGCGTGACTTGATCGTTTCCAGTAGATCCTGCGTTTGTGCTTGAGCTGTTTTTGCCGCAGGCTCAGGCTTAGCGTCTTCTCCGCACCCTGTCAGTGTCACCGACAATAAAACTGTGGATGCGAGCATCGTCAGTGTTTTGAGGTTTCTTGTCATACGTTTTTCCTTGTCCAAATCGATTGTTTGCTTGGTGCTCAGGCAAGCGTTTCCAAAAATTCTTTTGTTCGGAGTTCTTTCGGGTTCCCAAAGATCGTCTGTGCGTCTCCTGCTTCCACTACTTGTCCGGCTTCCATAAAGACAACTTTGTTGGCGACGTTCTTGGCAAAGGTAAGTTCGTGCGTAACGACAACCATCGTGAGTCCCTGTTGAGCAAGCTCCTTCAGAATCGAAAGCACGTCACGCGTAAGTTCCGGGTCAAGAGCGGATGTGGGCTCATCGAAGTAAATGATGTCCGGATCCCCTGCGAGCGCTCGTGCGATGGCCACGCGTTGCTGTTGGCCTCCCGAGAGTTCACTCGGATAGGCGTTTTCTCGATGCGTCAAGGAAAAGCGAGCCAGCAGCTCATGCGCCTTAGCCTGTGCCAGTTCCTTTTTGATTCCTCTTCCGACGACCAGTCCTTCGGTGATGTTTTCAAGCGCCGTCTTGTTCAAAAAGAGGTTGTAGTTCTGAAACACGAAACCCGTGCGCTTGCGAATCGTCAGCACGTTTCTTCGGGAGATCTTCGCCAGGTCAAACGTTTCGCCTGCAAAGGTCATCCGACCGCCGTCGGCCTTTTCCAGGAAATTAAGGCAACGTAGAAGCGTGGTCTTTCCCGATCCGCTCGGCCCGATGATCGCGACCACGTCCCCTTTCTCGACCTTCAGATCAATGCCATGCAATACGGGTGTGCCCGAAAAGGTCTTGCGCAGATTTTCAACACTCAACAGCATGCGATGTTCCTTTGGATCAATGGGAGACATAGGTTCTCAGGCGCTTCTCGCCGTAACTCTGAAGGCGCGTGAGAACCGTGCAGAAAATGAGGTAAATCAAGCCGACTTCGACATAGAGCAACAAAGGTTCGTAAGTGCGTGCCACGATGCGCTGCGTTGTCATGAACATTTCCGTAACGGTGATGTTGGCCGCAAGCGATGTGTCCTTCACCATGGCAATGAGCGAATTGCCAAGCGTCGGGAAAGCCGTTCGAAAAGCCTGGGGCAACACGATTCGGGCGATCGTCTGCAGATAGCTCATGCCGCTGCTCAGGCCTGCTTCAAGCTGCCCGGCGGGAACAGATTCGAGTGCCGCACGGATGGTTTCGGCGCAGTAGGCACCCTCGTTGACGGCAAAGACGACTACCGCGGCGACGAACGGATTGATCAGCACTCCTGCGTGGGGCAGACCGTAGAAGACGACGAAGAGCTGCACCAGAAGCGGCGTGCCGCGTGTGACCCAGATATAAAAGCGTGCGAGATCCTTCAGCACAGGCACGTGTGCGTACTGAATGAGTGCCACTACAACCGCGATGACGAGCGCTCCTGAAAAGGCGATCGCCGTAAGCGGAATGGTCACGGTCAAACCCGGCAGCAGAATTTGCCAGAAAGAATCGACAAAAAGATCGAATAGTGCAGTGTCCATTGTCTGTTCGTAAATCCGTTGAGCAGCAAAGTTGCATGCGTTTGCTGCCGACACCCGCACTTTAGGCAGTGACCACTGCCGCACTGTCATTTGAGTTTTGTTTTGAGACAAACGGACAAATAAAAGATATTGCGACGAGTGTCACACGGCCAAAGGACTCTTGAATTGAAGCGGCACGGACTCGTTTGCTACCAAAGTCTGACAGTTGCGTAACGCATCTTTACATTGAAGTCGACTAATCTGTGCGCAGATCGTGGCGCGATCACAAACATGCCGCCGAAGCTCAAGTTTTGACGTTTTGGCTTTTTTTCCCGAACTATGCCCGCGGTCTGTCTCACTTGTAGGTCGCAGGCCCCTTTCCTTTAGAAGAGGTCTCAGCCATGCGATCCGTCCTGATTCGTCGTTTTGAGATAAGCGGCCAGTTCACGCTCCTATTCAATGCTTTGTTCTGGACCGTTTTCGCCGCTACGGGCATTCTCTCCGGTTCCGCTTCCAGAGCCAACGTTGAGCCGGCACATCTGTTGATCGGAGTTCATTTTGCCTTTGGATTTGTACTTGCCGTACTGTTGAGCGCTTACATCCTTTTTGCAAAATCCACCTTCAACGAATGCCCTTTGAGATTTTCCGAACCGATCGCCCGTTTCCTGCTTGACTCAAATGTTTGGGCGGTTATCCGAGCAAGATATTCAATCGACCGCAGAAGCCGGGCAGCGTTCCTCCTCAAGGCCGCTACAACGCCGGTCAGCGCATTGCTTACGGCGCTCTTATTTTTCTGAATATTCTTTTGCTCGCTTCCGGCTTTTCTTTGTTCGCACTGCACCAACCGCAGGAGGTACAGAGCAGTGCTTACCGATTGGTGTTATGCGTTCATTCCGGCGCTTTCGGTCTTGCCTGTTTGCTGTTTGCAGCCCACATTCCGATGGCGTTTTTGTCAAGACAGTCACTTAAAGCCATGTTGAGTCTGGGCAAAGGCTTTTTGACAGAAAAGGAAGCCATGAAACATGCCGCCCTTTGGGTAAAGGAAGATTTGGAAATCGATAGAAACGCCTTTGAAAGACAATCCGATCAAAATCAAACGATTTTGAGAGAAAAACGCTTGAATTGATACTGCGGCAAAACAGCCTCCGGAGGAGGCTGTTTGAGTATCCGTATCAAATATTGCTATGGCTTTATAAGCGCTTCCGGGACGAGAGCGTCGCAGTCAATGAGTTCCAACGACGTCACCATATGCAATGTTCCTTCCTTGAACTTCCTGAAGTGAGGCGTCTGGATATGATGTTGGTAAGCCTCTTGATTTGCATAGATTTCGAGAATGGCAAACCGCGTGGGGTTCTTTTTTTCCTGCATGCTGTACAGGACGCGAACGCCGGGTTCACGCTTCATTGATTCACGCCCCACTTCGGCGGCAAATGCCTTGTATTGATCAAGGTATTCGGGCGCAACCGTGATTTTGGAGAGTCGCACAACGTTTTGTTCGTAGGGATTTGCTGCAGCAATCGAAGGTGCCTCGGCGGCAAAGTCGGAAAATGAGATAACAGCCATACACGTCGCTACCAATGAAAGAACTTTGATCATTGCTAATCCTTGATTATGGTTGAGGTTTAACCGCAGACGGTACTGCCCTCATGCACCCGCTGCGGCAATCGGTCCGACAATCAATCCGCTGGCAATCACATCGCACAAGCGTGTCGAAATGGAACCGCACGTTGCGCCAATGGCATAAAGACCGGGGATCGGCGTATCGTCGGCGGCCCTCAATACCTGAAAGTCCGGATTGACTTCCAATCCGCCTTCCGTTTTGAAACGTACCGGCCAACTCGGCGTTGACACATAAAAAGGTCCTTTAAGAGCACGGAAAAGCTTGTCTTTGCGTCCGAATTCCGTGTCCCCTTTTCCCGCTGCGGCATCATCTGCAATTCTCTGCAGCGTCCTTTGCAGCCCCTTGGGATCAACACCGGCTTTTGTAGCTGCTTCTTCGATGGTCTGCCCTTTGAAAAGGGCCTTTGCCGTCAATAAATCGGAGTAGCGCCAACGTTCCTTGTTCGGTCCCGTCACCGTGGCTTCGTCCAAGACAACGTAGGCGCCGTCAATGTTTTGCCTGAAGCAGGCCAGTGCACAGCCTGCGTAGCGGCTTTCGTGCTCATTGCAAAATCGTCTGCCGTTTTTGTCGACTAGGTAAGCCGTATCCGTATCAAAAAGAATCCACGACGGACTTCGGTCACCCGGTTTGGGGGCCGCAAAGAGTTTTGGCATGGACTCCATGTCTTCGATGGCGCCACCGACAAGTCTTCCCAGTGTGATGCCGTCGCCGTCGTGACCCGGCGGAACGCCTTCGCCGATAGCCGTGAACCCTTTGGGAATATTGGCCCACACACGTTTATAGCGGCGCATCATTTGCCGGTTGTCCGAAAAACCGCCAGTGGCAAGCACCACGGATCGAGCACGGATGAATTGTGTTTTGCCTTCCTGCTCAAATCGAACGCCGGTGACGCGGTCTTGACCTTTATCTTCGGTCTGTGTTTCAAGTCCAGTCACCGCGCTGTCGAGCAAGACGGAGACACCGCGCTTTTGAAGTTCATCGAGCATGGCCTGCGCAAATTTCGGCATGGATCCCGGCTTGGACGGTAACAAAAAAGGCTGCTGCGGATTGATCGGCAAAAAATCAATGCCGTATGACATGACGAAGGCCGCTACTGCAGGAGACATTTCTGCTGAACGCCGCAAAACGTTCGGATCATGTTTGGCTATGCCCGAGTACATCGGCGAGATGGGCATGTTGTCGCGCACTTTTGACAGCGGTTCGTCCGTGTGTCCCTCCTCGATCAGTTGCCAATACGAGTCAAGATCCGCTTTCCCTTTGAAGCCCAGCGCCTTATGGACTTCCGAATAGGCCGACGCGATGATGCCGGCTGATAACACGCCGTCGCCGCCGCAATAGCTTCGCTTTTCCAGAACCACGACTTTGGCTCCGGCACGAGAGGCTATGACAGCGGCAGTCAAACCTGCAAAACCGCCTCCGACAATCACAACATCGGTCGACATGTCGGCTTGCGGTTTGTCAGCCATATCTGCTGGCGAGGCCAGCGCGACACTCGGCAAGGTCCCAAACGCCAAGGTTGACTGTAAAAGCTGCCTCCTTTTCACGATGAGTCTCCTGTTGCTGGCATGAATCCTTAGTTAGTCCGCTAGCTTCGTCACTGCGCGGGCCACGCGAAATTCAAGTGTCTCCCAGGTTGCGCAGTTTCCTTTTTTCAGGGGATCGGCTTGCAAAAGCAAATTCAGCGAGTCAATCGATTCGCTTTGAGCAATCAGCATTCCTCCCTCGCCATGAACGTAGGCGCCGAAAAGAATAAAGTCACCGTTTTCAAAATGACGGTTCAGATATTCCAGATGTGCCGGCAGATACGGTTTTGCCGCCTCACGATCGGTAATGCGCACGTCAACGAGAAATTTCATTTCAATCTCCCCAATCTAGTTTTCCGCGCAGGCTTTAATTTCATTGAGAAGCCGCGCGGCATGTTCTTCGGCTTGCTTGAGGATTCGTTCGCGGTCGGCCTCAGTGTGAATGCCGGGAATAAAAATCATGCCGTTTGACCACACGGGAGCCAATGTCTTCATGCCGCACAAGTAGGCAGTCTGCAAAAGCGGCGGAAGGAATGCCTCCACCGGCCAGTTCATTGCACGTCCCTTTGCATACTCCTGAGCCGCCGCACCGGTCGTAAACGACAAAAGAAGCTTTTTGCCGTGTAAAGCTGTTCCTCCGGCGCCGTGGGCAAAACCGCGCGTCAGCACATCATCGATCCATTTCTTGAGCATCGCCGGAACCGAGTACCAATAAAACGGAAAATGCCACACGATCACATCGGCCCGCCGTAAAGCCTCTTGTTCCGCAGTCACATCGAAACCGTTGGGACCGCACAACTGCGCCAACGTTCTGATTTGCATCTCGCAACGGGATGATTCAAGCGTATTGAGCACGGCTTTGCCGGCAACGGAGGCTTCAGGATTCGGATGGCCGTTGATGACGAGAATTTTTTGCATGATTTCTCCATTCTTTCGAAATATCAGACCGGACGTATTGAACTGCCTTTTACATTTTTCAATCATCGGCGATATTTTTCATGGCCCATCATGTCAAATCTTTGCTTTTTTCTATCAATTTAAGACGAGATGAATTTCCTGCTTTCCTATAATGGGATGTCTTCAGTCTCAGTTTTTTGCAAGAGACCCTTATGTTCGACGCTTTGCTCGAGTCCGCAGCTCAAATCATTGTCCGACATGCACCGCATCACGGCGTATTTCCCACATTGGTTCCCGGACTGACGCTCTATCGCATTGAATCCAATGCATTTATCGAACGCACAGCCGGCGAAATCATGACGACTTTTATCGTGCGCGGTCGCAAAACCACGGCAATCGGCGGGAAGATGCTGGAGTACGGTGCCGGAGAAAGTCTGGTGTGCGGAATTGCTTCGCCGAGTGAATTTCACACTCTCGATGCTTCGAGAGAAAATCCCTTTCTTGCGCTTTCCGTGTCGCTCGATGCGTCGATTTTGATGGAATACGCCGATGCCTTGCACGATCGCCATCAATTCGGACAATTGTCAGAAATGCCCAGCGGTGTATTCGTCATTCGCCCGGACGAGGATTTGCGTGACGTGTTCCTGCGACTGCTGAAAATACTGGACCGTCCCAAACTGATTGCGGTGTGTGCGCCGTTGATACTAAGAGAACTGCATGCTTTGCTTCTGGATTCATCCTGCGGAGCAGAACTCAGAGCACTTGCGAGTGCCGGATCCGAAGGCCATGCCGTTTTAAAAACCGTCAGTTGGATCCGACGCAACTATGCGACAGATTGTTCGGTGGAAGAGCTGGCAAGGAAAACCAACATGTCAAATGCAACTTTCCACCGAAAATTTCGACAAGTCACCGGTTTTTCGCCCGTTCAGTTTCGCAAACGTGTCAGGCTGTTTGAAGCTCGCCGTCTATTGGTCGCTCGCGAAACAAACGTCACCTCGGCGGCCTTTGCCGTCGGCTACGTAAGCCTGGCTCAGTTCGTTCGGGACTATAAGGAACTTTTCGGCTTACCTCCGCTGCGTGACATCAAGCAGCTTCACAACGCCTCAGACGATTGAGCCAGTTGACCGCAGATTAATAGGACAACAAGGTTTCCCGGACGCACCCGAACAATTTCCAAACCACTCTTTGTTCTGAGTAGTTTGCGGCGAATACCGGGCAAGTCCTTCCTCAGTGGCGAGCCTTCATCAGCTCAGCAATCTGAACAATATCCGAGGGCAACGTTCTGCAGCAGCCCCCCAGACAAACGGCTCCCATAGCCTTCCATTTGGACACGAAGTCCGCCCAGCCCGGACCCGAGACCGGATGATGCCAGGTCTTTGTCGTCGGATCATACGTTTCACCCGAATTGGGATAAACGATCATTGGCTTGTCTGTGACGGACGAAATGCGCTGCAATGCGTCAGCCACCATTTCACGCTTGACGCAGTTGACGCCGACGGCGTCAACCAACGGATGCTTGCCGCACACTTCGGCAGCCTCTTCGATTGGCGTTCCGTCAGCGATATGACCGCTGTCCTTCAATGTAAAGGTTACCCAGGCAGTCATGTCGAGCTCTTCCATCATCGAGAGAATGACCCTGACCTCGTCGAGCCTTGCCTGCGTCTCAACGGCGAAAAAATCCGCTCCGGCTTCTGTCAGAGCCTTCATGCGCAATTGGTGAAAGGTACGGTATTGACCGTCCGAAAGGTGATAGTCGCCCGTATATTCGGCACCGTTGGCAAGATAAGCACCATAAGGGCCGACGGCACCCGCGATCAAAAAAGTTTTCGGCTCTCGTTCCGGATGACGAATCAAAAAATCATCGCGAGCTTCACGAGCCAGCGTCACAGATTGAGCGATAAGCCCATATGCTTTCTGAGAGTCAATTCCGCGCTCTTTGAATCCAGCCTCGGTCGCTTGGTAGCTTGCGGTAATGGCAACGTTGGCTCCCGCTTCGAAATAGTCAGCATGCACCTGTCGAATCTTGTCCGGTTCTTCAATGAGTACGCGCGCACTCCAGAGCTTGTCGTTGAGGTCACAACCTGCCTTTTCAAGTGCTGTGGACATGGCGCCGTCAATCACGACGGAACCGCTCTGACGGATTAAATCGGCTAAAAGGTGCTGCGCCATTTGGTTTCCTCCCGGGTTGCGTTGTGGCAAAGAGCTTAACAAAAATACAAATCACCGGAAGTGGTTTCTCGGTTGATACGACTGCGAAGACTTGTGTTGTGCCAACGCTTTGGCGCCGATTGCTTTTGTCGGCCGATTTGAGGCAAATCGCAATACCTACACGGGAGTTTGTCCGGTGGTTGGCTTCTTCAATCCAAATGACCTTAAAATTTAAGACTTATTACCACAATTCGGCGGTATGGATCGACACCGGCTTCCTGAAACCAACAATGCAGAAGAGAACCTTTTTATCCGTCGTGACGGCAGCAGCTGCGCTGTCTGTAGTTCCTGCCTGGGCAAACCAACATCCTAAGCGCACGCTGATTGTCGGCATGGACGCGACTTATCCGCCTTTTGGTTCTCAGGATTCCGAGACGCGCCAGTATGTGGGCTACGACGTTGACATCATTCGTGCGATCGGCAAGGCCGAAGGCTTTGACGTGGAAGTGAGGAACCTCGCCTTTGACGGTCTGATACCTGCCTTGAAGACCGGCAACATCGACATTGCCATCAACGACATCACGATTACGCCCGAGCGTGCAAAAAGCGTCGATTTCTCCAACCGCTACTACATTGCCGGGCTAGGCATTGTCGTCAATGCCGACAATACGACGATCACCAAGGCCGAAGACCTCGAAGGCAAGCGTTTGGCTGTATCGATCGGTTCGACCGGCGAAGCCGCTGCCCGCAAGGTCAAAAACGCCGAGGTTCGAGTCTTCAACCAGCTCACAGAGTGCTATCTGGAACTTCGCAACCGCGGAGTGGACGCCGTGCTCAACGACATCCCGACCAACGACTACTACGTTGTCACCGCAGGCCGCGGCAAGGTGAAAGCGTTGCCGGTGGCTCTGACCCGTGAAGACCTGGGCATTGCCGTTAAGAAGGGCAACAAGGAACTTCTCAAGCGCATCAACCGCGGTCTAGCCACCATCAAGCAAAACGGTGAGTTTGCGAAAATCTTTGAGAAGTGGTTCGGCCGTCAACCTGAAGCTGAGCTGCTCAGTGACTGAGTTCACAGCGGCTGATTCGTTAACGAAATAAACGACCGGGCGGTCAAGTCCGGCACTTGGGGCAACCTGACTTTGCGCAAGCGGTTTTGTTGCACCCGTTGCAGCCGCCGCAACACCCCGAGTGCTTACCTTTAAAGATGCGCAGCACAGCCAGGGCAAATGCGACGGCGATTATGAACAGAGCGATCCAACTGGCGGCATTCACGGCGCTCCTCCTTTTTAGCTCAGGCCAAGCATGCTGCCGCCCGTGTATACCACAAAAGCCACAACCCAGGCCACCGCACATTGGAAAACGGCAACGCCCGTCGCCCAGAGGCCTCCCAGCTCTCGCTTGATTGTCGCGATGGCGGCCACGCAGGGCGTATAGAGCAGGCAGAAGACCAACAAACTGATTGCTGTCAGGCCGCTTAATGCCGCCGTCAATGCTTCGGTAGAACCAAATGTCACCGAAAGGCTGCTCACGACGCTCTCCTTAGCCATAAATCCGCTGATCAAAGCGGTGCTGATGCGCCAATCACCGAAACCCAGCGGTTCGAACAAAGGTGAGATCCAGCCCGACACGACGGCCAACATGGAAAGCTGAGGATCTTCAACGGGATTGATGCGGAAATCAAAGGACTGCAGGAACCAGATGACGATGGTCGCCACAAAAATGACGGTAAAGGCGCGCTGCAGAAAATCCTTGGCCTTGTCCCACAAAAGCAAGGCGACATTGCGTGCACCCGGCAGTCGATAGTTCGGAAGCTCCATGACAAACGGCATGGCTTCCCCTTTGAACATGGTTCGCCGCATGACCAGACCGAGTGCAATGGCCGTGATAATGCCGAGCAGGTACAGACCGATCATTACCAAAGCGCCTTGGCCCGGGAAAAAGGCTGCGACAAAAAATGCGTAGATCGGAAGCTTAGCCGAGCAGCTCATGAAGGGTGTGAGAAGAATCGTCATTTTGCGGTCGCGTTCGGACGGCAACGTGCGACTTGCCATCACGGCGGGCACCGTGCAGCCGAAACCGATCAGCATCGGCACGATGCTGCGCCCGGACAGGCCGATGCGTCTCAGAAAGACATCCATCACAAACGCGACGCGGGCCATGTATCCGCTGTCTTCAAGAAATGACAGGAAGAAAAAGAGGACGACAATGGTCGGTACGAAACTCACAACGCTGCCCACACCATTGAATATGCCGTCAATGATGAGCGAATGAATCGACTCGTTGACACTGAGGCTCGTGAGCAATGCATCGACCTTATCGGTTGCCAAACCGATAAGCCAGTCGAGGCCGTCGGTAAGCCACGCGCCGACGACATTGAACGTCATCCAAAACACCAGAGCCATGATGGCGATGAATGCCGGAATGGCGGTGTATTTGCCGGTCAGAATGCGGTCGATTTCAAGGCTGCGCAGATGTTCTTTGCTGGTGTGAGGCTTAACGACGGTTTGCGCACAGACGTTGTCGATGAAACTGAAGCGCATGTCGGCGATGGCCGCGGCGCGGTCCAACCCTCGTTCGGCTTCAAGCTGCTTCAGAATGTGCTCGATCGTGCGCTTTTCATTAACGTCAAGATGAAGCTGTTCGGTAATGAGCGCATCGCCTTCGGCGATTTTGCTTGCGGCAAAACGAAGCGGAATGCCGGCTTGCTGAGCATGATCCTCAATGAGAAACATCAGGCTGTGCAGACAGCGATGTACCGCCCCGCCATGATCGTCGGTCGAACAGAAGTCGTGGACTGCCGGTGTCTCGACAAACCGAGCGGCATGCAGGGCGTGCTCAACGAGCTCTTCGATGCCCTCTCCTCGACTCGCCGAAATCGGCACGACCGGAATGCCCAACAACGCTTCCATTTCATTGACGCGAACGGAACCGCCATTGGCAGCCACCTCATCCATCATGTTCAAGGCCAGAACCATGGGACGGCCGAGTTCCATGAGCTGCAGCGTGAGATACATGTTGCGCTCGATGTTGGTGGCGTCGACGATGTTGATGATGACGTGAGGATCGTCGCGAAGGATGAACTCGCGCGAGACGATCTCTTCGTTGGTGTATGGCGACAGGGAATAGATGCCTGGCAAGTCGGTGACAAGCGCCTCTTCGTGGTCTACGATACGGCCGTCCTTGCGATCGACCGTAACGCCGGGAAAGTTGCCTACGTGCTGATTGGACCCCGTCAATTTGTTAAAAAGCGTTGTCTTGCCGCAGTTTTGATTGCCCACGAGCGCGATGCGGACGGTTTCGGCCGTCATCAGGGGTTGCTCACGTTTGATCACCTGATTTTTCCCGGCCTCCGCGTAGCCGGGGTGATCCATTTCTATCGGCTTGGGGTGCGTTTGCTTTGTCGGCTCCCCTTTGCGGACATTTTTCACAAAAATCTCATTGGCTTCGGCTACGCGCAAAGTCAGTTCGTAACTGCGGATTCGAACCTCAATGGGGTCGCCCATCGGAGCTCGCTTGATCAGCGTTACCGTGGCCTGAGGGATCAGCCCCATGTCCAAAAAATGTTGGCGAAGCGCGCCGCTGCCGCCGACCACTTCAACGGTGGCGGATTGACCGACGTCAAGTTGATTGAGTGTGATAGTCATTCGTATTGATTCTCCCGGGAGTCGCCATTTTAGTTTGTGCTTTCACGGCTGTCGAAAAAAATCGTCGGGAGGAAGATGCAGAGAAAAATTTTTACAGAAATCTTTGAAATTTTCGGAACTAGTTCGAGCGGCTTATTGCGCCAACCTTAAAATCGTATTAAAAATTCACCCGCGGAACTTCTCGTGCCTGATGAGAAGTTCGACCGAATTCATTTACGATATACAAAACACCCCGTAAAAGGAGAACAAGATGAGCAAGTTCACGGTTTCCTGCGTTGTTGCAGCTGCCTCCATGATGATCTGCGCCGCCGCTCAGGCTGCCGGCGGCATGCCCTCCAAGATCCCGCATCCGATTGACGCCTACAAGATCACGGACGCCAACAACCCCTGCATCATGTGCCACGGCGATCAGTCCAAGATGGGCGCCGCCAAGGTGAAGGGCCAGCCGATGGCTATGCCGGCCGACCACTGGGTCAAGGGCGAAAAGAAGGCTGACGCCATGCACAACAACTGCACGATGTGCCACAAGAACTAATTTCTTGACGCACTCTGCATGAATAAAGGGCTGCTTGAAGAACCAGGCAGCCCTTTATCTTTTTGTAAGCGAGCTCAAACGCAAACGAGGTTTCTCAAGCCCGACCGTCTACGGCTACTTCGTGCCAAGCACGTAGAGCGCGTAGCGCACAAACATATTGCACGCCACGAGCAGTCCCTCTTCGTCAATGTCGAAGAATCCGTTGTGGTTGGGCCGATCGGTGCCCGGCTTGTCGCTGTGCGTACCGAAGTAAACGAACGTCCCCTTGCAATGCGGCAGATAGTCGGCGAAGTCTTCGGCCATCATTGACTTGGGATAGTCCGTGATGATGTTTTCGGCACCAACAATTTCCTGCGCGACGAGCTTGACTTCCTTTGTCGCATCCGCGTCGTTTATCAAGGGGTTGGAATAGTTCTTGATGACGATGCTTGCCTTGGCGCCCAGCATCTCTGCCGTCTTCTCGACGATGGCGGTAAGACGACGGTTCGTGGCTTCACGGACTTCGGGCAAAAATGTGCGCACCGTCCCTTCTAGAACGGCCTCTTCGGCAACGATGTTGTACTGCGTGCCGGCCCAGGCCTTGCCGATGCCGACGACAGCTGACTCCATCGGATCTGTGCTGCGCGCAACGATGCTCTGCACGGCCACCACGATTTGGGATGCTACGTAGAGGGCATCCACGCCCTTGTGCGGCATCGAAACGTGTGCCCCTTTGCCTTTTACTTCGATGCGGAAAAAGTCGCAGCTTGCGTTGAGAGGTCCTGCAACGACGCCCACCTGACCGACGTTGAGGGTATTGGTGACGTGCTGACCGTAGATGCGATCCACCCCTTCGAGCAAACCTGCCGCAACGAACTGTCGCGCCCCCTGCCCGATTTCCTCGGCCTGCTGGAAGAAAAAGCGCACTTCCCCGGCAAAGTCGTTTTCCATTGACTTCAGAATGCGCGCGGCAGCTAGCAACGTTGCCGTGTGGCCGTCGTGGCCGCAGGCGTGGCAAAAGCCCGGATTCTGAGAGGAGTACTCGCAGTTTTTGAGATCTTCCATGCCGAGAGCGTCCATATCGGCCCGCAGCGCCACGATTTTCGTTTTGCCTTCGCCAACTTTTTTCCCGACTACACGAGCATAGACGCCCGTTTCACCCACACGGGTGTGCTCAATGCCGACCTTGTCAAGTTCTTCCTCAATGCGAGCCGATGTTTGGAATTCCTTCAGGCTTACTTCCGGATGCGCGTGAAAGTAGCGGCGCATGCCGACGATGTAGTCCTTTTGTGCCAGAACGCAGGTGTCGATTGCCATGTCAGATGTATCCGTTCGTTCAAGGAAAAGCCGGCAGTCGGTCTCTAAACCCATTACTGCCGGCCGCGGCGGTCAGCCCGCCGATCAGTACGTGTATTTTTCAGAACCCGCCCAAACAGGAGTAAAGGCACCCTTGTAGACGTCCACGAGCGTCTTGGCGGTTTCGGGCGTGTGATAGGCGTCGACCACCTTCTTGTAGACGGGGTTGTCCTTGTCTTTGCTGCGGGCGACGATCACGTTGAAGAGCTGACCCACGTTGGGATTGGTCTTGGGATCAATGTCCTCGGCAAAGATTGAGTCCTTCTTGGAGTCGAGCCCTGCCGTATAGGCGTTGCCGCCGTTGATGAGCGCCGCGGACACGTCGGGCAGGATGTTAAAGAGAACGCCCGATTCGGCTTCGCGGATCTGAATCTTGACGTTGTACTTGGTGATGTCGGTCTTGGTGGGAACGTAACCCTTGGCCGGGTCGCAGACGATCAGACCGGCGGACTCAAGAACCTTCAGAGCTCGGCCGCCGTTGGTGAGGTCGCTCGGAATGGCGAAGATGTCGCCGTCCTTGACGTCTTTCATGCTCTTTAACTTTTCCTTGTTGTTAAAGACGCGAAGCGGCGTGATGAGGGTATCGCCGACCGCTTCGATCTTGTAGCCGTTGCGCTCGATGTCGTTCTTGAGATAGGCCTTGTGCTGGAAGGCGTTGAGATCGATTTCGCCGTCGGCCAAAGCGCGGTTGGGTGTGGCGTAGTCGGAGAACTTCACGAGTTTGACCTGAATCTTGTCTTTCTTGAGAAGGTCGTTGACGGTATCCCACTGCGCGTTGTAGTCGCCCACGACGCCCACCTTGACTACGGTAAAGCCGTCGGCCGTCGCCTGCTTTTTGTCGTCGCCGCAACCGGCGAGCGTCACCGCCACGATGCCTGCGGCAACAAGCGCCGTCGTCACTTTGCCGAATCGAGATTGAAGTCCGGTCATGTTTTGTCTCCCTTTTGAATTCAGTGCGTCGATTTCTTGATGATGATGTTTCCGAAGAACTGGAATACGCTGATGATGAGCAAGATGATGATCACGGTAAGCCAGATCATGTCGCGGTAGCCCATCTGATAGCCGTAGCGGATGGCAAAGTCGCCCAGGCCGCCCGCGCCGATTGCGCCCGCAATGGCCGTGATGCCCACAAGGCTCACAAAGGTGATCATCGTCACGCGGGTGATGCCGGGGATGCTCTCGCGCAGATACACCGAGAAGATGATTTCGCGCGGCGAAAAGCCCATCGCCTGGCTCGCTTCAATGAGACCGTGATCAATGTCGGCCAGGACCGATTCGATCTGACGGGCAAAGAACGGCACGGTGCCGGCCACAAGAGCGACGAAGGACCCCGTCACACCCGAGCCCGTGCCGACCAGGAAACGGCTCACCGGAATCAGCAGCACGATCAGAATGATGAACGGAATCGAGCGGATGATGTCGATGCCGCGGTCAACGATCGTAAAAAGCCACCGGTTTTCCAAAATGCCTCCGGGGCGGCAGACGGTAAGAAGCACGCCCACGGCAACACCGAGCACCCAGGCGATGCTCCCGGAGACGGCGAGCATGGTGAAAGTCTGTCCGATGCATTCGTAGAGTTCGCCGCTCAAACGCTCGAAATTGGGCATCAGTGTGTTAATGAAGTCCATTTTTGAGCTCCTCTACATAAACGCCGTTTTCCTTGAGATAGTCCTCGGCCTGCTGCACCGAGGCTTTTTCACCCGTGAGCACCACGCCGAGCTTGCCCAGGGCCGAGCCCTGAATGAAGTCGATGTTTCCGAAGACAATGTTGGCCCGCACCTTGAATCGCTCGTAGAGCGCCACGACGAGCGGTTCGCCGGCCGAGCCGCCTGTGTAGGTCAAAAGCAGGATTTTGCCGCCTTCGGCAACTTCGTTGTCCAGTTGACCGCTTTCAACGAGACCCAGGAACTTCTTGACGTTGTTGGCCGTGTTGATGAATTCCTTGGTGAGATCAGCCTTGGGATGGGCGAAGATCTCCGTAATCGTGCCTTCCTCGACGATGCGCCCCGTCTTCATTACGGCGACTCGATCGCAGATTTCCTTGATCACCGACATCTGATGCGTGATCACCACGATCGTGAGCCTGAGCTTTTGATTGACTTCCTTGAGAAGCTTCAGAATCGAGTGCGTGGTTTGCGGATCCAGTGCGCTCGTGGCTTCGTCGCACAAAAGCACTTTCGGGTCGTTGGCAAGGGCTCGTGCAATTGCCACGCGCTGTTTCTGGCCGCCGGAAAGCTGCGCGGGATAGGCGTTTGACTTGTCTGAAAGCCCGACCAGAGCCAAAAGCTCTTCAATTTTCTTGGCCTTTGCTTCTTTGCCGAGCTCGGAGTGTCGCAACGCGAGTGCGATGTTGTCGAACACGGTGCGGCTGGGCATCAGATTGAAGTGCTGAAAGATCATGCCGATGCGGCGGCGAACGACGCGGAGATCGGCGTCGGAAAGCGTTGTGAGGTCCGTGCCGTCGATGACGACATTGCCCGAGGTCGGACGCTCGAGCAGATTGATGCAGCGCACCAAGGTGGATTTGCCGGCGCCTGAAAATCCGATGATGCCGAAAATTTCCCCGGGATTGATCGTAAGCGACACGTCGTCGACGGCCTTCACGCGGCCGGCGTCCGTGTCGAACGTTTTTGTAATGTGTTTGAGTTCAAGCATGTTCGTTGGTTCTTTTCCTGATCTTTTGCGGTTTCGCACGACAAACGCAGCTTGCGCGTCCGCGCCGTCGATGGTGTCTGCTTGTGCTGTTGCTTTGGGCTTGAGTGAACGCAGTGGTTCTCAGTCGAAGACCTGTTTCGAAATTGCCGCTGAGCGCGGACGAACAAGCCCTGTGCGCGTGGAGATCAGCGCATGAGATGGGAGCGGCAGTACTGAGTAAGAACCGCAAAGGAAACGAGCGTTGTGGGCAACGGACGCATGTTTGTCGGAAAAGGCGGAAATACGGGAATTTGCACGATATCGAAGTCTCCGATTTTGTCGAGGTTTTGTCAAGATCAACAAACTACCTAGATGACCGCTCCTTGAGGTATTACCGCTTCGGACAAGACAAACGGCCGATTGTTTTCTGCCGTCAAGCGCATTATGCTCGGTAACCTTCGGAGCATCAGCATTAGAACCATGCAGGAAACGCAGAAGAGCAAACTCGGACTTGTGGTCGAAGGCGGCGGCGTGCGCGCCATCTATGCGGCGGGTGTCTTGGACGTCCTGCACGACATACGCCTGCCCTTTTCCGGAGTCATCGGCGTTTCTGCGGGGGCCATTCACGGAATTTCGTTTGTGTCGGGCCAGAAAGGCCGCAGCTATCGCATCTATACGCGTTTCTGCAGAGATCCGAGGTTTTTCAGTTTCAGAACATGGCTTCGCACCGGCAACATCGTTGACAACGACTTTTGCTATCGGCTAATCCCTCAGGAACTCGAGCCGTTTGATCAGAAAGCGTTCGAAGCTTCCGGCATGGAATTCTGGACAGTGAGCACAAATTTGGAGACCGGAAAACCCGAGTACATTCGTATGCGGGATTGCTTTGCCGAAATTGATGCGCTCATCGCTTCGGCTTCTCTTCCCTATGTCTCCAAGCCGATTCACTACCGAGGAAAGCTTCTTCTCGACGGCGGCTGTTCGGACCGCGTTCCGCTCAGAGCCTTTCAGTCCATGGGTTTTGATCGAAACGTCGTTGTGCTCACGCACCCGGAAGATCATCGTGTCAAGGATCGCGATGCTGCGCTCGTACGTCTCTTCTACCGCAAGTACCCTGCTTTCTGCCGAACGTTTGAAAATAGCCCGCAGGACTACGAAAAGACACAGTCCTATCTCAAAGCAGAAAAGCAGAAAGGTACCGTTTTCATTATCAGACCGAGGGCTCCGATTCCGGTGAGTCGTCTTTCTCACGATCCGCAGGCGATCATCCGTGCCTACGAAATGGGGCGTCGTGATGCTCAGGAAGCCTCGAAAAAATTGGTGCGGTGGGCTTTGTGATTGATTCGGGCTATTGATTTGCGATTAAGTTGGTTGAAGTCTGTTTGTTTACATAAAGGACGTAGATATTCATTCAATTGGTTTGTCCGGCTAAGTTCCTCTGCTTTTGACGCTCTCTTCACGCTTCGAGCAGATAATGGCCTCAGAATTGTCCTTCTTGTTTGGCGGCCATGTCGTCCGATCGTCGTGCTTATGAATATCGCCTTCTCTCTATCCAGTTTTCCGTTCGGAATGCTCGCCGATCGACTCAATCCGATGAGGTTGTTGGCTTTGGGCATGGTTCTGCTGGCACTTTCCGATTTGTTGTTTGCCTTTGCCGCAAACACTGCTGTTTTGATCCTCGGTGTCGTTCTGTTCGGGATGCATCTCGGCGCCACTCAGGGAATCTTCTCCGCTATCGTTTCCGAAGTGGCAGTTTCTCATTTGCGCGCGACTGCCTTTGGCGTATTCAACTTTTTCTCGGGTATCGCTTTGCTGGTTTCAGGCCTTGTTGCGGGCGGCTTGTGGGAGCTGTTCGGTGCGCAGTACTGCTTTGCCGGCGGGGTGGTCTTTGCCGTCTTGACGCTTGTTCTGATTCAAAGGTTTCGTTTCCTGGCCGTGCGGCAGTAACAAATGCCGGTGCCATGGATAGAAGTACAGTTTCGCAAATTCAAAGAAAATGCCAATGCTCATCCTAAGTTTTTGGTTCACAATGACAGTAAGCCGATATCGGTGATACTTGAAGGAGAGCTATATGATCAGCAGACGATTGCTCATTACCGGTTTCGCCGCCGCTGCGGCGTCAGCGATCGCTCCAGCAGTTATGGCCGCCGGTGACGGAGGTTTCGGCGATCTTTTGGGCGGACTGGCTGATGCAGCATCTCGCCGTTACGCCGAAAAATATCGTGACGATGCCCGCTGGGACGGCAAGTACTACTACGACAAATACGACAACCGCCGTTATTCCCGCAGCGAATGGCAGCGTGAAATTCAAAGACGTGCCCGCGCTGAAGAAGAAGGACGTGATTGGCGCGACAGCAAGCGTCGTGCCTGGGAAGAAAAACGTTACGGCAAGAACTATCGCAAGTTCAAGAAAGAACAGCGTCGTGATGAAAAAGATCGCCGCAAGGATGACCGTCGCGATGCCAAAGAACGCCGTAAAGACGACCGCCGCGACGCCAGAGAACGTCGTCGCGATGAACGGGATCGCCGAGACGACAATCGTCGCCGTGACGACCGCTAATCCGTTACTTTACGGCTAACCATTGCAACGAAATCTGAGACTCTGTCGTTAGCGCGGCAGGGTCTCTTTTTGCGTTCGACAATCCGTAACAGTCATGGTTACAGTTCAGGGAAAATATCTATTGGGCTTGGCGACGGAAATCTCGTGCGCTGGCACCTGATAGAACGCATTCTCGGAGAGCGCTTCGGCATTCGGAACATCTTGCAAAGACAAGTTAATCGTATAAGCGCCCAAGAAACGCTCCGCAAAGTATGCGCTGTAGATCGGTGAATTCGGAGACAGCGACTCAATTCGCACGGCTCCCAGCGAATGGATAAAGTCACCGTTTTCCAGTGCAATGCCTATGTGGCGCACGATGTTGTCCCCGGCTTCGTTTTTCTTTCCGAAAGCAACAAGACTACCTGCCGGGATATCTTCCACAGAACGCACAACCAGTTTTTCAGCCTGAGCAATCTGTTGATCGGCGTCCCGGCTGAGTATCACACCGTTAAGCCGCCACACCAGCGATACAAAACCGGAACAATCCACGCCATTGGTGCTCGTTCCGCCCCATAGATACGGTGTTCCGAGAAGTTTCTTAGCATTACCAAGCAGGTGACGGACAAAAGTCCGCGGGTCCTCCCTTCGGACTCGGTCATAAAAGGTGAAATACGTGTTCGCCTCCCTGACATCGATTGTTCTGAGAAAACCGGAATTTCCGTCCGGCAGCTGGACCCAAACCCGTTTACCCTGCTTTTCAATCAAGCGAAGGATGCTGCCGGCGGTAAGCGGAGCCAGAACCGTTCCGTTTTCATTTGTAAGCGTTGTGGAACGTGCTGTCACAACCACACGCCGCGAGGCGTTCCAGTCCGAGAGTTCTTGTTCGCTCATACGAACAATTTGCAGCCGATGCACCCAGCCGATATAGCCGTCGGGCATTTGCACGCGCCAAAACGGAGCCTTGAATTCGAGAAGACGTAACGGCGTGCCGGCCAGAGCCTGCGTTGTTGCAGCCACCGCAAATCGAGGTTCCTTTTTGACGGTCGCTACGGAAACATTCACAAGTGCCCACGGCTTATCCCCTATTTGCGCATTGTCTTGCGGAAGCACCGTCACGCGAACGTCAACCGGCATTTTCTTTGCGTGCAGTCGGCTATTGAGTTCGTCTAGCGCCTCTTTGCGATCTGTCTTGCCCTCGATCGTCCAACCGTCAGACGTCTCATTGACCTTGACTTCCCAGACGGACAGACGTGCATCTGCGGCATAGAGGTTTGCAACATCGGCAACCATTTTGGCGAGTTCCGAGTCAATTGAGGTCGTGACGCATGCGCAACCGGCGACACTGAGGCAACCGCTCAGAAGCAAAAGTTTGGAAAAACGCGTGACAGCAAGCATGTCGTTCTCAGACCTGATGAATGATGTTTTTGCAATTTTCGGCACGATGCCTTTTTTGACGAAACGGCCTTCTTGCCGAAAACGTCTCCAGTCAGATAAGCCTCTTTGATCTTACTTACGCTCAGAGCACCGAGACAACCTGTTTAGAGCATTCTTACTCACCCGAGGGATATGGCTCTGATCGGTCCGACATTTCTTCCACTGCGACAAAACATTCGTGTGTTTTAGCGTTTATACCCAAGTATTTTCCTGTACAATCCCGACTTGCATTTGATCTGCATCAAATGCGCCTCAACATCTTTTTTATTTGACCTATGACAAGCCCACCACGATAGGAATCACTTACATGAAAAGAACGGCACTTTCCTCAGCTGTCCTGTGTTCGGTTTTACTCTCAGCATGCTCGACAGCGGAAATACCGCGAACAGTTCCTGAAAACAGCGCTTCGTACGACCAAACAGCTTCTTACGCCCAAAACTTGGGGCGTCAATTCGGCATTCTGAAAATCACTGATGCAATGACCGGTACGGAGCAATGCGCGAGTGTGAAGACAGAGACTCACCTGGCGCGCAATCTAGGTGTCACATTGCTGGCCAACTCTCCGCTTCAAGATCTTTCCAAAAGCGTATCCAAGGGCCCGTTCAGTACCGGCGTAGGTCTGGACTTTGCCAACCTCGGCTGGAAAAACGACACGGTCTATTTCGAAAATCTTGATCACTGGTTCGCATTTGTTCCGCAGCAAGCGTACTCGAGCAAGGAAGCCGCTCAGAGATACACCGTTCAGGCTCTGGCGGAAGCGACGATCGCCGTCTTCAGTCAAAACGGTTACACCGTTAAAGACATCAGAACTTCAGAACTTGAGCAATCCGGCGACACGCTGCGGCAAAGCGTGCAAATCAAACTCGTGAACGAAGCCGCGGGCTGCTTAAAGCACTCCCCGTGCCGAATTGCCTTTACATCGCATTTTTCGGAAAACGAACCGATGAAGCCGGCCGATTGGATCGTACAGACGCAAAAGCTCGATGGCGGCAAACACTGGAAATTCTGGGCAACCTCGCTTGAATCGGACTTAAAACAAACCCCTCTTTCGGAACAAAGCCGTCTGTGGGAATCTGTCTCCGAAAAGCTTCCGAACGGCTTTAGCCTGTATTTTGCGCCCAGACAGGTGGACAAGGGCCTTTGCCGTGAAGCCAGGCTCATGAGCAACGGCAAAACCTATATGTTCAGTCGCTAAAACAAACCTTTCAGACACCGCCGGAGGCGATGCGTGACGCGATTTCCAGAAACTTGTTATCCGTCAGAACGCGCCCATGCCGAGCGCCAAATAATCGAAACCGCCGAGATCACCTCCCGGCGGTTTCGTTCGTTGACGGCTTGTCAGTCCACTCTTTGAGCCATCCACCACAGATTGTGCGGATCACGAATGCGGTGGTCGATGATGATTGCCTTGGGAGAAGCCGGCAGCCCGTTTTCAAGAGTCAGACTCGATTCTTCCTCCTCATCCTTTGCGGACTGCGCATCGGTTCTCAGATGCATGAAGAAGTACGGGTCCGTGGGCGAATCGAAGTCGCCGAACGGTGCAACGATGTTGGCAAGAGTCAGACCCGCATTGTCGGCATGCACCTTGAGGCTGCCGGCAAGCTCGCCGCCGGTCGATTCGTTCACCGTGATCGTTGCGTCTCTGCGGCTTGTGCCAAAGGCGATGTTTTCGGCGGCTTCAAGATTGGCGTCGGTGACGGTGATGCCCGAGGCCCCGGCTTTGTCATCGAGTGGCGCATCGAGAAGAATGCTCCCCGCTTCAGACTTGGTCAGCCTATCCTTAGCTTGCTTTAGACAACAGTAGTTGTGTTCAGTTATAGCAGCACAATATAATCGCGCTGTGTTGCCGGCCGAATTTGTGCACCAGAATCTTCAAGTAAGGCTCATCATCGACGCAATCGGCCCAGTGCAACTCCTGTCGGCCTTTCGAGGGAATTCAAAAGACAAGTGCAGTCTTTTCGACACTCCGAGAAATTCATCTCCCTATAGTGGTTTTGTGTCTAAACCGGAATGAATTGCGTGGGCAGACAGAGAGATTAATTCATCTACACCTTTTACAGGAATAAAAAGAATGAAAGCAGAGTCTCTGAAGGTCATGTGTAGCGTAGATGGCCGTACCGTAATAAGTGATTTGTCCCCCCCCCCGCAAGAAACTAATCCCCTTTCCCGCCTGAGAGCAACTCTCGCTCTCAACACCTGTGCCGCATTCGTCGCCGCATGTTTTTCAACGCCATCCGTTGCTGACATCATCACCAATGACTGGCTCGATTCTGGTAATGAATTCCCACATCTTTCCCTGGATGAAGAAACCGTCGTTGAGGGCATCAATGTTGACGTGAAGACTGTGGTTTGTTGGAATAACTATACGATCACAACTAACAAAAACCTGACAGTCAACGGCGACACAGTCATACATCTTTACGGAACTCGTGTCAGCGGAGGCGGAGCTGCGACACAAGCTCTTCATACGGGCACCGATGGTGTCACAATCCGCCTGAACGGTAATGTCGATCTGATAACAACGTATGCGCCGGGAATCGAAGACGATTACGGTGCAAATGTACTGTACATCAATAACGGCGCACAAGCTATTCTCGGAAATTCAGACTCAACAACGCGCATATGGAGCATTGCGGCCAGCCCCGACGCCATTAGTGCCAAAAAAGGCTCGACAATTGAATTTGTCTCAACACGAAACCAAGTTGTCGGAACAATGGACATGACTGTAAATGGCGGCGGAACCGATACTGCCGTCTCAAAGATTACAGGTACCTTTTCGGGCTCGGACTCCTATTGGTTCGGTGACGAGGCCTCGAGCGAAAACACATCTGCTGACGGACGAAAGAACGCCAAAGGTGTTCTCGATCTGACCTTCACAAACGGTGCTCAGTGGTCCTATCTGGCGGTTGCCGGAGAGAAAACTATCGACAAGCGCATCAGTTCCATCACGCTAAGCGACCGTGGCATCATCAACCTCTTCGACGACAATCTGAAAGCGTTCTGGGATGAAATCGGTCTTTTGCCGCTTTTGAAAGAAGGGAACTACGACGTTAAGCACAATTACGTCCGCATTGGTGACCTCAAGGGCAGCGACGGCATCTTCCGTCTGGATCTCAACTCGGATGAACGAGCCAAAAGCGACATGATCTTCATTGAAGGTGCCAGCGAAGGTGGCGGCCGCCACTGGATAGAACCTTATAGTCCTTCTCTGCTTATGAGCGTTTCTGCCGACAATACGCTGACGTTTGCTCTTACAACAGCAGCCGCCAACAACGTCACTTTTGCAGACAAAATCAACATCTACGGCGAAACGCTCTACGACTACGAATTGTCCATTGACAGCGAAACGATTGAAGCCGATGATCTCGAAGTTCTAGAAAAGGAAATTACTTCCAACTACACAGACTTCGACGACTTTAATGCCAGCGATTATGAAGACGGCACCAGATGGTTCATCAATCGCGTCACTGTTTCCGAATCGGCTGCGACTGTCGGCGTGCGCAACGCCGGTTGGGCAGCCTATGACGCCGTCATGCAGATGGATCGCCGCGATCGTCGTTTACGTGAAAGCGCATTTGCCAACGATGCTTCTTCCAACGACGGCCTGTGGGTACGAGTACAGTACGGCAGACTCGGCGCAGATGACGCATACAAGTCCGACACGACCACCGTTCACGTGGGTTACGAACGTCAGACTTCTGACAACAACCGCTTCGGCGTGAGCGTCTCCTAC
>ENA-ORSX01000662-ORSX01000662.1-human-gut-metagenome-genome-assembly--contig:-NODE-662-length-32501-cov-23.443814_pt1 | contig 32501 bp, 25 predicted proteins | sample MGYA00241904_ERZ509172 | MGnify/ENA primary metagenome ERZ509172 (study PRJEB26280, sample SAMEA2338795) | human gut metagenome | biome: human gut; feature: human-associated habitat; material: faeces...
TCACGAGGTTTTTCTGATTTTTGATGTTTGAATAAACAGGCATTTTATGATAAAATAATTATATTACAGTTTAGGAGGGATCATCGTGAAAGAATTATGTGAAAAGGTGGCAATTGTAACAGGTGCAGGGCAGGGGATCGGTAAAGGAATCGCTCTTTGTCTGGCAAAACGCGGAGTGAAAATCATTGCAACAGGACGTCGTCTGGAGCCGATTGAGCAGACTATCGCAGAGATCAAGGAACTGGGCGGAGAAGGGTTTGCGATGAGCTGTGATTCCGCAGATCGGGCAAGAGTAGAAGAAGTCGTAAAAGCTGCTGTTGATACGTATGGTACGATTGATGTCATTGTCAACAATGGACAGGCAATTGTTCCATCTGCACCGGTAGAAGAGACAACACACGAAAGTATGGTAAAGGCATGGGAAAGTGGCGTTATCGGTTCACTGAACTATATGCAGGCTGCATTTCCGTATATGAAGGAACAGCATGAGGGAAGAATCATTAACTTTGCATCTGCTACAGGAATGTTCGGAATCGCAGGCCAGCTTGCATACGGCTCTAATAAGGAAGCTCTTCGTGGATTGACAAAGATTGCCGCAAAGGAATGGGGACAGTATGGTATTTGTGTTAATATCGTGCTTCCGGGCGCAGAGTCTCCGGCTGCAAAGGCATGGGCTGAGAAGTTCCCAGAGGAATATGCAAAACAGGTGAATTTGAATCCGATGAAACGCTTTGGTGATCCGGAGAAGGATATTGCTCCGGTAATCGCATTTCTTGCAGGACCGGATTCCTGTTATTATTCAGGACAGAGTGTCATTGTAGATGGTGCAAATTCAATTATGCCGTAATTCATACGGAGGAAGAGTTCGCTCATAGTGATCAAAACCGGAAAATTGGCCAGAAAAGGCTGAGATTCCGGTTTTGTTTTCGCATAAATGCAAAAGAAAAATCTTTTTGATAAAAACAGAGTGCGCTCTTGATTTTTGAAAAGAGCAGTATTATAATGAGTACAGTTCAAAATACATTCATGAATTAAAGCAATGACGTGAACGATGATATATGTTTCTTTACTGGAATGGAGGAGATGGAAATGGAGAAAAAGAATATAGACTGGGAAAATCTGGGATTTGGGTATATTCAGACAGACTCCAGATATGTAGCGAATTATAAAGATGGAAAGTGGGACGAAGGCGGTCTGACGGCAGATGCAACGATTACAATGAATGAGTGTGCCGGAGTTCTACAGTATGCACAGACGGTTTTTGAAGGAATGAAAGCCTATACAACAGTAGATGGAAGGATTGTTACCTTCCGTCCGGACTTGAACGGGGCACGTATGGAAGATTCAGCAAGACGTTTGGAGATGCCGGTCTTTCCGGCAGATCGTTTTGTGAAGGCTGTGGAAGAGACGATTCGTGCGAATGCAGCTTATGTTCCTCCATATGGTTCCGGCGCAACGTTATATGTACGTCCGTATATGTTCGGAATCAATCCGGTGATTGGAGTGAAACCGGCGGATGAGTATCAGTTCCGCGTATTTACGACACCGGTGGGACCGTATTTCAAAGGCGGAGTAAAACCACTGACAATTTGTGTGTCAGATTTTGACAGAGCCGCACCGCATGGAACCGGACATATCAAAGCCGGACTCAATTATGCGATGAGCCTGCATGCGATTGTTACAGCACATGCAAATGGATTTGATGAAAATATGTATCTGGATTCTGCTACCAGAACAAAAGTAGAAGAAACCGGTGGGGCAAACTTTATCTTTGTAACAAAGGATAACAAGGTCGTAACTCCTCATTCTGATACGATTCTTCCATCCATTACCCGTCGTTCTCTGATGTATGTTGCAGAACATTATTTGGGACTGGAAGTAGAAGAGCGCGATGTCTACATGGAGGAAGTAAAGGATTTTGCAGAGTGTGGTTTGTGTGGAACAGCAGCGGTGATTTCTCCGGTTGGAAAGGTAGTAGATCATGGAAAGGAAATCTGTTTCCCGAGCGGTATGGAAAAGATGGGACCGATTACACAGAAATTGTACGAGACATTGACCGGAATCCAGATGGGACAGATCGAAGCGCCGAAGGGATGGCTGCATGTGATTGAATAGTATCATGTGAGAAATGAAAGGGCAGTAGAACCTCAAAATTTGAAAGAGGTTTACTGCCTTTTTGAATGTCATATGTGATCAAAGCTGAAAGACTTGTGTGGCAATCTGGAAATAGATGAGGATGGAACAGGTATCTACCAAAGTTGTGATCAGCGGTGATGCCATAATTGCCGGATCCAGCCCTACTCGATTTGCCAGAAGAGGCAGGAGACAGCCGATCAGCTTGGAAAGTATGATGGTTGCCAGAAGGGAAAGTCCGATGACGAGTGCAAGTGCTGCATTCTGGTACATGATCAGAATACGGATCCCGTTTGCCACAGCCAGGATCATTCCTACGATCAAGGAAATACGAAATTCCTTAAATAGGACGCGGAAAAAATCTTTGAATTGAATTTCATTTAATGCAAGTCCGCGGATGATCAGTGTAGAACTTTGCGAACCGCAATTTCCTCCGGTGTCCATAAGCATGGGAATGAAGGCAACCAAAAGCGGAATGGCAGCGAAAGCATTTTCGTATTTGCTGATGATGGTTCCGGTAATGGTAGCTGAAAACATCAGGATCAGCAGCCAGACAATACGATTCTTCGCATGACTCCATACAGAGGTCTCGAAATATGTTTTTTCACTAGGGTTGATGGCAGCCATTTTAGTAATATCTTCCGTTGCCTCTTCTACCATAACATCGATGGCGTCATCAAAAGTGACGATTCCTACGATATGGTTGTCAGCATCGACAACAGGCAGGGAGAGAAAATCATATTTTTGAAACAGGCGGGCAACCTCTTCCCTGTCTGTATGAGTGTTGACGGAGATGAGTTCTGTCGTCATTAAATCTTGGATCTGTACATTATCGTCTGTTGTCATTAGATCTTTTGCGCTGACAATGCCGATCAGCTTGCGCTGATGTGTGACATAGCAGGTGTAGATGGTTTCTTTATGGATGCCTGTCTGTTTGATCTGTGCCATTGCCTGGGAAACGGTCATGTCATTTCTGAGATTTACATATTCCGTTGTCATGATACTTCCGGCGCTGTCTTCCGGATAATGTAAAAGGACGTTGATCGTATTGCGTTTATCCGGTGTTACAGCGTTTAAAATACGGCTCACCAGATTGGCAGGAAGTTCTTCCAGCAGATCGACGGTATCATCCATGTAAAGATTGTCAAGCAGATCTTTTAACTCTGTTTCTGTAAAGATTTCTACAATATAGGTCTGTAATGCCGGTGTCATATTGGCAAATACTTCTGCGGCCTTGTCTTTGGAAATCAGACGAAAAGCGAGAGCAAGCGCCTGGTCTTCCAGTTCGGAAAGAAGTACGGCAATGTCAACAGCATTCATGACCTCTAAAATCCCCTGGACTGCTTTGAAGTTTTTCTGTTCTAAAAGTGTTGTAAAAATTGTTTTATCCATCATAAGAATGCCTCCTTTCGATTGAGCAGGATTTCAGAAGGTGGCCTTCCTCAGGAAAAATAAAACGTCATTGCCTGAGCAATGACGTCATCTGATTCTATCTCCACTTCATCGTTCAAGCTTTAGTATCACAGGGCTTATAAATTGCATTAGGTTATGCCTTCACGACATATCCTGCTAACCAGCGCATTGTGTCTCCACAATCTTGCGGCAGCAATCTTAGGAATGATCCAAATCCCTGTGGTAACCTCACCTACCGAAATCTATGTTTTGTTTTATAGACGTATCTTAAACGGATTTTTTTTGTTTGTCAAGACTGAATTTACAGATTGACATGAAAATATGTTCTTTATGTAGAGCATAAAATGTGGTACACTGAAATGAAGTCAGAAGGCAGCAGGAGGCAGTAAGGATGGAAGCATATACAAGTTTTGCGGCAGTATATGATACATTTATGGATAACGTACCCTATGAAGAATGGGGAAGATATCTTCATCGTTTGTTAAGAGAATATGGCATTGATTCCGGGATGGTTCTGGATCTGGGTTGTGGCACCGGGACGATGACAGAGTATCTCGCAGAGTGCGGATATGATATGATCGGAGTAGATTATTCAGAAGATATGCTGGAGATCGCTTTGGAGAAAAAATTAAAATCCGGACATGATATTTTGTATTTGTGTCAGGATATGCGTGAGTTTGAATTGTATGGAACAGTGCGGGCTATTGTAAGTATCTGTGATTCTGTAAACTATATTACAGAGCCTTCAGAATTACAGCAGGTGTTTTATTGGGTGAATAATTATCTGGATCCGGACGGTATTTTTATTTTTGATTTTAACACAGAGTATAAGTACCGGGAAATCTTGGGGGATTGTACCATCGCAGAGAGCAGAGAAGACTGTAGTTTTATCTGGGACAACTATTATTATGAAGAGGAAAAGATCAACGAGTATGAATTGAGTCTCTTTGTGCGGGATGAGGAACTGTCAGAAAACGGACAGGAGATTTATCAGAGATATCAGGAGACGCATTATCAGAGAGGATATACGCTGGAAGAGATGAAAGCTCTTTTAGAGGCGGCGGGGATGAAGGTTCAGGCGGCTTATGATGCATTTACAAAGGAGCAGCCTTCGGAAGAAAGTGAGAGAATCTATGTGATTGCGTCCAAAGGGCAGCAGGCGAAATGTGAATAGGATAGAGAAAGGATGTAATGAAATGAAAGATTATATTGTAAGGGCAACAGCGGCAAATGCACAGATCCGCGCATTTGCGGCTACTACGACAGAATTGGTGGAAGAGGCGAGAGTACATCATGGCACCAGTCCGGTAGCAACGGCGGCGCTGGGACGGCTGCTGACCGGTGGAGTGATGATGGGAAGTATGATGAAGAATGATACGGATGTATTGACACTGCAGATCAACTGCAGCGGTCCGATCGGCGGCCTGACTGTAACGGCAGATGCGTTGGGCAATGTCAAAGGATATGTCAATGAGCCGGAAGTATTGCTGCCTCCGAAAAATGGAAAATTGGATGTGGGAGGTGCGCTGGGACAAGGCATCTTAAATGTAATCAAAGATATGGGGCTGAAGGAGCCTTATGCCGGTCAGACAATTCTTCAGACAGGAGAGATTGCAGAGGATCTGACATATTATTTTGCAACATCGGAACAAGTTCCGTCTTCCGTAGGTTTGGGAGTTTTGATGGAAAAAAATAATACAGTACGCTGTGCAGGCGGATTTATTGTACAGGTTATGCCATTTATTGAAGAAGAGGTGCTGGCAAAGCTGGAAGAGAATATCAGCAAGATCCAGTCAGTGACATCGATGCTGGATAATGGGCATACACCGGAAGAGATGCTGGCGCAGGTGTTGGAAGGATTGGATGTAGAGATTACAGACACACTTCCGGCGCGGTTTTACTGTAATTGTTCGAAAGAGCGGATTGAAAAGGCAATCATTAGTATAGGGAAAAAGGATATACAGGAAATGATTGATGATGGAGAAACGATAGAAGTAAAATGTCATTTCTGTAATCAAGCATATCATTTTACTGTAGAAGAATTAAAAGAAATATTGAAAAAGAGCCGGTAAGAGGAAAAGGACGGGTGAAAAAGATGAAACAGGGATTTGTAAAAGTTGCGGCAGTGACACCGGATCTGCGCGTAGCGGATGTTGCATATAATACAGAAAAGATTTGTGAAGCAATCGAAGAGGCAGCGCAGGAAAGAGCGAAGATCGTCGTTTTTCCGGAGTTGTGTATCACCGGATATACGTGTGGGGATCTGTATTTGCAGGATGCTCTTTTAAAAAGTGCAAAAAATGCGTTGCAGTATATTGCAGAAACTACAAGAGAGAAAGATATGTTAGTTTTTATAGGGCTGCCGCTGGATGTAGAAGGAAAGTTATATAATGTTGCAGCAGCGCTGAATCGCGGGGAAATATTGGGGCTGACAACAAAAACATTTTTGCCGAATTATGGGGAATTTTATGAAATGCGTCAGTTTACACCCGGACCGGAAGTGAGCAGAGAGATCTTGCTGGATGGAAATCTGGTACCGTTTGGACCTCAGATTTTGTTTCAGGCAACAACCATGGAAAATCTGATCGTATCGGCTGAGATCTGTGAAGATGTCTGGTCACCGATTCCACCGAGCATAAAGGCTGCATTGGAAGGGGCTACAATTATCGTAAATTGTTCAGCAAGTGATGAGAATGTCGGAAAGGATAGCTACCGAAGAAATCTGATTGCAGGACAGTCTGCGAGACTGATCTCCGGATATGTTTATGCAAATGCCGGTGAAGGGGAATCTACGACGGATGTGGTATTCGGCGGCCATAATATCATTGCAGAGAATGGAGCTGTGCTGAAGGAATCCAAACGTTTCAAAAATGGAATCATATATAGTGAGATTGATATTGAGCGGATTGTGGGTGAGCGGAGAAGAAATACAACATTCCGGATGGCACAGAAACCGGAACTGAAACGAGTGCCGTTCTATATTGAAGAAGAGGAAACAGAACTGACCAGAGTTTTCTCGAAAAGTCCATTCATTCCGACAAGTGAAAAGCTACGGGCAAAACGTTGTGAAGAAATTTTGAATATACAGGCAATGGGGTTGAAAAAACGGCTGGCTCATACGCATGCAAAGACTGCAGTGGTTGGAATATCAGGCGGATTGGATTCTACGCTTGCTTTGCTGGTGACTGCAAAAGCATTTGATCTGCTGAAAAAGGATAGGAAAGAGATTTTGACAATTACGATGCCTTGTTTCGGGACAACGGACAGGACATATCAAAATGCATGTGAGATGTCCAGAAGGCTTGGAACCACGTTGCTGGAAGTGCCGATTGCAGATGCGGTCAAGATTCATTTCCGGGATATCGGACAGGATCCGACGGAACATGACGTAACCTATGAAAATGCACAGGCGCGTGAGAGGACACAGGTGTTGATGGATATTGCAAATCGGGAAAACGGGATGGTGATCGGAACCGGTGATATGTCAGAACTGGCTTTGGGCTGGGCAACTTATAACGGGGATCATATGTCTATGTATGGAGTCAATGCATCCATACCGAAGACCTTAGTGCGTTATCTTGTTCGTTATGCAGCAGATACAGAAGAAGATGCAACTTTGCAAAAGGTTCTTTACGATGTTTTGGATACGCCGGTGAGTCCGGAACTGCTCCCGCCAAAAGAAGGAGATATTGCACAGAAAACAGAAGATCTCGTAGGACCTTATGAACTTCATGATTTTTATTTGTATTATTTCCTGCGGTTTGGGTATTCGCCAAGTAAAATCTTTAAACTTGCTGAGCGTACTTTTGCCGATGAATATGACTGCGTAACGATTTTGAAGTGGTTGGAAATATTTTGCAGACGCTTTTTTAGTCAGCAGTTTAAACGTTCCTGTCTTCCGGACGGACCGAAGGTAGGAAGCGTGGGATTGTCTCCGCGAGGTGACTGGAGAATGCCGAGTGATGCGTGTGTGGCTGCATGGATGAAAGATCTGGAAAATATATCTTTAATGTGAATTATGCAAAAAGTTATAATAAAACCAATAAAAACATTAAAAATTAGTAAAAACTTACAAAAAAGTCATAAAAGAATTGTAAATTATATCAATAGACTATAAAAAAATAAATGATATACTAATAGTAGTTGAATAAAGCACTGCTAATTTATGTATATGCTGGGGATTGGCCCAGTGTTTCTACCAACTACCGTAAAGAGTTGACTACATAACCTTGTGTGGTCGCTCTTTTTTTGTTGCCAGGCATGCGATAAAACAGTCCGATGGACTGTTTTGCGTGCAGACAAAGAAGAGTGATATCAAAAAAAGCCGCGGCCGGGCGAATAGGATTTTTAGCTGCAGACAAAAAATCCAGATACACAAGGCGGCAGAAATTTTTTGAAAGTGAGGATTATGTAGTAATGGAAAAAAAGGATGGTTTTTTTGAACGTTTTTTTGGGATTTCAAAAAATGGCTCTACAATGAGAATTGAGGTTTTGGCAGGAGTAACAACATTTATTACAATTGCCTATATTCTGATTTTGAATCCACAGATTTTGTCTGACCCATATATGATCATGGGAGACACAGTAATGGCTGGCAAGATTTCAAATGGTGTATTTATCGGTACATGTATCGGTGCATTTATCGGAACGATTTTATGTGCTCTTTATGCAAAAGTTCCGTTTGCACAGGCTCCGGGAATGGGATTGAATGCATTTTTTGCATATACCGTTGTTCTCGGAATGGGATACAGTTATAACGAAGCACTTGTAATTGTATTTATTTCCGGTATATTCTTTATTGTTATTACAGCAGTAGGACTTCGTGAAGCGATTATTCGTTCTATTCCGGACGCTGTAAAAATGGCAATTACACCGGGAATCGGACTCTTTATTACGATCATCGGTCTGAAGAATGCAGGTCTGGTCGTAGGTAATTCAGCAACATTGGTTAGCATGGTTGATTTTGCGCAGTGGAGAAGCGAAGAAGGAAATATTGCTTTGATCTGCGGAGCGCTGGTAGCACTCATTGGTTTGATTGTAATCGGTGTTCTTCATGCACGTAATGTAAAAGGTTCTATTTTGTATGGAATTCTGGCAGCAACGATTGCCGGTATTCCGCTGGGAGTTACAAAGCTTTCCGCATTCGATATGAATATCGGTGGAAAATTCAGTGATTTTGCAGAAGTATCTTTCTTGAAGATGGACTTCGCAGGATTGTTTAGCGGCGAAAATGCAGTCAGCACATTCCTGACCGTATTTATGCTTGTATTAAGTTTCTCTCTGGTTAATATGTTTGACTCTATCGGAACTCTGATGGGAGCAGCAAAACAGTCTGGTATGATTGACAAAGACGGCGAGATCATTCACATGAAAGAAGCCTTGATGTCAGATGCTATTTCAACAGCAGCAGGTGCTATGGTTGGTACTTCTACAGTTACAACTGTAGTAGAATCTAGTGCAGGTATTGCTGCAGGTGGAAGAACAGGTATGACAAGTTTGGTAACAGCATTGTTATTCCTTGGATCTATTATCTTTGCACCGATCGTTAGTATCGTTCCGGGAGCAGCAACAGCTCCGGCATTGATCTTCGTAGGTATTTTGATGCTTGGTAATATTAAAGATGTAGATTTCAGTGATATGACAAATGCACTTCCGGCATTTTGTACCGTTGTATTCATGCCATTTACATATTCAATTGCAAATGGTGTAGCAGTAGGATTGATCATGTACTGCTTTATCAAATTGTTTACAGGAAAGGCACGTGATATCAAAGCGCTGACATGGATTATTTCCATTTTATTTATTTTGAGATATGCCTTTATGACCCTTGGATAAACAAAATATAAAAAGGAAACTTTGATAGAATAGAAAGCGGTAAGAGAAATATCTTGCCGCTTTCTAAATAAAGAAGTAATATATTAATAGAATAACTTAAAAAAAAGATGTATGAATTAGAAAGGCGGTGTTCCGTTATGGAAACAAAGCAGTCATTGTTTGCATTGAAAGGAAACATTATATACAGCAAGAGCCAGACACAGCTGGAGATCTGTGAGAACAGTTATCTGGTTTGTGAGGGAAATGAAGTAAAGGGTGTTTATGCAGAACTTCCGGAAGAGTATAAGGGAGTTCCTGTCGAAGATTATGGCGATCGATTGATCATTCCGGGACTGGTAGATTTACATGTACATGCACCACAGTATGCATTCCGGGGACTGGGAATGGATATGGAATTGTTGGAGTGGCTGGAGACGAATACATTTCCGGAGGAATCCAAGTATAAAGATCTGGAGTATGCCGGAAAGGCGTATCGCATTTTTGTAGATAATATGCGTAAAGGGGCTACAACACGTGCTTGTATCTTTGCAACAGTTCATCGTAAGGCAACATTGCTTTTGATGGAACTCTTGGAAAATGCCGGATTATGTACAATGGTCGGAAAGGTTAATATGGATCGAAATTGTCCGGAATATCTGAGAGAAGAGACGCAGGAGTCCGCAGACGAGACAGTAGAGTGGATGAAAGATGTGCTCCATCGTAAGTTTAAAAAGACACAGGGAATTTTAACTCCTCGTTTTATTCCAAGTTGTACAGACGAACTGATGGAGATGCTGAAGATGGTACAGACACGTTATCAGATGCCGGTACAGTCCCATCTGTCAGAAAACTTTGGTGAGATTTCCTGGGTACAGGAGTTGTGTCCGGATTCCGAATTTTATGGAGATGCATATGATCGCTTTGGTTTATTCGGAGTTGATTGTAAGACAATTATGGCACATTGTGTACATTCCGATGAACGAGAAATCGCTCGTATGAAAGAAAATGGTGTATTTATTGCACATTGTCCGGAATCCAATATGAATCTGGCATCAGGAATTGCACCGATCCGTACTTATCTTGAGGAAGGACTTCATGTAGGACTTGGAAGTGATGTTGCCGGAGGCGCTACGGAAAATATGTTTACCGCAATGGCACATGCGATTCAGGCCTCAAAACTGCGCTGGAGATTGAAAGATGATTCATTGAAACCATTGACAGCTCCGGAAGTTTTCTATATGGCAACAAAAGGCGGCGGAGAATTCTTTGGAAAAGTAGGAAGTTTCGAAGAAGGATATGAACTGGATGCAGTTATTTTGGATGACAGCAGACTGGAGCATCCGCAGGATCTGACGATACAGCAGAGACTGGAGCGTATGATCTACTTCTCAGATGATCGTGAGATTTATGCAAAATATGTTGCAGGCGAAAAATTGTTTTAAAAATTGAGTGAGAAAAACAGCACATCCTTACACTTGAGGATGTGCTGTTTCTCTGTAAAAATCTTTAGGAGTAAAAAATATGTTATTTATCCATGCTATTTATTTTTTACCTCACTATGTTCTTTTGGCAAAATAATATTCAATAATACAGCAACTAAGGTTGCGATTACAACCGGTGACTTTCCGAAGATTGTCATTACCCAATTCGGGAATGTTGCCAATGCAGCGCTTGCCTGGGAGATACCCATACCAAGTGCAGCTGCAAGACCTACGATAGAGGTATTGCGATAATTCATCTTCTCAGATGTAATTAGTTTCATACCATTCATTGCGATGGAAGCAAAGACTGAAACAGTTGCTCCTCCAAGTACGCAAGAAGGAATTGTAGTCAAGATAGAAGAAAATTTTGGTATCAGTCCTGCAACCAGCAGTATTGCAGCGGCAAGACCAAGCACACAACGGTTTACAACTTTTGTTGTAGTAACGATACCTACATTCTGGCTGAAGGTGGCAGTCGGAAGACCGCCAAACAGTGCACAAATGATATTACCGATACCATATCCCACGATACCACCGTTTAACTCTTTATCTGTCGGCAGACGATCTAAACCACCGCTTGTTGTAGCTGAAAAGTCTCCGATTGCCTGAATCGAGTTGATTGCAAACAACAAACCGATTGCAACACAGGAAGAAACTTCAAAGTTGATTTTGAAGTGCCCCAGTAATGGCAATTGGAAGACAGCAGCTTCAGCGATCGGAGAGAAGTCTACCATACCGAAGAAGAGGGCTACAATGTAACCGCAGATCATACCGATCAAAATGGAAGCCAGTTTAAAGATTCCTTTACCGAAATGATTTAATAAGGTTACAATCGTTAAGGTGATAAATGCTACCAGCCAATTCTGCCAGGAGCCATAATCTTCGCTTCCCACACCGCCTGCCATATAGTTGATAGCAGTTGGATAGAGGGAAAGTCCAATGGTAAATACAACCGTTCCAGTAATCAGTGGCGGGAAGAATCTGCGGATCTGTTTTACGAACAGACCAACTAAGATTGCAACACAGCCACCTACAATCTGGGCTCCGAGAATTGTTCCAACACCAAATTCTCCGGCTATAGCCTGCATGGTCGGGACATAGGCAAAACTGATACCCATGATAACCGGAAGCCCGGAACCAATTGTGAAAAAACGATTCCGGATAAACGGAAACAGTTGTAGGAGAGTAGACAATGCTGACATTACAAGGGCTGCTTGAATCAGAATGATGGAATCCTTTTCAGAAAGTCCGGCAACGCCGGCTACAATGATCGGGGGTGTAACACAGCCTACAATCATTGCAACGACGTGCTGGAAGGCAAGTGGTGCAGCCTGTTTCATACTAGGAATACCATTAAGGTCAAAAAGGGATGCGTGGGTCTTTTCTTTATTCATTTTTTTGTTCCTCCTAGTTCAAACTGATTCGGGTACCAGTTGTTCCGTTGATACCGTCTTTTGCCTTTTCAAGCAATGTGATCAGTGCCTGACGACCTGGCTTGGACGCTGCAAAATCAACTGCAGCCTGTACCTTTGGAAGCATAGAACCTGGAGCAAAATGACCTTCCTCCATATATTGTTTGGCTTCGTCTACAGTGATATTATCAAGCCATTTTTCTTCCGGCTTTCCGAAGTTGATTGCTACTTTTTCAACAGCAGTCAGAATAATCAGAAAGTCTGCATCCAGCTCTTTTGCAAGTAAGCAGCTGGCAAAGTCTTTATCAATAACAGCGCTGGCTCCTTTTAAATGGTTTCCCTGACGCATAACAGGGATACCGCCGCCGCCACAGGCAATGACAAGATCGCCTGCATCAACCATATTGCGAATTGTTCCGATTTCAACGATTTCTTGTGGCTTTGGTGAAGCAACAACTCGTCGGTAACCACGTCCTGCATCTTCTTTCATAATGTAATCATATTTTTCAGCCATTACATCAGCCTGCTCTTTTGAAAGAAAGCGTCCGATTGGTTTAGAAGGAGTGTCAAAAGCCGGATCGTTTTCATCGACACGTACCTGTGTGATCATTGTTGCAACCGGAATATCTGTAATTCCACGGTTTAAAAGTTCTTCACGAAGTGCATTCTGCAGATCATATCCGATATAAGCCTGACTCATTGCAACACAAACGGAAAGCGGTGTGTTTGGCTGGTTTTCATCTTCATGGGTCAGTGCGATCATTGCATTGTTGATCATGCCTACCTGAGGGCCATTACCATGTGCTACAACAACTTCACATCCTTCTTCGATCAGATCAACAATCGCGCGAGCAGTAATTTTAACTGCCGTCATTTGTTCTGGGAGGGTATTGCCAAGAGCATTACCGCCGAGAGCAATGACGATTCTTTTTTTCTTTTCCATTTTTATTCCTCCCCAACATATGCAATTGCCTCTACTTCACAGAGAACTCCCTTCGGAAGTGCTTTGACAGCAACACATGAGCGTGCCGGTTTTCCTGTGAAATATTTAGCATAGATTTCATTAAATGCAGCAAAATCTCCCATATCTGCAAGGAAACATGTTGTTTTTACAACGTCTGTAAATTGTGCTCCCTGACTTTCCAGAAGGGCTGCTATATTTTTCATAACTTGTTCTGTCTGTTCCTGAATCGTGGTTCCTACAATTTCTCCGGTTTCAGCGGAAAGCGGGATTGCTCCGGAAAAGAAAGCAAGTCCATTAATTACGATTCCCTGTGAGTATGGTCCGATAGCTGCTGGTGCGTTTTTGGTGTCTACATATTTTAACATATGAGTCCCTCCTTTTCATTTAGATAATATATGTATTCTTCCAGATTTCGATATCCGGGAATAACCATAAAAATTGATAAGATAAAAATAAATAGGGCACTCCGCAATGCATTTGCGAGTGCCCCAAGATATGCTGCTGACCGCTGCATATGCAGTCAGCAGACTGAGCGTTCATCCATGCGGATTATACGTTTCTTATTCAAATACTCTGGAAGTAGCTCTTTCATCCAGTTTCTTCAATACTTCTGCCGGATCAGCAAATTTAGCAAGGAAGATCATAGCAGCGATGATATATGGTTTGAAACTTGCTTCTTTGTAAAGCGGATCTCTGTAACGATCGAATACAGAAGCGTCTACTTCACCTTCTTCACAGCTTACACCAGTGATGTCAGCCGGCAGACAGTGCATATAAAGCGCTTTTCCGTCTTTTGTTGTTGCCATAAGTTCTTCTGTACAAGCCCAGTCTTTGTGTTCTGCATTCTGTGCAAGAAGTTCTTTTTCAAGAGCAGCGATACCTTCTGTATCACCGTTTCCATACAGTTCTGTACGTTTTTCCATAGCTGCGAACGGAGCCCAGCTCTTTGGATATACGATATCAGCATCTTTGAAAGCTTCTGCCATGTTGTTTGTCTTTGTGAAAGAACCGCCGGATTTTTCAGCATTTGCTTTTGCAACGTTTTCTACATCTTCAAATACTTCATATCCTTCCGGATGAGCCAGAACAACGTCCATACCGAAACGTGTCATCAGTCCGATGATACCCTGTGGTACAGAAAGTGGTTTTCCGTAAGATGGAGAGTAAGCCCATGTCATAGCAAGTTTCTTGCCTTTCAGGTTCTCAACACCGCCAAACTCATGGATGATGTGAAGCATATCAGCCATAGCCTGTGTTGGGTGGTCGATGTCACACTGCAGGTTTACAAGAGTAGGTTTCTGTTCGAGAATACCGTCTTTATTTCCCTGTGTTACAGCATCAACAACTTCGTGCATGTACTTGTTACCTTTTCCGATATACATATCATCACGAATACCGATTACGTCAGCCATGAAAGAAATCATGTTAGCTGTTTCACGAACTGTTTCTCCATGAGCAACCTGAGATTTTCCTTCGTCCAGATCCTGAACTTCCAGACCAAGCAGGTTACAAGCAGAAGCGAAAGAGAAACGTGTACGAGTAGAGTTGTCGCGGAACAGAGAGATTCCAAGACCACTTTCAAATACTTTTGTGGAAATGTTGTTTTCTCTCATGTAGCGAAGTGCATCGGCAACTGTAAATACAGCCTCGATTTCATCATCAGATTTTTCCCATGTAAGGAAGAAATCTCCGTTGTACATATCTTTGAAGTTCAATGCGTTTAATTTGTCAATATAACCTTGTAATTTAGCGTCCATTAAAATAATCCTCCTGATTGTTTGTTAAAATAAATAAAAGTTGTTTTTAAAAGTTTCTTATTTGATATAGCATTTTGGAAGTGCAGCATAAACAGCGGCACATGTTACCAGATCCTGTTTCCATGTTTTCTCGTTTGGTGCATGAGCCTGAGCTTCAGCTCCAGGTCCGAATCCGATACATGGGATTCCGTTACGTCCCATAATAGATACACCGTTTGTAGAGAAGGTCCATTTGTCTGTCAGTGGACGGGACTGTCTCATTTCAAGTGTTTCAGCAGCACCAATTCTCTGATCACCGTACAGACCTGTGTAAGCTTCTTCAAGAGCTTTTGTTACAGCATGGTCTTTTGGAATTGCCCATGTTGGGAAGTAGCACTCGATTTCATATACACAGCCTGTATAAGAAGGTCTGTCATAATTATACATAGAAACAACTACATCATCGCCATATTTCTTCACGCTTGGCAGGTTGCGGATCTCGTCCAGACAGCTTTCCCAAGTTTCTCCAAATGTCATACGACGGTCCAGAGATACTGCACAGGAGTCAGCAACTGCACAACGGCTTGGAGATGTATAGAAGATCTGAGATGTTGTAACAGTTCCACGTCCAAGGAAACGAGCTTCTTCCCAATCCGGGTTATATTTTGGATTGAGCATCTTTACAAGTCCCTTGATCTCAGTTTCATCAGCATCATCATTTTCGTTAAGGGCACGAACATCCTGAAGAATATCAGCCATTTTGTAGATTGCATTGTCTCCACGTTCCGGAGCAGAACCATGGCAGGAAACACCTTTGACATCGATACGGATCTCCATACGTCCTCTCTGTCCACGATAGATACCACCGTCTGTAGGCTCTGTAGATACAACAAATTCCGGACGAATCTGGTCTTCGTTGATAATGTACTGCCAGCAAAGACCGTCACAGTCTTCTTCCTGAACAGTTCCTACAACCATGATCTTACATCCTTCTGGAATAAGATCCTGTTCTTTCATGATTTTAGCACCGTATACAGCAGATACGATACCACCGCACTGATCAGATACACCACGTCCACCGATTTCAGTGTCTGTTTCATATCCTTCATATGGATCGAATTCCCAGTTTTCAATATTACCAATTCCAACAGTATCGATATGAGCATCAAAAGCGATGATTCTGTCGCCTGTTCCCATGTAACCGATTACGTTTCCCTGTGGATCGATGACAACGTCATCAAAATCCAGTTTTTTCATTTCAGCGGCGATTGTCTCGATATGAGCTCTTTCATCACAGCTTTCTCCCGGGTTTTTTACAATTGCACGAAGAAATGCGGTCATATCTTTTTCATATCCTTGTGCAGCTTCTTTGATTCTGTTTAAGTCCATTGTTCTTTCTCCTTTTCTTTTTATTTTTTTTGTTTATAGGTAACTTTTTTTATTTCTCATTTCCATCCCAAACGATTGATTTATAACGGTCCGGATCTGTATCGCCTTCTGTAGAGAAGAGCAGTACTTTTGAATCTTTGTTCAATCCAAGGTGTTCTCTTAATTCTTTGTATTCATCCATACACATGATGCAGGCAAGTGTTCCGAACGGTGCAGCACCGGATTCTCCGGATGTTACTGCCGGATCGCCTTTGATCGGAGCGGCCAGCATTCTCATTCCCGTTGCAGCAACCCAGTCAGGAGCAGCAACGAATGTATCTACATGGTTTTTCAGAATATCCCAGGAAATTGTATTTGGTTCTCCGCATGCAAGACCAGCCATGATTGTTACCATGTCACCGTCTACAATCTGGATGCTTCCGTCTCCAAGAGAGGCACCTTTATACAGACATGCAGCAGCTTCAGCTTCCACAACGATAACCTTCGGCGGATTCTCCGGATAACGATTTGCAAAGAATCCCTGAACAGCGCCTGCAAGAGAACCAACACCTGCCTGAATAAATACGTGAGTTGGTCTGTCACAGCCATACTCTTGAAGCTGTTCATTTGCTTCCATGGCCATTGTTCCATATCCCTGCATGATCCAGGCTGGAATTTCTTCATAACCTTCCCATGCAGTATCCTGTACCATAACACCGTTTTCAGTTTTCATAGCCATATCGTTTGCCATACGAACGCATTCGTCATAGTTTACTTCTTCGATAGTAGCAACAGCATTTTCAGCGAGAATGTTATTCAGTCTTGTCTGTGTGGAACCCTTTGGCATCAATACAACTGATTTCTGTCCCAGTTTGTTAGCAGCCCATGCAACACCACGTCCATGGTTTCCGTCTGTAGCTGTGAAGAAAGTTGCCTGACCGAATTCTTCTCTTAATTTGTCTGAAGTTAAAACATTGTATGGAAGTTCGGAAACATCTTTTCCGGTCTGTTGTGCAATGTAGCGAGCCATTGCAAAAGATCCTCCTAATACTTTGAAAGCATTCAGGCCGAAACGGTAAGATTCATCCTTGATATATACCTCACCAAGTCCGAGATAATCAGCCATCTTTGTAAGTTTTGTAAGCGGTGTTACGCTGTACTGTGGAAAACTCTCGTGGAATGCACGAGCTTTTGCAATTTCATCAAGAGCCATAACTTTTAGATTAGCATCCTCTGTTTTTGGCATATGATTGACTGCCCATTTTATTGTTTCCATGTTGAAAAACCCTCCTTCATTGAAATATGATTAATAGAAAATAGAAATTGTTGACTGCGTATTTGGCAGACCACAACTACCGGCTCCCAGCGTCCATGTAGTTATAAAGTGTAAATTTTGAAATTTCCAATAGAGAAGCAACTTTGTCACCTGATTTTGTGATAAGGAATGCTCCGGCATTGTTTAAGAATTTGACTACCTTAATTTTGTCTTCTTTGCTCATTGCCGCTACCGGTTTGCCTACCAGATTTAAAGCCTGCTCAATTAAAGAATCAAGCAGATCTGTGACATTGTGTAAGATAGGCTGAGGCTGGGAATCATCTTCATTTAGACCATTTTCCCGAATCTGTGTTTCCTTCTGAGTCGTGACAAGAGAATGCACTGCACTTTCTATAGAAAGAAGAGCAGTAATGTCATAGTTTAGTGAAAAAATATATTCCACTGTACCGTTGTCTCCTCTGACAAACATTGTGCTTGATTTTAGAATACGACCGTCTTCTGTCTTAGTAAGATACGAAAGCCGATCTTTGATTTTTGCGGGATCTTTGCGTAGTGTGTCGAATACAACGCGAGAAGGTCCATCGCCAAGTTTGCGCCCTGTAACGTGTCCGTTTTCTATATGTACAACGGAGTGCTCCAGTTGTTCTGCCTTCAGGTCGTGAATGACGATTTCGCAGGAATCGCCGAACTGAACTGCAAGACCATGAGCAAGTTGGATTAGTAGATCTAGCCTTTTTCCCATAAGTCATTGTCCTTTCGTTTGGGTTGGATAAAACATCCGGTATTTTGTTTGTTTCTAAGTCCACTATACCATAAAAAAAATGAAAATCAATAGTTTTTCTAAAAATTTTTTAGATATTCTGAATTTTTTTTAGAGTTGCTATTGCTTTTCTAATTTTACAATGGTATATTAGATATAACAGAAGTACTCCTGTATCGGTTTGTGCGGAAAAAACGGGATGTATTTCGACAAAAGACAATACAAAATATAGTGCGACGTGCAAGAAATGAATTCTTGGTAACTGTAAAGGCACTGAACAGTTGCGATTCTTGTAGAATTTGTATGCCTTCGCTGGCAGATGCCGCCAACGAAAGTTAAGGCTCTTTTGTGAAGTAACCTCTATATATAAATAGGAGACGGAATTTTGCTATTTATATTAGGAAGAGAAAACTTGAAAGAAAAGGAGACGAAGAGTATGCTGATTTTAGGAAATGGCAGATTAGTCACACGTGACGAGAAGAATCCGTATCTGGAGAACGGAGCAGTAGTAATTGACGGAACTACGATTGTAAAAGTAGGGAATACAGAAGAAGTAAAAGCAGCTTATCCGGATGCAGAATTTATTGATGCGAAAGGAAAGGTTATCATGCCGGCATTCATCAATGCACACGAGCACATTTACAGTTCTTTCGCAAGAGGATTGGCTATCAATGGTTACAATCCAAATGGTTTCCTCGACATTCTGGATGGAATGTGGTGGACAATCGACCGCAATCTGACTCTGAAGGATACCTATTTAAGTGCAATGGCTACTTATATAGATTGTATCCGCAACGGAGTAACTACTATTTTTGACCATCATGCAAGTTTTGGCTCGATCACAGGTTCCCTGTTTGAAATTGAAAAGGCAGCAAAAGAAGCAGGTGTCCGTTCCTGTCTGTGTTATGAAATCTCGGATAGAGACGGTAAGGAGAAGGCAAGAGCATCTGTTATGGAAAATGCAGAGTTTATCCGTCATGCATTGAAGGATGATACCGGAATGATCGCCGGAATGATGGGAATGCACGCACAGTTCACCATCTCCGATGAAACAATGGAATTGGCGGCTGCGAATAAACCGGATGAAGTAGGATATCATATCCACGTTGCAGAGGGCATCGAGGATCTGCATCATTGTCTGAAACATTATGGAAAACGTATTGTAGACAGATTGATGGATCATGGAATTCTGGGAGAGAAGACACTGCTTGGTCACTGCATTTATGTCAATGACCATGAAATGGATTTGATCAGAGATACAAACACAATGGTTGTACATAATCCGGAATCTAACATGGGAAATGCCTGTGGATGTCCTCCGACCATGCATATTGTGCACAAGGGAATCCTGACAGGATTAGGTACAGACGGATATACGCACGATATGACAGAGTCTTATAAAGTAGCAAATGTACTTCATAAACATCATCTGTGTGATGCAAATGCAGCCTGGGGAGAGGTTCCGCAGATGTTATTTGAAGGAAATGCGAAGATTGCAAATCGTTACTTTAAGCAGGAAGTCGGCGTGCTGAAAGAGGGAGCAGCCGGAGATGTGATTATTGTAGATTATGATCCGCTGACACCATTCCATGCCGGCAATATTAACAGTCATGTTGTATTTGGAATGACCGGACGGGATGTAGTGACAACGGTTGCAAATGGAAAAGTATTAATGAAAGACCGTGAGATTCTTCATATTGATACAGAGAAAGTTATGGCTGACTGCCGTCAGGCAGCAACTGAGCTTGCAAACAGAATCAACGCATAGACAGGAGGAAATTTAAATGAGCGATATTATGACTCCAATTGCTTTTGATAAGCTGGTAGATTGGATTATAGAAGAACATAAAAAATATGGAACAGTGTTTGGAGAGAAACGTGCTTATGTTGCAGACAGCAAGTACAACAGAACAATTTTCGGTCATGATCTGGAAACTCCGATCGGACCGGCAGCGGGACCAAACACACAGCTGACCCAGAATATTGTGGCTGCATATTATACAGGAAGCCGTTTCTTTGAATTGAAAACAGTTCAGGTAATGGACGGAGCGGAATTATCTGCATGTGTCAATAAACCTTGTATCAAGGCAGATGACGAGTGCTACAACTGCGAGTGGTCTACAGAATTGTATGTGCCGCAGGCAATGGAAGAGTATATTAAAGCATGGTTCCTGTTGAAAGTATTTTCAAAGGAATTTGGATTGGGATCTCCGGATGGATTCCAGTTTAACATCAGTGTGGGATATGATCTGGAAGGAATTAAGTCAGAAAAAATTGACAATTTCTTAAATACAATGCAGAATGCCGCAGACAGTGAGGTATTTAAAAACTGCAAACAGTATTTGTTGGAGCATGTAGATAAATTTGAAAAGGTAACAAAGGAAGATATCGAAGCGATTCAATCAGAAATCTGTAACTCTGTTACAATTTCAACTCTGCATGGATGTCCTCCGCAGGAGATTGAAAAGATCGCTATGCATCTGATCACAGAAAAAGGATATCATACCTTTATTAAATGTAATCCGACATTGCTGGGCTATGAATTTGCAAGAAACAGAATGGATCAGATGGGCTATGATTATGTTGCCTTTGGTGATTTTCATTTCTTGGATGACCTGCAGTATGAAGATGCAATCCCGATGCTGACACGTTTGATGAAAGTTTGCGAGGAAAGAAATCTGGAATTTGGTGTAAAGATTACCAATACATTCCCGGTTGACGTAAAACAGAATGAACTTCCAAGTGAAGAAATGTATATGTCCGGTAAGTCTCTGTATCCGTTGTCTATCGCATTGGCAGCAAAACTGGCAGAGGAATTTGATGGAAAATTGCGTATTTCCTACTCCGGCGGTGCAGATGCAAACAATATTGAAGGCATTGTAAACGCAGGTATCTGGCCGGTAACAGTAGCAACAACACTGCTCAAACCGGGCGGATATTTAAGAACCATTCAGATGGCTGAGTTGGTTGAGCAGGAAGGCGTTGTATTTGAAGGTATTGATGTGGATGCGGCGAAGAAACTGGCAGAAGATGCAGTAACAGATCCACATCATGTAAAGGCAATCAAACCACTTCCATCTCGCAAGATGGATCAGGAAGTGCCGTTGATCGATTGTTTTGTGGCTCCTTGTAAAGACGGATGTCCGATTCATCAGGATATCACAACTTATCTCCAGTTTGTAAATGCAGGAAAATATGAGGAAGCAATGGAAGTAATTACAGAGAAGAACCCACTTCCGTTTATTACAGGAACAATTTGTGCACATAACTGTATGAATAAATGTACGCGTAATTTCTATGATGAACCGGTACATATCCGCAATATGAAACTGGTTGCAGCTGAGAACGGTTATGAGGCATGGCTGAATAAAGTTGCTGCTCCGGCAGTAACAAAAGGAAAAGCAGCAGTTGTGGGCGGTGGTCCGGCTGGTATGGCAGCAGCTTATTTCCTGAGAAGAGGCGGCATGGACGTGACGATCTTCGAAAAAGAAAAGGCATTGGGCGGTGTAGTACGCAATGTCATTCCGGGATTCCGTATCGCAGATGAGGCAATCGAGAAAGATGCTAAGATTCTGGAAAAAATGGGTGTAAAAACCGTATTTAATACAGAAGTTGCGGATGTAAAGGAATTGAAAGCACAGGGATATGAGACCGTTGTGCTGGCAACAGGAGCATCTGTACCGGGCAGTCTGAAACTGGAGGCAGGAGAGACAGTCAATGCATTGGAATTTCTTGCACAGTTTAAGGCACTTGACGGCAATGTTGACCTTGGCAAGAATGTTGTAGTCATTGGTGGTGGAAATACAGCAATGGATACAGCCAGAGCAGCAAAACGTACCAATGGTGTAGAAAAAGTTTCACTTGTATATCGTCGTACAAAGAGATATATGCCGGCAGATGCAGAAGAACTGGAAATGGCAATTGAGGATGGAGTAGAATTCCGTGAATTACTTGCACCGGTAAAACTGGAAGGTGGAAAACTGGTATGTAAGGTAATGCAGCTTGGAGATTTGGATGCATCCGGAAGAAGAGGTGTAGTTGAGACAGGTGAGTTGGCAGACGTAGAGGCAGATACTGTAATAGTTGCAGTAGGTGAAAAAGTACCGACAGCATTCTATCAGGCAAATGGAATCAATGTTTCTGAGAGAGGAAAAGCACTTGTAAATGAAGAAACGCTGGAGACAAATGTAGAAGGTGTTTATGTTGTAGGTGACGGACTTGGCGGACCGGCTACAGTAGTAGAAGGAATCCGGGATGGCCTGAAGGCAGCAGAAGCAATCATCGGAAACCGACTCGTAAAAGACTATGATAAGTTGGCAGATGAAGAGAAGGTATATGGAAGACGAGGCATTCTGCGCAGCGGACAGGAAGGAAAAGACGAGGCTACAAGATGTCTTGGATGTTCTTCTGTTTGTGAAAACTGTACAGAGGTATGTCCAAATCGTGCAAACGTAGCGATTCGTGTGCCGGGTATGGAAAAACATCAGATTATCCATGTAGATTATATGTGTAATGAATGTGGTAACTGTAAGAGTTTCTGTCCATATACAAGCGCTCCGTATTTGGATAAATTTACATTGTTTGCAACAGAAGCAGATCTGGCAGACAGTAAGAATCAAGGATTTACAGTACTGGATAAAGATGCTGTAAAATGTAAAGTAAGATATCTGGGAGAAGAATTTGTCTGGACCAAAGGGGAAGAGACAAAACTTGCAGAAGGCTTACAGAAACTGATTGAAGCAGTATGTAAAGATTACGCATATCTGTTATAAAAGACTGAGAACCGGAGAGACAGCGATGATATTACGTTATGAACATGGGAAATTAGTGGAACAACGGACATATCGGGAAGCACTCCACCTGGAGGCGGATGTTTCTCCGGTTATTTCCATTGTAGGGGCAGGTGGAAAGACAACAACCATTCGGCATTTGGCACAGGAATACGCAGATACCGGATGGAAGGCGGCGGTTACAACCACTACCCATATGGAGATTGAGGAAAGGTCCTGCTTTTTGCTGGACGAATCAATGGAACGTTTTCAGAAGTTGATGGAACAGGAACGACAAGTGTGGTTTGGAGTTCCTGCATCAATAAAGAAAACAGATGATGAAAAGAAAACAGATAATGTAAAGAAAATGCAGGCAGTATCAGAGGATTTTTTTCAACAGGTGATGGAATTGCAGATCCCGATTCTGATCGAAGCAGACGGATCCAGACATTTACCATGTAAAGCGCCCGGAGATAGAGAGCCGGTACTGCGAAAAGAAACGACAGATGTGTTGGCGGTATATGGATTGGATTCGGTTGGAAAATCGATTCAGGAAAGTTGTTTTCGACCGGAGATAGTGGCAGAAATTCTACAAAAAAAACGATCGGACATTCTATGTGCCGAAGATATAGCAGCGCTTGCAACAAATGTTAGAGGTGGGAGAAAAGACGTTTTAAAAAGTCAACATTATCGGATTATTTTAAATAAAGCGGATGGCAGAGAACGAGTAAAAATTGCCGAACAGATATGTAAAAAAATAGTAGAACGAGAGTGTCTGGACATCATTGTTACCAGTCAGACATCAGAAGGAGTACGGGCATGAAGATACTGATCAAGGGAGCCGGAGATCTGGCAACGGGAATTGCAGTCCGATTGTATCAATGCGGACATCAAATTATTATGACGGAGATTGAAAAGCCATTGACTGTAAGAAGAATGGTTGCGTTTTCCAGAGCGGTATATGAAAAAGGTGTAATTGTGGAAGGCGTTCGGGGAAGGTGTGCTCAGACATCGGACGAGGCAAAACACATTATAGCGGATGGAGATATTGCAGTTTTCGTGGATCCGGAAGCGGAAATTCGAACTTCTTTTTGTCCGGATGTGGTGATTGATGCAATTCTGGCTAAGAAGAATACCGGAACACAGATTACAGATGCGTCCTTTGTGATTGGTACCGGTCCGGGATTTACCGCCGGAACAGATTGTCATTGTGTCATAGAGACAAAGCGGGGACATACACTGGGAAATGTCATTTGGAAGGGAAGTGCGATTCCAAATACCGGGGTTCCGGGAAATGTGGGCGGTTATACGATTGAGCGGCTGATTCGTGCCAGTGCAGAAGGTGAGATGCAGGCTGTGGCGTCTATTGGAGATCTGGTTCAGGAAGGGCAGATTGTAGCTTATACGGGTGGAAAACCTGTTTATGCAAAAATGACCGGGATTGTACGGGGAATGCTTCAAGATGGAGTGCAGGTGGAAGAGAATTTAAAAATCGGAGATATTGATGCACGTTGTGAGCGGATGCATTGCTTTACAATTTCTGACAAAGCGCGTTCCGTAGGCGGTGCTGCTTTGGAAGCGGTAACACAGTTCGAACGTATTTATCAAAAATATGCGGTGATCGTATTGGCTGCCGGAACTGGAACACGATACGGTAGCAATAAATTACTTGCACGTATACAGGGGAAAATGCTGTATGAACATATGCTGCAAAAACTGGAGGCGTTATCGGCGTTTCCTGCCTATATAGTAACCGGGTATGAGCAGATTCAGAGATCAGCAGAAGAAAAAGGAATTCATGCTGTGGAGAATAAACAGCCGGAATTGGGAATATCTCATTCATTACAGCTGGGATTATCTGCATGTTTACAAGAAAATCCACAGATTCAAGGAGTACTTTTCTCGGTTTGTGATCAACCCAATTTACAGTTGTCAACGATGTTGGGATTGATTCGAACGGCGATGCTTCATCCCGGAAAAATTGTGTGCTCCGGACATGAGGGAAGATTTGGAAATCCGGTATTATGGGATAAAAAGTTTTTTGATGAATTGATGAAACTGGAAGGAGATACCGGTGGAAAAGTCATTCTGGAAAAACGGAAAGAACAGTGTATTCTGCTGGAGACAGAAGCAGAAGAACTGAAAGATATAGATCGAAAACAAGATACTGCGGAATAATTTTGCGGATATGTTTGAGAAGATAAATAAATAGAGAAGGGAAGGGCGAGATGATGTATACACTTCAGGTAAATGGAAAAATATACGAAGTCGCAGAAGACAAAAAACTGATGCGTTTTCTGCGTGATGATCTGCATCTGACATCCGTAAAAGATGGGTGCAGTCAGGGGGCATGTGGAACATGTACCGTATTGGTGGATGGAAAAACAACAAGGGCATGTATTCCTATGATTTCTAAGATGGAAGGGAAATCAATTCTTACAGTAGAAGGATTGAGTGAACGGGAAAAAGAAGTTTATACGTATGCGTTTGGTAAAGCAGGGGCTGTGCAGTGTGGATTCTGTATTCCGGGAATGGTTATTTGTGCAAAGGGGTTGATTGATGTCAACCCGGATCCGACACGTCTGGAAGTTGTCGCTGCAATTCGGAATAATATCTGCCGTTGTACAGGATACAAGAAAATTATTGAAGGAATTTTACTCAGTGCAAAAATCTTTCGGGAGAATCTTTCGGTTTCAGAAAATGAAGGAATTACACAGGTAGGAGAGCCGATCCTGAGAGTGGATGTAAAAGAAAAAGTATGTGGAACAGGGGAATATCCGGATGATGTTTATTTGGACGGCATGATATATGGAAGTGCAGTACGTTCTGAATATCCACGTGCAAAAGTCCTTGCAATTCATGTGGAAGAAGCTCTGGCATTAGATGGAGTGGTTGGTGTCTATACAGCAGAGGATGTTCCGGGAGATGTGAAGGTAGGACATTTGAAACATGATTGGGATACAATGATTCCGGTTGGAAAAGTAACTCATTATGTAGGAGATGCAATCTGTCTTGTGGCAGCAGAGAGCCAGGAAATTCTGGAAAAAGCAAAAAGTCTGATTAAGGTAGATTACGAAGTGCTTGAACCGGTTTTCGATCCGTTTGAAGCCTTAAAAGAAGGGGCAGTACAGGTACATGAGGACGGAAATATTCTGGCTCATGAGCATTTGGTTCGTGGAAATGCAGATGAAGTCATTGCAAATTCCAAATATAAGGTGACAAAACATTACGAGACACCTTGGACAGAGCATGCATTCCTAGAGCCGGAGTGTGCAGTTGCTATGCCGTTTGATGGAGATGGTGTGTTTATTTATTCATCCGATCAGGGAATTTATGATACACAGCATGAGTGTTGTATCATGCTTGGACTTCCGCCGGAGAAAGTAGTTGTGGAAAACAAATTAGTCGGCGGCGGATTTGGCGGAAAAGAAGATGTAAGCGTACAGCATCACGCAGCGCTGCTTGCATATTTGACGAAACGTATTGTAAAAGTAAAACTTTCCAGACAGGAAAGTATTACAATCCATCCGAAACGTCATCCAATGTGGATGGATGTAACGACAGCCTGTGATGAAAATGGATATTTGACTGCAATGAAGGCAGTTGTTGTAGCTGATACAGGTGCATATGCATCTCTTGGTGGACCTGTTTTACAAAGAGCTTGTACTCATGCAGCGGGACCGTATAACTTCCAGACAATTGATATTGACGGAACAGCGGTTTATACAAATAATCCGCCTGCAGGTGCGTTCAGAGGCTTTGGAGTGACACAGACTTGTTTCGCATCAGAGATGAACTTGAACCTTCTGGCAGAAATGGTAGGCATCACTCCATGGGAGATCCGCCATCGTAATGCAATTCGTCCGGGACAGGTTCTGCCGAATGGACAGATTGCGGATCCTTCTACCGGTGTTGCGGAAACATTGGAAGCAGTGAAAGAGATTTGTGAGAAAGAACCTTATGTGGGACTTGCATGTGCAATGAAAAATGCAGGTGTCGGCGTTGGTCTTCCGGACTGGGGACGGTGCAGACTCATTATCAAAGATGGAAAAGTAGAGATTCATGCCGGAGCCTCCTGCATCGGACAGGGATTGGGAACCGTATTGACACAGATGGTATCTCAGACAGCAGAACTTCCGTATGATAAGATTGTGTACTGCCCGCCGAATACGGCAAATTCTCCGGACTCCGGAACAACGTCCGGTTCTCGTCAGACATTGGTTACAGGAGAAGCTGCAAGACGCGCTTGTCTCAAATTAAAAGAAGCAATGGAGCAAAAAACTTTGGAAGAGTTGAACGGAACAGAATATTACGGAGAATATCTTGCAAAAACAGATAAAATGGGAAGTGATGTTCCGAATCCGGTTTCTCATGTTGCTTATGGTTACGCAACACAGGTCTGTGTGCTGAATGAAGATGGTACTATTAAGAAAATGGTGGCAGCCCATGATGTCGGAAAGGCAGTCAATCCAAAGAGTGTGGAAGGACAGATTGAAGGCGGAGTTGTCATGAGTCTGGGCTATGCGTTGACAGAACAGTATGAATTACAAGAAGGCCGTCCGGTGTCCCGATTTGGTACATTGGGATTATTTAAGGCAGACAAGGTTCCGGATGTGGAAGCGGTTATCGTAGAAAAGCCGGGTATTGAATATGCATATGGTGCAATCGGAATTGGAGAGATTACATCTATTCCAACGGCTCCTGCTATTGCAGCCGCTTATTATAAGCTGCAAGGAGAATTTCAGACAAAATTACCGCTGAAAAATACACCATATGAAAAGAAAAAGAAAAAATAAATAAAAATAAATCAAAAAGCATCCTGTGATATAAAATATCATGGGATGCTTTTTTGAAATGAGTATGTTATACTGAGACTATCTGAAAATATTATACGAGGAGATGATAGTATGTGGACAAGTGCAGAATTAAAGCTGAGAGCAAAAGGAGCTTTTTTTAAAAATTATTGGCAAAGTGTATTGGTAGCATTTGTAATGTCGATTTTTGGAATGATAGGTCCGGATCTTATATATGAATGGATACAAGATCGAGAATCCATAGTATACGTAGATCGGATGTTTGGAACTATAGGAGATTTCTTTTTTTCTCCATTATATGGATTTTTAGGATTCAGGCTTGCGGCGATAGTTTTAGGGATTTTGTTTTTGGGTGTGAAAGTGTTTCTTGGAAATCCATTAGAGGTAGGAGGATGCCGTTTCTTTATAAAGAATCAGACAATGAACCCAACAGCGGCAGAATTGGGATATGGTCTGCAGTCACATGGGTATAGCAACGTAGTTATAACAATGTTCCTGAGAAATTTATATATTTCCCTGTGGTCATTATTGCTTGTAGTTCCGGGTATCATTAAACATTATGAATATTTGATGATTCCGTATATTTTAGCAGAGAATCCGGAAATGGACAGAAGAGAGGCATTTTTGATCAGCAAGCGAATGATGACAGGAGAAAAAATATATGCATTTGGATTGGATATTTCTTTTATTGGCTGGATTATTCTGTGTGGATTAACGATGAATATAGCTGGAATATTTTTTGTACAGCCATATATTCAAGCAACAAGAGCTGAATTATATAGTGTTAATCGAACGAAGGCTTATCAGGAAGGATATATCCGATAGAAGAATAGAAATAAAAAAATCGCCTGAAAAGGCGATGGATTCTGATTCTTTAGGCGAAGTCCAATGGCTGTGACTGCAATCCATGTAATCACAGCCATTGTCTTCTATAGAGTTTATTTTCTTTTCTATGGTTTATATCATAGCAAAGAATTGTGACGATGTTATGACAGGATTTGGAAGAAATTATGAAGATTCTAAAACATATCTAAACTTCCCGTAGAGAAGGAACATAGATAGATTGTAAGAATCATTTGTTAAAAGTGCATGCGGTCTTTTTGGGCTGCATGCCATTTTTCTTTTTGAGAATGATATTGCTCCCAGAGCCAGTTGATCGCATCATCCATACCTGTATCCGTCATAGGAAAAGAGGCGGATTGTTTTTGATCATCGGATGTTTTGTCAAAAGACCAGGGCTCAGGATAGATAAAAACAGTAAATGTTTCTTTGCTTTCATCACATCGGAAAAAGTAACGCATACCATTATGTCCACCGGAAAAAGGTTCTTTTTTTAGTCCGCCTACGGGAATTAATTTTTTATCAATCATAACGAAAAATCCTTTCTATAAGTAAAACAGAGATAAAAAACAAAAAAATGAATTGCAAAATCATTAATAAAATCATTAATAATAAAAATCAATAATTACAAAAATGGAATTACACATTCAATTATATCATAATTTGAACTGTTTAGAATAGAAAAATCAAGAGAGAGGATACTAAGGTTAACATTTGTTTTTCAGACAATTGTTGCAACAAAAGAAATTAAGGAGAGGAAAGAAGATGTTAGATTCAAAAGAAAATGAAAAGAAGATTGATGATTTTGATTATTTATCTAATGCAGCATCTGCAAGAGAATGTACGGGGCTGATACCGTCTCTTCCAATGTCAGAGGCAGAGCTGGAGTCTTATAATGATGTCTATCAATATCAACCGCCAATAATTCCTGAGAAAAGTGAAAAAACGAAAAAGAAATCATAAAAGTATCCTGTATTTTCTAAGGAATTTCACAAGATGTTGTATTTTTTCATTGTCGTACTTCCTATAAAATGATATACTATATAAGAATTATCAGAATAAAAGGTATGTTCTGGAATACGAAAGAGAGGAAATACATCATGAAATGTCCGATTTGTGGCAAAGAACTTGAATTGATGAAGAAGAAAGTTGGTACTGATGAAAATGGCAGTCCGATTTTAAATCAGTATGCAGTATGCAGAGATTGTAAAAAGCAGTGGAATCTGGATAAACAGCGTGCAAATAATGCAAATAAAAAGAAAGAAAAAGAAGAAAAAGCGGCACCAAAGCAAAAGCAAGAGGAATCAGTAAAAAAACCGGTACAGGGAAAAGAACGTGAAGAAGCAGCAAAGCGTGCAGCGGCCAGAAAAGCGGCACAGGCAAAAGCTGCATCAGCAAAAGTGGCAGCGGAAAAATCAGCATCAGTTAAGTCGGCACCGGTAAAAGCAACACAGGGAAAAGAACGTGAGGACGCAGCAAAACGTGCAGCAGCCAGAAAAGCGGCGGGAGAACGTAAGGAAACGGTAAAACGTAGTGTGCCGGCAGAACAGGCTGTTGATCAGAAGGAACAAAAGTATGGAAATATTCCTCCTGAGAGAATACGTGCAAAAAAAGAACGTGCAGTGCGTCAGGCATACGAAGATATGCTTTCTACTGATCCTAATTATAAACCGAAAAAGAAGAAAGATGTTTCAGAAGAGGATACAGCTGTAAGCAAAAAAGCAGTTAAGAAAAAGGCAGAAAGTATCCAACAGGAAAAGAAACGTCCGGAACCGGAGAAAAAGCGTTCCAATGTGAAACCTTCAAAAGCCTATGAGGTGTATGAAGATGAGCTGGAAGAGGATTCCGATTATATGGATGAAGAACCAAATGCAAAATATCGAGTTGTTCGTGTGATTCTTGGTATTTTATCCATTTTGGCATTTGGATATTTTGGATATAAAGGCTTTGTAGGCGGTCTTGGAAGTGTTGCATCAGGAGATGGGGCAACAGGTGGTATGACTTATATCATTCTTGCAATATGTATGTTGGTAGCAGGATTGTTGTTGCTTATTCTTCAGAATAGTCGGGGAATTGCAGCATATTTGATTCCAATTCTGATTTATCTCGGAGGCGGAGTGTTTGCGTTCTTAAAACGTGGCGACGATAAAATTCTCCTTTATAGCGCAATCGGCGGTGCTGTTTTGGCATTGATCATGATTATTCTGGCGGCGACATCCAGAAATCAAGATGATGAATATGACGATGATTACGATGAAGACGATGACTTTGAGGATGAGTTTGATGATTTTGAGTAATTTTTCGTAAAGAACGAAAAAAGAAAAAGATTGTATAGAGAATCAAAAAAGATATGAGAGTGTAAAAAACTTTCATATCTTTTTTTGAATTTTGGTATATTTTTAAAAATTATGATTGTAATAAAATTATTTTTAAAAAGGAAAAGAGTCACATCGCTGTGACTCAAGGGGGAAAAAGTTTATGAAAAAGTGTTCTTCTTAAGAACATCTTTAGTATATCGTTTAGTTGTGTAGAATATGTGATACAAATTTGAACGGATTGTAAACAAACATATAATAAATTGTGAAATCCCCAAAGTTTTCCTTTTTATAGTCTATTTTGCTGCTTTTTCGGCAAATTTTGTTGTCACAAGTTCTTGATAAGGTGGGAAGTCGGTCAATTCTCCTGCAGAATTTAAGATATCGCAAAGGAGTTCAAAACTTTCTTGTTCAAAAATTAAGTCAGCTTTCCAAGTATTTTGTTCATAATAGCGGTTGACGATAATTGTGATTGTTTCCAAGTCTGTTTCTGGAAATTGTGGTTCAATAGCTTGGGCAATTTCTTCCGGAGTATGTGACTGGACATAATCCATACCTTTTTGAAGAGCGTTGGTAAAGCCTTGTATAATGTCCGGGTGTTCTTCTATATAGCTTTGTTTTGCTGAAAAAGCAGTATAAGGAACATATCCGCTGTCTTTACCAAGAGAAGCTACGACAGAACCTTTTCCTTCCATTTCCAGAGAAGTAGCTCCAGGTTCAAATTCAATCGTATAATCTCCCTGACCTTCAGCAAAGGCGGCAGCAGTAGAACCAAAGTCAATGTTTTGATTGATTGTCAGGTCAGAGGTCGGATCCAGACCATTCTTTTTCAGGATATATTCAAATACCATCTCCGGCATTCCACCTGCCGACACCATTACAATGTAAATAATCGTTCGATAATTGTTCAGAAGTCATTTGAGACGGTAAATCCGGCAGATATTGATGTATCAGTGCAGTAATCTCTTCTTTTGTTTTCGCAATATTGTAAGGTTTCAGCGGATTATCCGTATCTTCCAAAATTCCCAATTCTTTCATCAGATTGATATAAGGCAAGATACTTTGTTTTGTCTTCTTAAATCCCAGTGCTGTGATATGCTCAGATAAATATTTTGCCGAAGTATAACCACGCCCATCTTCTGTAATCAGTTTCATCACAAGAGCGATTACCGTATTCTCCCGACGATTCATTTCATCGGTAGGACTGTAATTGATCAGATCCGACAAGCCATATTTTAACGTTATTTCCGGCATTCCCTCTTTGTCTACGTCAATTCTCTCAATCAACAGTTCAATGTCTCTTCGGTCAAGAGTTCCGCCGGCAATAATTTTATCAACGACATCCAATGCGTTTCTCAATTTGTCCTTTACATCCGGTGTTTCTATAGTAGTTTCGTTCAGTTCTT
>ENA-ORSX01000666-ORSX01000666.1-human-gut-metagenome-genome-assembly--contig:-NODE-666-length-32315-cov-4.064755_pt1 | contig 32315 bp, 37 predicted proteins | sample MGYA00241904_ERZ509172 | MGnify/ENA primary metagenome ERZ509172 (study PRJEB26280, sample SAMEA2338795) | human gut metagenome | biome: human gut; feature: human-associated habitat; material: faeces...
GTCGGTCACGGGGCCGTAGGCGTCAAGGGCGACGATCATGCCGGCAAGAGCGAGCATGGTGGTCGCGGCGATGGCGATGCCGAACAGGCCGGCGTTGCTGTAGGAGAACAGGATACCGATAGAGATCACGATAACCGGCAGAGCGGTGGATTCCATGGACACGGCGAGGCCCTGAATGACGTTGGTGCCGTGGCCGGTGGTGGAAGCCTGCGCGATGCTGCGGACGGGGCGGAACGCGGTGGCCGTGTAGTATTCGGTGATCCACACCAGCGCGGCGGTGATCACGAGGCCGGTCAGGGAGCACATCAGCAGGTTGCCCACGCCGAAGGTCTTGCCCTGGATCTGCATTTCAGGAGCGCCCCAGAACAGCAGGAAGGTCACGACGATGATGAGACCGGCGGAAGCCAGAGCGGCGACGGTCAGACCACGGTACAGGGCCTTCATGATGTTGTTGTCGGAGCCGAGGCGGACGTACTTGGTGCCGAACACGGAGCCGAGGATGCACACGCCGCCGATGAGCAGGGGGTACATCATCATGAGGTGCTGGAGCTCGCCGGTGAAGTAGATGGCGGCGAGCAGCATGGTGGCGACCACGGTCACGGCGTAGGTTTCAAAGAGGTCGGCGGCCATGCCGGCGCAGTCGCCCACGTTGTCGCCCACGTTGTCGGCGATGACGGCGGGGTTACGGGGGTCGTCCTCGGGGATGCCGGCTTCGACCTTGCCCACGAGGTCGGCGCCCACGTCGGCGCCCTTCGTGAAGATGCCGCCGCCGAGACGCGCGAAGATGGAGATGAGGGAAGCGCCGAAGCTGAGGGCCACAAGGGCTTCAAGCATAGTCTTCTGTTCCACGCCGAACATGGTCAGCAGGCCGTAGTAGAGGACCACGCCGAGCAGGCCGAGGCCCACGACCAGCAGACCCGTCACGGCGCCGGCCTGGAAGGCCACGTTGAGGGCGGGGGTCATGCCCTGACGGGCGGCTTCAGTGGTACGGATGTTGGCACGCACGGAAACGTTCATGCCGATGTAGCCGGCGACGCCGGACAGCACCGCGCCAAGCACGAAGCCCAGCGCCACAAGGCCGGAAAGGGCCCAAGCCAGAAGCACGGCCACGATCACGCCCACGATGGCGATGGTTTTGTACTGACGGTTCAGGTACGCCTGAGCGCCTTCCTGAATAGCGCCAGCAATCTTCTGCATTTCTTCCGTGCCGGTACCGGCGGAGAAGACGCGCTTGGAGGTATCATACGCATAGTAGAGGGCGAACAGCCCGCAAGCCAATACCACGATGAATGAGAACATCTCAGAACCCCGCATATCGCTTTTTAAAAGTGAACAAAGGACGCTCCCCCTCCGCATCGCGCCTTCCGGCGGACGCGGTATGCCGGAAAAACGCGCAATCGAGCCTCCGGCCGAAACCGGGAAGCTCGTATGAGGTACAGCATCTCAAAAACACTGACCATATCAATGGAATCGGAAAATGTTACTCAAAAATAAGAGCACTGGCAAGCAAAAATCAGGGCCGGATACCGCGGAAAACCCTTCCGCCAGCCGCTTTCCGGCCTTCCAACCCTTGCCCGGCCCCCTTTGAGCCCCCTTCCCCATCCGAAACGACACGGCCATTTTCACAAAAAACGGCATCCCGGCATCACGATGCCCTTCTCGCCGGGACAAACAGCCGCCTCTCCTCGCATAAAAAGGGGCAAGCCGTCAACACCGGCCCGCCCCTTTCCGTATGGCATATGCGGAACGCCTATTTTTCGAGCGCCCTTTCCGATACCAGAATCCGCCGCCCCGCCGTGCCGTCGGGCTGCGTGTCCGTCAGGACCAGACGGTATCCGAAGGAAATCGAAAGCGGCTGATGCCGGTTCGTCCCCAGATCGAGGCTGACTTCAAGCGGGAGCCCGGCTTCGCGGTTCAGCGGGCGGGGAACCAGCACGGTGTCCTTGGAGGCAAGGACCCTGCCGTATTCGTCCGAAACGTAGACGCTCAGCATGATCTCGCCGTACCATGAGGCCCAGTCGGGCAGCTTGTCGATGACCGGATAGGCTTCCGCAACGATTCCAAGCTCATTGCCCACCGGTATCACCTGATACTGGAAGGCGAGGTAACGCATCTGGATGTTCTGGGACGCCTCATTTTTCCACGGATTGCTCGGGAGATGCCGCACGGACAGCCCCGAACACCCGGCAAGCAGCAGGACGCCAAGCAAAGCGAACACGCGAAGATTCATGAAGTTCCCCATCTTGCAGGACATGTTCCGACCGTTCCTATCGGGCAGGGGGACCCGCTTTCCCCAAGCCTTCCACCTCTTTTACCCAATAGAACGGAGAAAGGTCAATGACAGACCCGGCTCATTTTTCTATCCATGCCTCAAGGCGGGCGGCGAGCTCGTCCGGCGGGTAGCTCGGGCGGTCGTACATGCCCGCCTGCACCCGCTGGCGCGAGGCTTCCGACAGGATGACGGCCGCGGCGACGGAGACGTTGAAGCTCTGGATCATGCCGTACATCGGGATGTACACCTCGCCGTCCACCAGCGAGTTCAATTCGGCGGGAACGCCGCTGTGCTCGTTGCCCATGATGACCGCCGTGGGCTTCGTGAAGTCGTAGGCCCCGAGGGGCTTCGATTCCGGCGTGCAGCTCGTGGCGAGGATCTGATGCCCGCCCGCCTTGAGCGCCGCATACAGTTCCTCGGCGCTGCGGTGCCGGACGCTTTCCACCCACTTGCGGGCGGACGCGGAACTTTTCTTGCCGAGCTCCGGGAACGCCGTATCCGTATAATAGAGGTGCAGCGCCGCAACCCCAAACGCGTCGGCGCTCCTGTAGATGGCCGAAACATTATGCGGATCGTGAATATTCGCCAACACCAGCGTCAGATCCTTCTGACGCCAGCGCAGTACCCGTTCCAGCTTGGCCCGGCGGCGCTCGGTGATTTCTCTGGCCACAAGATTCTCCTTACTCTTCAGGCTGAACGCCTACAATTCATCCCCGCCGCCGTTCATCGACAAGGCGGCGCGCTGCGCTTCCAGTTCCGCAAGCTCGGCTTCCAGTTCGCCGAGCTTCTCCAGCGCCTGTTCGCTTGATTCCTTCAACTGGCTGAACTTCTTCAGCAGTTCCGTCGTCTTGTTCCCGTCGGCGTACACCTCGGGGTCGGCCAGCGCGGCCTCGACGTCCGACTGCTCGGTCAGCAACGCCTCAAGCTGCGTTTCCAGCTTGGCATACGCCTCCTGCTTGGGGCGCATCTTTTTATAGAGGGCGTTGCGCTGCTCGGCCTGTTCGCGCTTGAGGCGCTTCAGCTCTTCCCGGTCCAGCGCCTTGCCGGGGACGGGGCCCTCGGCCTTCCGCCCGGCGTCCCTCTCCCTTTCCTTCCCGGCCTTGGACGCCGCCAGCGCCGCGCGCCGCGCAACGTCGTATTCGGCGAACCCTTCCTTATAGACGGTGATCCCGTCCCCGTCCATCGACCACGCCTCGTCAGCCACTTCCGAAAGCAGATACCGGTCGTGGGCCACCATCAGCAGCGTCCCGTCAAAGGCGTTCAGCGCCTCGACCAGCGCCTCGCGGCTTTCGAGATCCAGATGGTTGGTGGGTTCGTCGAGCACAAGGAAGTTGGCGCGCGCGAGGAACAGCGACGCCAGCACGAGGCGGCTGCGCTCGCCGCCGGACAGGCTGCTCCCCTGCCGGTCGAAGTAGTTCTGCCCGAGCAGGAACAGCCCGAGGACGCTCATGAGCTCCTCTTCCGTCATCCGGGGATCGGAAAGCCGCCGGATTTCGCCGAGCACCGTGCCCGAGCTGTTCAGGAGCTCCGTCTGGTGCTGGCTGTAGTAGCCCATCTTGACCAGCGAGCCCATGACCTGCGTCCCACCCTTGCGCTCCAAACGGCCCGCGAGGATTTTGAGCAGCGTCGACTTGCCGCAACCGTTGTGCCCCACGAGGGCGATGCGCTGGCCACGGTAGATCGTGAACGTCAGCGGAGGCCAGAGGCTCACGCCGTCCGGGAAGGCGAACGCGAGATCGGCCACGGACAGGATGGTCTTGTCGGCCTTGGGCGGCTCGGGCCACTTGAAGCTGAGTTCCTTGCGCTTGGCTTCCGGGCGGAAGCCTTCCAGCTCCTTCTCAAGTTTCTTCGCCATTTTCTGGCGCGATCCGGCCTGGCGGGCCTTGGTCGCCTTGGCCCCGAAACGGCGCACGAAATCCATCTTGCGCTCGATTTCGGCGTTCAGGCGCTGGGCCTCGCGCTCCCTCTGCTCCTCAAGCTCTTCCTGCAATTCCACGAACTGGCTGAACGTCGCCTTGCGGAAAACAGGTTTCGAGCCGCCGAGGTACAGCACGTGCGTCCCGATCCGGTCCATGAACACGCGGTCGTGGGCCACGAAGACCAGCGCGCCCTTGTAATCCATGAGGAAATCTTCCAGCCATTCCACCGCCTCGATGTCGAGGTGGTTGGTCGGTTCGTCGAGCAGCAGGACGTCGGCCCCGGCGACCAGCACCCGGGCCAGCTTTGCGCGCTCGCGCCAGCCGCCGGACAGCTGCTTGATCGGCAGGTGCCACTTGCCCTCGTCGAATCCCAGACCGGACAGCACGGCCTGCGCCTTGTGCTCGGGATTGTAGCCGTACAGGGCCTCAAGCTCGGCCTGCCGCGCACCGAGGCGCGCGATCGCGGCCTCGTCCTTGGAGGCCGCCGCCGCTTCCCATGCGGACCAGAAGTCATGCCAGTCCGGCAGGACGTCCACCACCCATTCGAGCAGCGGCGTGTCCAGCACGGCCTCGTCCAGATCCTGCTGCACGTACCCCACCCGGCAGCCGCGCGGCATGATGATGCGCCCGGAATCCGGGGCATCGGCGTCCGCCAGCATACGGATGAGCGTCGACTTGCCGCAGCCGTTGGGCCCGCACACGCAGAGGCGGACACCGGAGTCGATGTCCAGAGAGAAGTCGGAGAAGATGTCCCGACCGCCGAACGCCTTGGAAAGATTTTGGATTGTTATTTTCATAATACGATGGGAATGCTATTCGTCGATCTGTTCGGAGGCCGTCTCCATGTCGTCCAGCCCCAGACGCTCACGGCGCGCGGCTTCCTGCTTGCGTTCACGGGTGCCGAGCGACGCGGTGCGGCATTCGTCCCACTTCGCCGAGCGTTCCTGATGGCGGGCGAAAATGAGAAACCCGGTATGGGCCACCATGCGGTCTTCGGGGCGCAGGCGATCCGCGATGGGCTTCCAGCGGCGCACGAGGATTTCGCAGACTTCGACGTCGTCGAAGGGCCCCTGCTCCAGCCCGAGGAGGAGCTTGCCGACCTGATCCACGGTGGGCAGGAGGAACGCCAGCGCAGCGCCGGGCGTCACGGCGGCGGGGATGTGCTTCAAATAATCCCACGGCGTCCGCACATCGAGGAACAGGGCGTCCGCGCCGGTCACGTCGCCAAAGCCTTCCGCGATGTCCTGGCAGTGCATGGTCACGTTCTGCCCCACCCCGGCCCACTCCAGGTTCCTCCGGGCGAGCTTGTGGAATTCCTCCCTGGCCTCGAACGTATGCACCTTTCCGGTCGTGCCGGAGAACCACGACAGGGCCACGGTCAGGCTGCCCGATCCGGTGCCCGCTTCGATGACCGTGCGGTTCGGCCCCACGCCGAGACGCATACAGATATACCCGATATCCTTGGGATAGAGGATCTGCGTCTGGCGTTTGACGCCCTTGACGATATCGTTCAGCGTGGGCTTCTGGATGCGGTACGGCACGCCGAGCGTCGTACAGACTTCGGAACCGAACTGCGCTTCGACCACATCGGCCATGCGCAGGATGCCGTCCTGCGTGTGCATGTCCTGATTTTCATCAACGCGGCGCAAGCTCCGCTTCCCCTTGGGGGTAACAATAATAACGAGATCTCCGTATGCGGGCATGAATTTTCCTTGGTTTCATTCGCTAAAAGTAAAGGCCATACTCCAAACGCGCCGAAGCGTACAGAGGGGATAGCCCACAGTCAACCTGAAAGCAATGGCGGACGCCCCTTTCCGCCCGTGAATTCTTCGCCGGGATGCCCCCCGCCCGCTCCGGGCCATGCCGCCCTTCCCAAGCCTTGCGAAACGCGCAAGATCAGGCTTGACCTCTGGGAAGCCTTGCTTTATAGATCGTCGCTGCCGTGTTTGCGCCAGTAGCTCAGTTGGATAGAGCAGCAGCCTTCTAAGCTGCGGGCCGTGGGTTCGATTCCTCCCTGGCGCACCAATAGATTTCAAGAGGATACATACCATAGTGTATGTATCCTCTTTGTCGTTTCCGGCCTTGGTTGCCCACTGGTTGCCCGTTTTGCGGCCAGTCTTATCCATATGATGGCGTCCCGAGGCCCTTCTTCGGCACAGAATGATCCTGCCGTCATTCTGGTTTGCCATCTCGAATGTGCGCCCGCACGTTCCATTGCTCAGGGCGAGGCTCATGCAGCCTCCACGCCCCACGGCTTAGGGAACTTGCGGGCGCTTCCTTTTCTGAAGGCTGCGCGGCAGCCGTCTCCGCTACGCTCCCCCTTTCCCCCATACACCCGAAAACGGACCAAAGTTCCCAAGCGGCCCCCGGCCTTTTGGGTCCTTCCCCGCTTTTGCCCGGCGCAAGGGTGCGTGCATCCCGGAGTTTGGCCGCGATCTATGGAATTCTTTCATGGAAAAATGCACACCTTGCCATTGGAGCCATCGCATGACGCAGGATCTGTCACCTAAAGAGATCCAACAGTTGGTTGAGGAGCGCGCCCTAGCCATCGCCAAGGCTGCGGAACTGCCCGACGTGAAGGCCGAAGAAAAGCTCGACCCGTGGTTCGTGATTGACCGGCTCCGGCGCAACCGTGTCGGCGATGCCGATCTCTTCGTGACCCTTTTCCGGGGCCGGTATGCCTATGTCCCCGAATGGGACAAGTGGCTGTACTGGTCTGGGCATCACTGGGACATTGACCTCCTTTCCCGCCGGGCCTTGGCCGACGTCGAGCAGGTGTGCGCGGCCTATCAGAACGCCATCGTCGAAACGGGACAGGACGACAAGTCGCCTCTCTCCAAAACGATGCGCTCCCGGATCGACAAACTCCGCACGGCTGCCGGTCGAAAAGAGGTGCTTGAGTGCGCGACATCCATCTACAATCCGCCGGTTGTTGCGGCCAACGATCTTGATCAGCAGCACTACCATCTGGCGACTCCCTCCGGCGTCGTGGACCTGCGTACCGGCGAATGCAGTCCCGGAAAACCCGAGCAGTACATGCTCAACGCCATCCCGACGGAGTGGACTGGCCTTGATACGCCCTGTCCCAATTTCCAACACTATCTGCTCTCGTGCATGAATGGTGATCAGGAGATGGCCGACTTCATCGTGCGCCTGCTGGGTTACGGGCTGCTCGGCGACAAGTTCCTGAACATCTGGGCCATCATGTACGGCCCCTTGTCGCGCAACGGCAAGGATACGTTGATGAACACCATCAAGGGTATCCTCGGCGATCAGATACATGCCCGTATGGGGGTATCCCTTCTCATCGAACAGAAGTTTCCTCGAGACCCCAGCCGCCCCGAGCCGGAGCTGCTGGCCCTGCGCGGAGCACGAATCGCCTACGCTTCGGAAGCAAACGCCCGCCAGTCACTTGACCAAGCCAAGATCAAGGACCTCACCGGCGGCGGGTTCATCACGGCCCGCGGCATCAACGACAAGTACATGACCTCCTGGAAACAGTCGGCGCTGATGATCCTGCTCACGAACTATGTGCCGAAAATGGACACGGATGACGACGGCTTCAACGCCCGTACCCTGTTCATCGAATGGCCGGTCAAATTCGTCCCCAACCCGACCCGTGAATGGGAGCGGCAAATTGACCGTCATATGGGGAAAAAGCTGGAGGCCGAACGTTCTGGCATCCTTGCGCTCATGGTGCGCGGCTGCATGGACGTGCTCGCCAACGGACTACGCATCCCGGAGAAGGTGTTGCGCTTTACGGAGGCCCAGATGGCGGCTCAGGACGACATCGGGCGATTCCTGAAGGAGTGCTGTCTCATCGAAGAACCGCCGACCGGCTCTCGCGACTACGAAACCAGAACCCCAGCTGCCGATCTGCTCAAGGCCTGCAACTGGTGGTGCAAGAAAATTCTGGGCAACTCCTACCCGTACACGCCCAAAAAGTTCACTCCAGCCTTGGAAAAGAAGGGGATATTCACCAAAAAGAGCAGTGTTATGTACTACTTGGGTGTCGTGGTCAAGCCTGAAATTCTGGAAGAGTACAACGACGATCTACTGGAAGAGCAGGAGAAGAATAGCCGGAGGAAGTCATGATTGCTCGGCCTATCCTCCCATCCTCCCACGAAATTCCGGCGTTCATATTTTGTAACCATGCGATAAGGAATACTCTTTTCCCAGAATGGGAGTATGGGAGGATACACACCTCAATCCCCCCGTGCGCACATGCGCGATCATGTGCGTATTTGTGTGCTGTGTGTATATCCTCCCATACTCCCATAAAGAGAAAGAAAGATAAGAAAGATAGGATATTGAAGGCAACCATTGGTTGGGAGTTTCATGGGAGCGTGGGAGGATTGAACCGATGAGCGACATCATACTCGATATCCTGCGCCGCTATGTGGACGGAACCAAGATCAAGAAGGCCAGCGCACGCTCCGGCGGCGAGTACCATTCCCCCTGTCCGAAATGCGGCGGGACGGATCGCTTCTGCGTCTTCCCCGAACAACCTGGCGGGGCGCTCGCCATGCAGCACGGCATCACCGGGACATGGGCCTGCCCCCGGCACTGTCAAGAAGGCGGCGATGCCATCGATCTGCTGACGTGGGCTGGAGGGCTGACGTTTCGGGAGGCGTGCGAGGAGTTGCGGATTGACCTCCCCGAACGCACGCAGGAAGAGCGCCGCAGATACCGCCCCCTGCGCCCCCTGACCGCCCACGGCACGGATACGTGGACGCCGACGTCCTACGCCCCGCCTCCGGAGGCATGGCTCACACAGGCCACCAAGCTGGCCACAGAGGCCCATGCCCGCCTTCTGGAGACGCCATCCATCCTGAGCTATCTCGCCAAGCGTGGCCTGCCGCTCGAGGCCATCCAGCGCTACGGGCTGGGCTACATCGAGGGAGAGGACAACACCGGGAAATACCTCTACCGCCAGCGCGCCGCGTTCGGCCTGCCGCCCAAGGAACGCGACGGCAAGCCTGTCCGGGCGCTGCGCATCCCCCGTGGCATCACCATCCCCTGCTGGGGCGACGACGGCCACACGCAAGCCCTGCGCGTCCGTATCCGCAAGCGCAATGCCGACCTTGCCGAGGGCGAAGACAAATACATCCTCATCGCCCAGCCCGCGCCGCCCTACTCGGCCCCGTTACGGCTCGCCCCCATCGGCGTCGCTCCAGAGCTGGCGACGTGGGCCGTGGTCGAATCCGAGCTTGACGCCATGCTTATCCACCACGCCTGCGGGGGAAAAATCGGCGCGCTCGCCATCCTCACGGCCTCCGGCAAGCCCGATGCCGCAGCCCATGCGGCCCTCTCCGCAGCGGCCAGAATCCTCATGGTCATGGATTGGGACGCAAAGCCCGGCGGCGACATCCCCACGGCCTCGAACTGGCGCTGGTGGCGCGACCGTTACCCCCAAGCCAAGCTGTGGCCCGTCCCCGCCGGAAAGGACCCGGGGGAAGCCTTTGCCAAGGGCGTGGACATCCGGGAATGGCTCCGCGGCGGCTGTCCGGCATCCTGCCCGCTGACGGCTCCAGAGTCAGGCCCCCAACCGCAAGCGCAGCCGGAACCGGAGCCAATGGGAGCTTTGCCCGATGGAACTGTTGCCGCTGAGGGAGAGGATAGTCTTATTCTTCCAGACTACCTTGAGAGAAGGGACATCCCCGCTGACGTGCTCACGCTCGCCCGGATCTGGCGCGGCAAGCCCATCCGGTTCGTCCGCGACGGCAACGGCGGCTGGGAATGGCGCTATGACCACAGGTGGGCGGCGGCACACCCGGATGACATGCAGGCGTTCATGAGCTTCCAAAGCGAGTCCGCCGCTATATGGGATTGGCTGTCAGGGCATAGGGATTATGAGATAACTTCACGGAATTTTCTGTTCATCTGGGGGTGAATCATGCTCTCAAACTTGACTTTCACCCTATTCTGTGGCTTCCTGAGCTTCCTCAAACCGGTAAGGCTTGCCGAAGCCTTCATCAGCGTCCCCATGCTGAAGAAAATTACGGCGTTTTCAGTATCTGCCACCAATGCACCACAGGTTCACCTTGTGGATGCGGTTACATATTGGCGGAATAACGTCCTGATGTTCGTGAGACTCAGGCGGCCTTACCGGGCCGGGGAGCGTTGTTTCGCCTTTTTTTGTTTCCAAATCCCCAAACCGGTAAGGTGCATAATGTCCGCAACCCTTCTTCTCTCCCGTCCGGGCCGTTGCGCCGGGCGCGTGCCGTTGTCCCGCTTGATTCAAAAACTGGCCCGTCTGGGCGAAAACGCCGCCATCATCGCCTTGTGCGACCTTCCCGTGTCGCTTGGCTCCCGCGTCCGCTGGACGCTCTACGGCACCTCCCTGACCGTGGAGGTGGCGTCATGAGCAATATCTTGACTTTCACCCTATTCTGTGGCTTCCTGAGCTTCCCCAAATCCAATAAGGCTTGCCGGAGCCTTCACCAGTGCCCCACACTGGAGAAAAGAGCGGCGTTTTCTGTTTCTGCCACCGATGCACCTCGGGCCTTTCGCCCGTGGGATGCGGTTACATATTGGCGGAACAACGTCCGGGTGTCCGTGAGGCCCCGGCGGCTTTATTGGAGCCGGGGAGCGTTGTTCCGCCTTTTTTGTTTCCTAATCCCTAAATCCAATAGGTGGCCCATGTCTCACTCCATTCTTCTTTCCCGCCCTGCGGCATTGTGTGGCGGTTTCCTCCCTCTTGAATATCTGGCCCACAAGCTGGCCCGTTTTGACGAAGCCTCAGCCCTGCTTGCGCTTGCCCGGCTACGACTTCCCCTGTCCACCCGCGTACGCTGGATAATGTACGGCACCTCCCTGACCGTGGAGGTGGCGTAATGAGCAACCGCCCCACTCCCGTAACGCTCTCGTCCGAACGCCTCCAAGTCCTGCGTGTCCAGTTGGAGCGCATCATCTCCCGCGTCATCCTTTCCGGCGAGCACCTGCGCCTGCTCGACGACGCGGGACAAGCCCCGGCCTCCCTCGACGGGCTGGCCCTCGTGCTCGACGACACCGCCCACGACCTCAACGACATCATCAGGGAACTGTTCCCCAACCGGGAGGGCGCGTAATGGCAACCTACCGTACCATCCGCATGTCATTCTGGAATGACCCCGCCATCGAAAACCTGCCGCCCGCCGACAAGCTGCTGTACCTCTACCTGTTCACCTGCCCGCACGCGAACAACCTCGGCGTGCTGTCCGTCTCCCTCCGCAAGATGGCCTTTGAGACTGGGCTCAGCGAGGACGCCATCCGGCGTGGGCTGGCGGCCTTCGAGTCCTCCGGGCGCATCATGCGCGACGGCGGGCATGTCTGGGTGTGCGGCTTCATCCGCCACCAGTGCAGCACCTCGCCCAAAATCCTGACCTCGCTCCGGGCACTGTTCCCCACGGTCGAGTCCGCAGCTATCCGGGCCGCCATTCTGGAACGCTACCCCCACCTGTTCGGGGCCACACCGTACCCTTCCGATAGGGTATCGGTACCCTCCGGGGAATCAGAAAAGGAACGGGAAAAAGAAGATCTGATCGGGAAGCCGGAGGCGAGAGGAGCTTTTTATCCGCCTGATGAAAACGCGCTGCCCATCCCCCTGCCCCTGCTGGAGGCGTTGCAGCGCGACTTCCCCGACGTGGATGTGGAGGCGGAAATCAACCACATCCGTGACTGGCAGGCCAAGAAAAACCAGCCTGTCCGCAACTGGATGCGCTTTTTGCGGACGTGGCTGTCCAATGCGGTGAAAGCCCGCCCCTCGCTGGCCTCAACGGGCGGCAGGCCTTCAACCGCACCCGTCCCCATCCAGCCGGAAACGCCCGTATTCCGCACGTTGTCCGAAGCCGACAAAAGCCGCAGCCGGGAACTCGCAAGGCGCGCCCTCGACGCCCTGCGCGGCAACGGCACCTTCTCGACCGAACCAGCGTAGTTTCGCATTTCTGTGTGGTTATCCTCCCACGCCTTTTCTCGTTGGCTTGTCCATTCAATCAAACGTGTTGTGCGTGGAACCCACTTCAAAAAACATGGACGGGTGGAAGGATTGCACCGCGTTGACACTCCATGCCCTTTTTCCTTTATGCTCTCGTCAGGAATCGCTGGAGGACGTACAAATGGGCACGACGGAAAAGCGCGAAACGCTGAAAACGGCAACGGACGTACTCGAACACCTGCTCAAAAACGGCAGGAAAATCAAAAAAAGCAAACTGTATCAAGATATACGGAAGGGTATTCTGCGGCGCAACGCGGACCTGTCGTTCAGCGTGGGCAACGTCAACAAGTACGGGACCACGCTGCCGATGGCCGAGACGCCGGAAATGGTGGCTCAGGAAGCCGAGGAACGGGTCCGCCGCAAGGACAACGCGGACATTCGCATCAAGGAAGCCGAGGCCCGGCGCAAGGAACTGGCCGCCGACGTCGCCGAGGGCAAGTACATCCCCCGGGACATGGTCGAGCAGGAACTGGCCGCCCGGGCGGTCACGCTGAACTCGGGGCTCAAGTCCGCCGTCGAAGCGCAAGCGCTGGACCTCATCGAGACGGTGGACGGCAACCCCAAACAGGCGCACCGCTTCCTTGCCAAGATGGAGGCCGTCATCGACGGCCTGAGCAACAAATACGCCCAGCCGATGGAGATAGAGGTCAACCTTGACGATCCGTCCCTCAACCCCGAACAGGAAGAAAGCTGACGTCAGCGTCCGGCTGGCGGAGGCCCCTTCATGGCTTCCCAAAGGACTCGCCCGCGCTCTTGCGGGCGGGTCCCCTTACCGCTTTGCCTTCTCCAAGGCCGAACGGATAGTCATGCGCCGCCAGAAATGGCTGCCGCCCAGCCAATGGGCGGAACGCTACCGCATGGTGCGCATGTCGTCCCTGCCCGGCCTCTGGCAAAACGTCTTCACCCCCTACCTTGTCGGCGTCATGGACGCGGCCCGCTTCCCGGGCGTGGAGGTGGTCATCCTGTGCAAGACGCCGCAGACGGGCGGCTCGGAGGCCGCGCTCAACGTGCTCGCCCAGATGATCGACCTCTCGCCCGGCCCGGCGATGGTCGTCTTCCCGGACGAAATCACGGCCAAGGAAAACGCCAAGGACCGCATCCTGCCCATGCTGCAGGACTCCCGGCACCTCCGCGGCTATCTCTCCGGAGCCGTCGACGACGCCTCAAGCATCCGCATCAACTTGAAGCACATGCCCATCTATCTGGGCTGGTCCGGCTCCGTCTCCCGGCTCGGCAACAAGCCCATCCGCATCCTCGTGCTGGACGAGCTGGACAAGTACCAGAACCCGCGCAAGGAGGCGACGTCGGAAAGCCTTGCCGAAAAGCGCACCATCTCTTGGAAGGAGCGCAAGTTCATCTTCAAGCTCTCGACGCCGACCACGGAAGACGGCCCCGTCTGGACGGCCTATACCGAGGAAGCCCATGCCCGCTTCGAGTACCACGTCATCTGCCCCTGTTGCGGGGCCGCGCAGCTCATGAGGTTCGACCAGATCCGCTGGCCGGAAGGCGAACGGGACCCCGAGAAGGTACTCGCCGGACGGCTGGCCGTGTACCAGTGCGAGCACTGCGGCGGCCAGTGGTCGGACGCCGACCGCGACCGGGCCGTGCGCAAAGGCTTCTGGGTGGAGAAAGCGTCCGGGCTGGAGCTGTTCGCCCACCTGCACCAGCACAGGCCGGTTAAGCTCGGCTTCCACCTGCCCGCGTGGAACAGCTATTTCGTGTCCCTCTCCGAAGTGGCGCACGCCTTCCTCAAGTGGAAAAAGACGAACAGGCTCGAAGACCTCAAAAACTTCATGAACCAGTACAAGGCCGAACCGTGGAAGGAAGTCCGCGCCGAGCGGCAGGAAGACGGCCTCCTCGCCCTGTGCGACATGCGCCCCCGCGGTGTCGTGCCCGCCCCCCTCAACGGCGTACCCCGCGTGGCCGCGCTGGTAGCAGGCGTGGACACGCAGGCCAAGTATTTCCGGTACGTCATCCGGGCCTTCGCCCCCGGCGACACCGAGGAAAGCTGGCTCATCCAGTGCGGCACCGCGCCGACGTTCGAGTCCCTCTCCCAGACCCTCTGGCGCAACGTCTACCGTGACGCCGAGGGCAACGAATACCGCGTCAGCGCCTGCGTCATCGACGCGATGGGCGCGCCGGGACGCACAAAACAGGTCTACGCATGGTGCGCGCAGCAGGGAGGCCGGGCCATGCCCTTCAAGGGCGAACAGAAGATGGCCACGCCAGTAAGCTACTCGCCCATCGAGTTCTTCCCCGACGCGAAGGGCTCCAAGATCAAAATCCCCGGCGGCGTGCTGCTCCGGCGCGTGGACACCACGTTCTTCAAGGGCGACCTCGCGGAAAAGCTCTCCGTCACGCCCGGCGACCCCGGCGCCTTCTGGCTGCACGCGAACACGGTTCAACAGGGCATCGGCGAAATGGGGGGCATCCTCGCCGACTACGCCAAGGAAATGTGCGCCGAGGTGTTCAACCCCGAGAAGCTGATCTGGGAGAACCCCCACCAGCGCCCCAACCATTTCTGGGACTGTGAAGTGATGGCGCTCGTCTGCGCGTGGGAACTCGGCATCCGCAACTGGGAAACCCCGGAGCCGGAACCCGCGCACACGGAGCCCGCGCCGATAGCGGCCCCAGCCGTCCCCATGCCCATGCAGCGCCCCGCCCCGCGGAGCATCGCAGACAGGCTGGCCAGATTGAGGAGGTGAACGATGGAAGACCCACAAGAAGGCTTTGATCTAGACTGGCGGGAAGCCTGCGCCCTGCTCGGATGCAGCCAGTCCCATTTCTACAACCTCGTGAATGCCGGGGGCATCCCCGCCGTGCGCAACGGCAGACGGAAAGGCTTCCGGGTCCGGCGCGAGGACTGCCTGCGTTACCTGACCGGCTGGCGTGAGCCGGAAGGGTTTGGCGATACGCTTTCGGGGCAGCATCCCGAGAGCTAAATGCATACAAAATACACATCAAAGGCTTGACGTATCCGGCCTAGATGTGTATTCAATACACATCGGAACGAAGGAGGCACCGGATGACGAGCAAAGAGGTCATCAAGCGGCTGAAAGAGGATGGTTGGATTGAGGTTATCCCCCGGACGCCCGGAAGCCACAGGCACTTCCGGCACCCCACAAAGCCCGGAAAGACGACGGTTCCCGACCCGAAAAAGGAAATCCCGCTCCCCACCCTCAAGAGCATCGAAAAGCAAAGCGGCCTGAAACTTCGTTGACCCACGGCAGGGGGTCCCCCCGCCAACCCCATATATTCGAGGTGTGTATGGCTCACCACTACATCGCACAGTTTTTACCGCAGGAAGACGGCACGTTCTGCGTATTCTTCCCGGATCTGGAAGGCTGCAACACCTTCGGCGACACGCTGCAGGAAGCCTTTGAAGCGGCACAGGACGCGGCCACCGGCTGGCTCGAGGTCGAGGCGGATCGCGGCACGCCCCTTCCGGTCCCTTCCGGTCTGGCTGCGGCCAAGGCCAAGGCCGAAGCGCACTGCCGCGAACTTGAAATCGACGTCCCGGAAGGCACCTTGTACCAGCTCGTCCCCGTTGACCCCCAGCCGGAAAAGCCCGTGCGCGTGAATATGACCTTCGCGCCCCGCGTGCTCCGGCTCATCGACAGGGCGGCGGAAGAGGAAGGCATGACCCGCTCCGGGTTCCTCGCGGCGGCAGCCAAGGCGTACGTCCGCAATCAGGCCAACGCCTAACGTCAGGATAACAAAAATGCCATATGGCACGAAAATATTGCCATATGGCAGGATGCTTGCTATCCTAAGAAACAAGAAGGGCGGCAAGTGCGTTAACACTCACCGCCCCGGCAGACTCGGAGAGTTTGTCGAAGCCTTCTTTCCGGTTAGGTCTTAACCAGATTCAGCCCCGGCAGTGTACCAGCACTGCCGGGGCCGCTTTTTTAGTTCTTCGTGGTGAAGAACCAATCAATCAAACGCTTGAGGGCGTAGATTGCAACGACTTCGAGCACGTGCCAGAGTCTCCTCATGAGCACACCTCCTTTTCCGGGCCTGCCTGAATCGAGCCGGAAAGAAGGCTATCCTTACGGACAGAACCGTTGTGGCAAAAAGAGGAAACGAAGGCAAGGCGTCGCAAGGCGCGCCAGACATCGCTGCCTCCAAGACAAGAAGGACGACAAGGGGTCAAGTATTCACTGCACCGAATAGGCATATCTCCTGTTTTAACATCACAGTTTTGCGTCCGATAAATTCGTTCCTTACTAAGCTAACTGAGTTTAAACGTTTGTAGTGAATAACTACAGGTGATTCAATATACCTACCAGAAGAGTAAGGTTTCCTAATTAAAGAAGAAAAACTGTATTATTAATATTACTTTTACTATCCATCAGTTAAATATTGAGGAATAACAATTAATGACTAGTCCACATGATATTTGGGATGACTTTAGCGGAAAAATAGCAAACATTGTATTATCACAAAGGGCAACAAAGGATTTTTCTAATTCAGAGTTGAAACGCATTTGTGAGCAAGAAAAATTAAGTAAAGAACTTGGATATGACCAAAAATACATGTGTTCATTCAACAACATGTTCTTTAATGATATCAGAAATGGAAATACTATTTATTATGGATTCATAAAATCAAATATAAAAGAAATGATGATGCAAATAGTGCTTAAAAAAAATAGAGCATATCAATGTCTAATCATGGATGCATATGAAAAATTTGAAGATGCAATAGAAAACATATATGCTTACCTTGGGAAAAACGATATTAATTTTTGGCCACTACACGAATATGGAAATAAAAAATACAATGAAATAAACACTCTTGACTTTTCTTTTTACCTTTCGCAAGCAGAAAAACGTAAAAATGGTGCCATAGGAATAGCAAAATTATTAATAGATAGATTCAATCAAAATATTGAATCTGATGGAATCACCCTAAAAAACAAGCTCATAGTTGTAGAAAAAATAAGACATATAATAGTACACAAAGGTGGCATTGTTGAAGACAAGGGGAAATTTATAGAACTAATATCTAAAGAATGTGGATTACACAATAACGGTGTATCAAATAAGACATTGAAGATTTATATAGAATATTTTTTTGGCGGAGGAGAATATTCTAATATGATTAATCTTATCGAGGAACAGGTTAAAATACCTGTTCCAATACTTGTTGAAAGAAGCAGATTTGAATGGTTGTTGAACTCTATGCTGAACTGTGTATTTATTCTTTGTCAAGAAAGTGAAGAGTATATTGAAACTATTAATAATTCTACAGATGTGATAAGTAGATAATAGAGTCGATCAACTTATTACAACTAAAAACTGATAAATTTCATCGATCAGTAATTTATCTTGATCACCTCGGTATTTTTACGTCCTACAAATTTCAATAAAAAAATCTACGAATTTTATTATGTCAGCTGCTGTAGCCTTTATCGTTCCAGCTTGTGCCCAGCTCTCATCGCCATTGCTACTGAGGTTCAACAAATGAACCACCGTAACCGTAAGAACATTCAACAGCAAAGTAAGGGGAGTATCCCTTGGGCTCTAGCCGGGAACATATGGAAAATCAAGGCTGTTGACTGGATGGCCGATTCGCGCGTAGGAAAAGAAAATTTATCACTATAGATTGCCATATAGAGGGGGACCACATGGCAAAGCTCATCCCGTGTCCGGCGTGCAAAAAACAAATTTCCATTGATGCTGCAACGTGCCCGAAGTGCGGCCAACCAATTACGGATGACGTCCGTAACGAAGCTGTCAAAAAACAGAAGAAGAGGGCAAAGGGCTGTTTATGGATCATCATCGCGTTCTGCGTTCTTTCTGCCATCGGAAACTTCATGGAGAAGAAAAAGGACGGTGACGCGACCTCCACGCAGCCCTCACCCGCTGCCGTGGCAGCCACCCCTACCGGGGGTAACAGCGGTAATGCGCCTTCTGCGCCATCGCAACAGGCCGTGCCATCCTTCCCTCTGACTGCCGAACAATTCCTGATGAATTTCAACAACGCCTCCCAGAAGGTGAACCCTTCCAAACAAGCTACTATCGTTTCACAGGATAAAGAAAAAACGCTGATCTCCATTTCAGGGCGCAACGAAGTCCTCATTGCGACAGATGCTCAAGGGAATGTTACAGTTGCCGTGTATCATGGCGATCCGATCGATATGGCCTACGCCATAGCCGGGGTAAAACCCGAATGGCCGAACACGAGAAGGGGCGAGGTGTTGCGCCGGTTGGGCATTGGGGACAAGAACGGGGCTCAAAAGGCGGACGCCGTCGTTGACGGTGTAAGATTCCATTCTTTCATCAAGGAGACAGGTCTGTTGCTGACCATCACTCCAGAAAACTAGCCAAAGTATATCAAGTGGGGGAAGTCAAGAGTTCATCCGCCCTCTTTGGCAAGCCCCTGCCCCTATAGCTCCCAATAATGCCTAATCACCAGACGGTGTCGCGTCCGTCTCCTATAACGCGGCTTTTTTTGTGCCCGACATCCAAACGAATCACGATAACGGTGGATGAAGCTGACAGTTTTAGGCACATGGAGTTTTTTGCATTCTGCTGATTCCAAATAAAAAACAAGGTTGGTATGATATGGATGATAAGAGAACAGATTTTTCACTCTATGATCTTATTATTTATGTACTCATTTTTTATTTTTCAAAAATAATACATGATTCAAAATTAGAACTTATCTTTCCAAGAGAAAGGGTTTTTGATTTTTTAGCTTTTAAAGGCAGTGAATATGATAAGTATGAAAAAATACGGTCAACCGCATATAAATTTTTTTGTTTTATTATAACCTGTTTCCTTATTTTTTTAGGCTATTCCTTTTGACTCTTCCCATTCATTTCAGCTTTTCTAATAAAGATGTAATCAACACCTAATCGACAGCGGTGGCCGCATTCTGTTCATAATATAATATTTTGCCCGACATCCATCTGAACTACGATAGCTGTGGATGAAAAGGGGCTATCGGAGGATTCAACTCCGGGTGTGGGCTAATACAATACCTCACGAGAGGAAATACGCCCGCCGTCTGGCGACGGTTTTTGGCACCCGGAGTTTTTGTATCTTGTAAGCTCCGAACCCGTGCGCCGGTCGCCTACCGTTGCTACCGAGGGTTAACAAGCAAAGTAAACAGTTGACTACATAAGTTAAACAATCTTAATTTATTTTTTCACATTTCTATCACTGAAGAATAAAATTTAATATCCTAAAATCAATCTTTTTTCCAAAATAGATTACCTCTCCTCCCATGTATCTATTTGATCAATTCAATCTAGTTGAATATAAGGAATTACATTCAACTTGTACTTATGTTCATCTAGTACTGCATGTTCAATAGTAATATGCCGGAACTCATCATTACCAATCAATTCATTGTATTTTTTATATTTTTCTTCTGTGCTCATTTTTGCGCCAAAAACAACTCCAGTAATGGCCTCAGCAGGTATCTGCATAATACCTGTTTGTATTTCACCTTTTTCATTTTTATACCATTCATCTGATATTATGAATGTCACTAAAAACATTCTCCATTCATGTTCGTATTTCCAACATGGATGTTTATTGAGAAATATATTTTCACTATCAAATAAATATTTATACATTGTGATATAAGGAATATCTTCTGTATATTTTACAGGATAAAAAGAAATTTTTTCATAATTATTTTTTTTATTTACAATATAGTTTAACAAAAATTCTGAATTATTTTTTAATAAAAAACCAGTGTGTGATTCAGCATAATGAGACCACATTAGTATGTTATCATCAGCTTCTGTTACACAGAACACACCGTAATTACATCGTAAATCTAGAGCAAAATAGTTAACTTTCCCTTTTTTTACATATTCTCTGTCTTCATATACTTCTTTGAATATATTAAATTTTTTTGAATAAATTTTATCCCTGATATAACGAAATATCATAATTCCAAATTCAGAAAGGCTATGACTTTTATTAACGACAAACAAACTATCAAATGGATCATTGAACTCAATAGGGGGTGTGAACCGAATGGTCCTTCTCTGAAAAACGTCATCCCACCTCTCATCACTATAATATTTGCATAATCTATCAGGTACATTCTTCTTTCCCATACTCACCTCTTTAATTCCATCTTGACTTCCCTTCCCTTTTGGCAAGCAACACTCACCGCCCCCGTGTGGGGTACGTTCCTCATCATTCAGCAACATAACTTTGCACCCCGGTAGGTTTTCGCCTCTCTATCGGGGCAATATTTTTTTAATAAAGCTATCTTGATATTTTTTCTGGAAAAACAATTTTCTGAATCTCTAGTTCAGCTTCTTCTTTCAATTCTGTTATTTTTTTCAATAAATTATGCAATTCAATATATATGTCAGATGTTTTTTCTATTTTTGTTCTGATATATTCCCTATATTTATATGAAACCATTTTCATTTCTTTGTACATCACATCAAATCCATATCTTATATCTTTTCTCATAAATATAGAGTTCTTATCTATATATTTTGTAAATTCAAACAATAAATTTAATACATTATTTGCTTTTGTAAACTCAATAACATCTTGAAGCGTATTCTGTTTATCATATGAAGATAAAACAGTTTCTATATTTTCATTATTTACATTCAATTCAATAAGATACAACTCTATTTCTCGATCAGTCATTGTCTTTACATCAGGATATCTCTTCAAAGCTGCCGCCAATTCATTAAATGCGTAATATACATCTATAAATTTATCCCATGAATTTTTAATGACTTCAATTTCTAATTTTGAAAACTCGTTACTTTTATTTTTGATAATATCAAGATTGGCTTTGTGTTCTTCAGCTTTACGGGCAAAAGCGCACTCAATATTTTTCTTTAAGTAAAATGGAATACCAATCATAATAACACTATTTAATATCGATAGCCAATTGTTTTTGATCCATTCAACTATCATCTCTTCAGTACTCATACTCTACCCCGTTTTTCTTACCCTCTTGACACCCCTGCCACCTTTTGGCAAGCTCCCCACAGGTGCTATCAACACCTAATCGCCAGCGGTGGCCGCGTTCCGTTCATAACGTGGTATTTTTGTGCCCAATATCCAGCCGAGTTTCACGATAGCGGTGGATGAAAAGGGTCTATCGGAGAATTCAACTCCGGGTGTGGGCTAATACAATACCTCGCAAGAGGGAATACGCCCGCCGTCTGGCGACGGTTGATAGCACCCGGAGTTTTTTGCGTTTTGCAGCTCCGAAGATATCAACCTTCGCCAGAGGTACACCATGTCGGCTATCGTGAGCCTTTCCCGCCCCGGCCTGTGCGCCGGTCGTCTGCCGTTGCAGCTGCTGATTTCCAAGCTCCTCCGTTTTGGGGAGCATACCGCGGCTGCCTCCCTCCAGTCCCTCCCCCTCGCCTATCAGCGCCGCGTGCGCTGGACCTTGTGCGGCACCTCCCTGACCATTGAAGCCGACGGCAGTCGCGCCGCGTGCGGCGCTTTGAACGAGCACGGCGGGCGTGGGCGAGCTTGCCTCGCCACGCTTCTTTCCCGCCGTTGCGAGTGGTCAAAGGAGGTGGCGTAATGCGCAAGGAACTCCCCTTCACTCCCCCTGTCCTCAAGTCTCAAGAAACGTTTCGGCTGATCCGCCTCGATCTCGACGACGCCTATTTTCTCGCCATAATGGTTTCCGAGCATCTGCGCCTGTTGAATGACGCGCGCAAGGATTTCGTCGGCTGCGAAGGGATGATCGTCGCCCTCGACGAACTTGCCGCCAATCTGGACAACGTCCGCTCCACCCTCTGCCCCAAGGAGGTGGAGTGATGGCCCTCCGCTCGATTGACCAGCGGTACTGGACGGACCCGTATGTGGAATCCCTGAACGCGACCGAGAAGCTCGTCTACATCCACCTGTTTTCCAGCGCCCACACCAACCTCGTGGGCGTGTTTCAGGCGTCCCGGCGCATGATCGCCTTCCAGACCGCCTGCCCCGGCCCGGACGTGGACGCCGCGCTGGAACGCTTCCGGCGGGACGGCAAGGCCATCATCGACGGCAGCGAGGTGTGGCTGGCCAGCTACATCCGGCACCAGTGCACGTCCTCGCCAAAGATGGTGGCGGCCATGCGCGGCCAGCTCGCCAAAGTGGAGTCGGATACCATCCGCAAGGCCATCGTCACCCGCTACCCACACATCATGGAGGCTCCCGGCCCGCGTCCTCCGAGGCCCAACGCCTACGGTGTTGATACGGTATCGGTATCCTCGCGATATAAGATAAGAGAAAAAGACAAGATATCAGCGGGCGCTGCGCCTGTGGAAGGCGCGCCCGCGAAGGCCTCGGAGAGCAGCCCCGCCCCGCTGGTTATCTCTGACGAGGTGGCCCGCATCCTTCAGCGGGATTTCCCGGAAGTGGACTATGGCAAGCAGATCGCCAGAGCCCGGAACTGGTGCGTGCTGCGCGGGCAGGCCATCCGAAACGTCCTGCTCTTTCTTCGAAAGTGGTTCGCCAACGCCGCCAAGCCCCCAAAAAACGATAGACCCCAAACCAGCGCCCCGAAACCGGCGCTCCCGGCGCAGCGCCCCTGCCCGCCCGATATGGCGTTCAAGGTGCCCACGGAAGCCGAGCTTGAGGAAAACCGCCTCCGTGGGCTGGCGGTGATGGCCCGATATTGGGGAAAACAGCAAGCGGCCCTCGCCTGATGCGTTTCCATGCCTAGAAAAAACGGCACGCTGAGGGTGTGTCAGCGTGCCGTAGCGATTACTCTGTGTAAGGTTCTTGAGCTTTTTGTTGAAGCTGTTCAACGTCCTCTTTCCGGGCAAGGATATGCATCTTTCGATGGCAATTCGGACAAAGGGCAACGGTATTGGACAAACTATCCTCTCCCCCTGCGGAGAGCCATATCACGTGGTGTACTTCCAAATACGGTGAATGGTCTTTCCGTGAAAACGGCGCCGGCTGCTGGCACAGTTGGCACACGCCGTTGGCTCTACGCTGGGCGAGCTCACAAACATACGGGTTCCGCTGAAAGGCAACCGTCTTTGTTCTTTGAGAACCCGGTATCTTGGGGGCCGACTGCACACGTTTGCGCAGTTCCGCAACAGACAACTTTTTCGCCTGCTTCGCTTTATGCTGGGCAAGCTGCTCTAAAATAGCCGCCTTGACCGGTGGTGCCGCGTTCAGGAGCTTGAGAGGAAAAATCCAGACGTTACGTTCTCTTCCCTCAACATCTTCTTGAATTTCTTGGTAAGGCTGCGCGCTGAGGTGCACTCTTCCTGTGTAGGTGTAGCGCTTTTCTTGGAATACTTCGAAAAGGTAAACGGCAACACCGTTTTCGTTGGACAGATACAGTGTTTTGTTTTGCATAAACTCTAGACTTTGGTCCCCTATGGTTCCCATGCCTGTATAATGCAATACGTTTCCAATCCATCTATCGTCATAGAGGGATTTTACATGGTTGGAGACCAATACAAGGGATTCCGTCCTCTTTGAGTATCGCATTCCCCCTTGCGGCGAGCACATGAACTTCGCACACAATTGGTCGTTATCAAGCTCATCACCGGGGGTCAATCCTTCAAGAACCATGTCTCCTCCCTCTTACCGAGGCCGGGGTGCCCCGAACGCTCGACAGATTTGTTCTGAACGCATAGAGGCCCCATGAACGATTTGGGCAGCAAATCGCGTGAATCCGTTTTATGGCGCCCTCTTTGTGTCCTATATTGGGTACACGTTACCGCTTGAGTCAATCTTTTTTCGCATTTTATTCCCCATATTCCCCACATTCCCCATATTCCCCATATTCGGCACGACACCGCAATTGGAAACGGCTAGATTGCGAGGCTATGAATGCCCGCACCTACCGGGGGTACACCCTCTCCGAAGCGCAGTCCGAGCTGCAAGTCTGGAAGACCGCCAAGCGTTACGCCGCGGTCGGCAAGAGCTATACCGTCGGCACGCGAAGCCTCACCCGCTATGACCTTGGCGAGATCAACCGCGAGATCGCGTTTTTCTCGGACATCGTCGATACGCTGGGCGGGGCCTCGCGTGGCCCGGTCCGTGTGCAGGGGGTGGTCATCCGATGAGGACGATACGCACCCCCCGCAAGTCTGCCCGCTCCGCGCCCACGGGACAGGCCGAGGCGCAGATGGCTTCCCCCTTGGGCACCGCCAGCCCGATGCCCCGCCCTTCGCGGAACGCCGGGTCGTTCCGGGGCGGCATGTCCGGCTACCGCGTGCCCGGCGTCGCCACCACGGAGAACGCCGCGCAGGAGCGTGCGCTCATCCAGAGCCGTTCCGCCGACCTCACGGCGAACGACTGGGCGGCCTCCAGCGCCGTCAACGCCATCACGACCAACGCCGTGGGGCAGGGATTGCAGCCGCAATCCGATCTCGACTGGGAACGCCTCGGCATCTCCGAACAGGAAGCCTTGGAACTGCAAGACGCCATCGAACGCGTCTGGGAAGACTGGGTGCCGACGGCTGATGTGCGCGGCATGATGCACTTCGGCGATCTGCAATATCTCGGCCTCCGGTCCATGCTCCGGCAGGGCGAGCTGCTGCATGTCCCGGTCATGGCCTGCGACCCGTTGCGCCCGCTCTCCCTCGCCATCCAGGCCGTCCACCCGACGCGGCTCATGACGCCCTCTGACAAACGCTTTTCCCCCTCCATCCGGGACGGAATTGAGTACGATGCGGCAGGCTCCCCCTCGGCCTACTGGCTCGCCACCCCGTCCCCGGCTTCTCTGGGGAGCTTCGTCTCCCCTTCCAGCCTGACCTCGCGGGACTTCACCCGCATCCCCGCGAGGCTTGGGCACCGGCCCGGCGTGTTCCATCTGTTCCGCCACCTTGATGAGGAGCAGGAACGCGGCGTGCCGGTGCTCTCCCCGGGCATGAACCTGTTCCGGCACCTCTCCGACTCCCTCGACAACGAGCTGCTCTCGCAGGTCATCACCTCGAGCCTCACCATGTTCATCGAGCTGGACGAAGGCAACAACATCCTCCCCGACTACGTCCACGCCCGCAGGAAAAGCGCCTCCGAGCCGCCCCGCTACTACCAGAGCGTCGAGTCGGGCACCATCATGTACGGCAACCCCAACGAAAGGCCGCACATGCTCGAAACCTCAAGCCCGTCCCCGAACTTCGAGCAGTTCTGCCGCTTCGTCCTGCGCAGCATGGCCGCCTCCGTGGACATGCCCTACGAGGTCATCGCCAAGGACTTCTCCCAGACCAACTACTCTTCCGCCCGCGCCGCCATGCTCGAGGCGTGGAAGGTCTTCACGCTCTACCACCAGTGGCTCGTGTCGCACTACTGCCAGCCCATTTTCCAGATGGTCATCGAGGAAGCGTGGCTGCGCGGCAAGCTGCAATTCCCGGCCAAGGCCCCGGACTTTTACGACGCCCCGCGCCTCTATTCTTCCGCGCTCTGGATCGGCCCCGCCCGCGGCTATGTCGACCCCGTGAAGGAGGTCAACGCCGTGTGCAAGGAAATCGACTACGGCCTCAAGACCCGCCGGGAAGCCCTCGCCGAACGCGGGCGCGATCTGGACAGCGTCGTGAAGCAGCGCAGGCGCGAAAGCTCGCTGTTCGCGGACCCCACCACGGAAAAGGTGCAGTGACATGCCTGAACTTCATCCCCTTTTTGCCGAGCTGATGGCTGAACGCCTCTGGGCCATCACGCCCGACGCTCTGTCGTCCCTCGACGCCATGCTTGCCTCCTCCAACGGCAAGGACACCGCACCCGCGCCCCGGGCCGCCGCCACCGCCTCTCATGGCGGCGGCCCCCTCCTCTACGCCGTGCGGGAAGGCGTGGCCGTCATCGACATTTCCGGCACCATCCACCGTTACGGCGATCCCGAATGGGACGCCGTCGGCCACGACACCATCAAGGCCGCCGTCTCGCTGGCCATGCAGGACAGATCCGCCTCCGCGCTGCTGCTCCGCTTCAACTCGCCGGGCGGCGTGGCCTCCGGCGTCCCTGAGCTGGCGGCGTGGCTGGCCGCGCAAACCGCGAAACCCGTGTACGCCTACGCCGACGGCCTGTGCGCCTCCGCCGCCTACTACCTCGCGGCGGCCACCGGGCGCGTCTATGCCCCGGCCACGGCCACCGTCGGCAGCATCGGCGTCATCTGTCGGCATATGGACTGGTCCGGCTTCCTCGAGAAATGCGGCGTCCGCGTCACCCACCTTACCGGCGGCGCATGGAAGGCCGCGGGCAACGACGCCGAGCCGCTGACCGATAAGGTCAAAGCCTACCTGCAGCAGCCCATCAACGAACTGCACACGATGTTCCGGGCCGACGTCGCCGCGCACATGCCGGTCGATGCGGCCGCCCCGGAGACATGGGGCGACGGGCAGGTCTTTCTGGCATCCCGCGCCCACGAGCTGGGCCTCGTCACGGGCATCGTGCCCGGCATGGACGCGCTCATCGCGCTCATCAACACCACCAAGGAGAAACCTATGGATCGCATAGAACTCGCGTCCAGCCATCCCGAACTGCTGGCGCAGATCGAAGCGGACGCCAAGAAACAGGGGGCTGCCGAAGCCAACGCCGCAATGGAAACGCAACAGCAGCAGGCTGTGCAGGCCGCCCTCGACAACCGCATGGCCCTGTTCGCGGCGGTTGCCGGATCCGAAGCCGCCCAGCGCGTGGAAACGCTGGCCGCCGCCGGCATCACCTCCGGGCAGCTTCAGGCGCTCGGGGCGTTGATCCCGTCCCCCGCGCCCGCTTCCGGGCAGGCCGCCGGGACCCCGGCGCAACAGGCCATCCTCGCCCGTCTGACCGCCCAGACGCCCGGCCCCCTCAACACCAGCGCCGAGCTCAAGAGCGACGGCATGGCCTCAACCATCGACCGCATCGCATCCCTGTAAGGAGCCTACCATGCAGGAAATCGCATCGTACAAGCGCCGGGTCTTCCTGAAGGACCACCCCGTCGTCACGCAGCGCATCGTGCTTTCGAGCGCCGGAACCGCCCAGACCCTGCTCGCCGGAACCGTCATCGCCGCAAAGACCGTCACGGCCACCTCCGCCACGACCGTGGGGGCCTATGCCAAGCCCGGGGACGGCGAAACCGCCGCCCTGATCGGCGTGCTGGCCGAAGACGTCGCCATCCCCGCCGAGGGCGACGCCTACGCGCTCGTCTATGTCCACGCCGCCGTCATCGCCTCCGAGCTTATCTGGGACGACGGCGTTTCAGCCGCCGATCAGCAGGCGGCCCTCACCGAACTTCGCAAGGTCGGCGTCTTCGCCGGAGATGCATAAGGAGAAACCAATGGCCGACATCGACTACTTCGATTCCCGCGTCCTCACCGGCGTCATCAACAGGCGCCCGGTCAAATACGATATTTTCGGCAATATGTTCCGCCGTCAGTCCCCCAAGGCCACCGAGCTGTTCGAGCTGCACGTCGTTTCCCGAGGCGTCTCCATGCTCCCCTCCATCACCAACGCCGCCGGGGGCACCATGCGCAGCGGGCGCGAAGGCACGGCGTTCGCGGTCAAGGCCCCGCGCTTCCGTCCGAAACGCCTCTTCAGAGCCGCCGATCTTCTCAAGCACGCCGGAGGCCAGACGCCCTACGACCTCAACGTGAACCCCGTGGAACGCGCCATTGCCGAGGATATGGACGATCACCGCGCCGACATTGACACTATGGTCGAGATCATGTGCGCGCAGGCCATCGTCCACGGCAAGATCGACCTCTTCGACGCCGTGGAAGGCAAGGTGGTCAAGACGTTCACCGTCGACTTCCGGCGTCCGCAGGCCCACACCGTCGTGCTCGAAGGCGCGGCCCAATGGACCGGCGAGAACTCCGACCTGCAGGACTCCCTCCAGACCTACGACGAAATGATTCAGGAGGAGGCCAACCTCGGCGCGACCGACCTCTACCTTGGCCGCAAGGCATGGGCCGCCTTCAGGAAGCACCCCGACGTGCGCGACGACCTTGACCGCAACAACATCAACATCGGCCAGCTCTCCCCGAGCATCCAGAGCAAGTTCAAGGGCATCTGGAACGGCCTGCGCATCTGGCTGGTGACCGGCACCTACAAGGACATCGAAGGCAAGGTCCAATACTACCTCGCGCCCGAATATGCCCTGCTCGCCGCATCCGACGCCGAGAACGTCATGGAGTTCGGCCAGCCGATGGACGTGGACTGTACCGGCCCCGTGGAAATTTTCTCCAAGCAGTTCAAGCAGGACGACCCCTCCGGCATCTTCACCATCGCCGAGTCCCGCCCCCTGCCGTGGCCCAAACAGCCCGGCGCGACCGTGCTCATCAAGGCGGTGGCGTGATGGGCGAGACGGCCAAGGACGTGCGCCTGCACGTCACCCTTGATAACGGCGAGCATCTCTTCCTTCCCGGAGAAGCGGTCACGCTGGACGCGGACAAGGCCGACGCGCTCATCCGCGAGGGCTACGCCACGCCGCTGCATGTCACGGCCCCCGTGCCCGCGCAGGCCCAAAAGAGAGGGCAGAGAAAAGGGATAGTTCCCGACGAAAACGCGGCCCCCTGCGGGGACGCCGACACTCCAGAGGCCGCTCCCGGAAGCGCCGGGGAGGGCACTCAATGAGCTCCGACTTCAACATCGCCTACAACCCTGTCCGCACGTTCGAGGGCGACTGGTGCGACGTCCCCGGCGACAAGGGCGGGGAGACGTATGCGGGCATCGCCCGGGCGTTCTTCCCGGACTGGCCGGGCTGGCATTTCATCGACGCGGCCAAGGCGCACCCCTCTTTCCAGCAGGGCAGCCTCGCCTTCTCGCGCCACCTGACCACCCTTCCCAATCTGGAGGACCTCGTCACGGCGTTCTACCGGGTCCAGTGGTGGGACAAGATGGGCCTTGCCCGCTGGCCCCAGCTGGTGGCCAACGAACTGTTCGAACAGGCCGTCAATCTGGGCCGGGGCGGCTCCGGCAAGCTCCTCCAGCGCGTGTGCAACGCCATGAACTATGTCCGGCGCAACGGCAAGGAACAGCGGCTCTTTGACGACCTCGACGAAGACGGGGCCGTGGGGCCGAAGACCGTCAAGGCCCTCGCGCTGGTGCTTGAATACCGCGCCGAAAGGGACGTGGTCCACGCGCTGAACGCCGCACAGGGCAAGAAATACCTCGACATCGCCGCGAGCAGCTTCTCGCAGCGCAAATTCCTCGCGGGCTGGATGACCCGCGCCGTGTAGGAGGCCATCATGGATTTTTCGGCATTGCTGGATACCCAATCCGGCGTCTTCGCGCAGGGGCTGGCCGCCCTGTCCGGCGTATGCGCGTTTATCTGCGTGTTCCTGCCCGCTCCCACGGAACGGTCCGGCGTGCTCTACCGCCTCGTGTACGGCCTGCTCAACTGGATCGGCTGCAACAAGGGCAAGGCCAAGAACGCCGACGACACGGCCAATGGCGGCAAGTGATGTCTGGGCCGCGCTTGTCCGCATCCTTCAACTGTTCCTTGAAGGTTTTCGGGACTACCGCCGCCAAGCTCGCACTCGCGCTGTGCGCTCTGGCCCTGCTGACCAGTGGCTGCAACGCCGTGGCGGGACGGACAAGCGCCCTGCCCCCGGCTCCGGCGACGCCGGGAGCCCTCGTGACTGACGGATGGGCATACAGGGAGGCCGGACAATGGAAGACCGTAACCGGGGAATGGGTTCACCTCCCGGCTCAGGAGGCCGGGGAGCTGCAACTGTGGATCGAACAGGCAGAGAGTATCTGATCATGAAGTATATCCAGTCGGTTGTCATACCGCTGCTTGTCGCCATCCTTGTCGGCATCGGCTCCTCCGCCGTCACCAGCGCGATCTACATCGGACGGATGGACGAGCGCCTGTCGAGCCTCGAAAACACGCAGGCCCGGCACGAGGGCATGTTCACGACCCTGCGCGACCGCACGGACGACCACGAGCGCCGTCTGGCCAAAACCGAAGCGACGATGGACGCCGTGTCGCTGGACCTGCGTGAAATCAAGGCGGACGTAAAGTCGCTTGTCAGGGGGACTCCATGAGCCGGAATTTCTTTGAAGAAGCCCTCGCCTTCGACGTGCGGCATGCCTTCCTGAACCCTGACGAGTTCGGTGTCCCCATGAACGTGGACGGCCTCGACACCGTCGGCATCTGGGACGACGCCGTGGCCCCCGCGGAAGGCCACTATGAAAGCAACGTGGAAACGTGGGGCGTGCACCAGCTTCGCCGCACGCTGCATGTGCCGTCCACCGGGGAAGGGGCTGTCCCGCTCCCCCGGCCCCGGCAAGACATGCGGATCGACGGCACCCTCTGGACCGTCGACGATGCCGTGGATCAACACGGGCTCATCAGGCTCAACCTGTACCGCAACGGGAGCTGACATGCTTGATATCCGCATCGATGAAACCGACTTCGACCGGGCCATGCAACAGCTCAAGGGCATCCCTTGGGCCATCCAGAAAGCCTTTGTCCCGGCTGTTTCCGAGGTGATGGACCATATCCGATCCGGTCTTGTCCAGTACCTCGTTTCAGAGGTTCCGCTTCCTGACAAGGCTCTCCGAAAGGCCGTGCAGCTCGGGCAGGTAAGAAAGTCCGGTGAAACGGTTTCTGGCTCCATCTTGGTCCAAAGCAAAGCCCAACCACTCATCCATTACGAAGTGGAGCCGGAAGAGATCACAGCCCGTCCCGGCAAGAGCCCTCATCAGTGGCCGGATTTCACGTTCTCGCTCAGGACGGGAGAACGTCGTGAGGGCAAAAGCCGCGTTGCTGGCGGCGGTTTTCCTTTTATCGCCGTGATGCCGGGCGGTCACATGGGCGTGTACTTCCGGCCCGGTTACCGCTCGCGGGAAAATGAAAACAACTATGCCGTCAAACAGGCTTACGGGCCTTCCATCCAGTACCACGTCGTGACGCCCCGCGTCCTCGGCATGTTTGAGGAGGAAGTGGAGTCCAGAATGCCTGTGACCCTGACCCGCCATGTACAACAAACCCTTGCTGCGGAGGCTAGATGAACACGCGCATCCTGCCCGCCCTGAAGGCCTGTCTGACGGACGGTCTGGCCGACCTGCACCTGCTCGGCCAGACCGCCGAGGGCGACGCCGTACAGCCCGTACAAGTCTTTATCGGAGACCTGCCTCCGCCCGAAAATGGCTGGAAACCCTTTCCCTGCATCATCCTCGTACCCGTGAACGGTTATCATGAAGAGGGAGGAGAAACCGCCGTCATCGCGCTCATCTGCTGCGTCTACAACCCGGAACCGGGCGACGCCGAGGGCGCGGAACAGGACTTGGCAATCCTTATGTCCGGCATCACCCGCGTACTCGGAGCCTGCCGGGAAACGCCGCTGAAACGGCGCTTCCAGCTCGTGCACGATCACCGGGGACGGCTGCTGGCATGGGAAAAGGCCGAAACAAACCCGAAGCCCTTCCTTCAGGCGGCCATGCTGTCGCACTGGACCATGAAGGGCTGGGAATAAAAGGAGAACCTATGGACACGGACAAAAAGGCGAAAACCGCCTCCCCGCCCCCCGGGACGCTCATCTACCTCGGGCCGACCTTCCGCCAGCCTGTGCTGCTCATGTACGGCAGCGTATTCCGGGGCGGCATTCCCAAACATTTTGGGGAACTCTTCGCTGATCCCGACGTCAAGGCGTGCTTCCTCCCGCTGGACAAGGCGGGCGAGGCCCTGCGCGGCATGCGGGAAAAGCAAGGCTTCTTCACAACCCACGAACGCGTCAGGCGCAACCACATCAAGGGGTAACCATGTACAATCACGGCGTCTACTGGGAAGAAACCGCCACCGGCATCGTCGCGCCGGTGCGCGTGGACGTCTCCCTCCCGGTCATCATCGGCACGGCCCCGGTCCACAACCTGCCCGAAGGCACGGAACGGCCCGTCAACAAACCGCTGCTCATCTTCTCGATGGCGGAATTCACGGCCCAGCTCGGCGCGCCCGGCGAAGACGAAACCGGCTTCCCCCTGCCCGAAGCCGCCAGCGTCTACCTGTCGCGCTACGGGGTGGCCCCCATCGTCTGCATCAACGTCTTCGACCCGGCGAAGCACACCGCGCCCGCGCAGGGGGAAACCCCGGCCAAGCCCGACGTCTCCAAGGTCACGAAGGCCATTCATATCCACGCCTTCTACTTTTGCAGCGAGAAGCTTCACTCCGTCTACTTCCACAACCTTATCCATAACGTTTCCAAGAGAACCCTGTGCCATTTTGCTCTTCAGGGATTCGTTTTCACTCTGAAGTGTTTTTACTTCCTCCTGAA
>ENA-ORSX01000667-ORSX01000667.1-human-gut-metagenome-genome-assembly--contig:-NODE-667-length-32312-cov-2.933627_pt1 | contig 32312 bp, 31 predicted proteins | sample MGYA00241904_ERZ509172 | MGnify/ENA primary metagenome ERZ509172 (study PRJEB26280, sample SAMEA2338795) | human gut metagenome | biome: human gut; feature: human-associated habitat; material: faeces...
CAAAGAGGAATTCAAAATTTAATTTTTATTTTTATAATAACTGGTTGGATGACAACATTTCGTATGGTAAGAAATGAATATATGTCATTGAAGCAAGAAACATATGTAAAGGTATGTGAGGCATTTGGCATGGGAAAAGGAAATATTATGTTTAAACAAATATTACCTAATGTAAAAAGTCCAATAATTGTCTCAGTAACTACTAATGTGGCTACATTTATCTTGTCAGAAGCAGGAATTTCATTTATAGGTTTGGGTGTGGCTGACAGTATTCCAACATGGGGAAATATATTAAACATTGCTAAATCGGTGTCTGTCGTAATTAATCAGTGGTGGATATGGCTGTTTCCAGGATTGGCGATTAGTCTGTTTGCGCTTGCTATAAATTTTCTTGGAGATGGACTGAGAGATGTGCTTGACGTAAAGCAACACTAAAAAAAGGGGTGAGAAACATGGATACAAAAGAGGTTATTTTAAATGTCGAAAACTTAAATACAACATTTATATCAGATAAAAAGAAAGTTCGAATTGTAAAAGATGTCTCATTCCAGGTGAAAAGAGGAAAAACACTTGCAGTAGTAGGAGAATCAGGTTGTGGAAAAAGCGTAACCATGAATTCTATTATGCATTTTCTGGGGAAAAATGCAATTATTGAGGCAAAGAATATTCAATATAATGCCCTTCAGGGTGATGAAATCAAAGAATATCATTTGGAAAATATAGAGGATATAAATGGACCTCTGATGAGAAGTCTGAGAGGACCGCATTTATCTATGGTATTTCAGGATCCGATGTCTAGCTTAAATCCTGTATATAAAGTTGGAGAGCAGGTTTCGGAAGGATTATTACAACATAATAAAGGTATGACCAAAAAACAGGCGCGAGAAAAAGTTTTGACATTATTTAGGAAACTTGGAATTCCGGATCCAGAAGAGCGTATTGATTGTTATCCACACCAGTTTTCAGGTGGAATGAAACAAAGAGTGGTTATTGCGATTGCAATGATTTGCAATCCGGAATTAATTATTTGTGACGAACCCACTACTGCTCTGGATGTTACCATACAAGCTCAAATTATGGAACTTTTAAAAAAAATTCAGACAGAAGAGGGAAAGTCTATTGTATTAATTACACATAATATGGGATTAGTTGCTGAAATGGCAGATGAAGTATGTGTTATGTATATGGGAAGAGTAGTAGAGTTTGGAAATTTAGAAAATATTTTTGATCATACATGCCATCCATATACTAAAGCATTGTTAAGAAGCGTTCCTGTTTTAGGAATGCCATCGAATCAGAAATTGGAGACGATACCAGGAGCAACCCCGAATCCTGCTGATTTGAAAGATGGCTGTGAATTTGCAGACAGATGCGCAGAATGTTCTGAAGAATGCAGAAAAGGTGTTATTCCCAATTATGAAGTAAGCCCAGGTCACTACGTGCGTTGCTTGAAATATAACTCATATCCGGAGGTGAAAAAATGACAGAAGATAAAGAAGTTATCTTAAAAATTAATAATTTAAAAACATGGTTCCCGGTTACAAAAGGAGTTTTAAAAAAAGTTGTAGGGCACGTTAAAGCAGTAGATGATGTTAGTCTGGATATATACAAAGGTGAAACATTAGGGATTGTTGGTGAATCAGGATGTGGAAAATCTACATTTGGAAAATCCATAATGAGACTTGAACAGATTACTGATGGACAGGCTTTGTTTAATTATAATGGAGAATTTAAGGATATTGCTCAATTTAATAAAAATGAAATGTTTGAATTCAGAAAAAAAGTTCAGATGGTTTTCCAGGATCCGTATTCTGCATTAAATCCACAAAAAACAATATATGCTTCCTTTGAAGAACCGCTTAAAACACATGGATATTCCTCTATAGAGGAACGAGAAAAAATAATGCAAAGAGTGTTAAAGTTGGTGAATATTCCACCAGATTATCTGATGAGATATCCTCATGAATTTTCTGGCGGACAAAGACAACGGTTGTGTATAGCACGTGCTTTGGAAGTGATGCCGGAAGTTTTGATATGTGATGAACCAGTATCTGCGCTTGACGTTTCCATTCAAGCACAGGTGTTAAATCTTATGAAAGATATCCAGAAAGAGATGAATTTAACATACTTATTTATAGCGCATGATTTATCAGTAGTACAATATATGTCTGATCGTATCATGGTTATGTATCTTGGAAGTATTGTAGAGCTTGCTGATTCCAAAGCTCTTTACGAAAATCCTCTTCATCCATACACGAAGGCGTTATTATCAGCTATTCCTGTTGCAGATATACATAGAAAGAAAAAAAGACAGATATTAACTGGAGAAGTCCCTAGCCCTATTCATAAACCGTTGGGATGTCCTTTTCATAATAGATGCCCACAGTGCATGGAAATATGTAAAACAAAAAAACCAGAATTAAGAAAAAAAGGTAAAACGGAACATATGGTTAGTTGCCACCTTTATAATAGCTAATAAATTGGGTAATGAGAATATGGGAATATGATTTACACGGATTATAAAAATTTAAAACAATATTATGGATTACACCCCAATATGGATGTAGCAATTACATACCTTTTAGAAAATGATATTTTTAAAATAAAGCCAGGAAGAAATGAAGTAGATAAGGATAAAGTGTTTATCAATCAGTTTGATTATAAAACAATATCTAAAGAAAAAGGAAACTTTGAAGCACATTACAAATATGCTGATATTCATTTGATTTTAGATGGGTGTGAATACATAGGCGTATCTTCGATTGAAGATTTATGTATAATAAAAGAAGATAAGAAGGAAGATAGTTTATGCTGTAAAGGAAAAATTGAGAATCTACTTCTTATGAAACCTGGAAAAGTTTTGATTGTTTTTCCGGAAGACGCTCACATGGATAAACTTAAAAATATCTCAGAGTCAAAGGTTAAAAAAGCTGTTGTCAAAGTTAAAGTTCGTTAAGCAAAGGAAAAAACAAGATGAGTCAATATTTATTTTTAGCACGTTCAGTATTAAATCCTCAATTTATGGAAAATGTTCAATTAAAAATAGAACCGGCAGTTAAAGATACGGAAAATAATCCATTGTTTACAGAAGATAAGCCATGGGAGGTAAGAATAGACAACGGATACCCGAATGTAATTTATGATGAAAAAGAAAAAAAATATAAATGTTTTTATACTTTAATAGTAGAAGATAAAGATTGCTGGATGGTCTCGAGGGAAGAGAGAGCATCACGAGATTATATTCCGAGATCTGATAGAGTTACAGGCTTCGCTTATGCAGAAAGTAACGATGGAATTCATTGGATTAAGCCAAACTTAAATAGGGTAGAATGGAACGGAAATAAAAATAATAATCTACTATTTAAATATGCTCATGGAACAGGCGTTATGTTGGATGAACATGAAACAGATCCTAATCGCAGGTATAAAATGGTGACAAAAATTGATTATCCTGTTGACAGGCAACATATGGCCGTTTCATATTCTCCAGATGGTATTAATTGGGAAGATCCTATACCCTGGCCAAAATATAATCCGCCGGCAGATAGTCACAATCTCCCATTTTGGAATGAGAAAGAGCAGTGTTATATGCTGCTTTCAAGGATATGGCGTGATGGTATAAGAATTACAACAATAAGTAGAAGTGATGATTTCTTAAATTGGAGCAAACCTGAAGAATGTATTCGCGGACAGGGATTTGAAAATCAGATTTATGCAATGCCAATATTTAAATGGAATCAATATTATTTAGGACTAGCTTCTATGTTTCATGAAGGAGAACGTAATGCAATTAATTTTGATACAGTAGATTTGGAATTGACTTATGCAGAAGATCCAACCAAATTTGATTTCGTTGCAAATGATCAATTTGTAATAGAACGAGGAAAAGGAAGCTATCCGGACGGTGATTTTGATTGTGGCTGCATTTATGCCTCTCCGTTGGTTATTTCACCAGATAATGAAGCGTGGATATATTATATGGGAGGGAATGGAAGACATACAAATTTTAGAGAAAGTTCTTTGGCACGTGCTAAATGGAAACCAGGTAAATTTGCTTCACTTACGCCTAGAAAATTTGAAACAGAAAGCATGATTGCGACAAGCAGAATGGGAATTCTGGGTAATAAACTGGAAATTTTAGCAGATAAAATTCCTGGTGTTTTAGATGGATATTTAAAAGTTCAGATTTTGCCAGATTTAGCATCTCCGGCATTAGATGGATATGATTATGAAGAATGTATTGTAGAGGAAAAAAATGGTAAATTATCTATCTCCTATGAGGGGAAAAATGGGCTGCAAGAGATATTGAACCAAAAGGTTGCATTTAAGATTAAATTTAAAGGTTATCGATTATGGTCGATTGAGGGCGATATAGAAATGGCAGAACACCGATTATGGGAAGGATTTGTATAGGAGGAAGCAAAATGCAGAATTATTCAGGAGAAGTTGGATTGCAGTATCATTTACAAATCAGAAAAGGAGACGTGGGTCGCTACGTGATTTTACCAGGTGATCCGAAGCGCTGTTCTAAAATCGCAGCGTTTTTTGATGATGCACATCTTGTGGCGGATAGCAGGGAGTACGTAACCTATACCGGTTATCTTGATGGAGAAAAGGTTAGTGTAACATCAACAGGAATCGGAGGTCCATCCGCTTCTATTGCTATGGAAGAGCTTGCGCTTTGCGGTGCAGATACCTTTATCCGAGTAGGGACATGTGGCGGCATGGACCTGGATGTAAAGGGGGGAGATATTGTAGTGGCGACAGGTGCTATCCGCATGGAAGGCACGAGTAAGGAATATGCTCCCATTGAGTTTCCGGCAGTTGCAGATTTGGAGGTTGTAAATGCGTTGGTATCAGCTGCAAAGGAATGTGGTTATACCTATCATGCAGGAGTTGTTCAATGTAAAGATGCTTTTTATGGACAACATGAGCCGGAAAAAATGCCAGTAAGTTATGAACTGCTTAATAAATGGGAGGCATGGAAACGTTTAGGGTGCAAAGCTTCTGAGATGGAATCAGCAGCATTGTTTATTGTGGCAAGTCACTTGGGAGTACGATGTGGTTCAAATTTTCTTGTTATAGGAAATCAAGAAAGAAATGCAGCTGGTTTAGATAATCCGATTGTTCATGATACAGAATCTGCTATAAAAGTTTCCATAGAAGCTATCCGTAAGTTGATAAAGGCAGACAAGGAAAAATAATTTATCGAGTTATGTTTAAAAAGATATATGTATGTTATACTTTCCAGAGGCTGAGTTTCAGCCTCTTTTTTTATCCCTTAATACACAAATCCCGTCTTTTATGTATCCTGTATTTACAATTTAAAGTATAATAAGTATATTGTAAATCAGAGAAAGGAATGGTTTTGAGGGATGTATAAAATTGCGGTTTGTGATGATGAGGAAGCAGTTTCGGTTCAGGTAAAGGAGCTGATTACAGAATGGAATCCTTCTGTAGATGTTGTTTGCTTTTCGTCAGGGGAGGAGCTTCTGGAAAACTATCAGTCTTACGAAGCGGTATTTCTCGATATTGATATGGCGGGAATGAATGGCATTGAGACGGGAAAAGCAATCCGAAAGATGGATAAGGATACAAAAATTGTATACCTGACTGCATACAGAGATTATGTTTCCGGGGCTTTTGGCGTTCATGCTTTTCAGTATTTATTAAAGCCGGTAAATAAAAAAACCATATGGAATGTGCTGGAGGAGATTTTCCGATATATGAAATCTGCGGAGAAAAAAATAATCCTGGATTTTCATACAGTGGACGGAGCTCTCTGCCTTCCTGTGGAATCCATATATTTTTTTGAATATGAAAACAGAAAAATCCGGATTGTGACAGATAAGGAGCAGTATTATATGGCGGATAAAATCGGAAATGTGGCAAAGAGGATGGACGAGTTTGGTTTTTCCATGCCGCACCAGAGCTTTGTAGTCAATATGTTTCATGTGAAGAATGTGAAAAATCAACAGATTTTTCTTGATAATGGAATGGAGATTCCCCTTTCTCAGAAAAAACAGAAAATATGGAAGCAGGAGCTGATGGAATATTTATCTCGGCGTCTTGAGGGAAGAGGAGAAGTGGAATGAGTGCAGTTGCAGTTTTTTTGATGGTTCTTTCCATGCTTTTTTATATTTTCTGTGCTGTGTGGTTTCTCTGGGCAGGAGAGTTTGAGCCAAGAGGTCCAAGGTGGGTAAGGGTTCTGCTCTGGGTAGTATACGGATTTTTAAACTGGTTTGTTCCGAATATGTGGCTCAATGATACGATTACTATGATCGTGCTGTGCGCATATTATATGGCGGTGGGCTGGTTCTTTTATCACAGAAGCAGAAACTGGCTTTTGTATCAGGTGTTTTTTTACATGGCAACTTACGCAGCGCAGATCATCGGCATTTTTCTTGTGATCAGGCTCAGTCAGTGGATTGCCATGAATGCAATTGTAAGGAGCTATGGATTTCTTATTATGAAGGTTCTTCTTATTATAATTATTACAGCGGGGCTTCGTTTTCTTGTGAAGAAACGTGGTGTTTCCGACAGGAAGAATCTGAAGGTAAAAGGAATGATGCTTGTTCCAATTATCAGTTTCGCCCTTATTTTTTTATATATGGGGGCAGGAGAGATATTTTTTATCAGATACGGATATGAGTGGATTATTGTGTACTGTGTTCTCCTTCTCATTATAAATGGCTGGTGTATTTATGTGTGGCATGATGTGGCTGCAAACAGGGAGTTAAAGCACCGAATCGAGCTGATGGAGCAGCAGAATGAGCTGACGCACCAGTATTATGAGGAAATGGAGAAAAATTATAATCGTTCCAGAAAGATTATCCACGATATAAGAAATCACCTTCATGCACTGGAGCAGTCGGCAAAAATGGAGGACAGCCGATATTTTGAAGATGTACATGGTATGTTAAATTCTCTTGGGCTTAAATTTTATTCGGAAAATAAAATGCTGAATATTATTTTAAACGATAAGCTGAAAAAGCTTTCGCCGGAGCAGGTGGAATGCAGCCTCGGCGGTGTCAGTCTTGATTTTGTGTCAGATATGGATATGACTACGATTTTTGCAAATCTTCTTGATAATGCAGTGGAGGCAAGAGAGGGAAATCCCAGCTTTTGGGTGAAGATACGAGGAGAGCAGATTCAGGATTTTACTGTAATTAAAATATGGAATCCTGCGTTGAAGACATATGAGCCGGGACAGTCCGGAAAAACAGGTCATGAGGGCATCGGGCTTTCCAATGTGCGTCAGGCTATGGGGCGCTATCATGGAGAACTGAAAATAGAATGCAAAGACAATATTTTTTCTGTCACCCTGGTATTTCCGGGACAGGGCAGAGAACAGGAGGAAGAATGAGGATGAAAAAAGCAGGAATTTTTACAGCAATGGCACTTATGGCGGCAGTTTTTACAGCCGGATGCGGACAGGCGAAGCTTCCGGAGGGATTTTCGGAGGCAGAGGTAAAGGCAGAGGCGGAAAAATCAATTGCGCTTAATGAAAGGGATTATGAGGGAATCAGACAGATGGGCTCTGAGGAATTGAAAGCCGGTATTACGGAGGAGCAGTTTGCGACAGCCTGCGACCCGTATCTTGACAAGTGCGGTGAGTTTAAGGAAATTACAAAGACGGTTTTTGCAGGAGGATACGACAAAAATTTAGATATTGACTATGCGACAGCTGTGATGGTGGGAGAGTATGAAGAGGGAAAAATCCAGTTTACGGTAAGCTTTGATGAGGATATGGAGCTGATTCAGTTTCTTATTAAATAACATACGAAGACAAGACTTTGAGGGAGGGCTGCAGAAATGGAAAAAACAGAGAAAAAACGATTTTTGATTTATATTTTGCTCGCATATGGCGTGACGTATGTGATGGGACTTTTTATGTGGTATGGGAATTCGAAAGGAATGGACGTAAGCGCTTTTCCCAATGCGCAGATGATGTACCCGGCAGCAGGCGTTGCTCTTGGCGTTCTTCTTACAGGAAAAGGGGATAAGACAGTTCCCAAATGGTTTTACCTGTTTTTTATTGTGCTTACAGGGGCAATGGCGGTGGTTTCTGTTCTTTCTGTTATGATGCCGGATGAGCTTGTCGTCGTGGGAGGAATGGGAGTTTCCCTGTGGAGTCTTGCCATTAATTATCTTCTGATGCTGGGAAGCGTTGTGTTCTGGATTCTTCTTCTGGCGGCAGGGAAAGAGAGAAGAAGGGCTTACGGGCTGAATGGAAATATGTGGAAGAAATCGATTCTTATGCTTCTTCTTTTTGTGGCTTTGTTTTTGGGGAGAACGGCTTTGTCCTGTGCTCTTTCCGGACAGATGGGAATTTTTACTCTTGTTTTGACAACACCTTCTACTTGGGTTATGATGGGGGTAATCCTTCTTAATTTCTTCTTGGTGGTTCCGGCTTTTTTCGGTGAGGAGTATGGATGGCGGTATTATCTGCAGCCTCTTCTTCAGAAAAAATTCGGGCTGAGAGGCGGCGTAGTGATTCTCGGAATTGTGTGGGGGCTCTGGCATCTTCCGGTCGATTTCTTTTATTACACATCACCGGAGATGGGGCTTCAGGCAGCGGTGGCACAGCAGATTACCTGTATCACGCTCGGCATCTTTTTTGCCTATATTTATATGAAGACAAAGAATATCTGGGTTCCGGTAATGGCGCATTTTTTGAATAATAACTTGGCTGCCCTACTGTCAGGAGGCGGTTCGGATGCCCTTGAGAATCAGGTGATTACATGGGGCAGTCTTGTTCCGGCGCTTCTCGTAAATGTACTTTTCTTTGGTATATTTATATTTGCAAAGGTTTTCCGCGAAGAAGAAACAGGAGAAACAGTAAGCGGAGAGTGAAAAATGAGAGAGATTGCAAAACGGTTTCTGGAAGATCAGAATTTTACAAAGGAAGAGTTTGAAGAGCTTTTAAAGGGCTTTGAAAATAAAGAGGAGAGAGCTGCTTTTCGGGAGAAAGCAGCTTTTCTTCGTGAGAAATATTATGGAAATAAAGTTTTTACAAGAGGGCTTATTGAATTTACCAATTACTGTAAAAACAATTGTTATTACTGCGGAATTCGAGGGGGAAATAAAAATGCAGTTCGTTACCGCCTTACAAAGGAGGAAATTCTTTCGTGCTGCAAAGAGGGATACGACCTTGGATTCCGCACTTTTGTCCTTCAGGGGGGAGAAGACCCCTGGTTTACAGATGAGCGCATGGTAGAAATTATCAGGGAAATAAAAGGAAATTATCCGGATTGTGCGCTTACCCTTTCTATTGGGGAAAAATCTTATGAAAGCTATAAGAAATTTCGGGAAGCGGGAGCAGACAGGTATCTTCTTCGCCATGAGACAGCGGATGAGATTCACTATGGAAAACTTCACCCTTCTTCTATGCGGCTTTCTGACAGAAAGAAATGTCTTTTTATGTTAAAGGAGCTGGGGTATCAGACAGGGGCAGGATTTATGGTTGGTTCTCCGGGGCAGACACTTTCCTGTCTTGCAGAAGATCTTGTGTTTTTAAAGGAGCTGAAGCCGGAGATGGTCGGAATCGGTCCTTTTATTCCCCATCATGATACGATTTTTAAGGATGAAAAGGCAGGAAGTGTGGAAATGACCCTGTATCTTTTATCGGTTGTGAGGATTCTTCTTCCCAATGTGCTTCTTCCTGCCACAACAGCCCTTGGAACAATGGATGAAAATGGAAGGGAGAAGGGGCTTCTTTGCGGAGCCAATGTGGTGATGCCTAATCTTTCTCCCTTAAGGAACAGGAAACAGTATGAGCTTTATGACAATAAAATCTGTACAGGAGATGAGGCGGCAGAGAGCCGGGAACATTTAAGAAAACGTGTGGAGAGTATCGGGCTTCGTCTTGTAGACGAGAGGGGCGATGGGGCAGAAATATGAACAGTTGCAGATTCTCCGTAAAAATGGTAATATAAAACTACCTATGAGTAAAAATATAGTTTAGGAGGAGAATCATTGAAACAGCCAATCGTATCTGTCATTATGCCTGTTTATAATGGGGAAACGTACCTCAGGCAATGTCTTGACAGTGTAGTAAACCAAACTTTAAAAGAGATAGAAATTATTTGCGTGGACGATGGCTCCAGTGACCGTTCTGTTGAAATTCTGAAAGAGTATGCGGCTAAGGATGAGCGTGTTATGGTGCTGCAGCAGGCGAATGCAGGCGCAGGAGCTGCGCGGAACAACGGGCTTTCAAAGGCGTCCGGAAAGTATCTTTCTTTTCTGGATTCCGATGATTTTTTTGAAACAGATATGCTGGAGAAGGCAGTGGAAAAGATTGCGGCAGACAGGGCGGACTTTGTGGTTTTCCGATGCGATCATTATCTGAATGATACAAATACCTTCAAAAAAGCAGCATATACGCTGAAAAAACAGACACTTCCCCCTTATATGCCTTTTAATTTCCGTCAGATTACAGACAATGTATTTAAGGCATTTGTAGGATGGGCTTGGGATAAAGTGTATGACAGAGAGTTTGTGATGAAGCACAATCTTAAGTTTCAGGAGCAGAGAACAAGCAATGACATGCTGTTTGTGTTCAGCGCCCTTGTTCTTGCAAAACGAATCACATGTCTTGATACGGTGCTTGCTCACCAGAGAAGAAATAACGGGGAATCTCTTTCAAATACAAGGGAAAAGTCATGGTTCTGCTTTTATAATGCGCTGAAAGCTCTTCGGGATGTTCTGAAAGAAAAGGGGCTTTATGAAGAACTGAAGAAGGATTTTGTGAATTATGCCGTTCATTTCAGTTTATGGAATCTGAACACGATTACCGGGGAATGTTATGAGAAGCTTTATACAAAGCTTCATGAGGAATGGTTTGAAGAACTTGAGGTTACGGGCCATGATGAGGATTACTTCTATAATAAAACGGAGTATAAGCAGCTCGCAGATATTTTAAGATATGACTTTAAGGAGTATAATACAAAGCTCTCTGTAGTCATTCCTGTTTATAATGCAGAAAAATATATTCGTCAGTGTCTCGACAGTATTCTCACAAAGCAGAAAATTGCCCTTGAGGTGATTTGTGTGGATGACTGTTCCACAGACGGAACGCCTGCTATTTTAAAAGAATATCAGGATAAATATGAGAATGTAACGGTGATTCGAAACGAGACAAACCTGTATGCGGGAACCTGCAGAAATAAAGGGCTTATGGCTGCAAAAGGACAGTATGTGCATTTTCTTGATTCCGACGATTATGTTGTGGACAATGCGTATGAAAAGTTGTACACTCTTGCAAAGGAGAACGACCTTGACTGGGTGAAGACAACCTCAGAGGGATTTGATGATGAAACAGGGGAAACAGTAGAAAATCCAAGATATTCTATGGAGAAAATGTATGAGGGCTTTTTTGGGACTCTTCTTGATTTTCAGCATTTTCCGAAGAAGTTTATGGACTATATGGCAGTTGTTCCGTGGAACGGAATTTATAAGAGACATTTTCTGCTGGAAAAAAATATCCGTTTCAACAGCCTTTTCTGTGTAAATGACAGATCCTTTTTCGTAGATACCTGCGTAAAAGGGGAACGTATGATGATTGCAAGGGAAAAAATCGTGCGTCACAGAATGAATGTAAGCGGCTCTCTTGTAATGAAGCGCGCGCAGCATTTTGACTGTCAGTTTGAGTCTTATCGTATTATGCGTCAGATATGCAATGAAAACCATGTAAATGATAAGGTGCGTTTTGAGGTTCTGGAGCATGAAATGTATGATATTTTTGTGTGGTACAGGAAGTTTCTGGAGCAGGGCGTGGAAACAGAGAAACTGAAACAGGACATGAAGAGTTTTCTTGAAGAATGTGACATTTCTTATTTTGAAAAATATGGGACAAAGAGCCGCTGGCTGAAATTCCGTAATCTGGCAGGGGTTTAAAATAAGTTTCGGGGAGAAACCCGGTTAAGGAGAAACAAATGGCGAAAGTATCAATCATTATACCAACTTATAATGTAGAAATGTATTTAGTGGAGTGTATGGAAAGCGTTGTGCGCCAGACACTGAAAGATATTGAAATTATCTGTATCAACGACGGTTCTACAGACAGCTCTCTTGATATTTTAAAGAGCTATGCAGAGAAGGATGACCGTATTATTATTGTGGATAAGAAAAACGGCGGATACGGAATTGCGATGAATATCGGGCTTGAAAAAGCAACGGGAGAGTATATCGGAATTGTGGAGCCGGACGATTACGTTCCCATTAATATGTACGAAGATCTTTATCAGATTGCAAAGGAAAATGAGCTGGATTTTGTAAAAGCAGACTTCTACCGTTTTAAACGAAACGATGAAAACGGCGATATGGAGCTTACTTATAATCATCTTTCTGATGATATTCAAAATTATAATAAAGTGTTTAATCCGTCTCAGACTCCGTCTGCTGTCAATTATATTATGAATACCTGGAGTGGTATTTATAAGAGGGAATTTCTGGAAGAATACGGCATTCGTCACAATGAGACACCGGGAGCTTCTTTCCAGGACAATGGATTTTTCTTCCAGACATTTGCGTTTGCCAAGAGAGCCATGATCATAAATAAACCATATTATATGAACAGAAGAGATAATCCCAATTCTTCTGTTCACAGCAGAGACAAGGTTTATTGTGTAAATGTAGAGTATGATTATATTCGGGAAATTCTTACAGAGCATCCACAGGTGTGGGAGCGCTTTAAGTATGTTTATTGGAGAAAGAAATATTCCAATTATGTATTCACTTTGAACCGCATCGGAAATGAATATAAAAAAGAGTATGTGGACTGTATTTCAAAAGAATTTAAAAGAGCGGAGCAGCTTGGTGAGCTGCGTCAGGATGCGTTTCCTGTAACGCAGTGGTCAGGTGTACAGTTCCTTATGAGAGATCCGGAGGGATATTACCGTTTCTGTACAGTTCCGGGAGGTGCGGCAGCAGCGGCAGAAATTGAAAAAATTAAAAATTCCAATTCCTATAAGCTGGGATTTGCTATCACAAGCATTCCGAGAAAAATAAAGAAGAAATTAAAAGCGCTGAAAAAGAAATTGAAAAAATAAAAGAATACAAATATAATTTCAGCAGCAGGAGGCGGCTATGATAAAGGTATCGGTAATCATACCTGTATACAATGCAGAAAAATATCTGGAAGAATGTCTGGACAGTCTTTTAAGACAAACATTTACAGATATGGAAATCATCTGTGTGGATGACGGTTCCACAGACAGTTCTGCAGAGATTTTAAAAAGATTTCAGGAAAAGGACAGAAGAATCCGTGTACTGTTTCAGGAAAATCAGTATGCAGGAATTGCCAGAAATAATGGAATGAAAATCGCGCAGGGCGAATACCTGCTGTTTCTTGACGCAGACGATTTTTTTGAGGATACACTTCTGGAAAAAATCTACAGTCAGGGAAAAAAGATGGGAGCAGATATTGTACTGTTTGGAGCAAAGCAGTATAATAGGAAAACGGGCTGCGTTTCGCCTGCATCATGGTATTTAAAAACAGCTGCGGTTCCGGAAGAAAATCCTTTTTCCAGAAAAACACAGGATACCGATATTTTTGCTATTACGACACCGGCACCCTGGACAAAGCTTTTCAGGAAGGAATTTATAGATTCGGAAGGAATTTTTTTCCAGGGACTTCAGAACAGCAATGATGTATATTTTACACTGACAGCGCTGGCAGCGGCAGAAAAAATTACATGCGTGGAAGAAGATCTTGTATTTTACAGAGTAGGGGCGGAAGAAAGCCTTCAGGGAAGCAAGAAGTTTTCTCCTGTATGTTTTCTGGAAGCGTATTGCGCTGTGTATGAGGAGCTGAACCGGAGAGGGATTTACGAAGAAGTGGAAGAAGGATTTTTAAATGTGTTTCTTTCAGGATGCGCCCATAATCTCCGCACAGTGACAGAATGGGATATAAGAAGATACATCTGCCAGCGTATGAATGAGCCGGAATTTATGAAAACAGGGCTTATGGAGAGGAAGGCGGAATACTTCCGCAAACCGGAAGACTTTATTTTTGTAAAAGGGCTTTTAAATGCGGCAGACTGGGAGAAACATCACCGGAAAAACCTTCTGCCTACAGAAGTGGAGACGGTTCAGAAAGCAGAGTCAGAGAATCCGAAGGGCTCGGTTAGGATTCCTGTTTATAATGTGGAGAAATATATAAGAGAATGTCTTGATTCCATTGTGGGGCAGACTCTTAAAGACATCGAGATTATCTGTGTAAACGATGGTTCTGCAGACAGTTCTCTGGAAATTTTAAAGGAATACGGGGAGCGGGATAAAAGAATCACAATTATTTCTCAGGAAAACAGAGGGATTTCAAGTGCGAGAAATCACGGAGCAGAGAAAGCTTCCGGTGAATATTTTTACTTCATGGACGGAGACGATATTCTGGAAAAAGAGGCTCTTTTCAAGCTGTATTCGCTTGCATCAGAGAAAGCTCTTGATGTGGTTTACTTTGATGGAGAAAGCTTTTTTGAGACAGAAGAACTGAGAGAAGAAAAGAAGAATTATATTGCGTATTATGAAAGAACAGGCGATTATTCCCGTGTAATGACAGGGGCGGAAATGCTTCATGAGATGCTCCTTATGAATGAATATCGCTCTTCTCTTTGCCTTCAGTTTATAAATGCGTCTTACTATAAAAAAGAAAAGCTTTCTTTTGCAGAAGGAATCATAGGTGAGGATAATATCTTTACTTTTCAGTGTATTATGCCTGCCAGCCGGGTATACCATATGAAAGACAGATTTTTCCACAGAAGAGTCCGCGGAAATTCTGTTATAACATCTTCCTGGAAATTTGAGCAGATATATGGGATGTTCGAGGGGTATCTTTCTGTGGAAGAGAGATTTCGGGAATTTCCTTCCGGAAGAGAAGACATATCTGTTCTTATGGAACAGAGACTTCGTATGGCGAGAAAGCTTTATCATAATCTGGAACCGGAATACAAGCTTTGTTATGAAGCGATGGAGCCGGAAAAAAAGATATATTTTACAATGCTGGTGAAAGATTATGAGCAGGTTTGCAAAAAAGAACAGGATCTGATGGTGAAATATAAGCAGGTCTGTCGTGACAAAACGGAGAGAGGCGAGGAAATCCATACTCTCCGTCGGGAAAAACAGGAGCGAGGGATAGAGATCAGAACTCTCCGCCGGGAAAAGCAGGAGCGGGGTCTGGAGATTCGTCGTCAGGCTCAGGAAATAAAAGAACTGGAGAAGCAGAAAAAATCTCTGGAAAAAGAAAAAGCGGGACTTGAGAGAACGGTTGCTTCTATCAGGGCATCCTTTTCCTACCGGCTTTGAAGAGCGCTTACAAAACCGTTCCGCTGGATAAAGAGCAGGCTGAAAGCTTAACAAGATAAAGGATAAGTGTGAGAAAATGAAAAGAGTGATTACTTATGGCACATTTGATTTGCTTCATTACGGGCATATTAATCTTCTGCGCCGTGCAAAGCAGCTTGGTGATTACCTCATAGTGGCGCTCTCTACAGATGAGTTTAACTGGAGTGAGAAGCAGAAGAAATGTTATTTTTCCTATGAGGAGAGAAAACAGCTTCTGGAGGCAATCCGTTATGTGGATCTTGTGATTCCGGAGGAAGGCTGGGAGCAGAAGCGTACAGATGTGAAGGAGTATCATGTAGATACCTTTGTTATGGGAGACGACTGGAAGGGGAAGTTTGATTTTCTGGAAGAAGAGGGCTGCGAGGTGGTATATCTGCCCAGAACTCCGGAGATTTCAACAACACAGATAAAAAGTGATTTAAACAGAAAAACAGGAGCAGAGCAAGAATCATGAATCGTTTTAAGAGTGATTTTAAAAAGTATTTTGCCTATGCAAAATTTTCAGCAAGGTCAGATTTGAAGTCTGAGGTTGCCAGTTCTTACCTGAACTGGCTGTGGTGGATTCTGGACCCCATGCTTTTTATGTTGGTCTACACCTTTATTGCCCAGATTGTATTTCGAAGTAATGTGCAGTATTTTCCTATTTTTGTATTTGTAGGTCTGACACTTTGGGATTTCTTTAATAAGACAGTACAGGGCAGTGTAAAAATGGTGCGAAATAACAGCGCCATTGTATCGAAGGTTTATATTCCGAAATTTATTCTGATTCTTCAGAGAATGATGGTAAACGGATTTAAGATGCTTGTTTCCTTTTCTCTGATTGTAGTCATGATGATTATTTTTCGGGTTCCTGTTACATTTAAAGTATTCTATATGATTCCGATTATGATCGTTCTCGGGCTGTTTACCTTTGGGTTAAGCTGTATTGTGCTTCATTTTGGCGTTTTTGTAGACGATCTTTACAATGTGACCATCGTGATCCTTCGATTGATGTTTTATATGTCCGGTATTTTTTATTCTATCGGAGACAGACTGGAGGGTCCTTTAAAAAGCATTCTTCTGTACTGCAATCCTGTTTCCATGCTGATTGAGTCTGCAAGAATGTGCGTTTTATATTCTTCCACGCCGTACAGGAAGCTGATTGTTCTGTGGGGTGTGATTTCAGTGATTCTGTGCATCATTGGTGTGCGGACAATTTACAAATATGAAAACAGTTATGTAAAGGTGATGTAATTATGGAACGGGAAATTGCATTAGAGATAAAGGATCTTCATATCAGTTATAAGTGTCTGAAGTCTTTTTCCATTAAGAAAAGTCTGCTTCGTATGAAAAAAGCAGATGCAAAAGTATATGAGGCAGTGAGAGGAGTAAGCTTCGCTGTGCCGAAGGGAGAAATCCTTGGAATCGTAGGAAAGAACGGAAGCGGAAAATCTACTATGCTCCGTGCTATCGCAGGAATTTTCTCTCCTGACAGCGGAACAATCGATTTGAAAGGAAATTCGGTTTCCCTTCTGTCTATCGGCGTAGGTTTTCAGCCTAAACTTACGGGAAGAGAAAATATTGTTCTTTCCGGTATGCTTCTTGGTTTCTCTGAGGAGCAGGTCCGCGAAAAAATGGACGAAATTATAGAGTTTGCAAACCTTGGAGACTTTATTGATATGCCGGTAAAAACATATTCGAGTGGTATGCATTCCAAGCTGGCATTTTCCATCACTGCCATTCTTGAGGCTGATATTATGCTGATAGATGAGGTGCTGAGTGTAGGAGATGCCAAATTCAAGAAGAAAAGTTACAATAAAATGAAAGAGCTGATTTCCAATGAAGACAGAACAGTTCTCATTGTTTCTCATAGTTCGGAAACACTGCAGGAGCTTTGTACAAGCGTTCTCTGGCTTCATGAGGGAGAAATGAAGATGATCGGAAAACCGGAGGAAGTCCTTCCGGCTTACGATAAGTTTATGAGCTGAAAAATATGAGATTAAGTGTGATTATTCCTGTTCACAATGCGGAGGAGTATCTGGGAGAATGTCTGGACAGCGTTCTGGGGCAGAGTGTACATGACCTTGAGGTTATCTGTGTAGACGATGCTTCCACAGATGCTTCTGCAGCGGTGATTGAGGATTATTGTAAAAAAGACAGTCGTGTACGGCTGATTAAAAATGAAAAGAACCTTTATGCGGGAAGCTGCCGAAATATAGGAATTGAAGCTGCAAAAGGAGAGTATATTCATTTTCTGGACGCAGATGATAAGGTGGAAAGATCTGCATACGAGAGATATTGGGAGCTTGTGCGCCTGTTTGACCCGGATATAATAAAAGGGCGGGGGATTTGCTTTGATAATGGGACAGGAGAGCTTTGTGATACGCCTCCTCTTTTGAGCCTTCGTGAAGTGGCAGTGGAGGATATTGAGAAGCCGTTCTCTTTCTGGGAAAATCCGGAAATTCTTTCTCATGTCAGTGTCGTTCCCTGGAACGGAATTTACAGAAGAAGCCTTTTGATGGACAAAAATATCCGATTTAATCAGCTTGTCTGTGTGAATGACCGTTCTTTCTTTAATGAGGTGACAGTTGCGGCAGATACGATTCTGATTACAAATCAGCCTATTGTAAGATATCGTATTAACAACAGCGCTTCTTTGATGGGGCGCAGAGCAAGGAACTTTTCCTGCCAGTTTGCTTCCTATGAGATTGTAAAGGAGCAGTGTGAGAAATATAAGCTTTCGGCGGAGGCAAAGAGGATTGTTCTGGACCGTGAGCTTGCGGATGTATTTCTTTGGTACAGAAGATACCGTCAGATACCGGAGATTCAGGAAGAGATAGAAAGAGAGACAGAGGAATTTGCCGCAAAGCTTGACCTTGCGCCTTTTGGAAGCAGGGTATCGAAGCTTCGCTGGTATGCCACATATCTTATGGTTTCCGGGAAAGAGCCTTTTTATAAAAAGGCAGGGCGCAAGGTGAAATATACTTTGAAGAAATTCATAAAATAAGTTATTTTTTGGGAACTCCGCCTTTTGGGTGGAGTTTTTTTTGTGTTACAACGTAAAGTTTCTGGAAATATTTTGGCTTTCCATCGCAGATATTTACAAGGTGAAGCATTTTTTTTCGTGAGCTGTACAGAAACAGCATTCTGTAAATATAATCGTTTAACAGGGTGGAGAGGTATGGATTTTCTTTCCAGTGGGGATAATATTTTTCCAGATAATCAAAGGAGCTGTTAATGAGCCTGCATTTTAACTCTTTTTTTCCTTTTTCGTAGTTTGTAATAATCTGGCGGAAACGGAACAGAAAATGTTTTACGGTGATGTATTCCAGTTCCTTTTCGTAAAGAGAAAGGAATCCCTGCTCTTTCAGTGTTTTTCTCAGAAAGTCGGAAGCTTTGAAAATGTCGGTCGTTCCTTCTGTAAGGCCGCTTAAAAATCCAATGCGTTTTCTGTAGGTGTAGAGCGGTTTTTTAACATATCCAATAGAAGATGCCTTTGTCATGAGAAGGAAGGCGACAGGAAGATCTTCAAAACGGATTCCTTCCGGAAAGAAAAGACCTTCAAAAAGGCTTCGTTTTATCAGTTTGTCCCAGGGATAGGGAGAAAAAAGGGCAAGTTGTTCCGGGTGCTCTTTTACAGAAAAATTTTGTGTTTTACATGGGCAGGCGCTTACAGAAGATTCGCCTGTTTTCTGGTTTTCTTCATAATGAGAAAAGAGGACCAGGTCATTTTCGTCCTGTTCTGCTTTTTTTATGAGTATGGAACAGGCGTCCGGCGCTATAAAATCGTCGCTGTCAATGAACCACACATATTTTCCGGATGCTTTGGAAAATCCGTAATTTCTGGCGTGGCTGACACCTCGGTTTTCGGTTGTAAAGATTTTTATTTTTTCAGGAAAGCGAGACTGAAAGTCTTTTAAAATTTCCGGGCTTCTGTCTGTGCTTCCGTCGTTTACGGCGATGATTTCCATACACTCAAAATTCTGGGATACGAGACTTTCAAGGCAGGGTTTTAAGTAGTTTTCTACATTATATACGGGAAGGATAAGGCTGAGTTTACAGTTTTCCATAGAGATTCCTCTTTTCCTGGTAATGGTATGATATTTAGGTTGAAAAATGCCTGATGAATTGTTTCGCATTTCGTGCTCCCACAATTCTGCTTGCATTATAATATAATAGTATCAGGAGAAAAAGAACTTGGCAAGGCGAAAAATATGTGTCGAAAGTGTGGAAAATTATAAAAATGCGGGAAAAACTGGACGGACTCATATAGAATACGGTATAATAGACAGGTTAAAGGGAAATCCGATAAATATGATTATATAAAAAATAAGAGGTGGACCTGTGAGCAGAAGAGAAGATTATAAAAGATTTATTGTATTTTGTCTGGCAAGTCTTGTAATTATTGCGCAGGCAGCCGCATTTGCTTATGTGTGGTATGATTATTACAGAGGACTGATCGAAGAGCCATTCTGGAGAAAGGGTAACTGGGCGCTGATTGCCATTTATGCCTTGATCAACACATTGTTTTCCAAGTTGTACGGCGGTCTTAAAGTTGGGTATTTAAAGAAGATAGATGTCTTTTATTCCCTGACGCTGGCTACAATCTGCACAAATGTTGTAGCATACTTTCAGATTACACTGATCAATCGCTGGTTTTTAAATGTGGGTCCTATGATTGAAATGACCTTTGTGCAGATTCTGATGATTATTCTGTGGATTTTCGGATCGCGGTTTATTTATTCCAGACTGTACAGAGCGAGAAAGCTTCTTGTGATTTACGGTGACAGGGATCCCGGAGATTTGATCCATAAAATGAATTCCAGAAGTGATAAGTACAACATCAGCGGAAAGGTTCATATAAGTCTTGGAGAAGAAAAGATTCATAAGATGATGAATGAATATGAAGGCGTCATTATATGGGATTTGCCTTCTTCTATACGAAACAGGTATCTGAAATACTGTTTTGATAATTCCATCAGATGCTATATGAGTCCGAAAATTTCCGATATTATTTTAATCGGAACAACGAGAATCCACCTTTTTGATACCCCTCTTCTTATGTCCAGAAACCACGGACTTTCTGTGGAAGAGCGGGCAGGAAAGAGAATTCTTGATATCATTGTTTCCGGGCTTGGTATTTTAATTACTTCACCGATTATGCTGATTATTGCCATTTGTGTAAAAGCGTATGACAGAGGGCCTGTTTTTTATTATCAGGACAGGCTCACTTATAAGGGAAAAGAATTTAAAATCTGCAAATTCCGCAGTATGTGTGTAGATTCTGAAAAACAGGGAGCGCGCCTTGCGTCAAAACATGATTCCCGCATCACTCCTGTTGGAAGAGTGCTTCGAAATCTTCACCTTGATGAGCTTCCTCAGCTTTTTAATGTATTCAAGGGAGACATGTCTCTTGTGGGACCGCGGCCGGAACGGCGTGTGATCATGGATGAATATGAAAAGGAGATTCCGGAATTTCATTATCGTCTGAAAGTAAAGGCAGGTCTTACAGGATACGCGCAGGTTTATGGAAAATATAATACTACGCCTTATGATAAATTGAAGCTTGACCTTTTCTATATTGAAAATTACTCGCTTCTTCTTGACATAAAGCTTCTGTTTATGACAGTAAAGATTTTCTTCCAGAAAGAGGTTTCGGAAGGCGTGGAGGATACGCAGGTAAATGCATTGAAGGATTCCGGAGAAAAAGTTTCGGAAGAAAAACGGAGTTGAAAATGGGAACAGAGTTAAGAGATTTGCAGCTTGTAGAGCTTGATATATTAAAGGAATTTCTGAGAATTTGTAAGAAATATGATCTTCGGTATTATGCCCTCGGAGGAACACTTCTGGGGGCTGTGCGCCATAAGGGATTTATTCCCTGGGACGATGATGTGGATATTGGAATGCCACGGCCTGACTTTATCCGCTTTGGGGAAATCGCAAAAAAAGAATTTCCCCAATATATCCGTTTCTGCACCTATCAGGAAACGCCGGGATACCGGTATTATGTGCCGCGTCTCACAGACAGACGTGTAAAGGTGATTGACAGTTCTGCGGCAGTAGAGCAGGAAAAAGAAGCGTGGATCGATATTTTTCCGCTTGACGGAATGCCGGGAAACAAATGGAAGAGGAAACTTCATTGTTTTCGTCTTTTAGTTGCCAGGGCGAGAGTGAATTATTCTATGTTTTCCACAAATATAGATTTGAAGAAAAAGAACCGCCCTTTTGTGGAACGGGCAATGATTGCTGTGGGAAAAGTTCTTCCTGTGGAAAAGATTTTCCGGACAGAAAAAGAATTTCGCCGTCTTGACAGACTGATGCAGAAATACCCGTATGATACGTCAGAATATCTTATAAATTTTATGGGCATTCATAAGTTAAAAGAAATGTTTCATAAAAAGTATTATGGCGAAGGTGCGGATTATCTTTTTGAAGATGTGGTTCTCCGGGGACCGGCAGATTATGAGACCGTGCTGACCCAGATGTATGGAGATTACAGAAATCCTCCATCAAAAGATGAGATGAACCACCACAATACAAGAATAAAAGAAGGGGAGAGCTGATGGAAGAATATTCTGTTCTGATGTCTGTTTATCAAAAGGAAAATCCTGTTTTTTTCCGAAGCAGCATAGAGAGTATGATGAAGCAGAGGCTTCCCTTCTCTGATTTTGTGCTGGTGTGTGACGGACCTCTTGGAAGGGAACTCGAGAAAGTGATTCAGTGGGCAGAGGAAAGTCTAAAAGACCGTTTTCAGTGTGTGCGTCTTCCGGAAAACAGGGGGCTTGGAAAGGCGCTGGCAGAAGGGATTACGCACTGTAAATATGATATTGTAGCGCGTATGGACAGTGATGATCTGAGCAGACCGGAGCGCTGCCTTCTTCAGATGGAGACAATGGAAACAGGCGGCTACGATATTGTAGGCTGCGCTCTTGAGGAATTTAAGGAAATACCCGGAGATACAGGAAATATCCGGCGCTCTCCGGAGCATCAGGAGGAAATCCGCGTTTATGCAGGGAAACGAAATCCGTTTAATCATCCCTGCGTAATGTACAGAAAAAGTGCTGTGCTGAAAGCGGGAAATTATGTGGATTTCCCCGGGTTTGAGGATTACTGCCTGTGGATAAGAATGCTTCAAAAAGGTGCAAAAGCATATAATCTTCAGCAGGTGCTTCTCGATATGCGCTCAGGTGAGGGAATGTATGACAGGAGAGGCGGCATTTCTTATATTAAATCCGTACTGCGTTTTCAGAAGTATTTAAAATGTGAAGGAATCATTGGAACAGGCACGTTTTTGAAGAACTGTGCGGTGCGTACAATAGTTGGGATAATTCCGGGAAATCTCAGAAAAGAATTTTACCGGATTTTTTTAAGAAAGAAACAGTGATATGGGAAAAATAAAAAAAACAGTAAAAAAACTTGTAAATCTTACTCCTGGTATTAAGGAAGCGTCTGTTTGTATTTATCATAAGTACAGTCAGCTCCGCTACAGGAAATATGCGAAAAAATATCCGGTGGACGCGCATACGGTTATGTTTGAGTCTTATATGGGAAGGAAATATTCCTGCAGTCCGCGCTCTATGTTTGAGGCAATGTGCGAGGACAGCCGGTACAGAGATTATAAGAAGGTGTGGGCATTTACAGACCCGGAAAAGCACAGGTATCTGGAAAAATATCCCAATACGATTCTTGTAAAATACCGCTCTGAAGATTATTACAGGTATTATGCCAGTGCCGGTATGTGGATTACAAATTATCTTCTGGATTATGGAATTGAAAAACGTCCGGGGCAGATTTATGTTCAGACATGGCATGGAACGCCTCTGAAAAAAATCGGGTGTGATGTGCCTCGCCTTGAACTTTCCAAAAAAGAACGGGAAAGAACCTGCCGGGAATATCAGAGGGAAGGGCAGATGATTGACTTTATGCCGTCACCCTCGCCTTTTTATACGGAAAAGGTAGAAAGTGCCTTTTGTCTTGGTCCGCAGGCCAGGGTATTGGAGTTTGGCTATCCGAGAAACGATGACTTGTTCCGGTATACTGAGGAGAAGTGCGAAAAGATTAAAAAAGAGCTGGGGATTCCGGCAGATAAAAAGGTTATTCTTTATGCTCCAACCTGGAGACAGAGCCAGCACACGGCAGGAGAGGGATTTACTTACAGTCTTGGCATTGATTTTGATAAGATGAAGACTCACTTTGGAGATAAGGCAGTTATTCTTTTCCGTACCCATTATTTTATCAGCAATTCCTTTGATTTTTCAAAGTACGGAGGTTTTATAAAGGACGTATCCTCCTATGACGAAATCAACGATTTGTATCTTATTTCCGATTTGCTTATTACAGATTATTCCAGTGTATTTTTCGATTACGCAAATCTGGAGCGCCCGATTCTTTTTTATATGTATGACTATGAGGTATACAGGGAAGAGATGAAGGACTTCTATTTTGGAATCGAGCTGCTTCCCGGTCCTGTAATAAAAGAGGAGCGGGATATTTCAGAAGATGTGGAGAGGCTTCTGGAAGGGTTTGTAGTGGATGATACTTACCGCCGCTTTAATGAAATCTTCAATCCTCACAGGGAGGTATGTGGAGATAGAATGGTGAGGGAGATTATTTCTCTTTCTCCAGATACTCCGTAGGTGTATACAGGGTATATTTTTTGAAATTGTAAGAGAATACAGAGGAGATTTTAAGAAGTGAAATAATGTATCGCAGCCGGGGTATTGTGAAGAAGTGTGCAGTACCAACCGGCTGTTTTGTCGAAAAGATTAAGTTGCAATTCCATAAAAAGTCTTTTATACTGAAACTGCAGGGCGCATACCTGCAGTTTTATTTCTTATATACTGTATTCACAGTATGATTCCAACATTTATTTTAAAACAGCACAGGGCAGGATTTACATATATTTGCAGGTGTGCTATATTAAAAACGAGAACGGAATGTTCTTTATGGCCTGTCCTGTACATGAGAGGAGGAAATATGGGAAAACAGGACAAAATTATGACGCGTTATCTGTCAGATCCGGAACATTTTGCTGATTTTATAAATGGAACATTGTTTCAGGGCAGACAGATGCTTGATGCAAAAACCATTATTCCCGTTCCGCAGAGAAAAGTGGAGAAAAGTGTTTCGCTTAAAGGCGAGCCGATGTTTTTGGACGGTACGAGAGATGCCGTTATGAAACAGGATTTTAATGGGATTTACAGTGTTTTTGCAGTGGAAGCGCAGACAAGCACTCATTATGGGATGCCTGTGAAGAATCTGGGATATGATGTGACAGATTATATATCTCAGGTGCGTATGTTTACAAAAGATAACCGGGGGAATAAAGCATATACAACATCTGCGGAGTTTATTTCCGGAATGCGGGCGGAAGATAAGCTTACGCCTGTATTTACAGTGGTGCTTTATTACGGAGAAAATAAATGGGACGGTCCTCTTACGCTTCGGGAAATGTTCGAGATTCCACCGGAATTAAAGCCTTTTGAACAGTTTTTGCCGGAATACCGGGTCATGTTTGTACAGCCGGAGATGGTAGATTCGGAAAATTTCCGTGGTGACTGGAAGACTATATTTGGAACTTTAAAATGCTCGGAAAACGGCGAGAAGATGGAAAAATATATAAAGAGCCACTTCCGGGAATACGGGGAAATGGAGGAAGACTCGGAAGAACTTCTCATGAGTATGCTCCATGAGCCTGAACGATACCAGAGAATAAAAAAACAAATAGAAGATTCCCAGGAGGGAAATGAAAAGGAGGGAAGTGTTATGTGTAAAGCATTTGATGAAATGCAGGAAAAATACTGGAATATCGGGCATGAGGAAGGTCGCGCAGAAGGTCGCGCAGAAGGCCGTGCAGAAGAACGAAAAGGCTTAGTCGTTTTACTTGCTGCAATGACCAAGGACGGCAGGGAATCAGAACTTTCGCGTCTGGGAGAAGAGCCGGGATTTCTGGAAGAAATGCTGAAAACTTATCATTTGGAGGAGATAGTGTAAAAATGGAAAAAAGCATAGAAAATGATTCTGAGGAATATGAAAATAAACGTATATATTTTGTGGAATGTATCTTAGGCATACTTTATGATCGTGAGGTGCACGAGAGAAACGAAGCAGAAAATCAGGATTCTCCAAAAATTCCAAGGTATGGGGCAAAAAATATACGTAGAATACTTACTGAAATGCAGGAGATGTGTTGGGAAAAAGGATATAAGGAAGGGTATGTAAGAGGCTGTATGGAAAATTGTGCAAAGGAGTATGCGCAAGGACGTATGGATGCAAAAAAGGAGATGATTGCCAGTCTGGTTTCCCTAATGAAAAAGGAACGTGAGGTTACAGAAAATTTAAGCTTTGGAGAGACACCTGAGTTTTTGAAGGAAATGAAGGAGGCTTATGATTTGTAGGAAGATGTATAAGTTTTATTTGAAATAAGAATGATACAGAAAATAACGGCAGATTTACAAAAGGCTTTGTAAATCTGCTGTTATCGTTTCGGTATGAAGCCATCTTGTTATTTCGGATTTCAGATGATAATATAGTAGGCAAAGAGAAGGTTTCGAAGTGGAATAAAAATGCAGAAACAGCTATTTATCAAATACGAGAAAAGCAATACCCGGAATTTTTAAAGCAATACACCGGGAAAATTTTACTGGTTGGAATCAGTTATGATAAAAAACAAGGAACATTTATGTGAAACCAAAGAAATATAAAGACAACATTTAAGGAGGATGCAAATGGGCTTTAAAAGTCTTTTTAAAAATTCCTGGTACGTACGCTGCTTCCGGAAGCCGGTGCGTAAAAATACAGTACTTCTGGAATCTACAAACGGAGCAGACATTGGCAACAATATGCTTCGTATTATGGAGGAACTTTCAAAACCGGAATACGAAAAATATGAAATCTGGCTTTCCTGTAACCAGGGTGTACTTCCAAGAGCGGAAGGGCTTTTAAAAACATATCGGCTTCCGAGGGTAAAGACAGTTGTGTGCAACAGCTTTCAATATTATAAGCTTCTGGCAACGGCAGGGTATCTTTTTACGGATAGTACCTTTCCGAGACGTTTTATTAAGCGGGAAGGGCAGATTTATGTAAATACATGGCATGGAACGCCTCTTAAAAAAATGGGAAAGGATGTGCCGGGCGGCGCTCACGTAATCGGAAATATTCAGAGGAATTTTCTGATGTGTGACTATCTCTGCCTTCCAAATCCTTATACAAAAGCAATTTTCCGAAAAGCATATAATCTGGAAAATCTCTTTTCCGGAAACTATGTTTTAGCAGGTTATCCGAGAAATCAGGCGTTTTTTGAAGAAGAAAGGCAGAATGAGGTGAGAAAGCTTCTTGGAGCAGAAAAGAAGCGCTTTTACTGTTATATGCCAACCTGGAGGGGAACGAGCGTCAGCCAGACAAAAGAGGAGCGTCAGCACCAGGCAGATGTTCTGAAGGAATATTTGCGGAAACTGGATGAGAAAATGAAAGACGACGAGCTTATGATGATTCGCCTTCATCCTTTTGTAGGACCTTTGATTTCCTGTGAGGAATTGAAACATATCCGGTATATGCCGGAAGAAATGGATCCATATGAAATCCTGGCGGCGGCAGACTGTCTTGTGACAGATTATTCCAGCGTGTTTTACGATTATGCCAATAAAGTACAGGGGAAAATCGTTCTTTTTTTGTATGACCGGGAAAAATATGAGTGCGAGCGCGATATATACGGTGAGATTTCCGATTTGCCATTTCCTGTAACAGAAACGACAGAGGGACTTCTGGAAGAACTTCGCAGTCCGAAAAACTATGAGGACGAAGAGTTTTTAAGAGAATACTGTTTTTACGACGGAAAAGAGGCTGCAAAAAATATATGCCGACTTGTGTTTAAAAAAGAAAGTCCGGAAGAAATTTCCATAGAAAGAGAAATACCAAACGGGAAAAAGAATATTCTTTTTTATCCGGGAGGCCTTCAGAGAAAAGGTTTTACAACGGCTTATCTGAATCTTATGGAAAATATAGACAGAGATGCGTACAATTATTATGCGGCATTTCAGGAGAGCTATGTGGAGAACAACCCGGAAAGAGTGGAAATTATTCCGGATTTTGTACAGATTATGCCTATGTCAAAAGGCTGGTTTCTTACATTTCGGGAGGCATTGGCAAGTGCACTTTTTTATAAATGTAATATAGAAAACGGATTTACAAAAAAATATCTTCATCGTTTTTATGAAAGGGAATACAGGCGGAATTTTGGTTTTGCAGATATGGAGTGGTGCATTCACTACAGTGGATATGAGAGAAAGGTTATCGGACTTTTTCAGGCTGCTCCTGTGAAAAGAGGAATTTTTGTGCACAGCGATATGCTGATGCAGATCCAGACAAGCCACAATCAGCATCTTCTTACCTTGAAGCAGGCATACAGAGAATATGACTTTACAGCGGCAGTATCGGAGGATATTTATCAGAGTACCATTCCCATTTGCGGGGAAAATCCAAAGCTTTGTGTGATAGACAATTGCCATGCTTATAAGAAGGTGATGGAAAGGGCAGAGGAGGACTTTGCTTTTGACGATACGACAACCTGTACCTGTACAAAGGAAGAGCTTGATGAAATTCTGAGAAAACCATGTAAAAAGTTTATTTCTGTGGGAAGGTTTTCGGCAGAGAAGCGTCACGATATGCTTCTTGATGCTTTTGCCCGCTATCACAGAGAAAATCCGGATACTATGCTTCTGATTGTGGGCGGAGGTGGAAATCTCTATGAAAAAACATGGGAGCATGTGGAAAAGCTGGAGCTTACAGAAAAGGTAGTTCTTCTTCGCTCTATTGCAAATCCCATGCCCATCATGAAGGCCTGTGATTTATTCCTTCTCACTTCCCAATATGAGGGACAGCCTCTTGTGCTTATGGAGGCGGATACTCTTGGGCTTCCTGTGATTTCTACAGATGTAACTGGTTCAGGCAATTTTATGAGACGTTTTGGCGGGTATCTCGTCCCCTATTCGGAGGATGGAGTTTATGAAGGTATGAAGGCGTTTGACAGAGGAGAGGTTCCTGTGATGAACATTGATTTTGAAGCGTATAATAAAAAGGCTGTGGGGGATTTTTTAAAGCTGCTGAAATGAAATATCAATAGAAAAAGACTTGACTTTTGCCCTTGATTTGTGGTACACTTTACGGGCGACATGGAAGTTAGGTCTTTTTTTTATGCCCGAAAATGATGGCGGATACATCATTTCCATAAGGACAAGACCATGCAAATGAAAACACTGGAGGTGGAAGTTGTGCGCGTTAAAATTACATTAGCATGTACTGAGTGCAAGCAGCGTAACTACAATATGACGAAAGAGAAAAAGAACCATCCGGAAAGAATGGAAACTAAGAAATATTGTAAGTTCTGCCGTACACACACAATGCACAAGGAAACAAAATAGTCACAAGAATTGTGAGGTTAAGCTATGCAGGAAAAAGAAAAGTCTGCTGGCAAGAGCCAGAAGAAAAGTTGGTTTCAGGGACTTAAATCCGAGTTCAGAAAAATCATTTGGACAGACCGTAATACTTTGATCAAGCAGACAGTGGTTGTAGTAATTGTTACCATTCTCCTTGGCGTACTTATCAGCGTCATGGATGCAGCTATTCTCGAAGGAATTAATCTGTTAATGAAATAAGGACAAGGGTGATTGTATGTCAGAAGCAAAATGGTACGTTGTCCATACTTATTCCGGGTATGAGAACAAGGTAAAAGCCAACATTGAAAAGACAATCGAAAACAGACATCTGGAAGACCAGATTCTGGAAGTTCGTGTTCCGCTGCAGGATGTAGTGGAAATGAAGAACGGAACTGCCAAGCAGGTTCAGAAAAAAATGTTTCCGGGTTATGTGCTTCTTAATATGGTAATGAACGACGATACCTGGTACGTGGTGCGAAATACACGTGGCGTTACAGGCTTCGTAGGACCGGGATCCAAGCCAGTACCATTAACAGAAGAGGAAATGCTGCCTCTGGGCATTCAGAAAGAAGATGTCCAGGTTGACTTCGCAGAGGGCGACATGGTAGTAGTTACCGGAGGCGCATGGAAGGACACAACGGGAGTTGTTACTTCTATTAATCCGCAGAAGCAGGTTGTGACTATCAACGTTGAACTGTTTGGCCGCGAGACGCCAGTAGAAATAAGTTTCGCAGAAGTAAAAGCATTATAAACAACAGGGTAACACAATATCGTGGGAGGGACATACCCCCGCCAATACCACATAGGAGGTGCCGAAAATGGCAAAGAAAGTAACAGGATATATCAAATTACAGATTCCGGCTGGTAAAGCAACTCCAGCACCACCTGTAGGTCCAGCTCTTGGACAGCACGGTGTAAATATCGTTCAGTTCACAAAAGAGTTCAATGCAAGAACAGCAGATCAGGGAGACTTAATCATTCCTGTAGTTATCACTGTTTATGCAGACAGAAGTTTCAGCTTCATAACCAAAACTCCGCCGGCTGCAGTTCTTCTTAAGAAAGCTGCTAAGATCAAATCCGGTTCCGGCGTACCGAACAAGACAAAAGTTGCTAAGGTTACTAAAGCTCAGGTTCAGGAAATCGCAGAACTTAAGATGAAAGACTTAAATGCAGCATCCCTTGAAGCAGCTATGAGCATGATCGCTGGTACTGCAAGAAGTATGGGAATCGAAGTAGTTGATTAATTTTAATATTAAATAGTAAGTGGGAGGGCGTTCCCCGCAAATACCACAGGAGGTTATAGAAATGAAACGAGGAAAGAAATACGTGGAAGCTGCTAAAGCAGTAGACCGCGCTACATTATATGATACCGCAGAAGCTATCAGCTTAGTTAAAAAAGCTGCAGTTGCTAAATTTGACGAAACTATCGAAGTTCATATCCGTACAGGCTGCGATGGACGTCATGCAGACCAGCAGATCCGTGGTGCAGTAGTTCTGCCACATGGTACTGGTAAAAAAGTTCGTGTTTTAGTATTCGCTAAAGATGCTAAAGCTGAAGAAGCAAAAGCAGCAGGTGCTGAATTCGTAGGAGCTGAGGATCTTATTCCGAAGATCCAGAACGAAGGATGGTTAGACTTTGACGTTGTTGTTGCAACTCCAGATATGATGGGTGTTGTAGGTCGTCTTGGTCGTGTACTTGGACCGAAAGGTTTAATGCCAAACCCGAAAGCTGGTACAGTAACAATGGACGTTACTAAAGCAGTTCACGATATCAAAGCAGGTAAGATTGAGTACCGTCTTGATAAAACCAACATCATTCATGTTCCGGTTGGTAAAGCATCCTTTACAGAGGAACAGTTAAGCGACAACTTCCAGACGCTGATCGATGCTATCGTTAAGGCTAGACCAAGCACACTGAAAGGTCAGTATTTAAAGAGCGTTGTTATTGCTCCGACAATGGGACCTGGTGTGAAGATCAACCCGATGAAATTAGCATAATAGATTTTAGCAATTTAAGACTCCCGGGGATTCTCTGGGGGTCTTTTTGCGTTTCTTTTTTGGGGGTGGCGGGTATGGGGACGCACAGGAAAATATTTGTTTTCTGATACGGCTGCGGAGGCAGGAATACTAAGCTTCCGGAAATTTGCTAAAACCATGCCGGAAAAATTCAAACTCGCTTCGCTCAGACAGTGAATTTTTCCGGCATAACGCAAATTCCCGGAAGCTAAGTATTGCTACACCTCCTGTAGATGTATCAGAAAACAAATATTTTCCTGCGCTGAATGGTTTCGCGGGCGGGGGAAAACGGAAAGGTATTGGATATAGGGAGAAAGATACAATGTATGGGTGTGCAGGAATGGAAGATTACAGGATTTGGTAAGGGTGTGTTATAGTAGGGGGATGAATTAGAGATTTGTTAGATATATTTTTTCTGAGCAATGTTATAGAGGCAGACAGGAGGCGTTATTGTGGCTGGCAGGAGACGGAAAAAGAGCGGTGGAAGAAGTTATGCGTGGAGATACCGGGGCAGGATTGTGGCTTGTGTGTTTGTTGAGGTGATCATTATCTGTGCGCTGGTTATCATGATCGGATGGAATAAGGGCGTGAAGGAGTGGTTTGAGCAGTTTGAGCAGCCGGTTCTGAAGGAAGTGGATATCAGTGGTATCAACAGTCCGAATGCGATCCTGATGCAGGCCAGGGGAGGTAAGATTCTGGGTGAGATTAACGGGGAGGCTCAGATTTATCCGGCTTCTATGACGAAGATTATGACTGTGATACTGGGGATTGAGAATTTTGATGATCTGGATGAGAAGATTACTCTGACGAATGAGATGTTCTCCGGATTGTATGAGCAGGATGCTACACAGGCAGGTTTTCAGCCGGGGGAAGAGGTCCGGGTGATTGATCTTCTCTATGGTGCGATGTTGCCTTCGGGGGCAGAGTGCTGTATTGCGCTGGCAGATACGATCAGTGGTTCAGAGGCGGATTTTGCGGAGCTGATGAATAAGAAAGCAAGGAAGCTTGGAATGGAGAATACCCATTTCTGTGACTCTACAGGACTGCATAACCCGGATCATTACAGTACGGTTAAGGATATTGCTGTTTTGATGAAGTATTGCATTAAGAATGATACGTTTCGTGAGATTGTGGAGACCTCCAGACATTCTACCGGAGTTACAAATATCCACCCGGATGGAATTACTTACTACAGTACAATGTTTAAAAATCTGTCTGATCCGACAGTCACAGGTGGAAAAATCCTCGGTGGCAAGACCGGCTATACCAGTGAGGCAGGGCACTGTCTGGTGAGTTTTGCGGAGATTGAGGGCAGGGAATATATCTTTGTTTCCGCAGGTGCTTCAGGAGCAGATGGAAATACGATTCCGCATATTCAGGATGCTGTGACTGTTTATAACAGGGTTGGTGCGGCGGTTGAGGCGAAGATGAATGATAATAATAAATAAAATCTCCCACAAATTGTGACGCACATCTTGTGGGGAGCATTTTCGTTACTGTTCACTGGTAATATCCCGCGAGGTGTTTTTTGTGAGCAAAGAT
>ENA-ORSX01000669-ORSX01000669.1-human-gut-metagenome-genome-assembly--contig:-NODE-669-length-32288-cov-22.364626_pt1 | contig 32288 bp, 33 predicted proteins | sample MGYA00241904_ERZ509172 | MGnify/ENA primary metagenome ERZ509172 (study PRJEB26280, sample SAMEA2338795) | human gut metagenome | biome: human gut; feature: human-associated habitat; material: faeces...
AAACACATCCGGCAGTTTCTGCCACTATAATTCCTACAGTAAATTTACGCCGCCAGCGGGGATAATTTCCATTGCCAGTACTTAGGATACGTTGTATAATATACTATAAGAAGAGTGATATGTGGATTAAGAATTTTATCGTCTGAATTCGGATAATGCGGAGGAAAGGGGCAGATCATATATGAAGATTGATATGCATTGTCATGTGAAGGAGGGGTCTATTGACAGCAGGGTCAGTGTGGATGAATATATTTCGCTCTTGAAACGAAAAGGGTTTCAGGGAATGGTAATCACAGATCATAATACTTACAATGGCTATCGTTACTGGAAGAATAATATAAAGGGAAAACGGCATACTGATTTTGTTGTGTTAAAAGGAGTTGAGTATGATACGAGAGATGCGGGACATATGTTGGTAATTATGCCGGAGGGGGTTAAGATGCGCCTTCTGGAGCTTCGGGGAATGCGGGCATCCGTATTGATCGATCTCGTTCATCGGAATGGAGGGGTGATCGGACCTGCACATCCCTATGGTGAGAAGTACCAGAGTTTTGCAAATACAAAGAGATTTTACAAATCTCCGGAATTGATCAAGCGTTTTGATTTTGTAGAAGCATACAATTGTTGTGAAAATGCAGAAGCCAATGCAAAAGCACTGCGTTTGGCGAAGAAATATAATAAAGTGACTGTAGGAGGCAGTGATTCTCATAAGACTAATTGTGTGGGACGTGCCTATACAGTGCTGCCGGAACCGGTTACCTGTGAGACAGAACTGATTTCTATGATTCATAAGAAAACAGCATTTGAGACGGGCGGTACTTATTATGATAAGACAACAAAGGAAAGAATGGGGAAGGTAAATAAGATATTAGTATATTCTTTCTGGGTTTATAATAAGGCAGGAGAGTTGCTGCGGCGCCATGGACGAAATGCAAAGATGGAGCAGGAAAATCCGGTGGATCCGATCGATCCAATCGAATTATATTATACAGAATAATAGAATAAGAATAAAAAGACTGCCGAGATGAAAAATAATGAGTATATTCATCCTGGCAGTTTTATATGTTTTGGAAAAATCAAAAGCCTTCAGTGCGGCGCTTTTCGCGCATGGCACGTCGCTTTTGGGCTGCTTCCCATTCTGCTTTTTCTTCTTCAGTCGTGATTTCCAGTTTTGGAACCGGGCAGGGGTTGTCATGTTCGTCCAACGCAACCATTGTGAAATAAGCGCGGTTGATAGGTCTGCGCATACCGTTTCGGTCTTCTACGTAAGAATCTACACGAACCTCTAAAGAGGTTGTGCCGATATAAGTAACCCGTCCAATGATTACAACTAATTCTTGCTGATGGGCTCCACGGATAAAATGCAGGTTGTCTACGGAGGCGGTGGTGCAGTTGCAGCCTGCGTGGCGCATGCTGACAATGCCAGCTACTTCATCGATCCACTGCATCAGCATTCCGCCAAATAAACGTCCGGCGCCATTGAGATGATTGGGGCGGACAATGTGTACTGTTTCAATTCTGGAATCTTCTACTTTTTTTGTTATATTCATAATTGTCCCCATTTCTAATGTTCTTTTTCTATTATAAGTTGTTTGTATCAGAAAAGCAATCAAACAGATCAGGAAAGAATAAATAAAATTGTGGTTGTAATCACTTATGGAATTCGATAAAATACATTCATATAGGAACAACAGTAACTTTTATTGCTTAGATGAAAGAGGATTAGCAGATGGAAATGCGGAATATCAGGCTTGTAATTGAATATGACGGAACTCGTTTTCATGGCTGGCAGGCAGTGAAAAGGGAGAGCAATTCTACAGTATCAGGAAGAATTACTGAAGTTTTAAAACGTATGACACAAGAAGAGGTCGTTTTGTATTGCGGGGAAAAAACGGATGCGGGTGTTCATGCACTGCGGCAGATTGCGAATTTTAAAACCGGATCCCAGATGTCGGAGGTGGAGATTCGCCACTATTTGAATCGATATCTTCCTTCGGATATAGCGATACGAGAGGTGGAAACAACGTCAGATCGATTTCATGCAGAACTGAATCCACATCAGAGCGTATACGAGTATCATCTGTTGATCGGAGAAACAGAGGATGTATTTCAGCGCAGATATGTGGATTTTAGAAAACAACAGCCAGATTTTCAAGCGATGGAAAGTGCGGCGGAAATGTTGAGAGGAAGTCATGATTTTCGCAGATTTTCTGCGGGGAAGACAAAGAAATCTACAGTTCGTGATTTACAAAAACTAGAGATTGTGACGGATCAATCGAGAGCGGTTCGGATTTGTTTAGCTGCGGATGGTTTTTTGAAACAGATGCCGCAGAAACTTGTTGGGACATTATTGGCGATCGGGTACGGACAGAAAGAACAAAGTTGCATCGCAGATATTTTTATGGGAAAAGATACTGCACCGGCAGAATGCAAAAATCAAGCGTTTTTTTTGACGGATGTATGCTATGATTGACTTTTTAAGGAAGCAGGAGTAATCTAGTGTAATCTGGATAACCGGATGATAAACTCATTATAAGAAAAACGGGGAAATGAATTATGGAATTTTATTTTGTAGCACTTTATTTTTTTGTTTATAGCTTTTTGGGCTGGTGTACAGAGGTTGCTTTTGCAGCATGTAAAGAGCATCGGTTCGTAAACCGGGGGTTTTTAAATGGCCCATTTTGCCCGATTTATGGGTTTGGAGTGTCTGCAGTAATTGTGTTTCTGACACCGTACCGTTCCAATCTTATTTTGCTTTATATCGCATCAGTGATATTGGTAACAGTGTTAGAAGGAATCACCGGATGGGCAATGGACAAAATCTTTCATAATAAATGGTGGGATTATTCGAATATGCCATTGAATATAGGTGGTTATGTTTGTTTATTGTTTTCTTTGATCTGGGGAGTTGCCTGTGTAGTTATATTGAATTTAATTCATCCTGTAATACATAAAGGACTGGCAATGCTGCCAAGAACGTTGGGAATCATATTGATTGTTGTGCTGAGTGTTCTGTTAATTGTAGATACATGTGTGACATCATCTGCAATCTTCAAATTTAATAAACGAATGGAATATATGGAAAAAATTGCAGCAGAGTTACATGAACTTTCAGAACAGCTGGGAGAAAACATTTATTCTACAACAGCTCATGCAATGGATGCAGTAGAAGATTTCCATGAGCGTCATCAGGATGCGGCCGAGGAACTTCAGGTGAAAGCGCAGGAGGTTGTAGAAGAATTGTATGAGAGAAGACAGGATGCACAGGAAAGTCTGCGTGCTCATATTGCAGATCTGAAAAAGCGCTATGGAGAGTTGAATCAGAAGAGTGCCAGAATTCCAAATCGATTGCTGCGTGCCTTCCCGACGCTGGAATCACGCAGACACCAGGAACGTGTGTTGGAGATGCGCCGTCAGCTGCGTGAAAAACTAAAAAAATAAAGAATGTGATAAACAGCCCGTCAACAGTTAACAGTTCTACGGGCTGTTTTTTACTCATCGATGCTGTAAAATCATGGAACGAACCATGGCAATCATATGGTCAATCTGTTCCTGTTCCTCTTTTGTTTTCCCTTCTTTTAGTATTTCCATAATAAAATGAATTTCATCGGCGGTGAATTGAATTCCTTTTTTCTTCGCATTTGTAATAAGTGCAAGCATGATCGGGGCTAGTTCCTTACCGGTCTTCCCCTGTGTTTGTGCTGCCGCCATACGGATCAGTTCCAGTTTGGTCGGATCCATATTCTTCAGTAGTGGACTGTTCATCCATTCGTTCATTTTCTATGCCTCCTGTTTTTGGATTAGTTGTGTCTGACTCTGCAAAAATATCCTGATAAGAGCGGAACATTTCTTGTTGTTCTGGTGAAAGCATTCCCATCATCAGATCCATAGGATTGATACCGGAAAATGCAGAGTCTGCAGAGGTTTGGGAATCTCCGGAAGGTTGGAGCATCTGCATCATATCCATGATATTCAAAATATTTCGGAATGTGTCTGCCATCTGAGATTGCTCAGGGGGAAGATAGGGGGTAATCTCATCCAGAAGTGCGGTGGGGGAATCTGGAAAAGAGCCGAAGGAATGATTTCTTGATACTTGTTCAGGATGTTTGAAAAGTGAAATCGTATATCGGAGTTCCAGAAATTTTATCATGATCCAGAGTGAATATTGGTTGGAAGGAGCCAGGTAGGGGAGCAACAGCTTTAGGATACTAAAGGAGTATGGAGTTGTGATTTCGTCGAATGGTGTCATGGGTCTGGTTGTTTTCTTTTCCATAAAAAACTCCGGCTCGCTTTTTATAGATATATATGTGCTGGAATATATAAATATGAAAGAGGGAGAAAAATCATAGAAATATACGGAAACACCCCCGGCGCCGAAGACAGCGCCGAGGGTGTTCGGAAGAAAGAACAGGGTGGAATTAGAATCCGCATCCACCACAGAAGAGCAGAAGTAAAATGATCCACAAACAGCTGTCATTTCCACAGCTGTTGCCGCATCCGTTGCCGCATCCGCCGCCAAAGTTTCCACAGCCTCCGCAACAGCAAAGGAGCAGGATAATCCAGAGACAAGAATTGTTTCTGTCAAATACACCGCCGTTATTGTTTTCACATCCGCATCCACATCCGCAGTTTGTTGCACTTAAATCACTCATTGTAAATCCTCCAAAAATTTGTTTACACTTCATAATATGTGCCTGTTGAAAAGATGTGAGGAAAAATAAAAAGAAAAAAGAAAAAGTGAAAAAATACAAGTGTCAAGAAAAAATACTTGACAGCAAAGATGTTTTCATGTAAGATAGCAGAGGTGATAAAAGTGAATGATATTTTAGAACAGGCATTGTTATATGATTTTTATGGAGAACTTCTCAATGCCCATCAGAAAGAGATTTATGAACAATTTGTTCTTGAGGACTTGTCTCTGAGTGAGATTGCTGCAGATGCGGGAATCAGCAGACAGGGAGTACATGATCTGGTTAAGCGGTGTCAGAAGACTTTGGAAGGTTATGAGGAAAAGCTGCATCTGGTGGAAAAGTTCTTGCTGATAAAAAAGAATGTGCAGGAAATTGACTCGATTCTCAGCGCGTATGAGAAACAAGGGAAGGATCCGACAGAGATGGCAGCGCAGATTCGAAAGATTTCGGATTTGATCATAGATGAATTTTGATGGATATTTGGATTACAGTAAAGTAGAAGAGGTGCAGGATGGCATTTGACAGTTTAACAGAAAAACTTCAAAACGTATTTAAGAACCTTCGGAGCAAGGGCAGACTTACAGAAGAGGATGTCAAGGCGGCACTTAAAGAAGTTAAGATGGCGCTGTTGGAGGCGGATGTTAACTTCAAGGTTGTCAAAGGATTTATTAAGAATGTGCAGGAACGTGCAATTGGTCAGGATGTCATGAACGGATTGAATCCGGGGCAGATGGTCATTAAAATTGTAAATGAAGAAATGATTTCTTTGATGGGTTCTGAGACGACAGAGATTGAACTGCAGCCGGGAAGTGCAACAACTGTGATTATGATGGTTGGTCTGCAGGGAGCAGGTAAGACAACCACAACGGCAAAACTTGCCGGCAAGTTTAAACTAAAAGGAAAGAAACCACTGTTGGTTGCCTGCGATGTATATCGTCCTGCGGCAATCAAACAGCTGCAGATTAATGGAGAAAAGCAGGGCGTTGAAGTGTTTGCAATGGGCGATAAGGCTAAGCCGGCAGATATCGCAAAAGCAGCCATGGAGCATGCAGCGAAGAATAAGAACAATATCGTGATTTTAGATACAGCCGGACGGCTTCACATTGATGAAGATATGATGGCGGAACTTCAGGAAATCAAAGAATCGGTTACGGTGCATCAGACAATACTGGTGGTTGATGCAATGACCGGTCAGGATGCAGTAAATGTTGCCGGAAGTTTCCATGAGAAGATTGGAATTGATGGAGTTATAGTAACAAAGCTGGATGGCGATACACGTGGCGGAGCTGCACTTTCTATCAAGGCAGTGACGGGAAGACCGATACTCTATGTAGGTATGGGAGAGAAACTTTCTGATTTGGAGCAGTTTTATCCGGATCGTATGGCCTCCCGTATTTTGGGAATGGGTGACGTTCTGACTTTGATTGAAAAAGCCGGAGCTGAACTGGATGAAGAAAAAGCAAGGCAGATGGCGCAGAAGGTCAAGAAAGCGCAGTTTGATTATGAGGATTATCTGGAGAGCATGAATCAGATGAAAAAGATGGGCGGTCTTTCTAGTATTCTTGGGATGATGCCGGGGCTTGGCGGCCTGGGCGGTAAAAAGATGCCGGATATCGACTCGGAAGAAAATGAGAAGAAAATGGCCAGAATGGAAGCTATGATCTATTCGATGACTCCGGAAGAACGGCGAAATCCTGATTTGTTAAATCCATCCAGAAAGCATCGAATTGCAAAAGGTGCCGGAGTGGATATCTCCGAAGTTAACCGAATGGTGAAACAATTTAATGAGACCAGAAAGATGATGAAAAAACTTCCTGGACTTATGGGTGGCAAAGGTGGTAAAAGAGGCAGATTTAATCTTCCCTTTTAACATATAGATTACTAAAAAAAGAAATTAAGAAAGAAGAGAGGTACAGTAAAATGGCAGTAAAAATCAGATTGAAAAGAATGGGACAGAAGAAAGCTCCTTTCTATAGAATCGTAGTAGCAGATTCCAGATCTCCAAGAGATGGAAAGTTCATCGAGGAAATCGGAACATATGATCCGAACCTGGAGCCAAGTGCATTCAAAGTAGATGAAGAAGCAGCTAAGAGATGGCTTAACAACGGTGCTCAACCAACAGAAGTTGTAGGAAAGATCTTCAAAGCAGCTGGCATTGAGAAATAAGAGACGTTCCGCGGAGGTGCGTGCAAATGAAAGAATTAGTAGAAGTAATTGCGAAAGCATTGGTTGACAATCCTGACGGTGTGTCTGTAAATGAAAGACAGGACGGCAGAACAACGGTTATCGAAGTGCGTGTTGCAGATGGCGATATGGGCAAGGTAATTGGAAAACAGGGACGTATTGCAAAGGCTATCAGAGCTGTTGTAAAAGCAGCTGCAGCAAAAGATGATAAGAGAGTGGTTGTTGACATTATGCAGTAAGCCGAAAGTAACAAAAAGGGGCAGGAATCCATCTGGAAAGACTGCTCCTTTCTTAAACTTTGGGAGAATGGACAGGAGAAAGAGATGGAGCAGTTTTTGCAGGTTGGAGTGATATCTTCAACACATGGAATCAGAGGTGAGGTGAAAGTGTTCCCTACAACCGATGATGCAGAAAGATTTAAAGTTTTAAAACATGTAATTTTAGATACAGGAAAAGAACAGATTCCGTTGGAGATTCAGAGCGTGAAGTTTTTTAAACAGTTCGTTATTGTGAAATTCAAAGGAATTGATAACATAAATGATATTGAGATGTATAAAGGAAAAAGTCTTTTGGTTGCTCGTGAAAATGCGGTGGAACTGGAAGAAGACGAGTATTATATTGCAGATCTGATCGGAATGCGAGTTGTTACAGACGAGGGAGAGTCCGGTGAACTGAAGGACGTAATTGAAACCGGTGCAAATGAAGTTTATGTCGTACAGTTTGAAAATCTGGGGGAAGTTTTGATTCCTGCGATACATGATTGCATTTTGGATGTAGATGTAGAAAATATGGAGATGAAAGTCCATTTACTGGAGGGATTGGTATAATGAATTTTCATATATTGACGTTATTTCCGGAAATGGTAATGAACGGTCTGCATACAAGCATTATCGGGCGTGCCGCAGCAAAGAATCTGTTGTCGATTGAGGCAATCAATATACGTGACTATGCATTTAATAAACATCAGAGTGTGGATGATTATCCGTATGGAGGCGGCGCCGGGATGTTAATGCAGGCAGAACCGGTGTATCTGGCATATAAGGCTGTGGAAGAGAAAACGAAAAAGAAAAAACTAAGGGTCGTTTATCTTTCGCCGCAAGGAGATACATTTACACAGAAAATGGCAGAGGAACTGGCAAAAGAAGAAGATCTGGTTCTGCTTTGTGGTCATTATGAAGGAATTGACGAGCGCGTGTTGGAAGAGATTGTGACGGATTATGTTTCGATTGGGGATTATGTGCTGACAGGCGGAGAACTTCCGGCGATGGTGATGGTAGATACGATTTCTCGTCTTGTTCCGGGAGTACTTCACAATGATGTGTCGGCAGAATTTGAGTCTTTTCAGGACAACCTGCTGGAATATCCACAGTATTCCAGACCGGAAGAGTGGCATGGGAAAAAGGTACCTTCTGTACTTTTATCCGGACACCATGCGAATATTGAAAAATGGCGAAGAGAGCAGTCAATTCTGCGAACAAAGGAAAGACGTCCGGATTTGTTGGAAAAATGTGAGTTGACAGAGAAAGAAAGAAAATGGCTGGAAGAGATGTGATCTTCCGGCCTTTGTTATTTACCATGCTCAAAAGCCGTGAAATACGCGGGTCTACGTATCGTAGACCTGTTCTATGAGTCGGAGCTTGCAATAAATAAAAATTGTATTATGAATCATGAAAACTAATTCTTTCAGTAAAATACGATTGGAGAATCCAGATTGCGCAGCAGATTTGACTTCTTTCAGAAATTCTTTATCTGCAAAGGCTCCGATAGAAAGAGGAATCAGACTGGTTCCTTGAAGAAGAGCTTTGACTGCACAATCTTTTACTGTTTGTACAGAGGCGGTTTCTGCGAGAAAATCTGGTTTTAGTGCTAACAGTTCATCTATGCTGCGACACGCAGTTCCCCCGGCAGATTCTGTCAATTTCACTGCATTTTCATGGGTTTTACTATAGGCTCGGATGAGTGTATAACCATTCAGAAGTCCGTTTTTACAAGCATCGGCAATAATATTTCCTAAAAATCCACATCCGATAATAGCAAGAGTTTTTTTCATAATGTTTGACCTCACAATCTAATATATTTCATTGGCAGTGTGAAACTGCCTGAGTAAATGATGACTCTTGTGACAGATTATATCATAAATGAGAAAAAGAAAGTAGATGTGGGGGAAAAAGGAGAAGAAAAATGAGAAAATATCTTATGAGGGCTTGCATCTTTTATAGAAATATGCTAAAATACAACAGTTGTTTGTGTAAAAAGAAGAGCGATGGTCCTCTGGCACCGAATAGGCGAGTGTTAAGAACGTCAAAGATTAAGGAGGTCACACAATGAACGATATTATTAAGAACATTGAAGCTGAGCAGATTAAAGAGAACGCTCCGGAGTTCAAAGTTGGTGATACTGTTAAAGTATACGCTAAGATCAAAGAAGGTAATCGTGAAAGAATTCAGGTATTCGAAGGAACTGTTTTGAAGAGACAGGGCGGCGGAGTAAGAGAGACTTTCACAGTCAGAAAAACATCCAACGGTGTTGGTGTTGAGAAGACATGGCCGGTTCACTCTCCACATGTTGAAAAGGTAGAAGTTGTTCGTATGGGTAAAGTCAGAAGAGCAAAACTGAACTACTTAAGAGGACGTGTTGGTAAGAGAGCGAAAGTGAAAGAATTAGTAAAATAGTAACAACAATGAGAGGGACAATTACAGATATGTAGTTTGTCCCTTTTCTGTTATTCCTTCCGACCGGGAAAATAGTGGGGGCTTCAGATGCAGGATTTGAATTTTCGAAAAAAACGTAAAAAAAGAAATATAAAAAATAAGAATCGTATCAAATATAAAAACGGTGGAAATAAAAAATATCTGCGGCAGAAGAGAAAGAAGAGAGGTCTGTCGTTATATTTCCCGAAGGAAAAACTCGCGGCGGCTGCACGACAACCAAAAGAAATCTTGCGCTGGGCAATCGAGATTGTTGCAGTTTGTTTGCTGGCGTTTATATTGGTTGTTCTGTTTGGACAGCGCGTGAGCAATGCGGGTGACGCAATGAGTCCGGTGTTGAAAAACGGAGATGTTCTGTTGGTGGACCGTATGATTTATAATGCGAAGAAACCTGCGCGCGGTGATATTATTGCTTTTAAACCAAATGGAAATGAAAATGCCCATTATTCTGTGAAACGAATTGTCGGTCTTCCGGGAGACACGGTACAGATTCAGGATGGACAGATATATATTGATGGGGAAGTACTGGTAAAGGATATTTATTCTTACGAGATTGTAGACGCGGGGGTCGCATCCGAAGAAATAGAACTGAAGCCGGATGAATATTTTGTGCTGGGAGATAACCACGAGAGCAGTGTGGACAGTCGAATGGCAGACATCGGAAATGTGAAAAGAGAGGATATATATGGAAGAATCTGGTTTGTTGCAAGCAGTGGATCAAATTTTGGATTTGTAAAGAATTAAAACAGGAGGAGAATCATGCATTTTCAATGGTATCCGGGTCACATGACCAAAGCAAAGAGAATGATGCAGGAGAATATGAAGCTGATCGATCTGGTGATTGAGCTGGTAGATGCAAGAGTGCCGGTAAGCAGCCGAAATCCTGATATAGATGAACTTGGAAAAAATAAGGCGAGGCTTATTCTGCTTAATAAATCAGATTTAGCAGAGGAAAAGTGGAATGATGCCTGGATGGAGTTTTTTAAAGCAAAAGGGTATTCTGTAGTTAAAGTGAATGCAAAAAAAGGAAGCGGTATTAAGTCTATAAATGGGGTGATACAGGAGGCGTGTAAAGAAAAAATTGAACGGGATCGGAAACGGGGGATTTTGAATCGTCCGGTTCGTGCAATTGTTGTAGGTATTCCGAATGTAGGAAAATCAACATTTATCAATGCGCTTGCCGGAAAGGCATGTACAAAAACGGGGAATAAACCGGGCGTTACAAAGGGAAAACAGTGGATTCGTCTGAATAAGAATGTAGAACTTCTGGATACCCCTGGAATTTTGTGGCCTAAGTTTGAAGATCAAACAGTGGGACTTCGATTGGCTTTTATTGGCTCGATCAAAGATGAGATTTTGCATACGGAAGAACTGGCGGCAGAACTGACGCAGTTTTTGGTAAAAGCATATCCGGGTGTTTTGGCGGGAAAATATGAGATTACAGAAGCAGAAAATGGATTTGAAAATATACAGGAGATTGCAAGAAGCAGACATTGTCTTGTAAAAGGAAATGAATTGGATACAGAGAAGGCTGCCAAAATGTTGTTAGATGATTTTCGGAATGGTCGTCTGGGAAGAATTACACTTGAAACTCCTGAAAGAGGAAACGAGTCCGATTGCAATAAATAGAAGAATAGAAAATTGGCAGAGAGAGGGTTTCGATATGGAAAAAGAAAGAGGAATCCTGAGAGAATTGGTAGGTTGGATCGTATATCTTCTGATTATCATCGGGGTCACTTATTTGATTATTACTTATGTGGGCCAGCGGACAAAGGTCAGCGGACAATCGATGGAAACGACACTTCACGATGGGGATAACTTAATTGTTGATAAGATTTCCTATCGGTTCAGGGAGCCTGAGAGATTTGAGATTATCGTATTTCCCTATCAGCATAAGGAGAATACGTATTATATTAAACGAATCATCGGCCTTCCGGGAGAAACTGTACAGGTAAAGGATGGCTATGTGTATATCAATGGTGCGCTGCTTGATGAACATTATGGAAATGAGCTGATGGAGATGCCGGGAATTGCAGAAGAACCGATTACTCTTGGCGCAGATGAGTATTTTGTATTGGGAGATAATCGGAACCATAGTTCAGATAGCCGGGATCCAAGTGTGGGAATTCTGCACAGGGAAGATTTGCTGGGAAGAGCCTGGATCCGGATTTGGCCGTTGGATAATTTTGGAGTGATCAAACATGAGTAAAAGTACCGCAGAGATAAAAAAAGAATTTGAAGAGAGAATGCCGGAACAATGGGCAGAATTATATCAGGAATATGCAGAGGACGAGCGTGCAGGAGTGCGCAGTCTGATCGCGCGGTATCAAAAACAGGAAGAGGCTCTGCGGCAGGAACGGCTAAGATTAGAGAGTATGAAGATGTATGAACGACAGTATGCGGAATGTTCATATATTTGTGGGATTGATGAAGCGGGACGTGGGCCGCTGGCTGGTCCGGTAGTAGCGGGCGCTGTCATTTTGCCAAAAGATTGCGAAATTTTGTATCTCAATGATTCCAAAAAATTATCTGCCAAAAAGCGCGAAGTATTATATGATGAAATTATGGAAAAAGCGGTTGCAGTAGGAATTGGGATGGCATCGCCGGCGCGGATCGATGAAATCAATATTCTGCAGGCTACATATGAGGCGATGCGGTCTGCAATTGCACAGCTGGGCGTGATTCCGGATATTTTATTGAATGATGCGGTTACGATCCCCCAAGTTACAATACCACAGGTGCCGATTATCAAAGGCGATGCAAAGAGTGTTTCTATTGCGGCAGCAAGTATTTTGGCAAAAGTAACCCGAGATCGGTTGATGGTACAGTATGATGAAGTTTTGCCGGGGTATGGATTTGGACAGAACAAGGGATATGGTTCGAAGGAGCATATCCAGGCTTTGCAGAAATTGGGGCCAACACCGATTCATAGACAGAGTTTTATTACACATTTTATATGAGAATGTGTATTCAAGGCATTAAGGGATGTGCCGAAAGTCATCGCAGAATATGAAAGATGAATAAAAGAAAACTTGGGAGTTGTTATGAAAAAGCGGCGGGGATCTATCTCATAGAGCAGGGGTATGAAATACTGGAATATAATTATCGCTGCAGATATGGGGAAATTGACCTTGTTGCAAGAGATGGAGAATATCTGGTGTTTTGTGAAGTGAAATACCGGCAGAATCAGAGGTCGGGAACCGCTTTGGAAGCAGTAGATCTCAGAAAACAGAGGAATATACGAAAGGTAGCCGAATATTATCTGATGCAGCATAGAGTGGCTGATATTCCTTGTCGTTTTGATGTGGTTGGAATTGAAAAGAATACGTTTATTTTGATAAAAAATGCGTTTGAGGGATAGCAATGGCGATCAATTTGAATTATAAAAATAAAAAGAATATTTTGGAGCTTTCGGAAAGCAGCGTACCTTTTTTAAAATATCCGATGCTGACAGAGCTGGGAGTCGTTAAACATGGTTTTTCTACCCGGTTGGGCGGAGTGAGTCAGGGATGTTTCGAATCTATGAATTTGAGTTTTACCAGAGGAGACCGGGAAGAGGACGTTCGGGAAAATTTCCGCAGGATTGCAAAAGCGATAGGGGTCAGATGTGAAGATATGGTATTTTCACAGCAGACACATACGACGAATGTACGTGTAGTAACAGACGCGGATCGTGGAATGGGAATGGTACGTCCTCTGGAATATCAGGATGTAGATGGATTGGTGACGAATGTGCCGGGGATTTGTCTGGTGACTTTTTATGCCGATTGTGTTCCTTTATTTTTTGTGGATCCGGTAAAACGAGTAATTGGTCTGAGTCATTCCGGATGGCGTGGAACGGTTGGTAAAATCGGAAAACGAACAGTGGAACTGATGGAGAAAGAATATGGCTGTAACCCAAGAGAAATATATGCAGCGATTGGACCTTCCATATGTCAGGATTGTTATGAGGTCAGTGAAGAAGTGGTTGAGCAGTTTCGACAGCAATTTCATCCATCGGATTGGGAACGGTTATTCTATCAGAAAGAAAACGGAAGATTTCAATTGAATTTATGGAATGCAAACGAATTGATTTTGAGAGAAGCTGGAATTTGCGAAGATCATATTGCAGTAACAAACGTGTGCACACACTGTAACAGTGATGTATTGTTTTCTCATAGAACGACAGGAGATAAACGAGGAAATCTAGCGGCATTTCTGGCATTAAAAGAATAGTAAAATGCGGAAATGGGGAACTGGAAAGGAGAGCTTATGGATAAGACAACAGAGATTATTCAGGAATCGGCAGAGACTTCGGTTAATGAAGTGCAGGCTGAGGTAAATGGGTTTGTGCAGTATTTACAAGATCATATACCGGATATGGTGTCCTTTGGGATTCGTTTGGCTGTGGCACTTCTGATTTTTATTATCGGGCGTTTTATTATTCAGTTAATACGAAAAAGCGTGAAACATTCAATAGAGCGGAGCAGTGTAGATACCGGAGTTGCTCAGTTTACGGATTCGTTGTTAAAGTTTGGGCTGTATGTGCTGCTGATCATGATTGTGGCGGGAAATCTGGGGATTGAAGTATCCTCTATCACAGCTTTGTTTGCGGCGGCCGGTGTCGGAATTTCTTTGGCATTGCAGGGGACGCTGTCCAATCTGGCAGGAGGCGTGCAGATATTGTTCTTAAAGCCGTTTGTAGTTGGAGATTATATAATTGAGGATACCAATAAAAACGAAGGAACAGTAAAAGAAATCAAAGTGTTTTATACAAAACTGTCAACATTGGATAACAAAACCATCGTGATTCCGAATGGGATTTTGACAGGCAATAGTCTGACGAATGTTACTGCAAAGGCAGAGCGGCAGTTAGATTTGAAAGTTGGGATTTCCTATCAGTCTGATCTGAAAAAGGCAAAAGACACACTGGAAAAACTGATTCAAAGCAATCCCAATATTATTCATGAAGAAGAGTGGAAAGTATTTGTGGATTCGCTCGGAGACAGTGCGGTGATCCTGGGGGTACGTGCATGGGTGAAGACAGACGAGTATTGGCCTACCAGGTGGAAGATTCTGGAAGAGATTAAGCTCAGCTTTGATGAGGAAGGAATCGAGATTCCGTACAATCAGATGACGGTGCATCTTGAGCAATAATTACGAGTGATAATCATGAGTAATGGCAATGAAATAAGAAATAGATAGGAAATAAAAAAGGATTGAAACCAATGAAGTGGAATCAATCCTTTTTTTAAGCTGAAAATCGGACTTGAACCGACGACCCCTTCATTACGAGTGAAGTGCTCTACCAACTGAGCTATTTCAGCATAAATAAAACGTACTAATATAGTATACCTGTTTTTGAATGAAAATTCAATACTTTTATTAGAAAATTTCTAAGAAAAATGAAAAAATCAATGAGCGGCTCAGGAGAAAATAAAGGGTGAATGGAATTGTGGCTTTTGAATAAAAAAGAGAAAAATAGTTTGACATTTTTGTCAAAAATTGGTAGTATTTATATAAATAGTATAAGAAAATAACGATGGATTGTTACTATCTAGAGTAGGCAAAACCTTTTTAGCCGATTGTATAGTCGGTAAAGTGGGGGATTGTCTCTTTTTTTTCTTGTATTATTTTGGGATATCGGGCAAAATCCCAGGAAGTTATGAAGAAGGAAATGAAAAAGAATAAGGAGGAAAAAGAACACAATGCATAATATGAAAAAGGCATTTAAAAGACTGTTAGCAGTATCGCTATGTGCCAGCTGCGTATTGTCAAGCGGAATGAGCTCTTTTGCGGAAGAACCTGCTGAAAAGGCTACAAATCTTGCCTTAGGCTGTCAGGCAACTGCAAATGCAGAGTACAATCAAGGACAAGTTGACATGCGTGCTGTAAAAGCTATTGACGGCAATGACGAAACCCGCTGGTCTTCAGAAGGGGCGGCTCCGGGATGGCTGCAGGTAGATCTGGGAGCACAGAAGTCATTTACAGAATTCCGTATTTTAAGTGAAGGCGGAACAGGAGCTACTGTAGGGCAACAGTTGATCGGTAAGTTCAAAATCGAAGGTTCTAACGATAATTCCACTTGGACTTTGATTCATCAATCAGAGGACAAGAAAGCAGAAGGATTTCCACAGGATACAGTAGTTACACTGGATGAACCGGTAAGTTATCAGTATGTGAAATTAACTGTAGAGTCATTGAAAGATGGGGCATATAATAGTGTGTCTATTCGTGAATTTGAGATTCGAGACAAAGCAGTAACAGCTCCGGATACCCCTCAAAATCCGGAAGAAAACGTTGCCCAGGGGAAAACTGCTGCTGCTGATTCTACAGAAGATGGCAATTTGACTGCAGCGAAAGCAGTTGATGGTAATACAAAAGATCGAAGCTCCAGATGGAGCAGTGCGGTACAGGATGCTCCGCATTGGATTTATGTTGATCTTGGAAAAGAAATGGATGTAAAAACAGTCCGCATTTTCTGGGAAACAAGAAAAGCAACAGATTATAAAATACAGACTGCGAATACAACAGCTGTACCGCAGGAATCTGAATGGGAAGATGTAAAGCACATACAGACGAATCCGAAGGCTTTGAAGGATACAATTACTTTGGATGCAGTTAAGAAAGCAAGATATGTTCGTTTGTATATCAACTCATTTACAAGTCAGGATCCAGACAATGCATCGGCAAACTGGAATTCTATTTCTATCTATGAAATGGAAGTATATGGTGGCGCTCCGAAGGTAGATCTTGAAGAACTTATTTCTGTTGATACACCGAACAAGGGGGATAAGAAATTAACGGTTCATATTCCGGAGGAAACGGACACAGAAAAAGTAACTTATAATGGAACAGATTATGAACAGGTTGTAGATGCAGATCTGAATATCTATCAGCCGGTTGTAGATACAACAGTAAAAGTTTCGTTTAAAATTGAAAATAAGGAAAACGACACTTATCGTTTTAAGGAAATTCCGGTAACTGTTCCGGGAGAATATCAGATTGCAGAAGGAGATAATGCTGCACCGGATGTGTTACCGGAAATCAGAGAATGGAAGGGAAATGCCGGAGAGTTTACTCCAAATGCCGGAAGCCGTATTGTTATTCGAGATGCCGGTTTGAAGGAAACAGCAGAAGCATTTGCAAAAGATTATGAGGCAATCATGGGGCAGAGACTTCCAGTTGTAACTGCAGATTCAGCGAATGCAGGGGATTTCTTCTTTGCTTTGACAGAGGCAGGCAAAGGACTTCAAGATGAAGGCTACAGAATGACAGTGGATGAAAAGGTTTCCGTAGAAGCAGAGACAACAAGAGGAGCATTCTGGGCAACAAGAACGATTTTGCAGAGTTTGAAAGCGGCTGGAAATATTCCGCAGGGTGTTGCAAGAGATTATCCGCTCTATAAAGTACGTGGATTTATTTTGGACGTTGGACGTAAAACATTTACAATGGATTGGCTGGAAGATACCGTAAAACAGATGTCATGGTATAAGATGAACGACTTCCAGATTCATTTGAATGATAACTTAATTCCATTGGAGCACTATTCTCAGATCGGAGAAGACCCAATGCAGGCTTATTCTGCATTTCGTCTGGAATCTGATATCAAAGAAGGCGGAAAAGATGGATTGTATAAGGCAGATCTTACAAGCAAGGATGTGTTCTATACAAAAGAAGAGTTCCGTAATTTGATTCAGGAATCCAGAGTGTATGGTGTGGATATTGTACCGGAGATCGATACACCGGCACACTCTCTCGCGTTGACAAAGGTAAGACCGGACCTGCGCCATGGCACCTATGGAAGAGACAACGATCATCTTGCGTTGAAAGAGAAATATGATGAGAGTTTAGAATTTGTACAGAGTATTTTTAATGAGTATATGGGCAAAGATTTGTCAAATCCGGTATTTGATAAAGATACCATTGTACATGTCGGTGCAGATGAATATACGGCGGCACCGGAGGCATATAGAAAGTTTGCAGACGATATGCTTAAGTACGTACAGGACAGCGGACGTACACCACGTATCTGGGGAAGTCTTTCTTCAATCAAGGGAAATACTTCAGTGCGTAGTGAAGGTGTGCAGATGAACCTGTGGAACTTTGGATGGGCAAATATGGACAAGATGTACGAGCAGGGTTACGATTTGATTAACTGTAACGACGGCAATTACTACATTGTTCCAAATGCCGGCTATTACTATGATTATTTGAATGCAGATGTATTATATAATCTGGCAATCAACTCCATTGGCGGTGTGACAATTCCGGCAGGAGATAAACAGATGATCGGCGGCGCCATTGCAGTATGGAATGACATGACAGATTATCTGGAAAATGGTGTCAGTGAATATGATGTATATGATCGTATTGATAATGAAATCGCATTGTTTGGCGCTAAGTTGTGGGGAAAAGGAAATAAGGATTTAAATGCGGCAAAAGAAGATTATGCTGTACTTGGAACAGCTCCACGAACAAACTTTACATACGAGACAGCAAAGAATGAGGAAGGTACAGCAGCACATTATCCAATGGACAATATGAAAGATGCTTCCGGCAATGGATATGATCTTCAAAATGGAAAAAATGCTGCAATCGAAAGTGTAGATGGAAGAAATGCACTGAAACTTACAGGAAATGAAAGTTATGTGAGCACAGACCTTACAACAGTTGGTCTTGGAAATGATTTGCGTGTCAAGGTAAAGAGAACAACAGACAGTAATGATGAACAGATTCTCTTTGAGAGCAGCTATGGAACAATCAAAGCGGTTCAAAAAGAAACCGGAAAGGTTGGATTTACAAGGGAAAATCACGACTATTCCTTTAACTATAAACTGCCTGTAAATGAATGGGTAGAATTGGAGTTCAAAAATGAGCAGAATAGAGCATATCTCTATGTAAATGGAGAATTGAGAGACGTGCTTGGGGATGACGAACGAGTAGAAGGAAGACCGTTGCTTGCAACAACAATGTTCCCGATGGAGAGAATCGGAAGTACGAAGAATGCATTTGTAGGTTACGTGGATGATGTTCGTCTAGGAACAAACGCAGAGTTTGCATCTACAATGCCATTGGATTATGCAGTGATTACTGCAAATCAGGTAATTGGAAAAACGGAAAGCACTGAACTTGTGCAGCTTATGAAAGAAGCAGAGGCAATTTTTGCATCCTATAATCCAGATGCGGCAGCAATCAGTGAATTAGCTGCACAGATCGAAACTATTGTAGAGAACATCGGTTATGAAGAAGCGGATTACAGCAGAATTGAGAGTCTGAAGAAAACAATTCCAACAGATCGTACACTATTTACACAGGAATCCGTAGCATGGCTGGATTATGTGCTTTCACAGATCCGTACCGGATTACCGGTCGAAATGCAGAATACAGTAGATGGTTATGAGAAGATGCTGGCAGATGCTCTGGCAGGATTGACATTGGTTGAAGGCAGAAATATTAATTATGTAGATAATGGTCAGATTACTGCAACAGCATCCTCACATCAGGATAACGGATCGGCACCGAGCAAAGCGTTGGATGGAGATCCAAGTACAATTTGGCATTCAAAATGGGATATTACAACAATGCCGCATTGGATTGATCTGGAAATGGCTGAGCCGACATCGGTTGATGGTCTGACTTATGTTCCACGTCAGACAGGGACAAATGGAAATGTAACCAAATATGAAATTCAGATCAGTGATGATGGAACGAATTATACAACTCATGCAACGGGTACATTGAAAAGTAATGGGGATACAAAAATCATTGAATTTGAAAAAGTGACTACAAAACATGTTCGTCTTGTTTATTTGGAAGCGGTAAATAACAATGGTTCAGCAGCAGAATTGAAACTGCATCAAGCGGATGTACCGGCAGATATTGAAAGTTTGAATGCTATGATTAAAGAGGCAAAAGCAATCCAAAATGAAGGATTTACCGCAGAATCATGGGAAGCTCTTCAGGACAAGATTGCAGATGCAGAATCATTGGCAGCGATGGAAAATGCAGACGCAAATGATGTAGAAATTATGAAGAGAGAACTTTCGAAAGCAATGGTATCACTTGTTCTGGAGCAGAAAGCAGAACCTGATCCGGAGCCTGAGGAAGTAAGTAAAAAAGAACTGGAAAAATTCTATAATGAATGTCTTGCATTTTATAAGGAGAAAAATCATTCGAAAGAAAATTGGAAGACATATCAGGATGCTCTGGCAGCAGTAAAGGAAGTTCTGGATAACGATAAGGCAACTCAGGAAGATGTTGAAAGGGCGTTGGAACAGCTTGTAAAGATTACAGCGAAGATGAATAAAGAACTGAAGGATGATCCGCAGACACCATCTAATCCATCCGAAACAGGTGGAAACCAGAAACCGGATAAGAACAATCCGGTTAAGACCGGAGACGAAGCTCCGATTTTCTTTATGGCAGTTCTGGTATTTGCGGCAGGTGCGATTCTTGTGATTTTTGGAAAAAGAGCAAGAAAAAGATAATCGTATACGTTGTATCAAATAAGTACAGTGAAAAAGGAGTTTGCGCATGAAAGTGTGCGGCTCCTTTTTTTGATGAATCCCTGAATTTTCTTAAAAACTTTATAAACGACGTGAAGAAACCGTATGAAAAAAAGAAAAAATATTTTGTCTCTTTCTTGTTCTTGGTGTATAATGTGTAGGATATGCAAAAAAAGAATGTTTTGAGAGAGAGGGAATGTAAAATGAAACGAGAAAAATTTGGTTCTCGTCTGGGGTTCATTCTGATTTCAGCAGGATGCGCAATCGGATTGGGAAATGTATGGCGGTTCCCGTATATTACAGGAGCATATGGTGGAGCGGCGTTTGTGCTGATTTATTTATTTTTCCTTGTAGTATTGGGACTGCCGATTATGGTTATGGAGTTTTCTGTGGGAAGAGCCAGTCAGAAGAGTGCAGCGTTATCATTTGATAAACTGGAGCCAAAGGGAACAAAGTGGCATTGGTATAAATACGGTGCAATGGCAGGAAATTATTTGCTAATGATGTTTTATACAACGATTGGCGGATGGATGCTTTTGTATTTTGTAAAAATGCTGACAGGACAGTTTGAGGGATTGGATGCAACCGGAGTAGCCAATGAGTTTGGTGAATTGATGGGGCAGCCGGTTCTGATGGCAGTGTGTATGATTATTGTAGTGGCAGTATGTTTTGCAATATGTAATCTGGGACTTCAAAAGGGAGTCGAAGGAATCACAAAGGTTATGATGGTTCTTTTGTTGGGCTTGATGGTTTTGCTTGCAGTACGTTCTGCAACACTTCCGGGAGCGTCCGAAGGATTGAAATTTTATCTGCTGCCTGATTTTGGCAAGATTCATGATGCAGGGTTAAAAGAAGTCGTTTTTGCAGCTATGGGACAGTCCTTCTTTACGTTGAGCCTTGGAATCGGAGCAATTGCTATTTTCGGAAGTTATATTGATAAGTCCAGAAGTCTGACAGGCGAGGCAGTCTGCGTAACTGTTCTGGATACTTGTGTAGCCTTGATTGCAGGATTGATTATTTTCCCGGCATGTTTTGCATTTGGGGTGAATCCGGACAGTGGACCGAACCTGATTTTTATTACTCTGCCGAATATTTTTAATGCTATGAGCGGTGGCAGAATCTGGGGGGCGCTGTTCTTCCTTTGTATGATGTTTGCGGCAGCGTCTACGATTATTGCAGTATTTGAAAATATTATTTCATTTGCGATGGATTTGACAGGCTGTACGAGACAGAAAGCAGTAATCTGCAATCTGTTTGCAATTATTATTCTGTCTTTGCCATGCCTGCTTGGATTTAATGTATTAAGCGGAGTACAGTTGTTAGGAGAAGGTTCTACAATTCTGGATTTTGAAGACTTCCTTGTCAGCAACAACCTGTTGCCGTTGGGTAGTTTGATTTATCTGTTATTCTGTACCAGTCGTTACGGATGGGGCTGGAAGAACTTTACCAAAGAGGCGAACAGCGGAGAAGGTTTAAAGTTCCCGAAATGGGCAAGAATCTATGTTTCATACATTTTGCCGATTATTGTACTGGTGATTTTCGTACAGGGATATTGGGGAATTTTCCATAAATAAATATGTTTTATTGATGGAAATTAGGATAACTAAAATGGAAAAAAAGAGAGGAAATGCGAAAAAACGTGTTTTCTCTCTTTTGCAATTTTTATTTATTATTTGAGCGGCTTCATATCCGATGGCGTAATCAGCAGAATCCATAATGGAAAGCGCCAGTTCTTTCATGATATCTAAAGTTTCTAAAGTTGCCTTTCCATCCAGTACATCTGTGATGAATTGGCTTAACTGTCCCAGTCCGATACGACAGGGAACACATTTGCCACAGGTCTTTGTACAGGTCTTCTACCACAAGTTGAGCTTTCGATGGGGTCGATAATTCAAGTTTGTTCATAAGCAAGAATAGTTATTTTTTAGACAGAATAGTTATTTCTTAGACAAACAGATGTGGAGATTTTGTTAGGAATATATTATAATGAAGAGGAATTATAGAGGAAATGAGGAAAAAACTATGATGTATATTCTTTTATTGCTTGGATTTGTTCTGTTGATTAAAGGTGCAGATTATTTTGTGGAGGCTAGTTCCTCTGTTGCGAAATCGCTGCGCGTACCAAGCATTATCATTGGATTGACGATTGTTGCATTTGGAACAAGTGCACCAGAATTGGCGGTTAGTGTAACAGCTGCAATGGAAGGGAATAATGACATAGCAGTTGGGAATGTATTGGGATCTAATTTATTTAATTTATTAGTGGTTTTAGGTGCGTGTGGAGTAATTTTGCCGATTAAAGTGAAACTGCGGTGGGATTATTTTGCAACCTTGATCGTTTCGATTGTGTTATTGGGGTTGATCGCATTTGATTTGAAACTGGGACGTGCAGATGGAATTCTTTTGCTTGGATTGTTTCTTACTTTTTTAGGACTGACCATTCGAGATGCATTGGTGAATCGGATACAAGGAACAGAAGAATTTGAAGTGCTGTCTCCGGTTCGGTGCATTGTTTATATCATAGGAGGACTTGCAGCCATTGTATTTGGTGGAGATCTGGTAGTGGGCAATGCAAGTAAGATAGCAACTTCTTTTGGGTTAAGTCAGAATTTGATCGGTTTGACAATCGTTGCGTTAGGAACGTCTTTGCCGGAACTGGTCACATCTGTTGTTGCCTCAAAAAAAGGAGAAAATGGACTTGCAATTGGTAATGTAATTGGCTCAAATCTGTTTAATATCCTAATGGTATTGGCTTTGTCTGCAACGATTTCTCCGATTACAATCAACCCCTTGTCTGTGCAGGATGCAGTTATCTTAATTCTGTCCACAGTCATTACTTTGATTTTGTGTCGCAGAAAGAATGAAATCAGCCGTTTGGATGGTGCATTGATGATTGGAATGTATGCGGTTTATATGGCATTTATTATTTTAAGATAAAGAATTAATATTTTTTCAGATACCATTTTTCAATTAGATTAATCAGCGCATATAAACACATTGCCATCATACACAATAGGACGATTGACATGAGAAGCCAATCCATCTTGAAGACCTGACTGGAATAGATGATCAAGTATCCCAGTCCGCTGCGGGCGGCAAGAAATTCTCCGATGATTACGCCTACCAGACATAGACCGATGTTTACTTTCATATTACTGATGATTGCAGGAATTGAACTGGGGAGCACTACTTTTGTGAGTGCGTGCCAGCGATTGCCATGCAAAGTATAAATGAGCTTGATTTTTTCTTTGTCCACGTTTATAAAACTGGTGTATAGATTTAAGATGCTTCCAAAGATGGCAACGGACATTCCGGCGACGATAATTGTTGTCGGAGTAGCACCGAGCCATACGATTAATAAGGGAGCAAGCGCTGATTTTGGAAGACTGTTTAATACGACCAGGTAGGGGTCCAGAATTTCGGATAGTTTTTTGCTGCACCAGAGCAGAACTGCGGTGATGATACTGAAAATTGTTACAAGGATAAAACTTACGATGGTTTCGTAAAGTGTTGTCCAGAGGTGGAGAAAAATCGTACGATCTTTTACCATCGTCCAAAAACAGAGGGCAATTTTTGAGGGACTGCTGAAAATAAAAGAATCAATGATTCCGGCGTTAGCGGTGAATTCCCAGAGAAATAGAAAACTCAACAGGATGGCGATTCTGGAAACACGTACGATTCTCTGGTGTTTTTTGCGTTGGTTCAGAAAGTTCTGCTGTCCTTTGGAAATTTTATTCATTTTGATTCAGCTCCTTCCAGATACGATTGAAATAAGTCTTAAATTCCGGGGCATTACGACGGTGCATTGGAGTGTCTTCTTCCAGATCAAAGGTGATTGGCAGAATCGTTTTGATGGAAGCTGGTCGTGAAGAGAGAATAATGACGCGGTCTGCAAGGCTGACAGCTTCGGATAAATCGTGGGTGACTAAAAGAGCCGTCTTTTGGGCGGAACGTAATATTTGGCCGATATCATCGCCAACGGTTAAACGTGTCTGATAATCCAGGGCAGAGAAGGGTTCGTCGAGCAGAAGGATATCCGGTTCTAAAACCAGTGTGCGGATCAAGGCTGCGCGCTGCCGCATTCCACCGGAGAGTTCAGAAGGTTTTGCGTCAGAAAATTGTTTCAGACCATAAGTGTCCAGAAGCTCTTTGGCTTTTTCACGAGAGCGTGCGGACAGCATATGTTGGATTTCAAGACCGAGCAGGACATTGTGGTAAATGGTACGCCATTCAAATAAATGGTCATGCTGCAGCATATAACCGATGTTAGTAGTGCTGTCCTGTAATGGTTTTCCATTTATTTTAATAAATCCTTTTTCGGATTGGAGCAGACCTGAAATGACAGAGAGTAAGGTGGATTTTCCGCAGCCGGAGGGACCTACAATTGCAACGAATTCACCGGGGGCAATTGAAAAAGAAATATTGGTCAGAGCAGCAGTTTCTCCATCCAGTGTGTGATATGCATAATCGATATTTTTTAGCTCCAGTACAGGTTCCATGTGGGCACTCCTTTCAGTTCAATCGTGTTTTGCTATATAGTTAGTGTATGGAAAGATTGGAAAATGGTGAACGATATTGACAAGGCAGTAGAAAAGTGGTACAACTGAATAAGTATAGCGGTATTAGAGAGTACAGTTATACGAATACGGAACTAGATAGAGGTGCGGGCTTCATCAGTATCACATCGCTTTAGACCGGAACAGGTGATGTGAGAAAGGGGAGACTGCCGAAGAAGTCGGATGCATCCGGGGCAGAAGATTTCTGGGGCGCAGCAGAATATGCTGCGGACTGTCACATCAGTGGAGCGCTATCAGAAGATTTTGAGTATATATCGAAAGAGATTTTTAAGTCATGAGCGCGCCAAAAGTGAGGTTCATGGCTTTTTTTCGTTGCCATGCATGCGATAAAACAGTCCGGCAGACTGTTTTGGAGTAGCATAAGAACAGTTGACTATAGCAGGCAGATAGTTCCGGGTAAACAGAAGAATCTCAGAAGATTTTTCTGAATATTTTTTACAAAAGGAGAAGAAGGAATGAGTAAGAAGAAAAAAGCACTTTGGGGAGTGCTCACGATGCTCAGTGTTTTGATGCTGAGTGGAATGACGGTATTTGCAGCGGAAGAAGCTGCAGAATATGTGCCAAATCTGTATGCAACATTTTGGTCATTGGTTCCGCCGGTTGTTGCGATTGTACTGGCATTGATTACAAAGGAAGTATATAGTTCTTTGTTTATCGGAATTTTAATAGGCGGGGTTTTTTATTCGAATTTTCAATTTGAAGGAACGATACTTCATGTATTTCAGGATGGACTTGTAGGCTCTTTGACAAGCGCATATAATATGGGAATTCTGGTATTCCTTGTTGTGCTTGGTATCATGGTATGTATGATGAACAAGGCCGGGGGATCAGCTGCTTTCGGACGTTGGGCAAGTGAACATATCAAAAGCCGAGTAGGAGCACAATTGGCGACAATTTGTTTGGGTGTGTTGATTTTTATTGATGATTATTTTAACTGTCTGACAGTAGGAAGTGTTATGCGGCCGGTTACAGACAAGCATAATGTTTCCAGAGCAAAACTGGCATATTTGATTGATGCTACGGCGGCTCCGGTTTGTATTATTGCACCAATTTCTTCCTGGGCGGCTGCGGTTACCGGATTTGTAGAGGGCGAGGATGGATTTTCAATTTTCCTTCGTGCGATTCCATTTAACTATTATGCAATTCTGACAATTGTAATGATGGTAACAATCGTTATTTTGAAAATGGACTATGGCTACATGAAAGTACATGAGACAAATGCAATTGCAGGCGATATTTATACAACGCCGGACCGTCCGTATGCCAATGCGGAAGAATCCGTTGATGAGACAAAGGGAAGTGTAATCGATCTGATTTTCCCGGTAGCTGCTTTGATCGTTTGCTGTGTCATCGGTATGATCTATACAGGAGGATTTTTCGAAGGAGCTGGATTTGTAGAAGCCTTTTCTTCCAGTGACGCATCTGTAGGCTTGATGCTTGGAAGTTTCTTTGCTTTTGTAATCACAATTGTATTTTATGCAGTTCGAAAAGTACTCAGCTTTACAGATTCTATGGGTTGTGTTCCGGAAGGATTTAAGGCAATGGTACCGGCGATCTTGATTCTGACATTTGCATGGACTTTGAAAACAATGACAGACAGTCTGGGAGCAAAAGAGTTTGTAGCAGGAGTGGTAAATGGAGCAACAGGCGGACTTTTGATTGTGATTCCGGCGCTTATTTTTGCTGTTGGCTGTTTCCTTGCCTTTGCAACAGGTACTTCATGGGGAACGTTTGGTATATTGATTCCGATCGTAGTAAATGTATTTTCGGGAACAAATGAAACAATGATGATTATTTCTATTTCCGCTTGTATGGCTGGTGCTGTATGTGGAGATCATTGTTCTCCGATTTCTGATACAACGATTATGGCATCTGCAGGTGCACAGTGTAATCATGTAAATCATGTTTCTACACAGCTTCCGTATGTAATTACTGTGGCAGTTGTATCTGGTGTGACTTACTTATTAGCAGGTATCGTGCAGAGCTTTGTCGGTACAGTAATGACAGCAGTAATTTGTCTTCCGGTCGGTATTGTGTTGATGATTGGTACATTATTGGTGATTCGTTCAGTTACAAAAAATAAATAAAAGTAACGTTTTCCCTCTGCTTTTTGAAAGAAACACATAATCGTGTTATAGTAAAAAGGCAGGGGGAACTTTTAATTTTTTCAGGAAACCTTATTTGATGAGGAGAGAAGAACAAAATGAATCAATCAAAGATCAATTATCAAAAAGTATTAGAAAAGGAATTAGAAACAATAGAATGTGCAGGCTGCGTGCCGAAACTTTTACTTCATAGCTGTTGCGCACCATGCAGCAGTTATGTGTTGGAATATTTATCATCATATTTTGAAATTACGGTGTTATATTATAATCCGAATATTTATCCTGAAAGTGAATATGAAAAACGGGTGCAGGAGCAGCAGGATTTGATCAGGAATATTCCTTGTAAATATCCGGTTTCTTTTTTGGAAGGAGTCTATGAGACAAAGCGGTTTTATGAGATGGCAAAGGGATTGGAAGAGATCAGAGAAGGGGGAGAGCGGTGTTTCCGGTGTTATGAAATGCGGCTCCGCGAAACGGCAAGAATAGCAGCTGAAAAGAAGTTTGATTATTTTACCACTACTTTGAGCATCAGTCCAATGAAAAATGCACAGAAGTTGAACGAACTGGGCGGAAAATTGGAGGAAGAATACGATGTAAAATATTTACATTCTGATTTTAAAAAGAAAAATGGGTATAAACGTTCGATCGAATTGTCAGAAGAATATGGGTTATACCGGCAGGATTATTGCGGATGTGTCTTTTCTCTTCAAGAAAGACGCAGGCAAAAAGAGGAAGAAAAATAAAAAACGATGGTTTACATTCACACATTACTGTGATAAACTATAACGAACTAAAAGTTACTTACAGAAACAACAGAAAAGAGGAAAATGAAGATGGCACAGTTATGGGGAGGACGTTTCACAAAGGAAACAGACCAGCTGGTTTATCAGTTTAATGCATCCATTTCTTTTGATCAGCGGTTTTATGAACAGGACATCCGGGGCAGTATTGCTCATGTTACGATGTTGGAAAAACAAGGGATACTGACAACGGAAGAGAAGAACCAGATCGTGGAAGGTCTGGAATCAATCAAAAGAGATGTAGAGAATGGAACATTAAAGATTACAGATAAGTATGAAGATATTCATAGTTTTGTGGAGGCGAATCTGATTGATCGAATTGGTGATGCAGGGAAAAAGCTGCATACAGGACGAAGCAGAAATGATCAGGTAGCGCTGGATATGAAATTATATACAAGAGATGAGATTTTGGAACTGGATCATCTTTTGAAACAGCTTTTGGAAGAACTGCTCAAATTGATGAAAGAGAATTTGAACACATATATGCCGGGATTTACACATCTGCAGAAGGCGCAGCCAATTACTTTGGCACATCATCTGGGAGCTTATTTTGAGATGTTCAAAAGAGATCGTTCCCGGATGAAGGATATTTATAAGAGGATGAATACATGTCCCTTAGGTTCCGGTGCGCTTGCGGGAACAACCTATCCATTGGATCGGAAGTATACGGCAGAGCTGCTTGGGTTCGATGGACCTACATTGAATAGTATGGATTCAGTTGCTGACAGAGATTATCTGATTGAACTCCTGTCCGCGATGTCCACGATTATGATGCATTTGAGCAGATTCTCAGAGGAGATTATTATTTGGAATTCCAATGAATATCAATTTGTGGAATTGGATGATGCCTATAGTACCGGAAGCAGCATTATGCCTCAGAAAAAGAATCCGGATATTGCAGAACTGGTGCGTGGAAAAACAGGACGTGTATATGGGGCTTTGATGTCTCTCTTGACAACGATGAAGGGGATTCCGCTTGCTTACAACAAAGATATGCAGGAAGACAAGGAATTTGCTTTTGACGCAATAGATACAACAAAGGGATGTCTGGCATTATTTACAGGAATGATCGCAACTATGAAGTTTAATCCGGTAAAAATGGAAAAGAGTGCGAAGAACGGCTTTACAAATGCAACAGATGCGGCAGACTATCTGGTGAATCATGGGGTACCGTTCCGAGATGCTCATGGAATTGTAGGGCAGCTGGTGTTGTATTGCATAGAGAAGAATCTGGCGCTGGATGATATGAGTCTGGAAGAATTTCAGGCTATTTCACCGGTATTTGAATCAGACATATACGATGCGATCAGCATGGAAACTTGTGTAAAGATGCGAAATACCATTGGGGCACCCGGACAGGAAGCTATGCAAAAGGTGATTGCAGAGGAAGAGGCATATTTGAAAGAAGTGTAAAAGTTTATTTGCTGATAAGTGATTGTGGAAGGATATAAATTCACCGATACAGAATTGAGAAGAGATTCAGAAAGTGAGGAAGGAAGAGATGGAGCAGAAATTGAGAGTTGGTATTTTGGGAGCAACAGGAATGGTAGGACAGAGATTTATTTCTCTGCTTGAAAACCATCCATGGTTTGAAGTAGTAACAGTGGCAGCAAGTCCACGTTCTGCGGGTAAAACATACGAAGAGGCAGTGGGAGACCGCTGGAAAATGACAACACCGATGCCGGAGGGAGTCAAGAATCTGGTAGTTTTGAATGTAAATGAAGTAGAAAAAGTAGCTGCTACAGTAGATTTTGTTTTTAGTGCAGTGGATATGACGAAAGAGGAAATCAAAGCAATAGAAGAAGCGTATGCTAAAACTGAAACACCGGTTGTATCGAATAACAGTGCTCATCGCTGGACACCGGATGTTCCGATGGTTGTTCCGGAGATCAATGTGGAGCATTTCGAGATTATCGAAGCTCAGAAGAAACGTCTGGGAACCACACGTGGATTTATTGCGGTAAAACCAAACTGCTCAATCCAGAGTTATACACCATGTCTGGCTGCATGGAAGGAGTTTGGACCAAAAGAAGTTGTAGCTACAACATATCAGGCGATTTCAGGAGCAGGAAAAACTTTTAAAGACTGGCCGGAGATGGTGGAGAATATCATTCCATACATCGGAGGCGAGGAAGAAAAGAGTGAACAGGAACCATTGCGTGTTCTTGGTACAGTTGGAGACGGTGAAATTGTGAAGGCAGAGGCGCCGAAGATCACATGTCAGTGTATCCGCGTTCCGGTGTTGAATGGGCATACGGCTGCTGTATTTATTAATTTTGAGAAAAAGCCGACAAAGGAAGAGCTGATTGACAGATTGGTTCATTTCAAAGGATTTCCACAGGAAGCAGGACTTCCAAGCGCTCCGAAACAGTTTGTTCAGTATTTGGAGGATTGTGATCGTCCGCAGGTAAAACTGGATGTAGATTATGAAAACGGTATGGGAGTTTCCATCGGCCGTTTGAGAGAAGATTCTATGTTTGATTTTAAGTTTGTAGGTTTGTCTCACAATACAATTCGCGGAGCAGCAGGCGGTGCGGTTCTCTGTGCAGAGGCATTGACAGCAAAAGGTTATATCAAACAGAAATAATTTAAGCGGACAGGATTCGTTGAGAAAGTAATAAGGCAAAATAAACAATGCAAAGAAAGGCTGATTTTTCGGTATTTATTTTTATATAAATGCGAAAAATCAGTCTTTTTTAGTAGAAACGATTTGAGATTTTGTATAATTCGTACATTGACAAAAGTCCGGTGGAAAGATATTATCTAAATACTCGTCTAAGGACATATCTTTTATTCTTTGAGAGTTTCATCTCAGTATCCAAAACGAGTGATGTTGTACAACAGAAGAAAAATGGCAGAAAGGGGGAACGGCAAATAAAGCGTGGTGTTTTTTCGGTAGGGAAAAAGAAAATAGAAGGAGTTTTATGGGAAATACTGAAAAGAAAAGAATGAAAAACATGGTAGGTATGGCAGCAGTGCTGCTTATTTTGTGGAGCCTGTTTCTTTCGTGTGCTTCAGGATTGAATGTGTGTGCAAAGGAAACATCAGCCAGTATTACAGCGAAGGCATTGACCGGTGAAGAGATACAAGGTGGATATGACACCTGGAGATTTGATGTCAGACACAATGAGAGAACGTATTTGGGATTTTGTGCACAGAAGGGGCTGGACAGCGCATCTTCCGGAACTTTTGCCTGTAAGGAAATCCAAAACGATCGTTTAAAAGCTGTCTTGCTTGTATCTTTTGGATCTCCTTTTCAAAATCTTTCATGGTGGACGACTGTAAATAAAACGCAATGGATCGATGTAATGCATGGCACAATTACTTATGCATATACCGGAGATCGAGTGATGTATGATGAAAACGGAGGAATTGGGTATATTACATATTTTGATACTGCAAAAGCAGAAGAACTGGCAAATGCAATTTATGCAGCTTTTGATCCGGGGATTTTGGATTCTTATAAGATGTATCTGGGGATGAATCCGGATGCATCCCAGCAAGATGTAATCTGGTTGGAAGGGTATGGAAAAATCCGGCTGCAAAAAGTGGATCGGGATACAGGAGAAGGAATTGCGCAGGGAGATGCTGCACTGGAAGGGGCTGTGTATGATATTTTTCTAAAATCTGCATATCAGGAAGGGGATGGGACGGAGTCGGCGTCTTATCGAGGGAGCATGATTACAGATTTTGCAGGACATGCAGTCAGTGAGAGTTTGCCTCTGGGATCCTATTTCGTTAAAGAGCGTCTGCCCAGTGAGGGATATCTGTTAGATCCGAACCTTTACGAGGTGGTATTATCAGAGAAGAGTAAAACAGAAGATGTTTTTACGGAATCAATTGTGAGTATGGAAAAGGTAATAGACAGAACCGTAAGAGTTGTAAAGGTTGATGCGGATACCGGGAAGGTGATTCCTTTGAAAAATACACAATTTCGGTTGTTGGATGCAGAGCAGAATCCTTTGCTTTTCTCGATAGAAGGAGGAACGGAAAAGACAGATGTTTTTTGGACGGACGAAACCGGTGAATGGATCTTTCCGATTCGATTGGTCTATGGAACTTATTATCTGGAAGAGGTGCAGGCGCCCGGCGGGTATCTGAAAGGGGAGTTGCTGAAATTTGAAATCCGGGAAACGGATCCGGAAGAACATCCGCTTACAATTCAGTATGCAGATGAGAATGTGATGGGGAAGATTGTGATTACAAAAGTTTGTAAAGAGACACAAAAGAAATTGGATGGAGCGGTTTTTGAAATATATGCAGCGGAGGATATTGTAACACCGGACGGAACATTAAGGCTGAAAAAAGGTGAGAAGGCAGACGAGGTGACAACTCAGGATGGAATGGCTGTTTCAAAGAAATTATTTTTGGGAGTTTATGAAATAAGAGAGAAGAAACAGCCGGAGGGCTTTGTATTGGATCCAAAACGGTATCTCGTAAAATTAGAATATCAGGATCAGCTGACATCGGTAGTGACGGGAGAAATTACGATTGAAAATCAGTTGGAGAAGATTCCGGAAGAGCCGGTTCAAGAGACTCCGGTGAAAAAGGAGACTGCGAAAAAGGCAGTTCAAACAGGTGACACAGTGCCGAAACAATTTTATCTTAGTGGTGCGCTTGCTGTGATGTCCGGTGTGTTCTTTTTGTTGAGAAAGCCGGGAAATAAGAAAAGAAGATAATAGCTAGCGTAAAATTTTTGTAGGACACATAGAAAAGGAAACACCAGTTTTGTGTTA
>ENA-ORSX01000678-ORSX01000678.1-human-gut-metagenome-genome-assembly--contig:-NODE-678-length-31989-cov-3.106751_pt1 | contig 31989 bp, 22 predicted proteins | sample MGYA00241904_ERZ509172 | MGnify/ENA primary metagenome ERZ509172 (study PRJEB26280, sample SAMEA2338795) | human gut metagenome | biome: human gut; feature: human-associated habitat; material: faeces...
AGGACATTCCTTACACGGCGCAGATGATCGCCACCATTACCCGCCAGCAGATCGGCACTGTGGAGAGAGCCTTGCAGATCTTTTTGAAGCTGGGTCTTGTGGAAGTGCTGGACAGCGGCACATTCTACATGAGCAACATCGAACTTTTAATAGGCCAGTCCTCTACCGAGGCCGAGCGAAAGCGGGCTGCGAGGCTTCAAAATAAGGCGCTTTCTGCACCCGGACAAGCGGCGGACATTTGTCCGACATTCGTCCACCAGAGATAGAGTTAGAGAAAGAGTTAGAGAAAGAGAAAGAGATAGAGATGGACAAGCTGAAGCTCTCGCTTCAGGGATATAATTACGGGAATGGATACATAACATGGGCAATCCGGAATCATGGAGGCTACAGTGCGGCCAACGCTCTGCAGTTTTCTCAGGAACAGGCTGCCGCTCATGGATGGGAACGGTATGGAGATCCGGAGTATGTGCCTCATGTTTTAAGATATTATTCGGGTGGAGGTCTGTTTGCCGGACTATTCGGAAACCAGCAGATCGTTACCATAGCAAAGAGCCAGCTTGGAAATGAAGGCGGTCAGAAGTTCTGGTCGTGGTGGGGATTTACCCAGAGGGAAGAATGGTGTGCCTGCTTTGTCAGTTGGTGTGCGGAACAGGCAGGACTACTTCAAAATGGAGCAGTACCGAGGTTTTCGTATTGCCCGGATGGAGTGGACTGGTTTCAGGCGCAGGGGAAATGGCAGGCGGCAGGGAGTATTCCAGCAGCGGGAAGTATTATCTTTTTTGACTGGGATCATGATGGCGTCAGTGATCATGTAGGAATCGTGGAAAGCTGTGATGGAACGACAGTCTATACGGTGGAAGGAAACTTTGGGGATGCGGTTGAGGAGAATAGTTATACGGTTCAATCAACATCTATCATGGGATATGGAATTGTTGGAACTAAGTAATCGATTTATTAGGGAGTAGCAAAAGAAAAGACCTGAACATGAATAGGAAATTTTCACTACAAAAGGCAATAAAAAATGTAGCGTGCCGGAAAAGTTTTTAGTATAATTTAAATGAAATTTTTTGTAGTGAGGGTAATACGATGATACATGTAGCGATTTGTGATGATGAAAAAGAATTTGTATCAGAAATGAGAGGATTGATAGAGCGTTATTCGGAAGAAAAGCAGAATGAAATTCGTATTTCTTCTTTTGCGAATGGTTTGGAATTAATGGAGCATTATGATAAAACTATAGATTTGATTTTTCTTGATATACAGATGAAGGGAATGGATGGATTAAAAGCAGCAGAAAAGATCCGCCAACAGGATGAGGAAGTTGGTATTATATTCCTTACATCTTTAAAACAATATGCATTGGAGGGATACAAATATCGGGCAGTAAATTATATTGTGAAACCGATGAAATATATTCGATTGAAGGTTGAGCTGGATCGGTGGATAGAGAGGTTTCGGAACAAAAATCCGCATATTGTAGTAACAAACGATAGTGGTACATTTAAGGTAATGCTGAATACACTTCATTATGTGGAAACATATAAGAGAAATCTTTTATTACATACGGATGATGGAGAAGTAATTTCATATAAAAATATGAAGGAACTGGAAAAAGAGTTAGTACCTTATGGGTTTTATCGGTGTCATGTGGGATTTCTTGTAAATATGGAGTTTGTAAAACGAGTAGAGAAGTTGAATATAGAATTAACTTCTGGTGAAACCATTTATGCCAGCAAACCCAAAAAGAAGGAATTTATGGAAGCAATGGCTGAGTATTGGGGGAAAAGGCTGTGATCGTTTTAGAAACTTTATACCGGTTGATAGACTTACTTTATACTATGGTGTTATTGCTTATTTTTTGTGAAACACTGACTATTCGCAAAAATAAAATTTTGCAGATATTAGCACTTTGCCTTTTATGGTTTATAGGAACTGTGCCGATATATTCTCATGATGTGAGAAGCGTGATTATTGCCTTAGTTGAATTTATTGTATTTTTGGCGATTTTCTTCAATGACGGGTGGGTTAAAAAAGTTTTGATGCTTTCATTTTTTTATCCATTCATTGTTTCGATAAATTATTTGATGATAAATTTTTCTGAGAGAATATTCTATGCAGTTACTAGTGTAGAGCGGACAGCAGACTGGACGCAAGAAGTAATTTTGATAGATAAGAGTATTATTTGTTCATTTTCTTTTGTTCGGCTCCTGCTAGGGATTGGTTTTTATTTATATTTGCGTAGATATTTAAGAGAAATTTCGGAAATGATGCCAGATAAGATTTGGAAAGTCTTGGCTACGATATTGATAATGCCGCTTTCTTCAATTCTAGGAATAGTTTATTTCTTTCCAGAAGGAACGGTATTCTTATATCCGATTTGTATCGTAACTATAATTACTGAATTTGCATGCATTTATCTTTCGGCTTATATCTGCAGAAAGATAGTATCTGAAAATGAAGCTCGTGAATTGAGAATGAAGCAGGTGTTTTATGAAGAACGTCTAAAAGAAGAAGATCGTATTCGTTCAATTTATCATGATCTGAAAAATCATTTGTTAATTTTACAATCGAGGGTAACTAATGGAGAAGAAACTCAGGAAATGATTCAATCTTTACAGAAACAAATATCAGATTATGAGAATTATGTAGAAACAGGGAATTCCTTTTTAGATGTGATATTTCGGGATAAAATGAAAATGGCGAAAGAGAAGAACATTGATTTTCATTCTGAGATTGATTTTTCTAAAGGAGATTTTTTAGATGGTCTGAGTGTTAGCACCATATTTGGAAATGCTTTGGACAATGCGATAGAAGCGTGTGAAAAAATTTCTGAAGAAGAGCGTTTTATTACTGTTAGAGGCAGTGTAGAACAAAGTTTCCTTGCCATCCAGATTGAAAATGCTGCGTGTCAGAATGATTACGGACAGAGTGTGAATACTACAAAAAGTGATAAGTTCCTGCATGGCTTTGGAAAACAGAATATTCAAAGGGCAGTAGAAAAATATGATGGTAATGTTGCATGGGGGTATAAAGACGGAATTTATACGTTGTCTATCCTGATTCCTCTGGCGAAGTAAAATAAAATATTGAATGCAGATAAGCTGTATACGGTTCAGTCGTATATGGCTTTTCTTTATGAAAAATTATGAGAGGTCAAATTGCGCATTGTAGAGGTCAAACAACGCATCTGGCATTGAAAAATTCTGCTGAAAAAATATACTGAAATCAAAGAAACTAAAGGAGGAATATTTACATGAGCATTTTGGCTGCAAGAGAATTAAAAAAATATTATGGTAAGGGTGAGAGCCTTACAAAAACTCTGGATGGAGTCAGTCTGGATATAGAAAAGGGAGAGTTTGTAGCGATTATTGGAGCCTCTGGAAGCGGAAAATCTACTCTGCTTAACATGATTGGGGGATTGGATATATCTACTTCTGGGAAAGTAATGATTGGTGGGAAAGAGATGGATCAGTTGTCAGCAGATGAATTGACGGTATTTCGGCGGAGGAACATTGGATTTATTTTTCAAAATTACAACTTAATTCCAGTATTAAACGTGATGGAGAACATTACTTTGCCGATTGAGTTGGATGGAAAGAAACCGGATAAGAAGTTTATTCAGCAAATTATTGGATTATTGGGATTAACAGAAAAGGTTCAGAAAATGCCTTCCCAGCTTTCAGGAGGTCAGCAACAGAGAGTGGCAATCGCAAGGGCTCTGGCAAGTAAGCCGTCCATTATTCTCGCCGATGAACCGACTGGAAATCTGGATTCGGAAACTAGTGATGAGGTGATGAAATTATTAAAGATGACTAGTGAGAAATTTCATCAGACCATCATTATGATTACTCATAATCCAGAGATTGCAGAGCAGGCAGATCGGATGATTCGGATTGCAGATGGGAAAATTGTGGAAGGGGAATGTCATGCGGGAAGATAAGAAGATACAAAAACAGGCAATAGTCCGTCTGGTAAAAAAGAATTTCAAGAAAAACAGGTTAAGGAATATAGTTTTAATACTGGCAATTATGCTGGTTACGATTTTGATGACAGTTATGTTTGGCGTAGGCATCAGTATGATGGAAAATATGAGTCAGGCGAATTTGCGTATAAAGGGAACTGAGGCGAATGGACTTTTACTGAATCCCGGAGATAGTATGGAGCGGCTAGAAAATGTCAGCGAAATCAGCCAGATTGGATGGCAGCAATATGTGGCTGAGGTAAATACAAAAGTAGAACTTCCTGGAAAAAATAAACTGGTTATGACTGCATACGATGAGATAGAGTGGAAAAAACATATTGAATCAACTATCTCAGAACAAGAAGGGGAATATCCGGAAAATGAAGTAATGATTTCTGAGTGGAGTCTTGAGCAGATTGGGATTACAGATCCAGAAATAGGCATGAAAATACCTTTTTCCTTTGTTACTTTGGATGGGAGGAAGTTTGAGCAGGAGTTCGTATTGAGTGGTTATTATCAAGATTATATTTATCGATCCGGAATAACACCAAATAGTGGAAATACGATTGCTGCGAATTGTTATTATATCGAGCAGGGAAGCAGCCGCAGGGCTGTAGGAAATATAGTTGTTTCAGAGGCGTTTGCAAAAAAATATGGCACAGCAGAAGGAATGATGGGAACATGCCGAATCGATGATAGGTTAAATTCCGATGAAGCATTAGAGTTACTGGCGAAACATACTGGAAGAAAAGATATGATTGTTATCGGACTCACTAAAAATTTCGGACAGACATTATCTGCTGCAATTTTACCGTTTGCCTGTGTAGTGCTTATAATTATTGCAGGATATTTTCTCATTTACAATGTGGTGAATATTTCGGTGCTTCAGGAAATGCACATGTATGGTCAGCTAAAAACATTGGGTGCAACAACCAGCCAGTTAAAGGCAATCGTAAGAAGGCAGAGCTGGATGGTGTCTTTTATCGGGTTTCCATTGGGACTTTTGTCTGGTATTGGGTTTTCAGTTTTGGCTGTACCAACTGTAATGGAGAAAATGACGTCAGGAAATGGTTTCGGAGAGGCTCTTACGAATCAGGTGTCTATTTCTCCGGTGATTTATCTATTAGCTGCGTTATTTGCATTTATTACGGTTAGCATTAGTAATCGGAAACCAGCAAAAATGGCGGCAAGCGTATCTCCGGTGGAGGCATTAAAGTATGTAGAAAGTACAGAAAATATGAAATCTCATAAGGGAAGCAGTGGGGGAAAATTGTACCGGATGGCGTTTCGGAATGTCTTCCGGAATAAGAACAGGACATTTGTTACTTTTACATCATTGTTCTTTGGCTTGGTATTGTATTTTATCATCAGCACTTGTTTGTATGGTATTGACTATGAAAAGAAGTATCAAAAAGAGATACCGGATTCTTTCATTTTAAGAAATCTGACGTACCAGACAGATGATAGTAACACAATTGAAGAATATTTTACGTCGGAGATTATGGAGAAGGTTTCTGGGATGGATGGCGTGGAAAGTGTTGCAGCAGACTATGTGGAACCAGTCAGATTTCTGAATGTAACAGAAGATTTGGAGGCATACGTCAAAGAGCAGGCATTGTACCGGGAATGTAGTGAAGATGAGGTGAAAGAAGACTTTCTAGGAGAGGCTGTTGGACTTTCTATGAAGCAGCTACAGAAATTCAGTTACCAGAGTACCTTGAGTAAGGAAGAAATTCAGGAGAAGTTAGAAACTGGTGAGGGTATTTTCCTTATTGATTTGGGTACACAAGAATACAAACAGATTTCTGGAAAAGAAGTGAAGATAACTGCAAGAGATGGAAGGCGAAATGTCACATATACTGTTTTAGGAACATTATGCATTGGAATGAAAGATAACTATGAAAACAGTTATAGGGATTACGGATATGTGAACGGGGACAATTCCACATACTTTTATACCTCAGAACAGGGGGTAAAACGATTGAGAGAAAATCCAAGAGTTCAGACACTACGGGTAAATGTAGAGGCTGGAAAAGATGCGCAGATTTTTTCAGAACTTCAAGACATGTTTTTAAGCGCAGAGGGTATATCTATGGAATCTCAGTTAGAGACAAAACAAATGACGGAACAGGGATTTGGTAGTATTTATATGGCCGGGATGGTATTTTCTGCGTTCTTGATTGGAATGGGAATGTTCAATTTTGTAAATGTCATCTTCACGAATATCTATACACGTCAAAAAGAACTGGCAACTTTAGAGAGCATTGGAATGACAAGGAAACAATCTAAGAAGGTGTTAATCATAGAAGGAATATATTACAGTATCATAACAATAGGACTTCTATTGACAGTTGGACTTCTGATTTCCACATTGGCGTTTCAGTTGGTTCAAAAACTGGTCTATTTTACTATGTTTGGGATTCCGATAGTGCAGTTTACTTTGGTATTTGTTTCTATGATTTTTATTTGTGCTGTGGTGCCACTGTTGGTGTATCGTAATATTTCAAAAGAGAGTATTGTAGAACGATTGAGAAGAGGGCAGGATTGACTTAAGGCGAAAATAGAGATGGTAGTATATGGAATATAGAATTACATTTTCAGGACAGGGGGAGTTTCTTATTATTTCCCCCAGAATCCTGAATACATTGATTGAAAAAATTCATAATAGCGGAAAGCTGGAGTTATCTATTCAAGTAGGGGATATAATGTCGGAATCATATCGGGAGTATATCCTAAATGTTATCAACAGTAATCGTGAGGATTCATATTTCTGTTTTTCTAACATACCAGAGAATCCGATAACCATGAAGCAATTGTATCAGATTACAGAAGAACAGATGAAGAATCTAGATATTGGAAAAGAGAAATGTTTTGAGCGTATTAGACTTTTGGAGAAAAAAGGAAAATTATTAGAGATAAATTGTTCAGAAGTATTCTGGATTGCTTGTCAGGACTCAGAGTCAGTGTTTCTTTATCAGTATGCGAATGGAATGGAAGAAAAAATAGTGATTGAAGTGGAAAAAAACAGAGGCGTTTAAACGTATAAGGAGACAGGTATGATGGAAAAAAGAATAATTATAATTGTAAATACCTGTGATTTTTATTTTGATAGTTTAGAACTATTGAATCAATGTGTTGAAATATATATATCAAAAGGGATTCAGGATGGGATATCTCACTTGAGCTTATTTTCCTATCATCTAATATTGATTTTTTTTACAGAGGGAATCAGGAATTATCCGTCAGCTTGTAGAAACTATTCGAAAAATGGTATTGATCCCAATTCTTGTCCTATTGCCGGAAGGTGCTAAAAACCGAGCAGAGATAATACGAGCTGGGGCAGATGTGGTATTGGAAACACCATATGATTTGAAAGAAGTGGAGTTACAGGCGTATGCACTGATTCGCCGATATATTATTTGGGAGTCGAAAGAAACAGGAAGTGAGAGCCTCATTGAGATTGGTTCATTAAATATCAACATATTGAAAAGAGTTGTGTATTGGAATCAAATGCAAATAGATTTAGTAAAGCGGGAATTTGATTTATTATATTTGCTGGCAGCGACTCCGGGGCGGGTATATACATACAGCCAGATCTATCAAAGCGTATGGAAGGAATATCCGCAGGATGATGTTACGAATATGATTTACTGTTTGGTACATCGCCTAAAGAAGAAACTAAGAAAAATAGATGTCAAAGCATGAAGGATATCCGTTATTATGGCCTGCTTAAGACCATTGGAACCACGGGGAGGCAGATTAAGCGGATCATCAGGCGGCAGGCCCTGAGACTGTCCCTGATTGGAATTCCGGTCGGGCTGCTTGCGGGATTCTTTGTAGGAAAAGGGCTGGTGCCAGTCATCATGAAATCCCTGGGAGATATGGTGGAATACAGCACGGTGCCGGCAAATCCGCTGATCTTTATCGGTGCGGCCATCTTTTCCCTGGTAACGGTATTCATTTCCACGGGGCATCCGGCCAGAATGGCATCCCGGGTATCCCCGATCGAAGCGCTGAGGTATACGGAGGGAAGCAAGGTGCGCAAAAAAGGAAAGCACTCTTTAAGCAGAGGCAGGATATGGCGGATGGCTTTGTCGAATCTGGGAAGAAGCAAGGGAAAGACGACGATTATCATTGCATCGCTGTCCCTGGCGATCATCCTTCTAAACAGCGTATTTACGATAACCCATTCGTTTGATATGGATAAGTACCTGCAAAGTTTTATGAAGCCGGATTTTATCATCGGGAACGCAAAATATTTTGGCATGGACAATTATAGAGGCAGGAACTTAGAAACCATTGATGAGGAAAATCTGACGGAGTCGTTTATCGAATACTGCCAGGGATTAAAAGGCTATGAAGATGGCGGAAGGCTCTACGGGGCAGGTTCCTTCGTGGGCGTAAAACAGAAAGGCATCACCATTCCTTCCGGAATAGAACAAGATTCCAGCGGAATGCCCGGGGAATACTATGGGAAAGAATTCATTCCATTTAACACCAATGAGCAGGGTGAATTTGAAGTGTACCTCTATGGGGCAGAAGACTTTGCCGTAAATGAGATGCAGGTCTGGGAAGGAGAAAGCGATCTTAACGTCATCAAGGAGAAGTTAAGAACAGGCGATTATATTGTGTATGCAGCGCCGGTTACCGATAAAGGGGCAGTCCGAAAAGACCGGGTCCTGAACCATCCGGGTGACAAGGTAACCCTTACCTACAAGGATCAAAATGGGGAGCCAAAGGAAAAGGAAGTGACGGTATTGTCCGTTATAAAGGAGGACTATTGGAACTTGACCACCCGCATGTCAGATTATTTTCCATATTATATGGGAGCGGAGCCATTTAAGGAGATTGCTTCGGATAAGTTCCTGATGTCGTACTCTTTTGACGTCAAAGATGGCTATGACAGAGAGACGGACGCGGCATTAAAGGGCTATACGTCCAGTTCTGAGCCATTGATGGATTACAGTTCGAAACTGCAATATGAGAAAAGTTTCTATACGCTGACGAATATGTTCCTGCTTATCGGCGGAGCCTTGGCTTTTGTCATAGGAGTAATCGGAATTTTGAACTTTATCAATTCCATCCTTACAGGAATCATTACCAGGCAGAGAGAATTTGCCATGATGGAGGCCATCGGAATGACGAAGAGGCAGCTGACAAAAATGGTGATCGCAGAAGGGCTTTATTATGCCATTCTGACCGTAGTATTCTCGCTTGTGGCCGGCAGCCTGTTCTCATTGACCGCAGTAAGGATATTATCCGAAGGCATGTGGTTCATGCGATATGAGTTCATGATCGCGCCAATGCTGGTGGTATTCCCAATCCTGCTGGTATTAGGAGGACTGGTGCCTTACCTGGCATTCCGGTTCGGAAGAAGGGAAACCGTGGTAGAAGAATTGCAAAAAGAATAAGCATTCGCTGTCTTCCCCAAAAAGTTTTTTGTTGACACATGTGAAAATAATGCTATGATAACATCATGCGACATTCCAGCATAGGGGGAAAAGGCTATGGATTACCAAAGAATCGTGCAGGGGATTTTGGACATTGGTCGAAATGTTAGAAGTGTAAGGGAAAGTTGGTGTTTTACTCTGTATAGATAAAAACTATTAAAATATTACAAAAATCAATATGATTATGCGATAAAATTATTGAAGATTGTCAAAGGAGTATATATAATAGTGAAGCAGTTTTATGAAACAGGAGGAGCAGCATGAAAAAGAGAGTTTTAAGCATTCTATTAGTCGTTACAATGGCGGCGGCTATGTTAGCAGGATGTGGAAAGGAATCAAAAGAAGCAAATTCAACGGATACTTCTGAAGAGAAAGTTTTAAGATGGAATGTCGGTGCAGAACCTACATGTATTGATCCGATGATTGTCGGAAAAGAATCTATGCAGATTGTAAACAATACATTTGAAGGATTAATGAGAACTCTGAATGGAGAACAGGTTTGTGCAATGGCGGAATCATATGAGGTATCAGATGATGCGCTGACTTACATATTTCATTTGAGGGATGCAAAGTGGTCAGATGGTGAACCAGTCAAAGCAGAGGATTTTGCGTATGCATGGTTCCGTATGATTGATCCGAAACTTCAGAATAGTTATGGATATCAGTTCTTCTGTATTAAGGGAGCACAGGACTATTTTGCCGGAGAAGCAAGTAAAGAAGATGTGGGTATCAAAGTAGTAGACGACAAAACACTGGAAGTTGAGTTGAATACACCTGCACCATACTTTTTGGCACTGACAGCATATAATGTATTCTATCCAGTCAGAGAAGATGTAGCAGATCCGGAGGGAAAGTGGTCTATGGATCCTGAAACAGCAATCTGTAACGGGCCATTCGTATTGAAAGAATATGCCATGAATGAAAAAATGGTATTGGCTCGTAATGAGAATTACTGGGATGCTGAAAATGTCAAACTAGACAAGATTGAAATTTCATTTATTATTGATGCAGATAGTGCAATGACTGCATTCCGGGCAGGAGATATTGATCTCTTTAAAGAAGTTCCGCCACAGGAGATACCACAGTTACAGGCAGATGATCCTGAGTTTTACACACTTCCAATGATGGGAATCAGCTATTATGCATTTAATCTGCAGCGTGAACCTCTGAATGATGTTAGAGTTCGAAAAGCGATGAGTATGGCGATTGATAGAACAACTCTTGCAGAGAATGTGTTAAAAGATGGTTCTATTCCAGGAACGGGAACTGTTCCTCATGGTATTCCGTTATCTACAGGTGAAGAGTTCCGTGAAGCAGCGAAGGATTATGATTGTGCAGATCCAACACAGGCAAAAGTAGAAGAAGCACAGGCGCTTCTTGCAGAGGCTGGATTCCCGAATGGAGAAGGTTTCCCGACATTGTCGCTGATGGTAACAAATAAGGGATCCCGTGTAAGCCTTGCGGAAGCGGTCACACAGATGTGGAAAGAAAATCTGGGAATTACAATCGAGGTACAGGTTGTAGAACCACAGGTTATGAGTCAGTCACATGCAGACCGCAATTTTGATATTACACATGGTGGATGGTCTGCGGATTATACAGATGCTTATAACTTCTTAAGCTTATGGTATACCGGAAGTGATTATAATTATGGATATTGGTCAAATGCAGAGTTTGATAAACTGATTGATGATTCTATGTACGCAACAGGAGAAGAACGAGATCAGATGCTGCTTGATGCGGAGGAAATTCTGATCGAAGAGGATTGTGCTGGTATTATGGTACATGAACTTGCGGATACCTGTATGATTAATGAACGGGTTGTTAATTGGGATAAGACTGGATTTGCAGGATGGTATTTTGGATATACCGACATTAAGAAATAGTTTAAAAGAGTGAATATAGGAGGGGGCGGACAAAACGTTCGCCCTCGTTGGCTTTTAAGAAATTGTTGGTAATCTGATTTTTGGATAGGGACAAACTTATGTTAAAATATTTACTAAAACGTATGATTGCAACAATCATTACAATTTTTATTGTAATAGCAATTACTTTTTTCCTGATGCATGCAATTCCGGGCGGCCCCTTTAATTTGATGAATCCTAAAATGACACCGGGGATGATTGAGGCTATGAATACAAGATATCATTTAGATGAACCGGTTTTGATACAGTTTTTTAACTATTTAAAAACGCTGATGCAAGGTGATTTGGGTCCGTCATATCAGAAATTAGGAGTGCCAGTAAATGTTATTTTGATGCAGGCATTTCCAGTATCTGCGAAGGTTGGAACTGTTGCTATTGTGGTAGTTGTGTTTGTGGGGATGGGGCTTGGAATTTGTTCGGCGCTTCGTAAAGACAGAGGAATAGACAAAGGAATAACATTTCTCACAACTTTGGGAGTGTCAGTTCCTAATTTTGTTATTGCATCTATGGTTTTGTATTTTTTCAGTGAGCGAATTGGTATATTACCAAGTAATGGATTGTATAGTTGGAAACATTATATTGGACCGGTAATTTCGTTAAGTATTTTTTCGATTTCGTTTTTGACACGGCTGATGGCGACTACATTAGATAATGTGTTGAATCAGGATTATATACGAACATGCCGGGCAAACGGACTGCCCGAATATCGAGTTATATTTTTTCACGGTGTTCGAAATGCGATGCTTCCGATACTGGCATATTTAGGACCGACAGTGGCATCCATTTTGACAGGTTCATTTGTTACAGAAAAGGTGTTTACAATTCCGGGAATGGGTGGATTATTTATTAATAGTATCAACAATCGTGACTATATGGTAATTATGGGAACCACATTATTCTATTCTGTTTTAGTAGTTGGCATTATTTTTTTGATAGATGTTGTGTACATGTTTATAGACCCACGTATCAAATTGGAAAAGTAGGAGGCGCATGGAGTGGAAAAACAGTATTTAGATAGTGATTATACACTTTGGGAACCGTTAGAGCCGAAGTGTGAAGAACGTTTGTGTCAAAAACCGGAAAGAAGACACTCCTATGTCAAAATATTTGTAACGCGCTTTTTTAAGAACAAATTAGCAATCGTGGGACTGTGTGTATTGATGATGATAAGTATACTGGCAATAGTAGGACCTATCTTGAGTTCCAAGACATACGACAAGACGAATTTAGAACTGGTAAATCTACCGGCCTATTTTGATATGTATCAAGTTGAAAACGGGAAATATGTATTTATCCATCCCGATTATTATTTGATTCAGGTTAAAGAGAATGGAGAAATCATAAAGCGCTTAAAGGCGAAGAAGATAGATCAGGAAAAGTGCAACGGCATTTATGAATTGAGTGGCCATGAGTTGGTGGTTGACTATGGGCATTATGCCAGAGCACAGAAAAGAGGAAAAAGAGATAACACAAAAGTAACGCTTTCCTGCGATGGGAAAAATCTTTCTGTTTATAAGAAATCAATCAACAGGACGTACATTTTCGGAACGGATGTCTTGGGAAGGGATATGTTTGCAAGGACAATCTACAGTGCGCGAAATTCCCTGATAATTGCGATTACGGCAACTTTGATAAATACATTGATTGGCGTTTTTTTGGGAAGCTTGGCAGGTTATTCCGGCGGAATTGTCGATAGTATCATTATGCGTCTGGCAGATGTATTAAGTACAATTCCTATGCTTTTGATGGTTATTATGCTCATGGTTGTTATGGGACCGGGAATTGCAACCGTTATATTTGTACTTGGGATATCGAACTGGCTATCATTGGCGCGAATTGTAAGAAGCCAGATGCTGAGTTTGCGTGAAAGGGAATTCGTTTTGGCATCGTGTGTTATGAATGGCGGAAAAATGTGGATTTTGAGAAAACATTTAGTTCCCAATATTCTTCCATCAGTTATTACATGCATGTCATTGATGCTTCCAGATATTATTTTTACGGAGTCTTTTTTGAGTTTTATCGGATTGGGCACCGGTTCGTCAAGTGTATCGTGGGGGACGATGGTGTCGAATGGACTGGAAGGGATGAAGGTATTTCCGTATCAGTTAATAATTCCAGTGGTAGCGGTGTGTCTGGCAACCTTGTCTTTTAACTTTATTGGGAAAGCAATGGAATCAGCGATGACATCACATGCGAATTGACAGGAGAAAATTATGGATCATACATTAGTTTTGTTACAGGTAAAAAATCTGCACACAGTCTTTCATTCAGAACATGGTGATGTGCAGGCGGTACGTGGTGTATCATTTCAAGTCAATAAAGGAGAAACTTTGGGAATTATCGGTGAATCCGGGTGTGGAAAAAGCGCTACGGCAATGTCGGTTTGCTGTATGCTGGCGAAGAACGGAGAGATAACTGACGGGAAAATTTTGTTACATGGTGAGAATCTTCGGAAAAAATCTGCAAAAGAGATACGTAATTTAAGAGCAAAAGCAATTTCTACAATATTTCAGGATTCTCTGACTTCGTTAGACCCACTTATGCCCATTGGAAAGCAGATTGCAGAAGTAGTCAGGTATCATGAGAGAGTTACTTGGAAAGATGCAGAAAAGAAAGCATTGGAAATGCTGGCGAGGGTAGGTTTTCAAAAACCGGAAGTACAGATGAAAGCATATCCGCATGAGCTTTCGGGAGGTATGCGCCAAAGAGTCACAATCGCAATGGCCTTGGCTTGTAAACCGGAATTGTTAATCGCGGATGAACCAACAACTGCGCTGGATGTAACAATTCAAGCACAGATATTAGAAGTGTTAAAAGAGCTGCAGGGGGAATTAGGAACTTCAATCATATTGATTTCCCATGATATTGGTGTTGTGGCAAATTGCTGTCAAAGAATACAGGTCATGTATGGTGGGGTTATAGTAGAATCGGCAAGAACTGAGAATTTGATTCAACATCCATTGCACCCTTACACACAAGGATTATTATCGATTGTTTCCAATCTGACAGAAGGAGAGAGTGAGTATCTGCCCAGTATAGAAGGCGCTCCTCCACAGTTGGTTTCCCCGCCGTCAGGCTGCCCTTTCGCAGAACGATGTGGATATGCTATGAAAATTTGTACAATCAGCATGCCGGAATTCAATGGGGATAAAGAGCATATGGTGCGTTGCTGGAGATATGATGAACGTAATCCGAAAAAAGTGAGGTGTGATTCATGAGGGAACAGGAACTAATTTTAGAAGTTCAGCATGTGCAGAAAAGTTTTCGGCAAGTGGGAGGAAAAAAAGGTGCAACGATTCATGCGCTGCAAGATGTTTCTATGCAGTTGAAATATGGAGAGACGATAGGAATTGTCGGAGAATCCGGTTGTGGTAAGTCAACACTGGCAAAATCTTTGATAGGCCTTGTAAAACCAGACAGAGGTGAAATTCGATACAGGGGTGTTGATTTGGTGACGGCTTCAGCAGGGCAGATGAAAAAGATCCGGAGGCAGATACAAATGGTTTTCCAAGATCCATATGCCTCACTGAACCCATGTATGACCGTGGCGGATTTAATCGAGGAACCACTTATATTAAATACGAAGCTAACAAAAGCCGAACGGAAAGAAAGAGTATGTCAGCTGATGCAGGATGTGGGACTGACATCGGATCTGATTTATCATCCGGCGCAAGAGTGTTCGGGAGGACAATGCCAGAGGATTGGAATTGCCCGTGCGATTGCACTTCGGCCAGAGATTCTTATTTGTGATGAACCAGTGTCGGCATTAGATATGTCTGTACAGAGTCAGATTTTGAATTTGCTTAAAAAGCTTCAGAAAGAACATCATCTTTCCTATATTTTCATTTCTCATGATTTATCAGTTATTCGTCATATCAGTGACAGAGTGTGCGTGATGTATTTAGGAAAGGTAATGGAATTTGCGCCAAAGCATAATGTATATGAAAATCCACTGCATCCTTATACAAAGTGTCTGCTGGAGAGCATTCAGCAAGTCCATGCCGGTGAAAAAAAGCCAGTGATAAAGAAAGAAGCGAGGAGTTCGATTCCCGCTGAGACGGGATGCCCGTTTGCATCACGGTGTCCTGAATGTATGCAGAAGTGTCTGGAAAAGATGCCGGAACTGCGGGAGGCAGAACCGGGACACTATGTGGCATGTCATATTTGAATTTGAGTACAAAGACAAAGTCTGGGAAAAGGCTTTGCCTTTTTCTTTAGTAAGAATTGCTATTCCGTCCAGTATTTTTGAAGATAGTCTTCTACTTGAAATCTTTTTAGAGCAAAACTAAGGTAATGTAGATGAATATTTGCGGATTACGGATAAAATCATATATAATGATACTGAGAATATCCATAGAATGAAGAGAGCATATGACTCAAAAACAGAACTCTTAAATGAAAATCCTAATCCCCCAGCTATGCTGGGGAGAATGGAGTAAGCAGAAGCGTGTATGATATCAATAAAAAACCTCCTATGATACAATGAGAATGGTATCGCAAGCCAAACTCAAACATAGGAGGTGGTCCTTATGGACAATAAGAGTTTATCACACACAAGATGGAAATGCCAGTACCATGTAGTTTTTATACCTAAGTATCGCAAGAAAGTGTTATATGGGAAATTGAAAGTTGATGTACGAGAAATACTTAGCATCTTATGCCGCTATAAAAATGTGGAAATAGTAGCAGGAGCAGTATGCGATGATCATGTACATTTAAGTGTAGCGATTCCACCTAAAATCAGTATATCAGATTTCATGGGATATTTGAAAGGAAAAAGTACATTAATGCTATATGATAGGCATCCCGAATTACAAAGTAAGTGGGATAAGGCATTTTGGGCAAGAGGGTATTACGTAGAAACAATTGGTAATATTACAGACGAAGCAGTACAGAAGTATATTAAAGAGCAAGCAGAGGATTCAAGAAAAGAAGATTCAAGAGGTGCCGCTTTATAGCGGACCAGTAAAAGTGCTTGCGATACCGCCCTTCGGGGCGAGCAGTAACAATAGCCCTTTGGAGGGCTAAGGCTAAACCACCACTTGAAGTGGTGGTTGTAACTTAGATTGTACAAGAATAAAGGAGTAATATATCGATGGCAGGGCTTAAGATAGTAAAGCTAAAAGTGCATTTGCAGAAAGAAGAAATTCTGCACCAGGTCGATCTGGATATTCAGGAAGGGGAATTCATAGCGCTTCTTGGAGAATCCGGTTGTGGAAAGACGACGCTGTTAAAAACTATTGCAGGATTATTGGAAGTAAGGGAAGGGGACATCTTGTGGAATGGTGAATCCATGATGCATATTTCCCCGGAAAAAAGAGGGACAGTTATTGTATTCCAGGATCTTAGATTATTTCCACATATGACAGTGGGAAAAAATATTGCATTTCCTATGGAGATCCAGAAAGTACCGAAAGAAGAACAGCTTCGAAGAATACAAAAACTTCTGGAAGCAGTAGAACTTGCGGGATATGAGAAACGAAAGATTCGGGAGATGTCCGGAGGACAGATGCAGAGAATTGCGCTTGCAAGGGCTCTGGCGGCAAATCCAAAAGTGCTGCTATTGGATGAACCATTTTCGGGGTTAGATGAAAGACTTCGATTGGAGATGGGAAGACTGGTGAAGAAGCTTCATGATGAATGGAAAATCACAACGATATTGGTAACGCATGATAAGCGTGAGGCTTTGCAGATGGCTGATCGAATTGCATTTATGAAAGATGGAGAGATCCTGCAATACGATACACCGGAAGATATATCGAGACATCCGGCTGTTGAAGCAGTGTCTGACTACTTTGGCCGAACAAGTTATGCTAAGGGGGTGGTATCAGGAGGAGTATTTCGGAGTTCTCTGGGAGAGTGGAAGACGGATCTGGAGGACGGTGAATATGAGGCAATGTTAAGACCATTATAATATAATAAATGAAGGGAGTGATTTAGTGGAAAATAAGAAAAAAAAGATTATATTTGATTGCGATAATACATTTGGGGTTACAGATTGTGATGTAGATGATGGACTTGCACTTCTTTATTTACTTGGATGTGCGGATGCGGAAGTCTGTGGAATTACAGGAACTTATGGAAATAATAATATTGATGTAGTTATGTCTACCATTCATGCGATGCTTAAGGATCTTGGAAGAGAAGATATTACCGTGAAGAGAGGAGGGGCATCTTGCGGAGAATATGAGAGCGAAGCAGCCCGGTATCTGGCACAGATGGCAGATAAGTATAAGGGGGAAATATCCATACTTGCAACAGGATCCCTCACGAACCTCATGGGTGCATATATGATTGATCCGCACTTCTTTGAAAATGTAAAGGAAATTGTGCTGATGGGAGGCATCCCCCAGCCACTGGTATTCAAGAAGGAAGTTATGAATGAACTGAATTTTTCTTGTGATCCGAAGGCGACAGAAATGGTTCTTCGAAAAGGAAATTATGTGTCTGTTATAACGGGAAATAATTGTTTAAAAGTCTTATTTACCAAAGAAGAATATAAGAATCGCCTGATGGATTCAGATACTGAGATTGCAAGGTATATTTTGGAAAAGACCGATTATTATTTTCAATATAACGAAGAGGGGTATGGTATTGAGGGGTTCTATAACTGGGATGTGACAGCAGCAGTATATCTCATGCACCCAGAATTTTTTGAGGATGGGTTGGTAAAACTTCAAGTGAGTGAAGAGGATTTACATACTGGGTATTTGAGACAGGAGGAGCCGGCAAATTGCGTCGTGAATCTTCCGAAGATAGGAGCAGATAAGGCATTTCGTAATAATATATACAATACATGGATGAATGTAGTTTTTGAATAGATAACAGGAGGAAGCATATGAAAAGAAATAGATTATTTGTAACAGGATTAGCAATTCTAATGGTTTGTTCAATCGTAAGTGGCTGCGGAAAGAAACAGGAACCGACAGTTGAAAGGCAGCAAGTGGAAGAAACAAAGGGAAGTGATATAGCCACTGAAGAAAAAGAGGTTGTAGAGGAAGTGCCAGATGATGGAAAATTCCATGGGAAATGGATTGTGGATGCGGAATATGCAATCGGAAGAATCGGGGCAGAAGATACTTTGTTTGTGGATAGCCGTGGAGAAAAACAGGCAATTATGGGGACGATACAGGGGGCTGTCGCAACGGTATGGCAGGATTGGGCAATTCAGGAAGGTAAAGCAGGAGATGAGAATTGGGGATGTATCCTGGAACCAGAAGCATTAGCAGAGAAGTTAGGCAGTTTAGGTATTACAAAAGATAAAGAAATAATCCTTCTGGGGGAGACAGCCAATGGATGGGGAGATGACTCTCGCCTTCTCTGGGAACTACTGGCGGCAGGATATACAGATGGTAGATGGTGGTCTGAATGCAATGAAAGAAGCAGGAGCAGCTACACAGTTTCTTGCATCGAATCCGCAGCCGGCGGAAGTAACGATTGATAAGATTGATTACACGCATGTAATGACGACAGAAGAATTACAGAAAAACTATGATGACTATAAGATTGTAGATGTGCGTACAGATGACGAGTATAATGGTGCAATATTATATGATGAGGCACAGGGCGGTCATCTTCCGGGAGCAATTCATATCCGATATACAGATTTATTCCAGGAGGATGGAACATTGAAACCGAATAAAGAGTTAGTACAGATGTTTGAAGAGGCAGGTCTTTCCAAGGATGATGCCATTGTTGCTTACTGTACAGGTGGAATCCGTTCTTCTTATATGCAGTTAGTTTTGGAAATGTGTGGATTCGAGAATTCATATAATTATGATCAGTCTTTCTGGAGATGGGCAGTTGTAGGAGAGGTAGAGTAAGAAACATGGTCAGCGTAATACTATGTACTTATAATAGAGAAAAGACAATCTGTGAAGCTGTTGATAGCATTCTGGCGCAGACATATAGGGATTTTGAACTGCTTATCGTAGATGATGGTTCTACAGATGGAACAAGAGCGTTGCTGGAAGAATATCGGGATGAACGTATGAAATGTATCTATTTGCCGGAAAATTCTTATTACTGCTATGCGGCTAATATTGGCATCGAGCAGGTATCTGGTAAATATGTGGCATTTGCTACCAGTGATGATGTCTGGATGCCGGAAAAATTAGAAAAGCAGGTGCGATATCTGGAGGAACATCCAAAATGTGGAGCCGTATTCTCAAAAGTCGCTCTTATAGGCAAAGAAGGAGAACGAGTAGAGAAAGAATATCCAGAAATTATGAAGATGTTCGAACAGGACAATCGAAGCAGAACAGAATGGATGCATCGTTTTCTTGAAGAGGGAAATTGCCTGTCACATCCAGCTTCGATTGTCAGAAAAAGTATCTTAGATAACATAGGCGGATACAATCTCTTATATGCACAGTTGGCAGATTTTGACCTGTGGGTCAGAATTGTCATAGAAAGTGAAATATACATTCATCCGGAAAGATTAGTGAAATATAGATGGTATAGTGAGAAGGGTCAGATTAGTGGATTGACAGAAGAGAAATGGATGCGAATGGTTCATGAATTTACTATGATTAAGAGAAATCTTCTTGAAAACTTAGAGGATGAGAAATTCAAGGAGTTCTTTCAAGAGATGTTTCGTAATCCAGAATCTTCTACACACGTAGAGCTGGAATTTGAGCGGGCATTTCTTATGATGGAAAAGGGTATAGATTTTACGAGGATAAACTTACTTGGATTCCAGAAGATAGAAGAGGCTTTGCGAATACCCGGTGCCATGAAAGTTTTGAAAAAACATTTTGGCATGCGGATTCAGGATTTATATAAGCAAAATGGTCAGAAGTGGTATCTGGATGTGTCGAAAGAGCAACTGCAAAATTTGGAAGAGCAGCTGGAATATTTGGAAGAAGAAAGGAGAAACCTCCAGATAGCTATCGTTCAATGTGAGAAGGAATACAATGGGATTCTTCAGTCAACTTGTTGGAAGATAACCAAACCACTAAGAGCAGTTTTGGATATCATAAAAGGAAAGTAAGACGCAAAAGAAACTGACGACAAAAAAGAATGATAGAGATTATGAGACACAGCATGATTCCTATAAAATAGGATGGTGCTGTGTTTTCTTTATACAAAATGCCTATAAATGGCCAATAATATAAAAAATAGTAATTGGACAACCATCGGAAATAGAAACTAGAATGAAGATGTATTATTATGCCTAAATTGAGGAGGAACGGTATGAAAAGAAAGAAGGAAGGTGCAGTTTTACTAGCGCTGTTGTTAAGCATTTGCATCACGTTTACTACGTTTGCAGCGGATATTCCGATGGATGCTGCAGTGGCAGTAACAGAGGAAGGAGGAGAATCTGAAGAGTCGAAAGAAAGTGGCGACAGTGTCGAATCTGTGCTGCCGGAAGAAAATTCAGCACAGGAAGAACAAGGTTCAGAGATATCGTCTGAAGAGAACGTGGACTTGCAGGGCGCTCAGTATGTGGCACCTGCAGCAGTAGAGGCTGCAGCAAATGATGAATGGACAGCGGCAGACTTTACATATGGAGAGGCTAGCCAGACATTGACCGGGTGTGACTATAAGAGGGAGATTATTGTTAAGGGACAAGTTATTAAAGGATTATCAGAATCAGGGCAGGAAAAGATTGCGATAAATAAGAATCTGGTAATTCCATCTCAGACACCAGACGGTACCACAATTGTAGGAATTGGACAAAGTGCGTTTACAGGGATGGGAATTGAGACAGTTGTATTTCCAGAGAATATGATGATACCGTATGATGACCAGCTTACAGGTGTGATCCATGAGAGAGGCAATTTTATTATTCAGTCTAGCGCATTTGCCAATAACAATATCAGCAATATTGAGTTTCCGGAAGGGATTCTTTATATTGATGCATTGGCATTTAAGAATAACAAATTATCGAGTGTAACATTTCCACATACGTTGTGGATGGTAGGCAACAGCTCCTTTGCTAATAATCAGCTGACAAAAGTGAATTTCTGTCTGAATCCTGATTTTATGTTCCAGATGGACAGTCTGGCATTTGCATATAATCAAATTAAATCCGTTACGTTGCCATATAATTGCGAAAAAGTATATATGTATACATTTATGGGAAATCCGGGAATGGAATCTCTTTCTCCGGATGCTCCGGAAAAGTTCCAGGGAACAGGCGGCGTTGTGTATATGTATACCCAGAATCCAGAACACTTTAATATGGACAGGATTCATCATATTGAAAGAACTGCTGCAAATCAGAAATCATGGTTTCAGAAACTGGTTTTAGGAGATGAGCCGATAATTGATCTTTCATGGAAAAGTGAAGATTTTACTTATGAAGGAACATGCATTACCGGATTATCGGATAGTGGTATTACAAAGAGAACGGATAACAAGAATCTTGTTCTTCCGGACAAAAATCCAGAAGGAGAGTATATCACAGAGATAGCAGCAGGAAATTCAGAGACTCAAGGAACGTTTTCGACAGAGGATGAGGTATTTCAAAGCGTGAAGCTCCCGTCCAAGTTGGAAATCATTGGTGACTATGCATTTAAAAATTGTCCTGTTACAAGTCTGGATTTGCCGGTTACAGTAAAGACAATCGGAAAAGAAGCATTTGCCGGCAATCAGTTGCCAGAGTTAGCAATATCGGGAAATCTAAAGGTAATTGATGCTGGTGTCTTCGCACAGGCTGGTACAGAAGGAACACTTAAGAGTCTGGAACTCCAGGAAGGGATTACTAAGATCGGGGCAGAAGCATTTGCAAATAGCGGGCTTACAACAGTAGCATTGCCAATGAGTCTTATGGCATTAGATAAAGATGCATTCAAGGGTAGTACTGCAGGTGTAGTGGAACTTAGTACAGATAATTATCGTCATATTGAAGATAAAGAGAATTTTGCGGAGTCAGAATATCATACAATCAAACTGAATACCGCAAATTGGAAGAGTGAAGATTTTACTTACAATGAAGAAGGAACTATTCTTACTGGATTATCAGACAGTGGTATATTAAAACGGAAAGAGAACAAAAAGCTGATACTTCCGGATAAAGGGCCGGGCGGACTGGATATTACAGGAATCGCAAGTGGCGATTCCAATGTAAGCTATGGCATATTCGGTGCAGAAGGTGAAGTGTTCGAAAGTGTGGAGCTTCCGGAAAAACTGGAGACTATCGGTGATCGGGCATTTTTGAATAACAAGTTGACGTCGGTAATATTTCCAGAGACAGTGACAAGCATTGGGCTGCAGGCATTTGCACTCAACGATCTGTCAGAGGTTGTATTACCGGATAGTGTGACATCACTTGGTGGAGCAGCATTTTCAAACAATATCCACTTGACGAAGGTTCAACTGTCTGCGAATCTGAAGGTTATTCCGGCAACAGCTTTTGGAATTACTCTTGCAAATACTTTAAATGTGGGTCTTGTTCAGCTTACAATTCCAGAAGGTGTTGAGAGTATTGGCAGTGGGGCCTTTGGCGGACATGAGATTCAGACACTTGCACTTCCTGTTTCATTAAAGAAAATTGACAGCAGAGCGTTCAAGAGTAATCAGATTCAGAATTTATATATTCCGGATAATGTGACAGAGCTCGGAAGCAGTGCGTTTGAGCAGACTTCCGGAAAGAATTGTTTAGCGTCTGTCCGTCTGCCGGAAGGATTGTTAAAGATTAATTCTAAAACTTTTGCAAACGCAGCACTTACAAGAGTCGATATTCCATATAGTTTAACGACGCTTAATAAGAATGCTTTTTATGGAAATAAAGATGGTTTTGTTCAGGTATATACACCAAATGATGAACATATAAGTTTTGAAGTGTCAGGGGCGACATTCCAGATACATATACGGACGGATGTCTGGACAATTAAAGACTTTGCATACGATGGTGCGAAGATTACAGGTCTGTCAGAAACTGGAATTAAGAAACGTGAAGAAAACAGGAATCTTGTTCTGCCGGATAAGACACCGACCGGCGACTATATTACGGAGATCGGTGCCGGAAAGCCGGGAGAATATGGATTGTTCGGAGCAGAGAACCTGGGATTCGATAGTGTGAAATTGCCATCTCGTGTAGAGAAAATAGGAAATTTTGCATTTCAGAATAATGGTCTGAAAGAAGTAAGCTTCCCGGATACATTATCTGAGATTGGAGTAGCGGCATTTCAAATTAATCAGTTGGTAAATATTGTATTGCCGGATAGTGTTACAACACTTGGGGGCGGTGCATTCGGAACGAACCCTACGCTGCAGAGTCTTGTATTGTCTGAGAATATTAAAGACATTCCGGCAGGCGCATTCGGCTGCAGTACCAAAACAGAGTATATGACAGGATTTACTTCTGTTGAGATTCCGGAAGGCGTTGAAACAATCGGAGACAATGCATTTGCAGGAAACAATTTTACAGAGATTGTAATTCCATCTACCGTGAAGAGCATTGGAAAGTATGCATTCTCTACGAAAAATACTTTAAATGAAGTAACGACATTAATTCTTCCAGAAGGATTAACAACAATTGGAAACAGAGCATTCCGTAATCAGAATATCCTGACGGTAGATCTTCCGTATTCTGTAACAGCGCTTCCGAAGGAAGTATTTGAAAAAGAATTTAAAGATGGAACAAGTGGTGTAACAACCGTAAGAGTTGAGAATTATCAGCAGTATACGGATAAAACGTTATTTAAAGATTCGGACTATCATGTGTATGAAATTAATGCCGATACATACAAAGCTACAGATTTCGTGTATGACAGTGAGAACCCTGTAATTATAACTGGACTGTCCGACAATGGAGTAATGAAGAGACCATTGAATAGGAATCTGGTAATTCCGGCTCAGAACACAACAGGTGAAACTGTTATAGAAATTGCAAACGGTGTAGCCGGTGGATATGGAGTTTTCGGGACAGAAGGAGAAGGATTTGACAGTGTTTCATTCCCGGAATCCTTAAAAAAGATTGGAAATTTCGCATTCAGAGACAATGGATTAAAGAATGTAAACTTTACAAACGGTCTTGATAATATTGGAATGCAGGCATTTGGACAGAACTATATCGAAGAGGTTATCTTACCTGACAGTGTGAACACTATGGGGTCCGGTGCATTTGCAACCAATCCTGAACTTAAAAAGGTAGTACTGTCAAAAGGAATGACGGAGATTCCTGCATCTGCTTTTACGAATAATACTCCGGCTAAGAACTTTACAGTTCTTGAGATACCGGAAGGAATTAAGACAATCGATAACTATGCATTTTCTGGAAATAGCCTGTCGGAAGTTCGGATTCCATCTACGGTGACGAAGATTGGAAGTAGAGCATTTGCGCAGACAGCGGACAATGCGACAATTACAAATGTGAATCTGCCATCAGGGCTGCTGGAGATAGGCAGCAGAGCATTTACGGAAACACTTATTACAAGAGTGGACATTCCGAATAGTCTGGAAAAACTTGCAAAAGATGTTTTTCGAAATGCTGCAGGAAGAGTCGTGAGTATTCATACTTCTAATAAGGATCATCTGACAAATGCAAAAGGCTTCTATGCTACATCGGATTGGCATAAAGTAGTGTATAATCAGCTTGTTGAATCTGGATGGTCAGAAGACGATTTTACATATGACGGATCAGTGATTACCGGATGGTCAGAAAAGGGAAATCAGACAAGGCTGGAAAATCATAATCTGGTACTTCCAAGTACGAATCCGGAGACCGGAGAAGATATTTCTATGATTGGAGAGGCTGCTTTCCAGATTCCGGACGATGAATGGGAACAGGGAAGGAACGGCATTTATTCTCCAAATGGAATGGAATCTGTTTTACTGCCGGAAAGACTGATTGAGATCGGAAATAAAGCATTTCAGTATAACAGTCTGGTAACGGTTGAATTTCCTGCATCCGTGACAACAATAGGAGAAAGTGCATTTAACTCTAATAAGTTAGAAAAACTTATACTTCCTGATACCATCACAGAAGTTAAGGATGGTGCATTCTCAACAAATGTATTGACAGAAATTACATTATCTGACGGAATGACCAGAATAGCACAGGCAGTATTCTCGATGAACATTAATCTGACACATATAGAAATTCCTGATACAATCACAGAAATCGATGATTTCGCATTTGCGGGAGCAAGACTGGAGACATTGGATATTCCGGAATCAGTAGAAAGAATTGGCAGAAAGGCGTTCCATTTGCATCATCTGACAGAACTTACAATACCGGGAAATGTAAAAGAAATCGGAGAATCAGCTTTTGAAGGGACGTTCAAGGCACTTACTTTGAAGAAACTGGTACTGGAAGAAGGAATCGAGAAGATTGGATTAAAAGCATTTAAAGAAGGTTATCTTGAAAGTGTGGAGCTGCCGTCTACTTTGATGAGTCTGGCTGATGATACATTTATGAATAACACAGGAACAGATAATAGTTATGTGGTGGAGTGCTATACAAGTAATCCGGCACATCTGAAGTTCCAGAGTTCTAAGTATCACAAGATTATCTACCGGGCTCTAGTATGGGATGTAGATGATTTTACTTATGGTGATGGTGTAAATGAAAGTGATACAGTAATTACAGGATTATCGGAAAAAGGTCTTAAGAAGCTGGAGAATTGTACAGATCTCGTTCTTCCACAGAAGAATGCGGAAGGAAAAGTAATAACGGGAATCGGAGCATATGCATTTGCCGATCTTCCATTTAAGCTTACAAGTGTTGTGTTCGCAGATGGTCTGTGTGATATTGGAGAAGGCGCATTTAAGGATAATGCACTTCAGGAAATGACATTACCATCATCTCTTAAGAGTATCGGAGCATATGCATTTGCCGGAAATCGCATTACAGAAATCGTATTACCGGAGAAGGTAGAGTCAATGGATAAGACGGCTTTTGACTCGAATAAAGATGCTGACGGAAATAAAGTGGTCGTAAAAGTATATATTACAAATCCGGGGCAAGAGAAGTTGCCGGAATCTGATGGATATGAAATAATATTTACAAAAGAGGTTCCGGAGCAGAAACCTGCAGAATCACAACAAGATGAGTCAAAGAGTACTGCTGTAAAAACAGGAGATCCGGCCAATACTGTACCGTTACTCGTGGGCATGTGTATTGCTATGTCAGCGATAGCTTTATTGTTAAAGAGAAGAACAAGTTTGAGACACTAAGAGTCAAAATATAAAAGATGCAGTGTTGTTCTAAGAATGGAATGACGCTATATTACAATGCATAAACTCGATGGTAGGAGGAGAAAAATGAAGAAACTAAGGAAGATTGTAGCATCGATAGTGATGTTGTCCGTGGCATTTTGTATGGTGCCGGGTATGAGCGCCCAGGCGGACACTTGCGGAGGTCTGGAAGAGGTGGATGTGTATACACCGGGCGAGGATGAGGTGATTCAGGATCCGGCACTCCACTGGGCGGTAAGATCCGCAATGAATGCCATTAAAGCAAGACCAAAGCTTACAGCAGAGATGGTTGGGGATCCATCAGTAAAAAATATTTCTTACGAGCAGTGTAACCATCCGGAGGATTTCGAACAGTGGACGCAGCCGTACTGGATCGAGGATCTATCAGGCCTGGAATATGCGAAATCAGCTAAGATGATAGATATTGGTTATACATCATCTGTAGAGGGTAAGTCTATCAAGGATTTGCGTCCGCTTTCTGGGCTTACGCAGCTGGAAGAGCTGATTCTGAAGCAGGATGGTATTACCGATATTAGTCCGGTTAAGAATTTGGTAAATCTTACAGTCTTTGACGTATCAGTAAACCGTGAGATTCAGGATGTTTCGGCTATTGCAGATATGACAAAGTTAAAGAGATTGAATATTTCATTTAATAAGGTGGAAAATATTGACGCGATAAGTGGACTGGTCAGTCTGGAGTATGCAGATGTTTCCAAAAATAATATATCTACTTTGCCAGATATGAGCAAACTGGAAAAACTGACTGCATTAAATATTTCTCACAATAATTTGACTGATATTTCAGCGCTTGCAGATGCAAAGAATCTGACAGAACTGAATTTGAAAGGAAATACAGGCGTTACGGATCTTAAGCCTCTGGCAGAGTTGATCTACCTGGAGAAGGATAAAACATTTCTTCCGGATGACAGCAAGAAAGATGATTTATTTGCTGCAATTGCAGTAAATCAGCTGTTCTGGAAATTCAATATCAGCAAGATGACAACCAGTGATCTGGAAAATGTTGGACTTGCCTTGGAAGCTTATGAGGCGTTAACTGCAGATCAGAAAGCATACATGGACAGTGACCGTGTGAAAGCAGCAAAGGACAACAAAGAAAAAGTAGAAAATGGACAGGCACCGGACTATTACCCAGAATATGATGAAGGTGGAGAAAAGCAGCCGATATGGAATCGAATCGAGATCAAAGTTGTTGATAAATATGGAAATCCGATGCCGAATGTTGCATTTGAAAAGACGATGTCCGGTTCAGTTGTAAAAGAAGCGGTTACTGATGAAAATGGTGTATTAAGCATAGCCCATACGACATTGGATTATCTTGGAGAGTGTGTGATAGCGCCAAAAGGTGATACATATGTGGCAATTCCGGAGCAAGTTACTTATACAGTACTGGTCGGAGGGATTACCGAAAGTATTAACGGGAAACTGGCAAATGGTTTTGAAGAGTTAGAGATGGTTCTGTGGCCAAAAGATGAATATGTGGATAAGAGTGCGCTTCAGAACGCAATCGAATCAGCCGGATCTGTAGAAGAGCAATATAAGTATACAGCAGATAGTTATGCAACTTATCAGGAAGCACTTACAAAGGCACAGCAGACATATGATGATGTAGATGCAACAAAAGAAGAAACAGCTGAGGCCGAAGCTAAACTGACTGCAGCAATTAATGGGCTGACGAAGACAGATATTTTGACTCGGTTGAAACTGATCGTTAAAGATGAGAATGGTAATCTATTTACCAGACCGTTCAAATTCCAGATTCGTGTACCTGACACAGGTGCAGAAGCGTGGAATGATAAGTCGGATGCATATACAGGAACTGCTTATCTTCAGGCATCTCCAGGATGGCAGGATGGAAAAGAGTGGGAAGTTCTGGCTTGCTATGAAGAACCTTATGAGATAGAGCCATTCCGGGTAACCATAGGAGTAAAAGACGGACAGAGATATTTTAAGACCGTTGACGGCGAAGCTGTAGGTGTAGATTTTGAAAAGCAAGTTGTGGCAAGAGGCATACAGTCAGCAGAGGCAACGATTCAACCAGACGGTACTGTACTTCAAGCATACATTGAGAAGGCAAAAGCATACGATGTAGCTGAGTGGATGCCTTCTACCTGGAAAGTACTTCAGGAGAAAATCACAGCCGCTGAAAATGCAGTAAATACAAGTGGTGCAACACAGGAAGTATATAACCAATGTGCAGCAGAGCTACTCAGGGCAATGAATGGACTGAAGCCGATTGCAGATAAGACAGAGTTAAAGAAACAGGTAGAACTGGAATATTCATACAGTGAAACTTCCTTTACAGCTACAAGTTGGCAGGCATATCAGGTAGTACTACAGCAGGCAAAGGCAGTATTAAATAATGGTGATGCAGAACAGCAGCAGGTAGATGATGCGGTAGCTGCATTGAAAGAGGCTCGCAGTCAGTTAGTTGTAAGAGCAAATACAAAAGCACTTGAGCAGAAGATCAGTGAGGCAAAAGCCCTAAACAGTGATGACTATGAAAGTGGATTTGATGCGTTGCTTGCAGCAATCGCAGATGCTGAGGCAGTGTGCAAGAATGCAGATGCAACACAGGGAGAAGTTGATGCACAGGTAACAGCAATTAGCAATGCAATTGCAGGTTTAGTGAAAAAACCAGTAGAAGTAGACTATTCATGTTATCCGGGCGTGTTTAAGGCCAAAGTTATAGATGAGAATGGTCAGCCACTGGAAGGCGTGAAGTTTGATGCTTATGTGGATGGAAAAAAAGTAGAGGATACCTATAATGAATTGAAATCTACATCACAGGGAATCATTCAGTGGTATGTAACTTCGGGTGAGACATATATCAAACTTGCTGATGACAGGTTTACTACTCTGGATGAACATTGGTTTGTTGCTTCCGGAGCAGGATGGACGTCTGCTATGACATCCATTGACGGCAAGCCATATGCAGAGGGAACAAAACTGACTTATACACTGAAGAAATCCGGTGGAGAAACACCAGATCCGGGAGAAGCAGTATTATCAGATAAAAAAGCATTCCGTGCGAAGGTTGTGGACGAAAGTGGAAATCCGGTCGGTGGAGTAAGCTTTACACAGACACCGGATTACCAGGACGTGACACTGAGTGATATTACAAGTAATGATAATGGAGTAATTGAATATACAGTGACTGGAAATGACGGAGGGCTGAAGGTTGAGATTAGATTAAAGGAAGGACAGGCAGCAGGAGAGAATCAGACCTGGAGCTGTGAGGAAATCCATACATATCAGACCAATTTTGTGTGGCCAACACCGGCTATCACATCTGTAGACGACGTTTCTGTTGATGAGACAACAGAAATCGTATATACATTGAAGAAAGTTGGCAGTAGTACCCCGGAACCGGGAACAGTAGATAAGTCCAAGCTAAAGGAACGTTTGGATGTAGCAAGTCTCTTTGATGGTAAAGAAGCGGACTATACAGCAGAATCTTATCAGGCGCTTCAATCTGCAAAAGCAGCAGCGCAGTTGGTGTATGACAAAGTGGATGCTACACAGCCGGAAGTAGATGAAGAGTATCAGAAACTGGATGCAGCAATCAAAGGAATGAAAGAAGTAGAAAAGCCAATTGTAACAGACAAATCTAATATCCGCATTCTGGTTGTCGACGAAAATGGTCAGAAAGTAACAGACAGTATTGCATTTGCGCTGAAACAGGATTCTTATGCAGGAACTGCATACAGTGCAAATGGAGTTGTTGAGTATACAATCAGCGATGCAGATCAGGGTGTGGCAAAAATTACCGTGTCACTTAAGAATGAGAGTGTAGTGATTAATGGAAAAGAATACTATGCAGAACCTGCAAGCCACGAATTTACACTTTCTTCAAGTTCACTGGGAGTTGTGATTACTACCGTTGACGGAGAGGTATTGGAAGATACCAGAGAAGTGAAATTTGTACTGAAGGAAAAGGAAGTCGGCATAGATACAGACAAGCTTGAATCAGAGCTTCAGACAGCCAAAGCAATCGAACAGGGCAATTATACCCGGAACAGTTATAATACGCTGCAATCAGCAATCAGCGCAGCAGAAGGGCTTCTTAAATCTGAGACACTTACCCAGCAGGCAGTGAATGATGCGGAAGCAGCACTTGTGTCTGCAAGAGAAGGCTTAAAAGAAGTAACAGGTATGCGTACACTTCAGATTCCGGTAGAAGGAGATGCTCCGGCAAATCTGGAATTTGTAAGATATGATGTGAAGTATTCCGTAGCAAATAAATTATTTGCCAATGACGGAGCACTTACATGGGCACCGGGAATATACGATGAGGGAGAATACGAATTCTATCTTCCGGATACTTCTGCGTACATCGCAACACCAGGTTTAATCAAGGTGCAGGTGGAAAAAGAAGATGGAACGCCGGTTATTAAAACAATCAACGGTGTACCGGCTGCAGAGGCAGAGGCGAAATTTGTGATTTCTGCGAAAGGAACAGATACATCTGATATTCTGACCTTCCGTGCATTAGTACAAGACGATAAAGGAAATGCACTTTCCGGATTGAAATTCAATATTGAATTCAAACAGATTGAGCAGACAGTTGTAAATGCAGAGAAGGAAGCAAGAGAAGCTGCCTATACAGAAGAAGTTATCAGTGATGAAAATGGTATCATTTCTTATCAGGTAACAATGTGGGATACCAACACAGAGGCAACAGTATCTTTACAGGATGGTCAGGGATGGACAACAGATCAGGTAGCAGTATTTTCAGTGATCGCAGATCCTGCAGAACCGGACAGGGCTATCATTGAGAAGATTAATGGCGCCGCACCGGCAGATCAAAAGGTAGTATTTAAGATTCAAGAAGAGGGCGGAGTTCCTGCACCGGATCGCACCAGACTGGACGCAGCGATGGAACAGGCTGCAAAAATAGATGCATCCTTGTATACTGAAGAAAGTTACCTTGCAGTAACAACTGCGCTTGAAGCCGCACGTAAACTTGGTGATGGCGCAGCGCAGGAAGAGCTTGACAATGCAGCACAGGCAATTGAGGCTGCGATTGGAGCGCTTCAGAAAAAAGACCCGAAACCGGTTGAACCAGAAAATCCAGGCGAACCAGACAGGCCAGGAGAGACAGATACACCGGATTCCGGTAACGGCAATGGAAATCAGAAGCCACAGAGCCAGAACTCTGATAAGACAGCAAATAATCAGAAAGCTGTAAAGACAGGTGACAGTGCGCAGACTCTTCCATTACTTGCAGTAATGATAATGTCTTTATGTGTGCTGGGAGTTTCCCTGAAAAAGAGATGCAGATAAAGAACAAGTTGTAATCTTACAGGTCACGTTATAAGAAGTAAGCTGATGATCCAGCTCGAATAATATAGTTGGATTTATCTCTACTTGCTGTAGAAGGGAAGCAGCACGTTTCCGGGTATCATTATCTGGTTTCAGCATAATAAAAGAATCCTGTTCGAAAAATTTAAGTGGAACAGGCTTGAAAGAATCATTTAAGAACGAA